>Ga0315279_10011414_pt1 | contig 10285 bp, 8 predicted proteins | sample YL17G06_20_MG_FD_203694 | JGI IMG/M metagenome (GOLD analysis project Ga0315279, IMG submission 203694) | Sediment microbial communities from Yellowstone Lake, YNP, Wyoming, USA - YL17G06_20 | ecosystem: Environmental > Aquatic > Freshwater > Lake > Sediment | place: USA: Wyoming | collected...
GAATACATGGCCAATTCTGGGTCCGGAGCAAATGCCGGCTCGACAGTCGGTTCAACTGAATCTGCTACTGACGGCGTGATTTCCGGCGATGGCGCAGCCGGGGCTACGGTATCTATGTTTGGTTCATTCGCAGTTTCGGCTGGCGGTAAGGTCTCCGGTGCCGGCTCCGTTGGGGCCTCAATAGTTACCGGTGGTTCTGTGGTTACCGGTGCAGACAGCGTCGTTTCCAGCGCCGGGTCGGGTACAACCGGTATAGGATAGATGGTCAATGCAGGCTCCGGGGTGGTCTCGGGTGAGGCTGTTGGAGGGTCCACTAGTGTTATGGAACTCGCTGGCATAGGGTCAGTGGCCAGGGTGTTGGCTGTTACTTCCAAGGATATCGGGTGTGGGAAGGTTGTTAAATGGATTGGATCAGGGCATGGTGAAGGATGTGGATGTGGGAAAGGTGACGGATGTGGCTGTGGGCATGGCGAAGGCTGCGGCTGTGGACACGGCGAAGGATGTGTATTGCGACAATTTCCCCAGGTGCCGTAATGAGTACCATAAATATACGGTAAAAAATAATAATAAGGATAATACGGTGAATAACCAATCGGCGTGCATGGAGGCGTGTACGAGCAGGGATTGTAATAATAGGGTGACGTGGTCACACATCCATACGGACTAATCAGATTGTTGTTGACACAGTCTTGCGCAGCTTTATCACAGGTGCTGCACTCCGTCGATGTCTGTTGGAGCTGGTTTTGAAGCTGCTGGTTTTGGCTTTGAACGTTTCTAAGAGCTTCTTGCGTGGCCTGCAGGTTATTCTGCGTCGTGGCTAGCGATAGGCTTAGCGCCTGCACTTGATATTGGAGCTCCTGCAGATCTCGCTGGCTGGCGGCAGGAGCACAGGCGGCGCCGAGGAACGTAAGTAAAAGTAGCAGCGAAGCGAGCCCGAATGTCTTTTTTAGCATTGTCCACCTCCCAAGCGAAGGATATTTCCGCTTAAAACATGGTTGTTGAGGAAACGACCAGGAGGCTACAAAACCCATGTTTAAGTGGCCCAATTGAACTATAAGTCAGGAGATTGGGTTTGTCAAATAGCGACAGGCGTGGACATGTTGTTATTTACTGAACCGGTGAAAATTTTACAATTCATTTCCGCTTTGTTAGACTTACGCGGATATTTCAACGCCGTATTACCGGAGGGACTATGAGAAAAGTTCAGAAATTATTTACGCTCATATTAATCGCGGCAGCGATGATATTGTCAGCCTGCAGCCCAACTCCCGGAGGTACGTCTTCGCCGGCAACATCGACTACAGAAGGAGGTAACGCCATGCAGTGGTCCAGCCCACCACCGATGACTATCGACCAGAACAAGCAGTACATCGCAACCATAAAGACCAACTACGGAGATATAGTGTTGCAGCTCTTTCCTAAAGATGCGCCTATTACCGTGAACAATTTCGTTTTCCTGGCACGCCAGGGCTTCTATAGTGGGGTGAAGTTTCATCGCGTGGTGAAGGGTTTCGTGATTCAGGGCGGTGACCCGACGGGTACCGGCACCGGCGGGCCGGGATACAGGTTTGCCGATGAAAAAATTACTAAAGACTACGTTGCCGGTACTCTGGCCATGGCCAATGCCGGGACCGATACCAACGACAGCCAGTTCTTTATCACCTTAGTCGACCTCAGCGGCAGCCTGCCCAAAAAATATACTATCTTCGGCCAGGTTACCAGCGGCTTCGACGTAGTGCAGAAGATAGGTGATGTACCGGTGCAGGGTTCGTCGCCGATAAAGGACGCCCTCATAGACAGCATTACCATCGAGGGAAAATAGCCAGTACAAGACTAAGGGCGACGTGGCGATCTCAATGGAGATACACGTGGGCAGTATGCGGAGATTGCCACGTCCTTCAGCCGAAGGACTCGCAATGACAGTACTTTTACTACAATCGTGTTTGCAGCAGTAGGCCAAGGAAGCCCGTTATGTTTGATTTTTAGGGCTCTGTTCCTTGGGTTCTCTGCTAAAGCCCTCTTCTTCCAGCTTTTCCATAATCCGGGCGGCTCTGGGATAGCCGATGCGCAGCCGGCGCTGCAAAAAAGAAGTAGAGATGTATTTGTGCTCTTTGGCTAGCTGTCTGGCGGAGTCCATCATGGAGTCTTCACCGCCTTTTTCAGTCGATGCTAGCCGGCTCATATCCTCGAACCGTACCGGCTCCGTCTCCGGCCGGCGCTGATTGCCCCAGAAATAGACTATGCGCTCGGTCTCGGCGTCGGAGATGAAAGTTCCCTGAAGTCGCTTCGGTTTGGCGGCATCGGTGGGCATGTATAGCATATCGCCTCTGCCCAGCAGCTTCTCGGCCCCGGCGGAATCAAGTATGGTACGTGAGTCCACCTGTGAGGTTAGGGCGAAGCTGATGCGGGTGGGGAAGTTGGCTTTGATGAGGCCGGTAACCACGTCAACGGATGGCCGTTGAGTAGCCACAATCAGATGTATACCTGTAGCGCGCGCCAGTTGGGCTAAGCGGCACAGCGTGCGTTCTACCTCGTCAAAAGCAGCCATCATCAAGTCAGCCAGCTCATCGATGACCAGCACCGTGTAGGGCATGATGTCGCCGGCTTGACGGTTCTTGTTGTAGCCTTCGATGTTGCGGGCTCCGACCTGGGCGAACTTCTGATAGCGATTGTCCATCTCCTGATTCAGCCAGCGCAGTGCCAACACTGCCTTGTCAGCTTCAACAACCACCGGAGATATTAGATGGGGCAGTGTATTGAAATTGACCAGCTCCACTCGCTTGGGGTCAATCATGATGAACTGGACGTCGTCCGGCGTGTTGTGGATGACCAGGCAGCAGATAATGGAGTTGAGGCAGGCGGTCTTGCCGCTGCCGGTAGCTCCGGCGATAAGCAGGTGGGGCATTCTGGCGAGGTCGGCAGCTACTGTTTCACCGCCGGCGCCCTTGCCCAGAGCCAGGGCTATTTTCGACTTGGCATAGGCTTTCTGGAAGGAGGTGCTCTCGATTACGCTCCTGAGGTTCACCAGGCCGAACGTGGTGTTGGGGACTTCGACGCCGACTATCGATTTTCCGGGCACCGGAGCTTCAATCCTGATGCTCGATGCCGCCAGGGCTAAAGCCAGGTCGCTGGCCAGCGCGCTGATGCGGTCTACTTTAACCCTGGTCTTTGATATTTCCTCGGTGCGGACTTGAATTTCGCCGTCTTTATCCCGTTCTTTAATCTCCTTATATTTGCGGTCCCAACCCGGCTCGACCCCGAACTGGGTTACGGTGGGGCCGACATTTATCTGGACTACCTTGGCATCGACACCATAGCTGGCTAAAGCTTCCTGGATTAGCTCTGCCCGCTTTTCAATTTCGCTCTGGCTTAGCTCTACCTCCGTGGGCTTGTCCAGTATAGTGATGGGCGGCAGTTGCCAGCCGCCGGGTGTGAGCACCGGCTGATATTTTCCCGGCTCCCAGGCTTCAGGTGGAGGGGGCTCGGCAGCTTTCATCGGCGTTATGACCGGTGGTGGTGCCTCTGCTGCCGCTTCTTTGGTTTCTACTTTCCCAATATTAATTACTGCTGGTGCCGGTTTGGGTTTAACCTTGGGAGGGTGCTGACTGGCCTGACGGATGGCTTGCCAGATAAGCATAAAGAGCTTGCCTATGCCCTTGAATATGCCGGTTATTAAGCTCCACGTCCAGCGGGGGACTATGATGATGATACCGAGGAAAATCAGACCGGCCAGCCGTAGTGCGGCTATTGTGTAGGAATCGGTGATGATGCTCTGGCCGATACTGCCGCCGAGAGTTGCCTCGCTGACAATGCCGCTGCCGGGGCTGAAAAAGGCTAATATGCCCCAGGTGGCAAAGGCTAAAGGAATGCCGCCCAGCCACCATTTCCAGTATCTGGTGAAGAGCCAGAACCGTCCGCTGGCAATCATCCAGATTAGTATTCCCAGAAATACGGCGGTTAGGATTAATCCCAGACCGAAGAGGCCAAGCAGACCTTCCCAGGTGGCAACAATCCAGTTAGTTATATTCCCCCAGGTAGCGGTTGCCCAGTTCGATATATTGGGCCAGAACCAGACTATGAGTCCGACGATGACTACTGCCAGTAGCAGCCGTAAAATAGGGCCCAGGTAATTCTTTTTTTTCTTGCCTTTGCCGCTGTCTGAAGTTTTGGTGGTTTTCTTAGGCATAGCCTTATTAATTATGTTATTTATTTATACTTGTAAGAAGCATATTTTTTCCTGTCATTGCGAGGTACGCAGTGCCGTGGCAATCTCGGTGGGGGAAGATGCCTTGAGATTGCTTCGCTTCGCTCGCAATGACAGTGGAATGGGTCGCAATGACAGTGGAAATGGGTTGCAATGACAATAGGAATGAGTCGAAAAATGATTGTGAACAATTATTAAACATTCGTTATACTTCTACAGCTGTGGTGAGAATCATCGGGCGGCGTCGGGTCTGCTCGTAAAAGAATTTGCTCAAAATATCCTTCACCTTTGTATTAATGAAGCTCCATTCCAGCGGGTGCCCGCCGCTGTGATCTAATGCGGCTTTTACCAGGTCTCGTCCTTGCTCCAGTATAGTTTCGCCTTCTTTCATATCCACGAAGCCCCTTGAAACGATATCAGGGCGACCTATAATTCTGCCCTTTTCCTTGTCGATAGCAACAATTACCACCACAATTCCATCCCTGGACAGCAGTGTCCGGTCACGGAGGATGACGCTGGCCAGGTCTCCCATAACCAGGCCATCAACATAGACGTTACCTGTAGGCAGTTTGCCGGCTATCCTGCCCTTTTCGCGGTCCAGCTCAAGTATGTTCCCGTTTTCCATGACGAAGATGTTAGTTTCAGGCATGCCCAGGCTTTTAGCCAGCTTAGCATGCAGGCTCAAGTGGCGGTATTCGCCGTGTATTGGAACGAAGAACTTAGGCCTGACCATACTAAGCAAAAGTTTCAGTTCTTCCTGGCTGCCGTGTCCGTGGACGTGTACTTGAGCTAACTTCTCATAAACTACATTAGCGCCCTGGCGAAATAGGTTATCGATTGTCCGGTTGACCAGTGCTTCATTGCCCGGGACGGGCGTAGCCGACATTATTACCGTGTCTCCGGGAATAATTTTGACCTGGTTGTTGTCCCGATTGGCAATACGTACCAGGGCTGAAGTCGGCTCTCCCTGGCTGCCGGTGGTTAGAAGGATAATCTTATCGTGGGGGAAACGGTGGATTTCTTCAAAGCGGCGCATAACATCGGGTGGAGAATTGAGATAACCCAGCTCGGAGGCGATGCGCACCGTGTCCCTCATGCTGCGGCCGATAACAAAGACATGCCGGCCATGTTTGGCGGCAGCGTCAATTACCTGTTGAATACGTGAGATAAGCGAAGAAAAGGTGGTGATAATTACCCTTCCCGGAGCATCGGCTATGATACGTGCCAACGTTTCACCGACCACGGTCTCCGACGGCGTGTATCCCGGAAGCTCGGCATAGGTTGAATCGGCAAGAAGGAGGAGGACTCCTTCGGTTCCTAACTGGGCCAGCTTGGCCAGTTCGGTGGGTCTTCCATCGACCGGTGTGTAGTCGATTTTGAAATCACCGCTGTGAACCACCATACCTATAGGCGAGTGAATAATAAATCCGAGTGAATCGGGAATGCTGTGGCACACGGCGAAAGGCTCTATTTTGAAGTTGCCCAGTGGAAACTTAACGCCGGGCTGAACTGTCTTGAGGGTGGCTTTTTTCTGATATCGGTGTTCTTTTAACTTTACACTAATCAGGCCATTGGTAAGCTTGGTTCCGTAAACCGGTACGTCGAGCTGAGGAAGTATGTAAGGCAGAGCACCGATATGGTCTTCGTGTCCGTGGGTTATGATTATGCCTCGCAGCTTCTCCCGCCTTTCCAGCAGGTAGCTTATGTCCGGGATGACCAGGTCAACTCCCAGCATATCCTCTTCGGGGAACATCAGTCCGGCGTCGATTATGACGATGTCATTGGCGAACTCAATGGCCATCATATTTTTGCCGATTTCGCCTAATCCGCCGAGGGGGATTATCCGGAGTTTCTGTTTGCTCATATTCGTGGTCTAGAACAGGCCTAGCTGCTGCGGCTCAGCTTCATCTTGTGTTAATTTCTCCGCCTGGGCTAATATTTGTGGTATTTTGACCATGTCGGTCTCGATGGTCTTTCTCAGGCTTCCCTGATGGAGAGCTGCCGCCGGGTGATACATGGCGTAGTAGATAACATCATCTTGCTTTTTAGCTTTGCCGTGGACATGGCTGATGCTCTGGTTAGGGAAGTATTTCGCCATTGAGTAACGACCTAGAGTAACAATCATTTTGGGGTGGATGAGCTCAATCTGACGTGCTAACCATTTGCTGCAGGCTTGAATTTCGCCGGGTAACGGGTCTCGGTTTGATGGAGGCCGGCACTTAATGACATTGGCGATGTATACTTGCTCACGTTTCAGGCCGATTGAGGCTAATAATTCCTCCAGGTATTTTCCTGCGGGGCCAACGAACGGACGTCCTTGCTGGTCTTCATGCCATCCGGGTGCTTCGCCGATAAAAAGGAGAGTTGCATTTTCTGGCCCTTCACCGGGCACGGCTCTGGTGCGGTGTTTGCCTAACTCGCAGTCCTGGCAGCGTTCGATTTCTTGGTTCAGCCCAGTAAGCGCTGACATCTGAGGAAATCATAGCATAGCCTTCCTTGCCGGTCAATTTAGATTAGCGCTAGGACGAGGCTGATGGCGGCGAGGCAGAGAACCGCCACGGAGATACCTATAAATAGCCTGTTCCTGTTTATTGAGAAGAAGACAATAGATAAGATGACTTGTACGATGGGTACCAGCAAAAGGACTAAAATTCCAATGCTGATAACTATAGCCGCAGGTATCTGCTCTAACCTGACTAGCGGCTGTATGTCTTTAAAGCCGGAGATATAGATAAGTATAATAAAGCCGATAACAACCAGCGCTAAAGAGACGGCAATACCCAGCCGGAAGGCAAGGCTGCACCAGCTTTTTAAGCGGCCTTCGTCCAATTTTATATTTTCCACGATTTTGTCCTGCAAGTTTTATATTAGGTTAGCCGTTTTAAGGAACATCAATATAGCTACAAGTAACAGGAAGATGCCGAATATGCGACTAAGCCATATTCCTCCGGTTCTTTGTGTTAATTCAACACCTATTCTGGAGCCTATGACTATACTAATAACCAATGGGGCAATTATGAACGGGTATATGTTGCCATAATATTGATAGATGAAGGCGCCGGTGGCAGCTGTGAGTGCTATCATGAAGGTGCTGGTGGCGATAGCGGCTTTCATCGGTATCCCCATGACCAGGTGCATTACGGGAACATTTATGATGCCGCCGCCGACGCCAAGCAGGCTGGAAAGAACACCAGCGAAGAAGCTTGTTCCCAATCCCGTAGCCGTCCTATTCACTCTGTAGTCAACAATTTTGTCCAAGCTCCGGTCATGATAGGAGTCCGACAGGGAATTAGATAGACTGCGTGGAGTATTATTTAGCTCGGCTGAATGGGCATCTGACTGATTATCAGTAGATATGAAATGCCGGCGTGTCACCATAGTGTAAGCCACGTAAATGAGCACCAGTCCGAAAAGGGCGCTCAATATAGATGGGGCGATAAAAGCGGCAGCAAAACCGCCGATTATAGCCCCGGGTATGGTCGTTGTTTCCAGAAGCAGGCCCAATTTTACATTTGTCAGTCCCGCCTTGGTGTATATACCGGCCGCGGTACACGCATTAGCCACAATGGCTACCAGGCTGCTGCCGACGGCTACCTGTATTGGCAAATGTAAAGCCAGGGTGAGTATGGGCACGATGATGAGGCCGCCGCCGACTCCCAGCATCGAGCCCAGCAGGCCGGCCACTAATCCTGTGCCACCTAATGCCCAGAGGTTTATGTCATTCAATGGTGTAATTAGAAATAGTAGCATTGGTTGCTTTAAGAGGTCAATTCACCCTCACCCTGACCCTATCCCGTCAAGGGAGAGGGAATTAAAAATCAAGGCTCTCCCATAGAGGCAGAGGGAGGGGGATTATTGGTCTGGACTACGCATTGTTAAGCCAAATGCATCAATGCTATACTGTGCAGATAGGAAAGCAAGGTTTGGATGAAAAGGATAGACGGTCGCGCCGGCGATGAACTACGACCAATAAACGTCAGCTTGGGCTACCAGGCTTTTGCTGAAGGCTCAGCATTGATAGAGTTGGGGCGAACCAGAGTGCTGTGCTCAGTAAGTGTAGAGGACAGGGTTCCTCATTTCCTCAAAGGTGAGGGTACGGGCTGGGTTACTGCTGAATATGCCATGCTGCCCCGCTCTACGCTGACCCGCACTCCTCGCAACCTCTCTCCTGAAAGGCAGGCCGGCAGAAATCAGGAAATACAGCGACTAATAGGTCGGAGCCTGAGGGCGGTAACCGACCTGGCAGCTCTGGGCGAAAGGACGTTTACCATTGACTGTGATGTGTTACAGGCTGATGGCGGTACCCGGACGGCAGCTATAACCGGCGGGTATGTAGCCCTGTTTGTGGCATTACATAATTTGAAAAAACGGGGCATGCTGTCATCAATTCCGCTGAAAGGCGTGGTAGCTGCTACCAGCGTCGGCATTGTCGGCAGGGAGGCGCTACTCGACCTCTGCTACGAGGAAGATTTTCAAGCAGCCGTTGACTTCAATGTGGTGATGACGGATAAGGGCGAATTCGTGGAAATCCAGGGTACAGCGGAAGGCAAGCCTTTCTCCAAGGAAACGGTTGATTCTCTGCTGGCACTGGCTCAAAAGGGCATCAAGCAGTTGCTTACAATACAAAAGTCAGCTTTAGCCGGGTTAGACTAAGGCCGGACCTGCCCATCGCCGATAATAATCCACTTATAGCTGGTTATCTCTCTTAGCGCCATTGGGCCGCGGGCATGGAATTTTTGGGTGCTGATTCCTATTTCGGCTCCCAGGCCGAACTGGGCGCCATCGGTGAAACGGGTGCTGGCATTAGCATAGACACAGGCGGCATCCACTCCATTCAAGAAGCGTGCCGCCGCCGCTTTATCTTCGGCAACTATAGCCTCGGAATGTCCTGAGCCGTAGCGCTCGATATGCTCCAGCGCTTCATCCAGTGAATCGACAATTTTAATTGCTGCAATAAGCGCCAGGAATTCTTTACCCCAGTCATCCGCTTTTGCCGGCACGAGTTTAAGCGAAGGAATCGGCCCGAGAATAGATAAAGTGCGCTTATCGCAGTGCATCTCTACCCCAGCCTTTGCCCATTCCTTGGCGATTAAGGGCAGGTATTTAGGAGCGATAGCAGCGTGGACCAGAAGGGTATCCAGTGCGTTGCAAACAGTGGGCCGCTGGACCTTGGCGTTATAGGCGATGGCTACTGCCTTGTTTAAGTCAGCACTTTTGTCTACATAGGTATGGCAAACGCCGATGCCGCCGGTAAGTACAGGCATAGACGCCTTTTCCGCCACAGATTTAATCAGGCCGGCACCGCCGCGAGGGATTATAAGGTCAATAGTGCCCTTCATCTTAAGCATGTGTTCGACAAGTGCCCTGTCTGTCGACTCTATAATCTGGACAGCGCCCTGAGGTACACCTGCTTTGTAAGCGGCTTCTTGGACAACGCCGGCCAGAGCCAGATTAGAGCGGAGTGCCTCCTTGCCGCCGCGCAGTATAACAGCGTTTCCCGATTTGAGGCATAGTACCGAGATGTCGACGGTGACATTGGGGCGGCTCTCGTAGATGGCACCGATAACCCCGAGAGGTACGCGCTTCTTACTGATTTGCAAACCATTGGGTAGCGTGCGTTCTTCAATTAGTTCACCTACAGGGTCGGGCAGAGCGGCTACGGTTCTGACATCGCTGGCAATGCCTTCAAGCCGGCTCGGGTTTAACATTAGCCGGTCGAGCATGACTGCACTTATGCCTGAAGCTTCAGATTCCTTGTAGTCCTGGCTGTTGGCCGACAGAATTTCGTTCCGCCTGGCTTTAAGCGCGCCGGCGATGCCAAGAAGGGCCTTGTTCTTGATTTCAGTAGGCAGAAAGGCCAGCTTCTTCGAGGCCGCCCTGGCCGCCTTGCCTTTTTCTTCGAGCTCACTGACCGTAGATTTCATGTTGTACTCCTTACATCAGTACCATATTGTTTCTGTGAATCAGTTCGGCGCCATATTCATAGCCGAGAAGGCTTGAGATTTCTTCAGAATGCGCGCCTTTTATGGAAGCGATATCCCTGGCACTGTAGTTTGGCATACCGCAGCCGAGGTGGTTGCC
>Ga0315279_10011415_pt1 | contig 10284 bp, 8 predicted proteins | sample YL17G06_20_MG_FD_203694 | JGI IMG/M metagenome (GOLD analysis project Ga0315279, IMG submission 203694) | Sediment microbial communities from Yellowstone Lake, YNP, Wyoming, USA - YL17G06_20 | ecosystem: Environmental > Aquatic > Freshwater > Lake > Sediment | place: USA: Wyoming | collected...
AGCCCGCCTCGGCCTCGACAGTCGAACTGCCGCCGGAGGTGCGTTTCATCTTCGTCCGCTGGGCATCGCGGGAGACCATGACGGCCATGGCGCGCTGCCAGCGATACCGCCTGGTCCGCGTCGACGAGACAGGCGTGTGCTTCGAGCGGACCGACTATCCGGGCCGGGCCGACGACGAGCTGCCCGAGGGCGACAACCTGGGCGGCTTTGACCGTCCCCTGACGGCCCCTGGCGAACTCGCCGGCCTGCCCGGCAACGCGCGCCGCTGGTGGCGCCAGGGCCCGCCGTCGCGATATTACCCGATCGGCGCGGAGATGCTCGCCCTGGCGTGGCGCCCGCCAAACGCGCCAAACGACCCCGACGACCGCCTGCGCCGCACCGCCGGCCTGCTGGCCGTGAGATACCTCGAAGCCGCCCTGGCTGAAGGGCTCTACGACCGCACCACCACGCTCGGCATGCTCGCGCAGGCCTACCAGCAGCGGGCCTTGACGGAGGACGTGACGCCCGGCGAGGCCCAGCCCGTCGACTTCTGCTCGGCACGGGCCCTGTACCTGTACGGGCAGATCGACCTTGGCCGCCTTGACGACGAGGACATCCGCGGTTTCGCCGAACAGCACGTCGACGCGCTTGTCCGGGCCCGCAGGCTCGACGCGGCCGAGACCGCCGCCGCCAGGATGCTCCGCGACGCCCCGGCGGACATGCCGGCCGAAAAGCTGGAAGCCTGGCGGAAGCTCCACCACCGCCTGGCGGAACTCGTCCGCCTCAGCCGGCAGCGGGCGGGCGATCCGCCCGCCGACGGCGCCTCGCGGGCCATGGCGCTTGCCTCGCCCTCGATCGGCCTGGCCGACCAGGCCATCGCGGAACTAAGGGCCGCCCCGCCGACGGCGCAGGGGCCGCGCACGGCCAGGGAAAAAACGCTGCTGGGCGACCTGCTCCTGAACGCCGGGCAAACCGCCGCCGCCCGCGCCGCTTACGCCGCCGCCGGGCCGGGCAACCTGTGGCGGCTTCGCCTGTGCGACTGGGTGGAGGGATTGTTCGTCGGAGCACCGGACATGCCCGCCAGCGCCCCCGCCCAGGCGGCACAATACGAAGACCTGAGGCGCGGCATCCTGGGCCTGCGGGCTCGATAGGAAAGGATTTCGGGACATGCGAATCATGGGCGTGGTTGCTCTACTGGTCGTTGGTGTCTGGCTCGCGGGATGCGCCAAACGGGATCCGTATGACGTCGAGAGCGTCCAAAAGGCGTCGCAGTCGGGCAACTACCTGGGTTGGCAGCTCCAGGAAATCCTGGGCGATCAGACTGGGCCGTTCCGCCCCACCGGCGATGGCGATCTCAATGCCGGCGCTTCTGCAAGATCCGTGACCTATACCGTCGACGGGATAAGGAAGCGGCGCGATCTGAACCATCTGAAGGGTGATGTCCTGCTGGGCTGTTTCGAGAACGAAGCCGGCAACAGCATGTTCCTGGTTTTCACGAAAACGCCGCCCAAGTAACCCCCCACCGCCACCCCGCCGAGCCGCCCGGTAAACCCGAGGGCTTCGCAGAATCAGGTTTCCTGTCAGTTGACGGCAACGGCGGCGAGGCACATCTGGATATTGCCATCCCGGCCGGGTAGGCTTTTTGCCGCGGCCAGGCGGTATCATGCGATGGTGAGGCCGAACCAAACGCAGTCCAACATGAGCCTTCGGCTCACCCGATGAAGGAAAAAGCCGAGGACGAGGACGAGGACGAGGGCTGTCGCCTGAAGCCTGTAGCCTGAAGCCTGAAGCCTGTAGCCTGTAGCCTTCTTTTCAGAGCAGAGGTGACGGAATATGGTTGTGATCATGAAATCCGGCGCGGCGGAGGAGGACATCCAGCGTGTGCTGGCCCGAATCGAGGGCCTGGGCATGCAGACCCACCTCAGCCGAGGGACGGAGCGGACGATCATCGGGCTCATCGGCGACGAGCGCGAGGTGGACCTCGACTCGATCGCCGCCATGCCGGGCGTCGAGCGGGCCGTGCCGATCCTCCGGCCTTACAAGTACGTCGCCAGGACCGTCCATCCCGAGGGCCGCACCATGGACGTCTGCGGGGTGACGCTGGGCAAGGGCCTGGTGTTCATGTCGGGCCCCTGCAGCGTCGAGGACGAGGACGTGACGCTGCGGATCGCCGAGGCGGTCAAGGCGGCCGGGGCGCAGTTCTTCCGCGCCGGGGCGTACAAGCCGCGGACCAGCCCGTGGAGCTTCCAGGGCCTGCGGGAAAAGGGGCTCAAGATTCTCGCGAAGGTCCGCAGCGCGACGGGCCTGCCGGTGGTCACGGAGGTGATGGACACGGCCGACATCGGGATCGTCGGCGAGCACGCGGACATCTACCAGGTCGGCGCGCGGAACATGAAGAACTACGCCCTGCTGAACGAGTTGGGCAAGACCCGCCTGCCGGTCCTGCTCAAGCGAGGCGAGGCGGCGAAGATCGAGGAATGGCTGGCGGCGGCGGATTACATCGTCCGCAACGGCAACGAGCGGGTGATCCTTTGCGAACGCGGGATCCGCACGTTCGAGGACTACACACGCAACACGCTGGACCTGAACGCCGTCGCGGCCGCCAAGAAGGAATCCTATCTGCCGGTGCTGGTGGACCCCAGCCACGGCACGGGCCACGCGGACATGGTCGAGCCGATGGCTCGCGCCGGCGTGGCGGCGGGGGCCGACGGCGTGATGATCGAGGCACACCTGGACCCAAAAAAGGCGTGGTCCGACGGCCAGCAGACCGTGACGATCGACGAGCTGGCGCGGATCATCCGGGTGTGCAGGCGGGTGCGGGAGGCGATCCAGGCGAACTGAAGACCGCCCTCCCGCAAACATCATTCTGTGGGATCGCGGGTCTGCCTGTTATCCTGCGTGGGAAGAGACAGGGAGAAAGGATAGGCCTCAGATGCTCGACGCCAGGAACCTCTTGGGCGCAATACTGGCCGGAACGCTTGGCCTTTGCTTGGTGGGCAACGCCCTATCGCAGTCCGGCCCCCCGGCCACCCAGCCCGCCTCCGAGCCGGCCAGCCGGCCGGGAAACCAGTACAGGATCAAGATTTTCCGGCCGGAGAAAGCGGGGCAGAACTGCCAAGTCGTCCTGTCCGGCACGCGGGAATACGAGAGGTCCGTTTCTGGCCAGCAAGAGCAGGCCGAGAAGACGAATTGGGGCTTCGAGGTCAAAGGCTTCCGCAAGGTGTTGACTGTCGACGCCAACGGCATGGCCACCCGGAGCTCGCTCACCTGCGAATCCTGCGTCGAAATCGTCGATCGGATCCGAACGGATCTCCTGGCCAAGGGCGGCGTGGCCATTGTCACCTGCCAGGACGGTAAGATAGACGTTCGAGCCGAGGACCCGAATATCACGCTTTCGGCCACAGCCAAGAATGTCCTGTACCTCGCCGTCTATATGCCCCTGCTGCCGGGAATGGACTTCGACTCGTGGTTCGGCACCGACAAGCCTGTGCGGATTGGGGAATCCTGGCCTGTCAAAAGCAAGACGATCGCTGACGCATCGAACCGCAGGTTCCAGAGTAAACTGGTCAGGGAAAGCGACATCACGGGGCGGGGCACGCTGACCGGCCTGGAAGAGGTCGACGGCGTCGAGTACATGGTCGTGCGCATAGACATGACGATCAAAGCAGATGGGCCGCTCGAGGAGGGCATGACGGAACACAAGGTCCAAACGATAACGGCCGTCACGCTTCACCTGCCGCTGGATCGGTCGCTGCCTCTGATCGGCAACACGCGGAAAGAGATCCTCACCAGGGCGATCAAATACCGGGCGCCCGACGGCAAGGAGGTGCGGCTGGAGGATCGTACCGAACGGATTCACTCCGGCAGGAGCGTTCCCGCCGGCGCGGCCTCGACGCCGCGATGACGCGGGCCCCGCCGCCCGGTGAGCCCGAGGGCGCCCGCAGGAGCAAACTCCGTATGATGTTCCACATGAAACCCGCAAGCCCCATCACGCTTGCCCTGCTCGTCGGCCTGTGTCTGCTCGGTCTTTCGGCCGAAGCCCGGTCGCAAAGCCGCGAGGCAATGCTGGAAAAGATCAAGCAGGAGACGCTCCGAAAGTACGAGGGGCCCGTGGTCCGCGGCGTCGATACCAAGACGCTTCATGGAAAGGTCCTCTGCGGGTACCAGGGCTGGTTTACCGCCGAGGGCGACGGCGCCGGCCGGGGCTGGTCCCATTGGGCCAGGAATGCCCGCAGCAAACCGTCAGCGGACAATATCCGGGTGGACCTCTGGCCGGACCTGTCCGAATTCGGGCCCGACGAGCGCTTCGCCACGGACATCAAGTACGCCGACGGCCGGGCCGCAGAGGTCTTCAGCTCGTTCCAGAAGTCAACCGTGCTGCGGCATTTCCAATGGATGCGCGACGCCGGCATCGACGGCGTCCTGGTGCAGCGTTTCGCCACGCAGGTTCTCAGCCCGACCGGCCTGCGGCGGGTCAATGTCGTGCTGGACCATTGCCGCGAAGGGGCCAACCGGACGGGCCGCACCTACGCCGTGGAGTACGATCTTTCGGGCCTGCAAGCCGGGCAGATCGACGGCGTGATCGCCGATTGGCAAGACCTTCGCCGCCGCATGCGCCTCTGCGACGACCCGGCCTATCTCCACCACGCCGGCCGGCCGGTCGTCGAGGTCTGGGGCATCGGCTTCAACGACGGCCGGCAATATTCGCTCGACGACTGCCGCAAGCTGCTGCGGTTCCTCCGCGACGACGCCTGCCACGTCGTCTGCGGCGTGCCGACCGGCTGGCGGACCATGAGCCGCGACGCCGTCCGCGACCCGGCCCTGCCGGACGTGCTCCGCCTGGGCCACGTCGTCAGCCCGTGGACGGTCGGGCGATACAAGTCGCCCTCCGAGGAGGTCCGCCATGCGGACCAATACTGGAAGCCCGACATGGAATGGTGCAAACGCAACGGCCTGGAGTACATGCCGGTCGTCTTCCCCGGCTTCAGTTGGCACAACCAGAAGGACGGGCCGCTGAATCAGATTCCGAGGCTCAAGGGGGCCTTCCTTTGGAAGCAGTTCTGCGAAGTCCATCGCCTCGGAGCGACGATGGTCAACGTCGCGATGTTCGACGAGGTCGATGAGGGCACGGCCATCTTCAAATGCACCAGCGACGTTCCCTCCGGCGACGGCGTGAAATTCGTCACCTTCGAAGGGCTTCCCAGCGACTACTATCTCAAGCTTGTCGGACTCGGCACGCAACTGCTCCTCGGACAGGCCAAGGAATCGGACGGCCCAAAAGAGAATCCGGGAAAACCGAAGCCTACGGAACAAACATCCAAATAGCCCCGCCCCCGGAATCGTGATAGAATCCTCGCAAGAGGTTCGCAGTTCCAACGCGCCGGGACGGCCGGAGTTTTTTGCCGAGACTTTTGCCAAGACTTTCGAAGACCTTTCGAGAATCCCGGCGAAGGAGTCATTGCAGTGCCCCAGCGATATATGGGCAGGCGTCAATTCATGAAGAAAACCGTGGGCGCATTCGTCAAGGCCGGCGCGATTTCCGCTCTCGCGCAAAGCCAGGCCGCCGGCGCCCAAGAGCCGGGCAAGGCCGATCGCAGGCCGCCGAATGTCGTCCTGATCATGGCCGACGACCTCGGCTACCATGACCTGGACTGCTACGGCCATCCCTCGATCAAGACGCCCGTTCTCGACAAGCTCGCCCGCGACGGGATCCGGCTGACCAGCTTCTATGCCGGCGCCACCGTGTGCACGCCGTCCCGCATGGCCTTGCTTACCGGCGCCTACCCAGCCCGCCTGGGGTGGACCAAGGGCGTGATCGGCTACATGATCCCCACCGATACCGGGCTGAGCCCCAAGGCCCTGACCATGGCGGAGGTGTTCCGGGGCGGGGGCTATCGGACCGGCATCGTCGGAAAGTGGCACCTCGGGGAGCGAGCTCCGTTCCTGCCCACGCGGCTGGGATTCGACGAGGCCTTCTTCATCAAGTCCTCCAACAACATGTCCAGGGACCTCCTGCGAGGCGAGGAGGTGGTCGAGAAGTCCGTCCAGAACCGTCTGCTGACGGAGAAGTTCACCCGCGAGGCCGTCCGATTCATCAAGGACAACAAGGCCAGGCCGTTCTTCCTGTACCTTCCGTACACCGCGCCGCACTTCCCCGTCGAGGCGCACCCCGACTGGAAGGGCAAGTCCGCGTTCGGCGAATACGGCGACGTCGTGGAGGAAATGGACTCGCGAATCGGCGAGGTCCTGGCGGCGCTGGAGGCCGAAAAGCTCGACCGCGACACGATCGTGGTCTTCCTTTCGGACAACGGGCCGGAGCGGCGCCAGCAGTCCCAGGCCAAGCCCTGTCGCGGCCTGAAGTGGTCCGCCCTCGAGGGCGGCACGCGCGTGCCGTGCATCGTCCGCTTCCCCGGCGTCGTGCCCGGCGGACAGGTCAGCGACGCTCTTGTCGCCGCGATCGACCTGCTGCCCACGCTCGGCTCGGCCTGCGGGATCGACGTCGAGGCGGTTTCCAAAGGCCGCCCCGTCATCGACGGCGTGAACGTCTGGCCGACGCTGCTGGGCAAGAAGGACAAGCCGCATGCGCGAGAGGAACTGCTCTACTGGCACGGGGCCAACGGCTTCCAGGCCATCCGCGTCGGCGACTGGAAGCTCTTCCTCAACCGTCGCGACGCCGAACTGGAAGCACCCGGCGAAGGGCCCGCCCTCTTCAACCTCGCCCAGGACGTCGCGGAAACGAAGGACCTCAGCGACAAGTTCCCCGACCGCGTCCGGGCCATGCAGGAACTCGCCGCGAAACGGCTGGCCGACATCAATAAGAACATTATTCCCCTCGGCCAGTAGGCACCGGGGCCTGGCGCCCCAACGTTGCCCAACAGGTCATGCCGCGAAAGTCGGCCTATGCTGGCGCGAGAACCGTGTGAATTTCCTGGGGGTCTTCGCAAAGCGGCACGTCCGGCCTCAGTCGTCGAGCGGTTTGTATCCCATGGCGGCGTCTTCGGCGCGGCGCTTCTTCTCGACGAGGAGGTACACCAGCAGGATGCCGAGTTCGTAAAGGCCCCACATCGGTATGGCAAGGGCGATCTGGTCCACCGGGCTCGGCGAGGTCACCAGGGCCGCCAGGATCAGGATGGCCACGATGACGTACCGGCGGTATCGGCCGAGCGACTTCACGGTCACCAGCCCCATCTTGCCCAGAATCAGCACGGCTATAGGCATCTGGAAGCAGAAGCCGAAAACCAGCATCATGTTCGTCATGAAATCGACGTTGTTGTCGATCTTCACCAAGGCCACGAGTTGATCTTTACCAAACCAGTTGTTGAAGATGTAGAAGGACTTCAAAAGCAACGGACTGATGTAGAAAAGGAAGAACAGCGAGCCCGTAATGAACAGGACGACCGAGAACGGCACGGCGTAGACGACGTATTTTCGTTCATGCTTGTAAAGCCCTGCCGCGACGAACATCCATAGCTGATAAAAGATCCACGGCGAGGCGATGATGATGCCGACGTACAGCGATATCTGCATGTACATCATGAACACTTTTACCATGTCGTCATAAACGAGCTTCTGGCCTGTAGCGTCGACGAACGGCTTGTTGATCATCTCGATCGCCCACGGGCTGATTATCAGCGCGATGACCATGCCGACAGCCAGGCCGATGAGGGCGCGTATGATCCGCGTGCGAAGCTCTTCGAGGTGCTCGACCAGCGTCATCTTCCGCTGGCCGACCTCGTCCTCATCCTCGTCGTCCTCTTCGTCCTCGTACTCGTCATCGTCCTCGTCCTCGTCTTCGTCTTCGTCTTCTTCGTCGTCCTGCTCTTTCTCGTCTTCGTACTCGTTCTCGTTCTCGTCGCCCTGGTATTCAGGCCGGCTGCCGTGGTCGTGGCCGCTCTCGTGTTCCTCCTGCTCGCCATTGGCCCAGTAATCGTCGGAGTCCGAGGGCTCAGCCCGGGCTTCGGCTTCCTGCCAGTCTTCCTCGTACTGGCCGTACTCGTCGCGGTCGGCGTCTTTGTCTTCTGATTCAGCCATGGCGCTACCTTCAAACTTCAACCAGCCCGTGAGTATACCATATTAAAACCCCGCGTCGATGGAGCCCGCCTTCGCGCCGCCAACTATTGTTCCAGTTTCCCGTCCAAATGTCCGATAACGAAAAAGAAGAACGGATCGGCGGGCGGTGAGTCTATCGCCGCCCTTGTATTGGACTTATCGCAAGAAGCAGGACGCGGGAAATGAGCACAAGAACGCTTTGCCTCGTCAAGGGCGGACACAAGTATGTCTTCCGCTACGGCACCGGCTGCGAGGACGACATGCTCGACGCCATCATGGAACTGGCCGAGAGCGACAGCAGCCCCGTCGACTGGCTCGACGCGGCCACGCTGAGCTTCCAGGTCACCCAGCACACCGCGGCCGACTGCCTGCAGGCAATGAGCCCGACCGACGAACAGGTCTTTTGACCTTTTGACATTCCCGGCACGGACCTTGCTTAATCTGCCCACGATCAACCGGTTTCTGGACTACATCGACGGCGAGCGGAACTTCTCCGCCCACACCGTGCGCTGCTACGCGGCGGACCTCGTCCAGTTCGCCCGATACCTTGCCGCCGGGCCCGGCGAGGACCTCAAGGCCGACGAACTGCCGCCGGATGCGGAGCTTGACTGCCCGCACATCGAGCAGGCCATGCTCGCCATCGAGCCGATGGGCGTCCGCGGCTTTCTGGCGATGATGCGCAACAGCGGCTACTCCAAATCGACCGTGGCCCGCAAGCTGGCGTCGCTTCGGAGCTTCTATAAGTATCTCGTCCGCAAGGGCGTGGTCGAGGCCTCGCCCGTCAGCGTGCTTCGCACGCCCAGGCAGGACCGAAAGCTGCCGAAGTTCCTCGACATCCAGCAGATCACCGCCCTGCTGGCGGCGCCCGACACATCGTGCCTGCTGGGCTGCCGCGACCGGGCGATACTCGAGACCATATACTCGGCCGGGCTTCGCATCAGCGAACTGACGGGCCTGAACATCGAGGACCTCGACGAACTCGGCGAGGTCCTGCGGATACGCGGCAAGGGCCGCAAGGAACGCCTGGTGCCGCTGGGGCAAAAGGCAATCGAGGCGATCAACGCGTACGTCGCGATGCGCAAGGCCGAGATGGGCGTCGAGCCGCGCGGGCCGCTGTTCGTCAACCGCTTCGGCCGGCGCCTGAGCGACCGCTCGATCCGCCGCAAGCTCGACGGCTACCTGCTTGCCGCCGGAATCGACATCCACATAAGCCCGCACGTCCTGCGGCACAGCTTCGCCACCCACATGCTCAACGCCGGGGCAGACCTGAGAAGCGTGCAGGAGATGCTCGGCCACGAAAACCTCTCGACCACCCAGATCTACACGCACATCACAAGCCGGCACCTCAAGGAAATCTACGACCGCGCCCACCCCCTGGCCACCCGCGCGAAGGCGTAAGGCACGATTGCGGATTGCGTCCCGGCGCGCCGGGAGCGGATTGGGGACCTGCCTGCCGGCAGGCAGGTTGGGGATTGGGGATGAATCGCAGTCCAACATGAGCCTTCGGCTCACCCGGAAAGACGAAAAGCCGAGGACGAGGACGAGGACGAGGACGAGGACGAGAACGAGGACGAGAACGAGGACGAGGACGAGAACGAGAACGAGGACGAGGACGAGGACGAGAACGAGGACGAGAACGAGGACGAGAACGAGGACGAGGACGAGAACGAGGACGAGAACGAGGACGAGAACGAGGACGAGGGCTGTCGCCGGGATTGTGCCCCTACCACCGACTACCGTCTTTTTGGACCAGAGCCTCAGAGGCTCACTGACCTATCCCGATCCCCATCGGGGCCGTTTCTTCTCCCTGGTTCCTGGTTCCTGGTTCCCGGTTCCGCCGTTTCTTCTTCCCGGCTACCGGCCCAGCACGGTCCGGCGCTCCTCGACGATCGTCTCGACCAGCGCCTTGACGTTCTCGATAGGCACGTCGTTCATGATTTCCTGCGACGGGGCGATGATGTGCCCGCCGCCCGCGCCGAGAGTGCGGATGGTCCGCCGGGCCAGTTCCCTGACCTGCTCCGGCTTGCCGAACGGCAGGACCGTCTGGGTGTCTATCCCGCCCCAGAAGACCAGGTCCTTGCCGAACTCGCGCTTGATGTACGCAAGGTCCATGCACGGTTGGACCGGCTCCAGCACCCGCAGGCCGATGTCGATCAGGTCCGGCAGGAAGTCCGTGATGCAGCCGCAAGAGTGCATGATGATCGGGATGCCGGCGTCGTTGTACGGCTGCCAGGCCCGCCTCAGCCGAGGCAGGAT
>Ga0315279_10011416_pt1 | contig 10283 bp, 10 predicted proteins | sample YL17G06_20_MG_FD_203694 | JGI IMG/M metagenome (GOLD analysis project Ga0315279, IMG submission 203694) | Sediment microbial communities from Yellowstone Lake, YNP, Wyoming, USA - YL17G06_20 | ecosystem: Environmental > Aquatic > Freshwater > Lake > Sediment | place: USA: Wyoming | collected...
GAAAAAACAAGGCGAATGTAATCCAAGAAGTATTGAAACTGGCAAACATACGTGTGCAGTTGGAAGGAGAAATCAGCCTTGATTTTGAAAAACAGTTTGAGCCTTCGAAAGACTATTTGAAATGGTTGGAAAATGAGGTTGCAAAGCACCCAGTAAAGTACATCAGAAAGCAAGGATTGGAGCATATAGCAAATGGTAAGCCGTTGGAAACAAAATCTCATATTGACGCTGTTTTGGAATCAGCTAATTTCCTAGTATTCATAGAAACGAAGTTCACTTCTGACATTTCTGCTCAAACAACATTCAATGTAAACAGAAATCAGTTAGCACGGATTATTGATGTTGGCATCCAAGAAGCCGAGAAAAAAGACAAGAAACTTATCATATTGGTGTGTTCTCCGTCAGTATTCTATCAGAAAAGAAGCAGATTCTTCTACTACAAAATTCAGGAATACTCTGACTTTCAGAAGATTAAGGAGGACATAGGTTGGAGAGACATCGAGAAGATCAGGCAATACGTATTTGCGGTAAACTGGCTTCCTCTAGAAAAAGTGATCGATGTCATATACAGAGACTTAGACTCCCCAGACCTAGATGAAGCGATGAGCTTTTTCAAAGAGAGAAACTTGATATGAGCATTCATGCGAACAACAGATAAAAGAAGTGCTTAGCTATGAACACGGGGAAAATTACGATTAGGCTTGCACCTATTCCTAGTTTTGCTAAAGATGAATATCATCCCGATCAGATTGAGTACTATGCAAAAATTACTGAGCTAGTGCATAAGGCTTTGAATCTAGATTCAGTTCGTGATTTCTTGAATGAACTCATCGAGATTCGTGGCATTAGCGAAGATGTTGAAGTAAGGATTATGCGATTATCATCTTACAAGAGTAAGATATTGGGAATCGATAAAAAAGGGAGAATTTTTGACGAGCAATTATATGGGCGTTCATGGAAGAAAAAGCCTTTAGTGGATATTTTTCCTAACAGATTGTTCCCTGATAAGCTGTCTAAACCATCTTGGAGTATTGGATTAAGAGGATTAATACTCAACAGTTCTATTCGAGCCATAATTCATGAACTCCTTCATAAGTCAGGTTCAAGTGATGAAAAGGAAGTTCGTGAGTTAACAGAACACTATTACAAAGATTTCAGACGCAAATACATTCAGACATTTAATGATGAACTAAAACCATTGCTCAAAGAGTGGAAACAGTTCGAGAAACAGAATAGAGCTTAATTCCATTAGTCTTTAAATCCCAGAATCAGAAAGATAGCAGAAAACCTATAGCACCACAGGAGAACTAATCTGAATAGTGGTCAGAATGCGTGAAGACCAAACCAAAGACAAGATTCTGGAACTTATCCAATGGATTGAGGAGAAATTCCTTTGGCAATCGATCTTGATTTCATAGAGAAAATGCTCTTTTTGATTGTCGGTTGGTTTCTAGGGTTTCTTGGAACTATGGGATTTGACTTGTGGAGACGGTCACAAGAAATTAAGGCATTGAAAAACCGAATAGAAGAGGAACTAACGATTATCAGAAGTGAAATAGACTCACAATTGAAGACAACTGAAGGAGAATTGATTCAAGGAAGATCCCACAGATCTTCCGTTTTCAATGCACTCAGAAATGATCTGATTTGCAAACTAGATGTTGAAACTTCCAGACAAATTGAGATCACGTATGCACAAGTCAATTGTCTAGGTGCGAATTCCCTCCGTGGACAGTGTGAAGAAGCGCTAAATTCCATAGACAATACTCTAAAGGCACTGAAAGACTGCTAGAAGATAGTTCCTTACACTCTAAATCTCTGGATGCCTAAGATATTCTTGAAAGAAGATAATCGACTAAGAATCTGGAGTTCGGGAGAAATCTCCAATCTTTCATAAGGCTTATATTTGAGATTCCCTTCTTATTGCTTCGGTATATCAACCGAACGAAGCCCAACTATTTGTAAGGACTTCGGGAGATGTCACTGGTCAAGCATGGGTGTTGGTGAGAGTTAAACGGAGTCTTGTTTCAACCCGAATTCATTTGTTGATGTTTGATAACCATGTTGGAGTTCTGAAGCTTGTTACGACGAGCCAGTGGCCTTTCTCCCAGTCAGGGTATGGTTTGATGTCTAGGACAGGAGTTCCGTTGAGAGCGTCGAGTCCGCGCACCCATAGAACGTTCTTTTCATGTTTCACAACTTCTACCAAAGTCAAGCCAATGGGATTCGGATGAATTGGCGCCCTGGTGGCAAAGATTCCCACGTTTTCTTTGGGATGGATTAACACTTTTTCTTTGTTTGAAACCTTATGCATCCAGAAGATGACGTAGACATGTGACCAATTCTCAATGGAATCTAGACCGCGGGCAAGCTTTTTTCTGAGTACTATTTTCGAAACGAGGTTTCTGTCTTTCTCATTCTCGCTAGGTGATGACCGTTTGACAAAACCTATCGGGTTAATCTCAATTTTCTGCGAACTTGGCAATAACATCGCCAGGATACATTTTGCCGAGAATATCAACTTATGGATTGCGCTATTTAGACTAAGGATAGAATTTCACTCTTGAGAGCGCGCCAAACAGAAAAACCAAAAAACAAGAAAACCAACCTACTTGCGTTCGGAGGAATATCTGAATCCGCGGCGGGCTATGACTCATGGTTACAGACTACAACTCTGATAAACGCAAAAGGCTCGTCTTCGCTTCAACCGTTTACCCCACAAAATCATCCGAAACAAACGCCATACTCTTGGCAGACAGTATTCGCACTTTCGCAGGTTCTCTTTCTAAGAGCCCGATATTGTATTTTACGCCAGAATACGGAAAGCAGCTTTCCTCTGCTGCAAAAGACAGGATAATCTCCTTGAACGTCAAGGTTATACCGTTTAAGATGGACTTTGAAACTTTGCAGTTTCCACTTGCAGGTGACGTCTTTGCTGCGGGTGTAGCCGAGTCAACAGTCTACGGTCAGACAGACCTTCTTGCCTGGTTAGGGACAAATACTGTCGTGCTTCGAGAACCAGAAGCCTTTCTTTTGCAGAATGAGAAGAACTTGGGGTATAGACCTGTCCATCATACCCTCGTGGGTTCACGTTACGACATGGCTATCGACGAATTCTGGGCTCTCGTTTACAGCTGGTGCAAGGTACAGCAAGACCGGATATTCCCTATGGAGACGCACATAGATGGAGCAAGAATACGCCCTTACTTTAATGCTGGCATGCTGGTCACTCGGCCACAGAAGCGCCTGCTTCAGACATGGAGCGACATCTTCTTCGATTCATATCAGAAGCTTCCCTTTCGGAGATTCTACGATAAGAATGAACTTTACAAGATCTTCATTCACCAAGCATTGCTCTCCGGAGTGATCCTGTCCACATTCGAGACTGATGAACTCACGGAACTCCCCTCAACCTACAATTACCCACTTCATCTCTATACAAAAGACGTTACAGATCATCATCCTTCCTCAATAGAAGAAGTCGTAACCTTCCGCCATGAAGACTTCTATCATGACAAACAATGGATGAGAAAGATGCCCGCAAAACAGCAACTCAGACAGTGGTTAGCTGAACGAATACAAACATGATAGACCCTCGCCTGCACGATTGAGATACCATAGCGGGGGTTCTTGTCTTTTCAAACATTTGAAGTCGGGGACGATGATTCAGGTGTTGAAGACACCGTCACTGGAGATAGCATCAAAGAACGTTTCAACGGTGGAGCCGGAGACAGAGGTAGGCCAGACAGCGAAGATCATGCGGGAAAAGGACATAGGTGCAATGCCCGTTGTCAAGAATGGGAAGCTTGTCGGCATTTTCACTGAAAGAAAGTTCTTCAAAATAATCGAGTAAGCCGAACATAACTGGTCATTTCGCTTCAGTTGAGTAATGTCGTTCAACATTAGTTTTGAGGCAATCTTTTAGTGCACGCAGGTCCCTTTCAGGGTAAGGACTAGTTTATTCTTCAAAAACTCGTAACAAGATTTGCCTATATGGTGTACAATCTTGTCAGTATCTGTCAAGTGAAGCATTGGTGATAACGTTACTCGAGACACCAGCCTTAGTCATTTTTCCGATTTCCCTGTTACGGCCGGTTTTCTCAAGCTCTTCTAAGTATCGAATCATGAAATCTAGCAATGCCTCTGACTGGACATAAGCGCGCACTTCGAACGATAGATTGGTCGTTTTGACCAGCTGCTCCTATGGACGTTTGAGAGAAAGTGAATAGGTTGTATCCAACAATCATTGACATTTCTATGTTAATAGTGACCGTTTCAAGATTTCCATCCCATCATTCGACATTTTTCGGTGTTTTTTACTTAGAAAACGAACAATTTCGAAGTGTGACTACTGAACCGAATTCCTTATGGTCAGCGGTCTTGTAAGATTCAGTCTTGGGAGAAAGTGCAAGAAATGAGGTTAGTAGTCATTCCAGCACTAGTGCTCTTGCTATTTGCATCGTTGTCTATCAACGTCTGCAAGTCCAGCGTGACTCCCTCTTTTTCTGACGCCTATCAAAATATGAAGTTTTCAAGTACCACATGCTTCCACTACCAAGTAACCTCCAATTCTTGTGTTTCTGCTTCCATCCAAATGGTTCTAGACTACTTCGGTTATTACCCTTTACCTAATCAAACACAATTGGCTTTTGAAATGAACACAGATATTAATAGCACAACGCAATGGCGTTATGCCAGCATTCCCTTTGAAAAAAGGGGTTTTCGTCGCTTCCTGAATCAATCTCTTTCGAGTGATTTCAACGTCGCGTTCTGTTTGCTCAAAGAAGAACTTTGCCAGAATTATCCAGCGATTGTGAGCACATGGTATGATGAACAAGCCAAAGATGAGGGAAAAGTCACTCATGCAAGAGTCATTTCAGGATATAATTCAACAGGGATTTTCTTCCATGATCCATGGAGTGGACCAAGTCAATTCATGGAAAATCCGGTCTTTGCAGACATGTGGAAAACGGATTTGGGCTATTGGGCTTTCATAGTGGAAGAAAAACCCTGGTTCGAGTTGACTGTTCAGGTAACGGATTGGTTTGGAAATCCCATCCCCCATGTCAGCCTTGTTTTGCAAGGGCCAGTCAAAGACACGATGTCCACGGACCTTAGCGGGACTGCAAAGTTCAATCTCACAATGGCAGACTATGCTCTTGCCTATGATTGGAGATTTCAATCCGAGAAGATCAACATTACTCTAACGAAATCCGAGAGCATCAAGTTCAGACCGTTCCTCTCTGACCAAGTAATATTCGGAACGGCGATGCTAGGTACAATCATCGTTGCAATCGTTGTAGTAGCATCGATCGTTGCCACTAAAAAGAGAAGGACCAAATGAAAGTACGAGACAAAGAACAGACCTTCAAAGAGCAAATCCATCAGAAGTTATGTTGTTTGGCTCTCGCCAAACTCCCAACGATCCGAACAAAACTTTTTTTATTTTACCTTATTCCAAAAAATCTGCTGTATTAATCATCCAATCCGCAGATTTCCGTATCCAAAATTAAGAGATTCAGATTCAAATATGCGTTCTACATTCGCCTTGCCAAATCTCTTCTTACACTCATCCAAGAACCTATCCTGGAATCGTCCAATACCTCCAGGCATGGGATCGCGGAAATCTGGATATCCGCTCCGACGAATGTCGCCAAGAAAGCGATTCCACAGATCATTCCAAGTTTGCATATCATTTCCAAGGAACAATCTTTTTACATAATTAAGACTTACAAATCTGCAGAAAGTGAACCATATTCGTGCCATTTCCTCATAACTAGGAGGGAGAGCGCACCAATTCTCATAGGTCTTGTTCTTCCAAGCTTGGTAGCAATTTGGATATTTGCGGAACAGAATATAGCCGGTGAGAAATTCTGTTAGGCCTTCTCTTAGGAAAAGATATCGGTTTCCCACGGCAATATTCTGTTGTGCCGCAAGAATAGAAACAGCATGCAAAGTCTCGTGAATAAGACAATGCTTGCACCAAGTTTCTGCTCGTAGGAAAATCCTTCCACTTTCCGGATGATAGTTACCACGCAAACCTTGCCCAAAAAGGCCATCAAAAAGTAGTTTGTCGAAAGACTTTACTCGTGCCGAACCTGCGAAAAGAGTCGTCGGCAAACCATAGTCAGAATGTTCGAATAGCCCAGTTTGTTGAATGACGAAATCAATATCTTCCCCCATGATTTCTTTGACGTCATGAAGAGCCTCAGATAGTAGGGCGTCAAGGTCATTTGATCGTCCTATGTAAGGGAGCCTTTCAGCGCAACACTGGCTTGCACTCATAGGGGCATATTTCTGAGAAGTAACATATAAATAGCGAGCGTGTAACGTATTACACGTGAGTAATGCATTACACAGGAGGAAATGAACTGTGTTGGAAGAAATAGTCGACAAGTATGCAGGACTGCTGGACGGTCGGGACATAAGCACTTTGTTCAATCGTCTTCGGGGGTCAACCAGTAGATCACAAGCTGCGAGACTTTGTGAACTCGAGCGCAGGACGACGTACTACTGGACAGATAGTGGAGAAGTCAGATTGTTGACAAAACGAAGAGTGCTGCAAGCGAATCTTGAGAAGGATTTTTCCTTTACTTTAAGATACTTGTGCGACAGAACAACGCGGGCATCAATTGAGATAATTAGACTATACGTAGGCGCATTATATGAAAAAGCAATGGATCCTGAGTTGAATCGGGCTGAACTCCAAAAGTCCATCAAAGAGTTCTGCGCAGCAAGAACGAAATATTCTCCAGTCGTCGGTTCGTCAATGACTCCAGACATTGGTCAAATGACGGTGAATCTTAAGAACAAGTCTGAAGAAATGCGCATCGATTTTCCGGTCTTGCCCATATCAAATATGAATGTGAACGAGATGGTGAGTATGCTTCCCCAACTAGTCAAGATCGTACCGGTAAACCTTGGCGAAGATGACTTGCAGGAAATATCACGCAGATATGGTATCGCAGATAATTTGGTGAAGTTCGCTTCCGTCCTCAAGACTGAAGCAATCCAGTTTGCCAGATCCTTCAGGCGTGGCAACGAAGCTGCGGACAATCAGTACATTCAAGTGCAAAAAGAAGGACCCACCACAAGTAATCAGTTCTTACGGAGCTACAAGAAAGAAGAAAACCTTGGCAATCCAGAAATTCAATCTATTCCTCAAATTGGATCTCAGGCTCCTCAAGTTCCAGACTATATAGCCTAGGAGAGTAATTGTCTGACCGCACAAAAGGAAGATACAAGCGCAGAAGGACCATTCTCCACGTTAGAGAAAGCACTGCTAGACGATAAGAAGAAAGAGAAAGTGGATAACTTCTTGGAAAGTCTCTTAGACGTTAGCAGAGAAGACCTGTTGAACCGATGTTCGAGTCTAATTAGATACATTGACGATTTTTGTGGGGAGGACAGCGGAGATCAATTATTCAGAATATTAAGTCAAGCCTTGCCGGATCTGGATGTAACTCTCAAACAAATAAAAGATGATAAAATAAGAATCTGGTTGAAACAACTTAACGCGAAGTACATCTCACTATTCGAAGGTATCTATCCTCCCATTCCAAACGACTGGTATCGGATCCTTTGGACTACGAAAATCGACGTTACACATGGGAATATACCCATGATTGAAACGACTATTTTGAAAAGGAATGGAGAAAGCGTTTTTTTGGAGATGCCCTTCTTGGCGATGATAACTTTGATAAACCATTTGCTGCGCCAAATCTGTGAGACCAAAGAAATCAACGTTCGTGAAATCGCTGAAATACTTGACGGACTCAATAAAACCAGAGAGATAGTCGCACGAGTCCTGACATAACAGCGTCCAAGAAGCAAACATTCTACTCGATGGAGACCCGAAAAGGAGCATCCCACGGCAGATTTTTTTCGCTTGTATGCCTATATGAGGCATGGACTTTGGCAACCGAGTCTGTCGCGGGCTTGTCTAATTTCCTTTTTCGATTGTTTGGGAGACGTGTTCGGCTATTGCTGGGGCTGCTGTCAAGCCTGGCGACTCGATGCCTACCAGGTTTATGAGTCCGAAAAGACCCTTGTCAGATTCGTGTTTTATAACAAAATCTCTGAACCCATCTTTCGGCCCTTGGAGCTTCGGCCGTATTCCAGCAGAGTCTTGACGGATTTCACAGTCTAGGATCTTGGGCACGAACCTCGCAACGTCTTCTCTGAACTCTTTCTCGCCCGATTCCACGGCATAGTCAATCTTGTCCACGTAGTAAGCGTTCGGTCCCAGCCTGATTGACCCAGTAAGGTCAGGCGTCAAATGAATACCCAATCCAGCGCCTTTCGGAACAGGATAGACAAGCATTTTGACGAGAGGCTTTCCCGAAACCCGGTAATAATCTCCTTTGGCATGATAGATTCTGTAACCGATTCGGTCCACATCCAAGCCTGCCATCGCCGCAACTCTATCTGCATAGAGTCCCGCGCAATTAATCACGGTCTTAGCGTTGACCTGAAACTTTTCACCGACGCTTGTTCCGCTCACTTCGTACCCGTTGCCGATCTTCTTCAAACCCGTAACTTCAGTTTCAGTAGCCAACACAGCATTGTTCTTGCGCATCTGCGCGTGAAAATGATTCATCAACTCATCAGGCTCAACGATCCCCGTCGTCGGCGTAATCAGGGCTCTCTCAACCTCAACGTTGGGCTCAAGGCTCTTCACTTCCTCTCTGTGGAGAAATCTCATGCCTTCGACGCCGTTGTCTGTTCCTTGTCTCATCAGTTTCTCCACTTCGTCGATTTCTTCTTCGCCCACGGCAACGGTGAGTTTGCCAAGTCTCTTGAAGGGAATCTTGTGCTTCTCGCACAGTTCGTAGAGCATCTTGTTTCCCTTCACACACAGCTTGGCTTTCAGAGTGTTCTTCGGGTAATGGATTCCCGAGTGTATGACGGCACTGTTGTGGCCGCTTGTCTCTTGGCCGTACCTCGTGTTCTTCTCAAAAACATAGACGCCCTCGTTTTTCTCGGAGACCTTGGCGGCAACTGCAAGCCCCACAACGCCAGCGCCGATTATGACGATGTTAGCAGATTCCATTGGCATCACCGAATTAGTTTTGCATAATTGTTGCGATCATAGTTAATAGCGTTATGACATGTCCCCATGCGTGCTCGATTCGAAGCCTACGGCTTCTTGTCGGCTCCGTGTTTTCGAACCCATACTTCATGGATTTTCTGCGACGTCATTCCATCCTCCACTATGAACGCGCCGTAGTACCCGCAATTCTTGCACTCCCAGATCGACCACAACTGCGGCAGACCACGAGCAAAAAATATGTCGGTCGACCCGCATCGCGGACAGAACTTCTTCCTCCGTGACCCAGTTTTCGCTTGGCCTTTTTCTTTTTCCAGATCGTCCATGCATTAACACGTCTCTCAAACAACATGCCTGACGCTTTCTGCTAATATTCCTTTTCAAATGGGAATGATAACAGCGCGCGCTAACTGATTTCCGCAAAATCCACTATCAGATCATCTTTCTCCTTTGAGCCAACCCTTGATTCCCAGTTCTCTGACCGTTATGCTCACGAGTTCAGGCTCAGACCTGTTCTCCTTGCCATTTTCATCAAGATACACTATTTTCGGTCTGATCTCGAACGTGCCTTGAACCCTCGGTGTCAGAACCAGCTTCACTTCCTCTGTTTCCGAAGGGCCAAGCCGCTTATCCTTAATGTTGAGACAGTCGCCTTCCCTGCGGTACGATTCCGGTTTCTTTGTGATTACGAAGCCCTCTGGTATGACTTCCATGATCTTGGTCAGTAAAATCGACTTGTCCTTGCATGCGTTTGTAACCTCTATTTCCAGCTCCAAGCTCTCACCTATACGTAATTCTACTGGTGTGACAATGATCTTGCTCCGCACATCGCCGCGCTCAATACTCTCTGTACTCACCGTTTCAGATGTTTGCGTTGGAAGAGTATCCACGGTCTTAAGCAAACTCGCCGTTTTCTCGACATCTCTTTTCGCGTCTAGTTTCTGAAATATCTCTAGTGCCTGATTGAGGAGGTCACGGGCTTTTCCTCTATCACCCGACTGGTCTCTCTCCAAACACACACGACCATACGGGTAGAGGACGTTTTTGACGAGCCAGTAAACGTTCCATTGCCTTGCGCCCAAGGCTTCGTACTCTTGGAGGCTCTTTTCGAAGAGTTCGATAGATTCGTTCCATTTCCTCTCTGCGCGGAGCAGCATCGCCATGGTCGCATCTGCATCGGCGGTGAGTCGTTTATTCTGCTTTTCATGAGCAAACTTGTGCATGTCATTGATCA
>Ga0315279_10011417_pt1 | contig 10282 bp, 13 predicted proteins | sample YL17G06_20_MG_FD_203694 | JGI IMG/M metagenome (GOLD analysis project Ga0315279, IMG submission 203694) | Sediment microbial communities from Yellowstone Lake, YNP, Wyoming, USA - YL17G06_20 | ecosystem: Environmental > Aquatic > Freshwater > Lake > Sediment | place: USA: Wyoming | collected...
TATGTGCTTCATGCATTTCAAAAGAAGACTCGAAAAACGAGCCGGCTTGATATCGATTTGGCTCGCCAACGGTGCAGGGAGATTGGAGGTAACTTATGAGCGAGGCCGTTGTTAATTCTTCAGGAAACGTATTCATTGATCTCGGGTATTCTCCGGATGAAGCCGCAATTCTTCAGATGCGTGCCGATCTTATGGCCGATCTCCGGAAGTTCATCAAAGCCAAGAGGCTAACGCAGGCCAAGGCTGCTGAAATCCTCGGCGTTAGTCAATCCAGGGTTTCAGACTTGATCAGAGGCAAATGGGAAAGATTTAGCCTCGAAATGCTTATCACCCTTGCGACGAGAGCCGGCATGCATGTCACTCTCAAAAAGGCGGCATAGGGACGGGGTAACAAGTCGTTCGAGCGGAAGTCCGCTTCACTCCGGCCCGCCTTCGGCGCCTGAAGAAGTGGGGTCAAGTCTATTTTATTAGCATTCAAATATTCAGGGCACACCATACCTAATTCCGAATCGTTCTCCGCTTTGGTCCTGTTTAATGAGACCGGAGTGCAGAACCCGTCAGCCTCGCAAGCCTTGTCACAAGACATTTACATCCGAAGGTCTCCCTGTCTATTGCAGACGTCTTAAGCCCCTGCTTCTTTCTCACAAAATACATCCAACCGCTACTCTTGCAATTGCGGACTTCATGCAAAAGTTTAAGTCTCCCCGCAACTGAAGTCAAGGAATCAAGTTTTGTTAGGGGGAAGCCACTTCCAAATCTGATGGTGTTTGTTAATTCAAGTGGAAGTGTGCCTGTGCTTGAAATGAAAATTGAAAGGGTTAGATTTGCTAATCTATTGTCAAACGTTATGAACCCGGAGTGATTATTTTGAGCTTTGGGAAATAGGTTCGATAGCGAGCGATATCCCTGGTTAGCAAAGGGATTCCAGCGACAGCAGCATGGGCCTCGATAAAAAAATCAGGGAGGGTAGAGTCTTTCTTTCCTCTTCTCCGGCGATATGCTATAAAGCATTTGGCCGCAAGAAAAACGGCTTCCCACAGAATGGGGTCCCGTCGGAAAAAAACCGAAGGCGATACTTCTTCCACATCCTCAATTCGATCAAACCCTGCTGACACCTCTGCATAAATAATCAGATTGATGACCAGTGTATGGGGCTCAGCATACGTTGCAGGTGCTTGGGAGGACCAGGGAAACCATTTCTTATCTTCTGTCACGACATCCAGGACCACCTTGCTGTCCACAAGGATGCCCATGGGTTACCCCCGGGTCAGAGCCAAAATCTCATCCGTTGTCATCTTTACTGGTGCTTTCCGATGCATTTGGTTGATTAGATGGCGACTCCGTTTCAACGTGCTAATGTTCACTTCTTTTCTTTTAGTTTTTTTTTGGAATAGTAGGCCTTGCTTTTTTCTCTTAAGGTTGTTTCTTTTAAGGACTCGGGTTCTGAATACACCTTATTCAAAGCATTGAGAAGTTCCTTGGATTTCAATTTCTCCAAGAATACCTTGATTGCCATCACGAACACTTGGCTTCTCGAATACCGATGTTCCTTGGAAAACCTTTCTATTTCCTGAAATATTTCGTCTGTAATGGATATCGTCGTTTTCATACTATAAATATGGCAAAAAGTTATATTGTTTACCATCCATCGGCTATTTTTTTCATCTCCCAAACTCCCTATCGCCTCATCCCCCTATCACCCCATCCATCACAGAAGAAGGGGGCGTGGTTAGAGGTAAATACAGGAGGATCTCTTCTCAGAATCGACGCAATGGCAGGATGTCTTTTGAATTCCTTGTCCAAGAATTGCCTGATCAATTGCCTACTCCAACCTTTTGGGTGATCGAAACTCGCATAAAGGGGAAGGTCCCCTTCATAAAAGGTTTTTGTTTCCATCTGTTGGGCTTCCGGTCCGTAGATCGGCATATTGAATATGGCAAGATTCAAGAAACCAATGCAATCATGATGCCTCACAACAAACTCAAGGGTCCTTCGCGCTTCTATCAGGCCTTCGGGAGGGGTTCCAAAAAGAAAATAGACATAGGTAGCAATCCCTGCCTCTTTCAGGTTCTTTAAAGCGGGTGAAGCCTCCTCAAGATTGACCCCCTTTTGCAGATCGTCGAGCACAGTCTGGTCTCCTGATTCCAAACCAAGTTTTAACATCACACATCCTGACCGCTTTAAGGCCAAACAGAAATCCGGATCTGCAAGATGGCGAGTAATCCTGACAAAGCCATACCATGGTACACCCGGAGGATGTTCAGAAATTGCCTTCATCAGTGATGGACTGATCGCATTGTCCAGTAAATGGATGAGAACCGGTTTCTGTCTATCAGCCAGGTGAAGAAGATCAAGGATCACCTCCTCAACCGGAATGGCAACATAAGGATTTCCCTCGGCCCTTTCCGGACAAAATGAACACCTATTCCAGTAACATCCACTTGAAGCACTGTAGGGAAGAATTGGCCCGGGGGCAAAGTAATCTCTCATGGGTAGAGAATCATAATTCGGCCTATAATGATCATTCTTCAGCCTTTGCTCGTACTCTTTTACGCCTTTTTTCTCAATGAGGGAAAGTAAAGGGGCTTCTCCTGGTCCGGCCACAAGATGATCCACCAGGCCCTTAAAGGGATTTTGCCAATGAGGCCTTCTCATCCATGAAGTCACGAGCCCTCCCCCCAAAACCAATTTTACCCCGGTCCACTCCCGTCTAAGAAATCCGATCATGGCGAACGTACACAGGGTCTGGCTTAAATAATTGAGCGAAAGTCCAACCATGGATGGTTGTTCACTTGTCAAAAGCTCGGTGAGCCGTTTTCTAAAATAAGGATAGAAAGGATTATCTTCTGGATTTTCTGCGGCTCTGATGAGATCTGTGCTCCTTACCGGAGAAAGTTCTTCATGTTGATAATTCGTCAAACCCAAGCGTACGCGACTGGAACGTGCCGTCATCTCAAGAAGTCTGTTCAGATCCTTTATGGCCCGGCGATAACGGCCGTCATTCTGGTAAGCGTCCCAGCCGTGTAACGAGTCGAGATGCCTGGAAAGATGACGAAGTGCCCGGGAGGTCCAGGTATCCGATGACACAGGTGGAGTCTTTAGAAGGCTGAGAAGACCTTCTAAATTCGCGTCCAAAACCCTGTATTTCATTCCATGGTGATTCAGGGCACCGCAGAGTTTTGCTATACCCGCTGGAGGTTCACATGGTTTGGCAACAGGAGGATAGATGAAAATCATGTCAATTTTATAATAAAGGGAGACTTCTATTTATTGCAAGAAGTGCCAGACAATTTATCACAATCCGATCAGCCTTTTTAGATTTTTATAAAGGATCCATTTTTTTCATCCCAGCTCCATTCCTCCTCAAAGAGGATTGTGCAGGGAAGGGGATCTGTTTTACTATTAGAGGGTATTTTTTGTTAATCTGGTGTGTTTACCTTAACGTTGCATAAACTTTTGACGATACGGACATGGGCAAGCCGTTCGGAGAGGCTTCGAGGCGAACCTTTGGCCGAATCGGCACTCTCGTCCCCTTCCCCTGCTGGAATTCACTTGGAGTGATGTCCTCCGATACCCTTAAATTCTCAAAACAACCGCCTTCCGAAGCCTTGAAGGGCGGTTTGCCCGTGTCCGTTTTGCAACTGTCAGGTTTATTGAGAGGAGGAGCAGAAACGATCTTGATCCGGAAGGGGTTTATATCACAATGGATGGAAAGATTCTCCCCTGGGATAATGTGAGAAAAAATAAGGAGTCAGGTGAATTTGAAGGATGAAGTCATTGGGCAAGTTTTGGAGAGAGGCATTGCAAATAAGTTTGAATTCTGACAAAAGCCATATTTCCGATGCCTAGCCCCAAAAGACAATTTACAAAAGTCAACTATTGAAGGAGGGCTCATATCGTGGATGACGAATTGGGAAAAAAGACTCAAGATACCGCCGATCAACTGTTCGGTAAAGGGATCAAGATGGATCCCCCTTATCTGACGTGGAAGGAATTTGACAGAGACCTTGCCAATGATTTATCCCTGTTTATCGTCGGCAAGCTCTATCTTGCAGTTGCAAAAAAACGGTCCAAAAGGGAGATGAGTGTGCTGGGCCGGCAAATTATAAAAAAGGATTTCACCTCTCCGGGAGAATCCCCACTTATTGATGGGGATTCTCCAAACCTTTACACCTGCCTGCGCGTAGCCGCTTCGGCGAAGGCAGGGCGGCACCTTTAGTCTTTTAGCTACCCTGTTTCCCAGCATATTACAAAAGTCACCTCAGGTGACATCGCATGTTACCCATAAAACATTGAAAAACCCGCTTTGGAAAGGTTTGGAAGTACACTCATCTCCCTTTTCAATGCAACGTTGAGCTCTATTCCAGAAAGGTTTTTACTCTGCCCGAAAGGCAGATGATTGCGTGTGCTATGCTGGCGGCGCTACGCGCCACGGATGAATTGAAACTCCATGTGAATGCAGCTTTGAATGTTGGCTGTGACCCAAGAAAAATGACCGAGATCTTTTTCCAATTGGCCACCTACGCCGGAATGCCTGCTGTAAATGAAGCTCTTCAAGTCTACCGGGATGTCCTAAAGGAAAGAGGGGAGTGGTCTATAAAATAGAAGATCTTCAGAGGGCGTAATTTGCCCATTGAATTTCTCACTTTCCCTTTGGCATACCATTTTTTAAATATCGAAGAAGAGAATCGAGGGGCAAGCTTTCATTTTGATCATATCCAAAAACAAGGATGATTCCTTTGCTAATCCTCAAGGTCGGTCTTTTCATCCATATCGGGAAGCCAGTTCTGGATAATCTCTATGATCCGTTTTGCCTGTTTGGCGGAGGAAATATTGAATTTTGACTGGGGCATAAACTTTCCGCCCCGTTTTTGATAGCGGGCTATTCGGATCTTCCTGGGTCCGAATTCGCCGGTTTTCTTGTTAAGATCCTGGTACATAAACATGATCGTAGACCAGGCTCCGCTGGTGAGAACCTCCTTCCCCACCTGCTTGACCAGTTGTTGGCCGGTCTCGTCCTTCCAGTCTATGCTGATTTCATCAATTGTCTCTGCCATGCCTCCTCCTTTATGAAATTACGAAAATGCTGCAGAATGCCCCACCCTGGAAACTGTGTCGCAATCAACGAGAAACTACTTCCGCTTCAACACGGAACAGGCGGTCGGGAACCGCATTCTAAAGCCGAAGAACCTGATCCCGCCAGGGCGGGATTCCGTCGGAATCCACCCTCCATTATGATTACGACACAGTCTCCTGTGGGCGGGGAGCCTCACTTTTCTGAATTGACTGGATTGATCACCCGCCAGTTGCAAAAAAACAATATCGAAACCGGGCGGGGGTACTGGGCCGGCATATTTATAAAAAACAATTACCTCTCCGGAAGGCATCGCGCGATAAAGCGGGATGCCTCAGAGCCTTGCAGCGGCACCTTTGGGAGTTAGCTGCATGCGTCTCCAGGCAAAACCGGGACTTCACGTAAAGTGAGATCCTCTGTAACTCTTCATTTACGAAAAATCCGCAATTGCAAGGGTTTGGAAGTATCCCTGCCCGGGTTTGATATTGCAACATCTGGGATCATAAATCTCCCGTGAACTTCCAACCGCTTAAACGACCATCCTTAATTCTTGCAATGATCTCTTTGCACGCTTTTTTGTAATCATCAAACAGATCCTCCGAAACTAAGACAAGCCTGTTCATGCCCCGAATCTCCTTCACTTTAAGATGATCAGCACTAAATTTTGGGTTTTCAGATCGTCGAATAAGTTCTAATCGTGACCCTGGTAAAATAACATGGAATAAGCCGCATCGAAAATTCTCGTACAGGTCAAATGGCTTTCCACTCCCTTGATTAAACAAATGATATGATGTTGGGAAAAGGTCGTAAATAGCTCTTCTGAAGCGTGGCGCGCTCAAGCCCTTATTTGAAAAAGCCTCTGAATCAAGACAAGCTCCAAGAAATTCTATTCCCTGACAGAGAAGGCTCAATGCGAGGTAGTGATGTCCCTCGTCTTCCTGAATTCCCTTGAATTCATCAATCAAAACTTCTTGGATAAAATCCAAAATGCTCATCCCATACATCCCAGTCCTAAACCTGAATCGCTCCCACTGAGGGACTCTTTGGCACGCGACGCGGTTTATGAGACTCGATGCCGATAGCTCAGGCAAAAGCCATCGTCCATTGTCACACTCAGGGTGACCGTGTCAAAATCGGGATGCTTGCGGATCATTTCAAGGTAATCCCTCATCGAATTGGCCTGCCGGATGGCGTTATGAACCGAAAGAATTCCGCCGGGGACAAGCTTCTTCGGGTAGAGTTTGTTAAAGTAGTCCAATTGCCCCTCTTTGTCGGCATCCAGGAAGACGAAGTCGAAAGGCCCCTCGAGTTTTACCACTTCCATATGCGCGTCACCTTTGATGCACGTTATCCGCTGCGACAACCCCCCCTCGCTCACGTGTCTGCGTGCAAGGTCGTATCGTTCCTTGTCGATCTCGATCGTGGTCAAATGGCCACCCGTTTCCTCCAGCGCGAGCCCCATCCAGATCGCAGAAAACCCGTGTGAGGTCCCCAACTCGAGGACATTCCTCGCGCGAGTGGCCTTCACCAGGAAATGGAGAAACTCGCCGTCTTTGCGGGGGACGCTCAAAAACTGGTAGCCCTTGGCATCCATCTGGTCCAATAACCGTTTGAACTGTGTTGCGTCGCGTTTGACCGGCGGTGGGTCGCCCTCCGCAGCGTCACCAATGGCCGATGGGGCATGTGTGGCCGCCGCGAGGAGACTCAAAACTCCTCCCGTGGTTTTGAGAAACTCCCGACGACTGAATGGCTGCCTGGTTTTCATCCACTCTCCTCCTGCTTTATCAAAAAGTATTCTACTCGATGAAATGGGATGATCCTTTTTAGGAGTCCCACGATTCCTTATTCAAAGATCATGGGCTACAAAATCGGTCAGATCCTTTTCCCTTAGAATCCTCCTCTTCCAAGTTTCAAGAGAGGGAATAACATAAGGCAGGAGTCGAATTGAATAATAGGGGGGAAGCAAAGGCAATCCAATCAGATCCCCAAAGACGACCAGCATGAAGAGGTTATCTAAGTGCCCTTTTTCCTTTTTCAACTCCAGATCCATCTCGTGAAGCATCAGCCCATACATGATCTCCTTGATCACTTTTGAAGAGCCTTTCAGTTTCGCTGAGAGTGCGGAAAGTAAGTCTTCGATCAAATCTATTCCCTCCTTTCCCTTTTTCAACAACAGAGCCGGGGCCAAACTTGCGAAATTGCCATTTGCGATATAATATCATTTCATGCCTCCCAAGCCAAGAGTTTACTTTCCCGGAGCAATGTGTCACGCCATCTTGTGTGGCAATGCCGGACGAACCAACTTCTTCGATGGCAAGGATCGTACACGCTTCTTCTTGTTAATCCAGGAAGGAGCCGAACGGTTCGGGCACCGTATCCATGCACTTTGTCTTATGTCCAACCCTATCCGCTTAGCCATTCAAACAGCCGACACCTCGCTTTCGCGGATGGTACAGAATCTCAGTTTTCCATATACTTGCACGAAGGAGGGGCCTTGAATCGTCAGGGACAGGACCGAAGAATTTTTAAAGAACTGATCAGGTTTCTGGATAAGAAGAAAACCTCAGCAAAATTCCCTGATCAGCTCATGCTCGAAATTGGTAAATTCTTTCTGGGATCGCCTTATGTGGCCGGCGCACTTGAAACGAAGAGGGCCGAGCACCTTGTCGTCAATCTAAGAGAGCATGACTGTGTTACTTTCGTCGAAAATGTGGTTGCTCTGGCATGGTTGATAAAATCCCGGGAAAAATCCTTTGAAGCTTTCTGGAGATTACTCCAGAAGATACGTTACAGACAGGGGCGGTTGGAGGGCTACTCCTCCCGGCTTCATTATTTTTCAGACTGGATTTATGATAACCAGAAGAAGGGCATCGTAAGGGATATCACAGTGGAAATCGGGGGTGGGTCTTTGAGGAAGGCCATGACCTTCATGACAACAAATCCAGACCTCTATCCTCCGCTAAAAAATGCGGTGAACCTTCAGAGAATGAAGTCTCTTGAAAGAAAGATCAGCACAAGATCCCTGTTTTTCATTCCAAAGAAGGCCGTGAGGCGTTTGGAGGATCAGATTTGTGACGGTGATCTCATTGCCATCACGACGAATACAGAGGGCCTTGATGTTCAGCATGTGGGGTTTGCAGCAAGAGTAAAAAATCGAATTCACCTGCTTCACGCCTCGAGCACCGAGGGCAAGGTTGTCCTCTCCAAAGAGACACTCTACCGGTATCTGATGGAGAGCAAGGCCCGCTCCGGGATTATGGTGGCGAGAATTTTTTAATTGCGGAATGCAGAATGCGGAATGTGGAATTAAAAATCAGAAATCCGCAATCCGAATTCCGAATTTTGAGAGATCCTCGAACCCTTTTGAACTATTCCATCGCAGCGATGGCCCTTTCCACGGTCTTTTCTTCCAGGGATACTTCTCCGTAGATGTCCTCTACAGCATCTGCATTCAGTCGTTCGAAATCTTTTTCCACAGGAGTGATCAGAAGACCCCCCATATCGATCACTCCCGGGCTGACGACCATCCGGGCCTCCCCATCCTTGAAAAAGATGTCCGGACGGTGCTTCCGGCGCGGGAAGATCACAAGACACCATCTCGTTTTTTCGTAGTATCCGGCGATATTGATCATGGGCTCTTCATTAAGGAGAAGAACCTTTTTCAGGGCATTCAGAAAATCCTTGAAAGCACCTTTCACAGCCATTGGGTCATCTCCCTCCAGGACGATGACTTCCCGACCCAGATCTCTTGCGTGATAGAGGGAAACACTTTCAATCTGTTTAATCAGAGCGAGTCTTTTCTCCTCCCGGATTTCTCTCTCGATTGGCATCTGTCCCGATGGGGCTACCTGAAAATGAAGATGGTCCGGTGCTGAGGCGCCGCATCTCGGCCCATTGTAGAGGACCATCCAGCCGGGACCAAAATCAGCCATGAGCTGGAGAAAGGTATCCATATGTTCATCAATGGCCTGTCGGCGATGGTCTAAATGGGAGATAGTAAAATGAGAAGAGAAAACAGGCATGGGATTGCAGAGGATGAGGTATTCACTTCGGTGCAGGACCCCTTTCTGACCGTTGGGGAGATGATCCAGGCAGAGGAAACATCGCCGTTCGTTTGCATTTTTTCCACACACATCGGCCATACTACTCTTGATCCTTCTGGGATTATACTGGAGGCGGACAGAAAATCCTCTGCAGGGAACATCCCGCTCCCTGACGTCCCCCAGCGATTCGTAACCTTCCCGAAGATCCTGCCAAGTTTTTTTCTGCTCTGATAGGAGATCAAGACAAAGTCCAGGGAGATTTTCTCCTCCGTCGAAGGAGATATAAGCCTTTTGAATAAGCAGGGTCCTTCTACTTAATATCTTGTAGCCGATGAGGTGACTCACTGTGGTTTTTCCCATGGTGAAAGGTTCTTCCCGGACAAACTGAAAGCCCACCTTCCTGTAAAAATCGAGGGCCTGCCTGTTTTTCACCATCACGCCGATCCAGAGTTCATCGAGACGCTTTTCTGCGGCATATCCCTCCGCCGCCTCGAGGAGCCGCCTGCCGATGTCTTGCCCCTGGAATTCGGGCAGGAGGTATAGCGAGGGGACGTAGAGACGATTCTCATCCTGGTTGAAGAAAAGTCGTTCATAACCGGCGATCTGATCATTCGTCTCTGCGATGAAACCATGCATGAACGGATCGTCGAACATGCTGAGGAAGGACGCTTCCGTATGGTGAAGGTCGAAATAGGACCTGAGGTCGCTTTCAGGAATGAAGCTCGAGTATGCAGAAATCCAGGAGTGCCAAGTGATTCTTCTGATGGACTCAAGATCAGTTTTCTGCCAGCGCCGGATGATGATTCCCATCGCTATTGATTGTCCTCCTTGATACACCTTAGCGTACTTTTTCCTTCCCCCTTTCGACGGGGGAAGGTGAGGATGGGGGTGGACACCCTTGTTGGGTCCCCCCTCACCTTTACCCTGTTAGATAAGACTCTCTGTTTCGCCTAGGCACGCAAATATAACTTATCTAAGAGGGTGAATCCTCTCCCTCCGAGGGGAGAGGAAATATTTTTGAAGTTACGCTACGCCCTATGCGCTATGGGAGCAGCCGACAAGGCTGTGAGTCTAAAGGGGTGAAAGTCCCCTACCGTCAATTGCCCGATTCGGACGGTTAGCATATCTGACGTACAGGGAGGAAACGAACTATACGAGGCTCAGA
>Ga0315279_10011418_pt1 | contig 10281 bp, 9 predicted proteins | sample YL17G06_20_MG_FD_203694 | JGI IMG/M metagenome (GOLD analysis project Ga0315279, IMG submission 203694) | Sediment microbial communities from Yellowstone Lake, YNP, Wyoming, USA - YL17G06_20 | ecosystem: Environmental > Aquatic > Freshwater > Lake > Sediment | place: USA: Wyoming | collected...
CTCTATCCCTCTCCCAGCTCCATCCTGTTCTGGGACATGATTGTTTTAAGCGGTTATCTCCTGCTGAACGTTGCCATCGGGTGGACCGTGCTGGCCTCGGAGAAGAAATCAATTCCCCCCCCCAAATGGGTCAAACCGCTGATCTACCTGTCCATTCCCTGGGCCATCAGCATCCATACGGTCACCGCCTTCATATACGCCGGTCTTCCCGGCCGGAGTTTCTGGCTCACCGCCGTAATGGCCCCCCGTTTCCTGGGTTCCGCCTTCGCCTCCGGCCCGGCCCTTTTAATCCTCCTTTGTTTTATCCTGCGGAAGTTTACCCGCTTCGATGCCGGAAAAGAGGCGATCCAGGCGCTGGCTAAGATCGTCACCTACGCCCTGATCGCCAGCATCTTTTTCGTCCTCATGGAAATCTTCACCGTCTTCTACAGCCAGGTTCCCGAGCACATGCAGCATTTTCAATACCTCTTCGTGGGCCTCCATGGGCATTATGCTTTGGTCCCTTGGATGTGGGCGGCGGTTATTCTGGCGGCGGCAGCCCTGATCCTCCTGATCAATCCCCGGACCCGCAGGAACGAGACCCTTCTGGCGGCTGCCTGTGCCGCGGTCTTCGTCTCTCTCTGGATTGAAAAGGGGCTCGGCCTGGTGGTAACCGGTTTCATCCCGTCCCCGCTGGAAAAGATAACCGAATACTATCCCACCGGGCCGGAAGTGGCCATCACGGTTGGCGTCTGGGCCTTGGGGCTGTTGATTTTGACGGTTCTCTATAAAATTGCCATTGAGGTAAAGGTGGAGATAGAAGGGTAGGGGCGGTTCGCGAACCGCCCTTACAGCCGAGCAATGTGGAAAATCTGTAAGGACGATTCATGAATCGCCCTACGCCGCTCAAGGACAAAAAGATGCCTATATTTGAATACGCCGGGAATCGAGTTGAAGTGGAGGAGGAAGGATACATGGTCCGCTTCGAGGATTGGAGCGAGAAGATTGCCTGCGGCCTGGCCGGAAGAGAAGGGATCGCCGAATCCTGCCCGCTCACCGACGAACGGATGGCCATCCTGAGATTCATGCGGGACTATTTCAAAAAATTCGACGCCTTCCCCATGATCCAAAAGGTCTGCAAGAATGTGGGACAGCCCAGAAGCTGCACCTATGACCAGTTCATGGACCCCCTCCAGGCCTGGAAGATCGCCGGCCTCCCGAAACCGACAACCCAAGTTTTCGCCTATTTGAAGCATAAATTTTGATGATCTCGTAAAAAGTCGCAATTCCATAGAATTCGTCATTCCGGCGAAAGCCGGAATCCAGGGTTTCCCGTGAAAACGGGAATCCAGATTTTTTTTAAGGGTTCCCCGCTTCCGTGGGGACAATGTCTGGATCCCGGCTTTCGCCGGGGTGACGAACCATGAGACTTTTTACGAATTCATCAATTTTGATTCCGTTCTTCTCTCATCGCCGACCCGCTATGACTCAGATCATTACTTAAGTTTCTGAAAGCAAATATGTTTTTTAATAGGAGCGAACGATGAGCTTGATTTTTTTAACCTATTTGTGCTGAACGATTTTTATCGTAGCCGCCGGGATGCGGATTTATAGACAGATGAAACTGCCCCTCCACTTGCGCTGGGAGCTTTATCCGGTTAAACATGAAGCGGGGAAAAAGGCCGAATACGGGGGCTCCTACATGGAAGAGCTCAACTGGTGGGAGAAAGAGAAAAAAAGCTCTCTGTACAATGAAATCCGCTACATGGTCCCCGAGATTTTCTTTCTGCGGGGCCTGAAGAAAGAAAACCCCCGGCTTTGGTATCTTTCCTTTCCCTTTCATTTCGGCTTTTACCTGGTGATCGGGACTCTGGGCCTTCTGGTCCTGGGCGCCTTTTCCATGGTCCTGGGATTACCCGTGGCCCCGGGTCAAGCCGTTCTGAGTTCTCTGATCTACTATTTGACCATCTTATGGGGATTCCTCGGGTTGACCCTGGGAACGGTGGGAACCGCGGCTCTCTTCCGGCGTCGTCTGAAAGACCCGGAATTGAGGAATTATTCTTCCTTTTCCGATTACCTGAACCTGGCCTTCATCTTCGCCTTTTTCCTTGTTGGCCTTCTGGCCTGGCTCTTCCACGACCCTGGCTTTGATGGAGCCCGGGCTTATATCTACTCGCTCCTGACTTTCGGCGGTACCCCTGCGGGGATGGCCGAGAATCGAACCTTCCTGGGGTTTCTGTCCATTGTTTTGGGCTCCCTGCTGATCGCCTACATTCCGCTCACCCATATGTCCCATATGTTCATGAAATACTTCATGTACCACTCGGTAAGGTGGGAGGATACGCCTAACCTCAAAGGGAGCCGGATCGAAGCTGCGGTCCTGGAGAACCTGGGGCTCAAGCCGACCTGGGCCGCTCCCCATATCGGCGCGGACGGGAAAAAGACGTGGGGAGAGATTGCAGCCTCCGGGCCTAAGGAGAGTAGATGAAAGCGACCTTGATCAGGCCGCAGGATATTTCCAAACCTTCCAAACGCCTGGCCCAGATTCGGGCCGAAGACCTTCCTCCTCTTCCTCCGCCTTACGAGGATTTCAACAGCAAGACCCTGACGGAGCTAAAGGAGGAGAAGATTGCCAACGTGGAGGCCTCTCTGGATGGGACGATTGCCATCGGCATTCCCAAGCCCAAGACGAAAGAGGAGGAGGAAAAATACGTCCAGGCTTTTCTGTCGGGGTTGCGGAAGCTTTTCGAAAAAGAGAACAACTGGACGTTCCTCCAGCCTCTTCTCCTCTCCATGGAGCACTGCGCGAAGTGCCAGACCTGCTCCGAGGCCTGCCCGGTTTTTGAGATGAGCGGGAGGCAGGAGATCTACCGGCCTAATTTCCGTTCGGAAGTGCTCCGCCGCATCTATCGAAAGTACACCAAGCCCTTTGGCAAGATATCGGCCAAGTTCGCGGGCGACATCGATTTGAACTGGACCACCATCGCCCGGCTGGCGGAATTGGCCTACCGCTGCACCCTATGCCGCCGCTGCGCCAGCGTCTGCCCCATAGGGGTGGATAACGCCCTCATCACCCACGAAATCCGCAAGCTCTTCTCGCAGGAACTGGGCATCGCCCCCAAGGAGATCCACGACAAAGGGACAGTCCAGCACCTCCGGGTGGGGTCCAGCACGGGGATGAACCCGATGGCGGTCAAGGACAGCGTGGATTTCATCCAGGAAGAGATGGAGGAAATCACTGGGTACAAGGTGGAGATTCCCTGGGACAAGGAAAGGGCGGAAGTCCTCCTGCTGCACAATGCCGGCGAGGTGCTGGCCTGGCCGGAGAATGTGGGCGCCTTCGCCATCATCTTCCAGGCGGCGGGAATTTCCTGGACCCTTTCTTCCGAAGAGCTGGGGTACGACGTGGTGAATTACGGGCTCTGGTACGACGATGTTCAGATGGCCCGGGTCGCCGTCAAACACGCGGAGATCGCCAGGAAGCTGAAGGTCGAAAAGATCATCATCGGAGAATGCGGGCATGCCCACAAGGCCTTGATGGTCATCGCCGACCGGGTGCTCACCGGAGACTTGAACATTCCCCGGGAATCCGCCCTGGTTCTTCTGGATGAAATCGTAGGAAGCGGAAAACTCAAACTCGACCCCGCGCGAAACGATTTTCCAGTGACCCTCCACGACCCCTGCAACATAGTCCGGGCCATGGGCATCGTTGAGCCCCAGCGGCGCATTCTGCGGAAAATCGCTCCGAAGTTCCGGGAGATGACCCCCCACGGGGTGGACAATTACTGCTGCGGAGGGGGATCCGGGTTCGCCATCATGTCCGGTTACAATTTCGCCGAGTGGCGGACGCTGATCAGCAGCCGCAAAAAGTTCCTCCAGATCCTGGGGGCTTTCAAGGATGAGCCCTTGGACGTTCCCAAATACGTCTGTGCCCCCTGCTCCAATTGCAAGGGGTCCATCCGGGACATCCTTGAATATTATCAGGCCAGGGAACGCAGCCACATTTATTATGGCGGGCTTGTCGAACTGATCGTCAACGCCATGGCGGACATGAAAAAGCCCATGATCAAGTTCGAAGGGTAACCCGCCTACCGTTGCAGAAGACGGGGACCTGACTTGGAAAGAGTATCTCAAGTCCTTGAAAGGGAACCAAACGATTTCGCGAAAATCGATATTCAAATTCCGGTAGTCGTCGGGACCAAAGATTTTAGCTTTCAATCTATAATCGATGAGATCTGGTTTTTTTTATAAACTCTGGTTCATGCGGCATTGGGGTATGAGGGATCGGCTGTAATGACGCTGAACAGGGTGCACTTCTGCCTAAGGAGGAAATAAAATGAAATTTGTCCGTTACCAAATCGGGGCTCAAAAAGGTTATGGGGTTTTGGAAGGCGAATCCGTCCAGGAGATCTCCGGTTCCATCTTCGGAGATTATAAGGTCATTTCTACGAAGCATAAATTTTCCGAAGTGAGACTTCTCCCTCCTTGTGAGCCTACGAAGCTCCTCTGCGTAGGCTTAAATTTTCGGGATCACATCGAAGAATTAAAGGAAAAGATACCGGAATTTCCCAGCCATTTTATCAAGCCCCTTACCGCGATCATCGGCCCGGAAGAGCCAATCCTTTTTCCCAGAGTCGCTAAGCGAGTAGACTATGAAGGGGAGTTGGCGGTAGTTATCAAGGACCGGGTGAAGGATGTCTCTCAAGAGGATGCCTGGAATCATGTTTTGGGCTGCACTTGCTTCAACGATGTTACCGAACGAGAGTTGACCCGGCTTCAAGGCCAGCTCACCCGCGCCAAAGGGTTTGATACTTTCGCCTCATTCGGGCCGTGTATTGCCACTGGCCTAGATCCTTCCACCCTTATGGTCCGCACCTTTCTGAATGGGAAACTGGTGCAGGAAGATCGTACTTCAACTATGGTCTTTTCGATACCATTTCTAATCCACTATCTCTCCCAGTGCATGACCCTCTTGCCGGGAGACCTCATTGCTACCGGCACGCCCAAAGGGATCGGGCCGATGAAGGTAGGGGATGTTGTTGAAGTGAGTATCGAGGGGATCGGCATCCTGCGAAATCCGGTGAAGGCAATCGCTTCCTGAGGGAAGCGGCTGGAATTCGATAGCGCCAGGGCCTCAGAATTGACCTGCAGGGGCGCATCGGCTCCGATCGAAAAGAAGTCCCGGTCTTAGAAGAAAGGGCCGCGCAGGACCTAAGCTTGCCCATTCAAGGGCCGGCACAGTTTAAAGGGGAATATTGCCGTGACGCTTGGGATGGCGAATCTCCCGCTTTCCCTCCAGAGACTCGAGGGTGGCGATCAATCTCCTTCTTGTTTCTCCGGGCTCGATGATGTCATCCACCAGCTCGCCGTGGACCATGGGGTACGGGTTGGCGGCCTCTCTCAGTTCTCTGATCTTCTCCCGCCTGAATTCCTCCGGATCGCCGCCCCTGGAGATCTCCCTCCCGTAGATCACCTCGGCCACCGCTTCTGCGCCCATGATCGCCGACTCCCCCGTGGGCCAGCAATAGATGTGATCCATTCCGATGTCTTTGTCGATTCCCATGGCCGGCTTCGCTCCCCCGTATGCCTTGCGAATCAAGACCGAAATTTTGGGGACCACGGATTCGGCAATGGCATATAGAACTTTGGCACCGTGCCTCAGGATCCCTCCGTGTTCCTGCTGGGAACCCGGCAGGAATCCCGTGGTGTCCACCAGAAAGATCAAGGGGATGTTGAAGGCGTCGCAGAACCGTATGAATCGGGCTTCCTTGTCCGAGGAATCGATGGTCAAGGAGCCGGCCAGAAACAGGGGTTGATTGGCAATGAGGCCGATGGAGTACCCGCCCAACCGGCCGAAACCGGTGATGATGTTCCGGGCGAATTCCGCTTTCGTTTCCCAAAAAACCCCGTTATCCAGGAGACGGGCGATGATCTTTTTCATGTCATAGCTCTTCCGGGGGTCCGTGGGAATTAAATCGCCGATCTCTTTATCGAATCGTTCCGAATCCTCCCCGGTCTGAATTCTCGGGGGCTTTTCCCGGCAATTAGAAGGAAGATAACTGAGCAGCGCCCGAATTTGCTGAAAGCATTCCTCCTCGCTGCTGACTCGCATATCCGCCAGGCCCGAGAGCTGGCTATGGACCCTCGCCCCGCCCAGATCTTCCATGGTAATATCTTCCCCCAGGACCTCTTTCACCGCCACCGGCCCGGTGGCAAAGGTGTAGCTCCTTTGATCGACCATCAGAACAAAATCGGTGAGCGCCATGGCGTAGCCGGCGTTGCCCGCCCCCGGGCCCATCATCGCGGAGATCTGAGGGACAATCCCGGACGCCTGGGTGCAGCGGAAAAAAATGGAGGAACGGGATACGGGAAGGGGCCGATTCTCCGAATCCAGCCTTCCGCCGCCCGAATGCCAAAGAGCCACCAGGGGAGCCCCGACCTTGACCGCCATGTCCATGATGCCCGTGATCTTGCTGCGATGGATGGGGCCGGTTGTCCCGGCATGAACCGTATAATCCTGGGCATAGATGCAGACTTTCCGGCCGTCGATTTTTCCGTACCCCACCACGACTCCGTCTCCATACAAATCCTTTTTGCTGTCAGCGGGAAGGGCGGCGAGCATATTCATTTCAATAAAGGAGGAAGGGTCTGCCAGGCGGGAGACCCTTTCCCGAGCGGTCAGGCGCCCCCCTTCGTGTTGTTTTTCAATACTCCTGGAGCCCCCGCCCAGCGCGGCTTTTTCTTTTTTATCCCTAAGCTCTTGGATCAGTTTCTTTTGTTCCTCGTTCATTGGGCATCCGCCTTCCTTTCCCTCCGGGGTTTTCCCCGAAGAAGATCGCAGTCACGATCTTCGGTGGAGCTGGAAACTTGAAAAATCGTGAACCGCTCAAAAGGTTACTATCCCCCCCAAACGCCTCCCCTTGGGGAACTTCGACATTGGGCCCAGCGTTTTGGAGAAAACCCGAGAGGGGCCAATTTTTTAAGCTGTGATAACTGTTCAGGTTTGCCACCCCAGATTCGATTGGTCATTACGGATAAACCAACAACCAGAAAAATTATCATAACAAAGAATGACGCTGTTCTTGAAGGTGAAGGTTTACCCAGCTGTCGGCCCAAGCGAACATCGGGTTCGTGCACATCCCATAGCAGCCGTGCATGGGATAGGGCTTGCCTTCCAAGACGGCTTTGCGGAAGAAGGCCGAAGGGACGGTCATCAGCCTGGGGATGACGCCATGATGGGCGCCGATCATCTCCGTACGTTTGTCGGGAATGAGATCGGCACGGACAAACTGTGCAAGCCCCATGATCTTGGGGTCCCGGGCATTAACGTTTCCCCCGGGGACATCAAGATTGCCGCTGATTCCCATGAGGCAAGCAAGGGCCCGGGTGGCGTCGAAAACATTGACATCATGCTCGATGGCGTTTCCCCACTGCAGGGCCGCAGGTTTCGCTTCGGCATACATCCGAGCCGCCTTGCGGATCGCCTCCGCGGGAACCCAGGTGATCTCCGCGACCTTCTCGGGAGCGTACTGTTTTATATGCTGCGATAGCTCGTTGAAACCGTGCGTATATTTCTCCACGAAGGCCTTGTCATAAAGACCCTCCTCGCAGATCACCTGGATAATCCCCAAGGCCAACGCCTGAGTCGTGCCTGGGCGCAATTGCAGCCAAAGGTCGGCCCGTCGAGCCAGCTCGGTTCTTCGGGGGTCCACGACGATCAGTCTGGCGCCGGCCTTTAATTTGGCGGTCACTTGGCTAAAGATTTGTCCCTCTTCACTGGTGGAGGCAAGATTGCTGCCCCAGAAAAACATTAATTTTGTCGGATGGTGGAAGTCGGCAACGGGATAGAAGCCGCAGGTGTGAAAGCCGGTGATCTCCCTTCCGGCATGGCAGACGTCCTGGATGGCGATGACATTCGGCGAACCGAAGATATTGGCAAGGCGGATCAACACGAAATGCTCCAGCCCCTTTGGCATACCGACCCCGAACCCCACGGCGCGCGTACCGTACTTTTCCCTGATCCGCAGGAGGTTTTGGGCCGTTTCGTCCAGGGCCTGGTCCCAGGAGATGCGCTGCCATTTTCCCTCCCCCCTTTGTCCTGCCCTCTTCAGGGGATGCCGGAGGCGGTCCGCCGACACTCTTCCCTTGAAACAGGTGTAACCCTTGTTCAAATACCCCTCCGGGTCGCCTTTCACCTGAACGATCTCGTTCCCTTTGACCCCTACCAGCAGGCTGCAGCCGCCATGGTCCATGCGGGCGCAGTGCGTTTTCACCCAGCGGATCTCTTCGGGCATCATTTTACTCCTTTCGCCCCGTGGCTTAACATTTTTAACTTGGCTTTTTATCCGTATATTACCGCTGATGTCAGAAAAGGATAAAGAGCTCTACCGTAAGAACGGAAGCATTTGAAAAATTCATATGGCAGAAGAATTTTGATCCCGATTAACCATCTTTTCAGGTCTTCGAAGAGCCCGGGTTCGCTCTTCAGTTTCACACATTCGTGATTAAGGGAATCTGGGTAACAATCCCCTGGAACCTGTTCAGGATCTCAATATATCGATTGAAATAGGTGCTGGCCACCTCATTAATAATGATAACGCCTACCGTGGAATCTGTCTCCAAGAGATTTCTGAATTTTTTGGCGTCTTTTGAATTCGCCGAGATGGGGTTGGTTCCAGGAGGAGCCCACAAGAACCGGGAATTCCGTGAAGGAATCGTTGATTTTTCTCCCTCCCTGGATGCCGTTTTCAAAGATATTCTTTTTGACCCGCAAACCTCCGGCGGACTCCTGATCTGCATAGCAAGGGAGGCCGCAGAAAGCCTTCTTAGCCAATTAAAAGAAAAAGTGTCTGACCGGGTAGCCCTTATTGGAGAGGTTGTGGCAGACACCACTTCGCCGGCGCCGAGCCGGAGAAGGGCGTGGACCAGCCCGGCTTTGCCGCTATTCTGGACCTGGTCCGGGCCGGGAAGGCCTACGTCAAGATATCGGTCACGGAAGGACCGCGCCATGACTATTCCGGCTTCATTCCCCTCGCCAAGGCGCTGATTGCCGCGAACCCCGATCGCATCCTGTGGGGAACGAACTGACCCCATCCCAATTCGGTGACGCCTCCGGGACGCAAGCCCACGGAATTGCCCCCCTTGTGGCAGGTAGATGACGGACTCGTGCTGAAGCTGCTGCCGGTCTGGGCGCCCGATCCGGCAATCCGCAAAAAAATCCTGGTGGACAATCCGGCGCGACTTTACGGGTTTTGAGCCTATTGGGCCGACATGACTCTTCTCATCACAAGGGTACAGAGTACAAGGGATAGGTGTGCTTCCTGCGCATCGAGCTATGCCCTGCGATCGTTCTCTTGCCGATCTTCACGCCACCATCGTGGCTTTAGGATTGATTTCCGAGGACATGCAATTTTGACAATTTAACGAAAAGGAGTGGGGTTTGGGATTTTCAGGGTAATCAAGCGGAAAGCTCACGTGGGCCGGAACCCACAGACCGAACCTCGTTCTATTCTGCTTTCCTTCGAAATCCAGCAAAATTCTCTGAAATCCGAACTCTTTTGGTCCTCCCCCAAAAATATGGCGCAAGAGGGAGATAGGGGTTCTAAAATATCGCATTTCTCCTTCTCTTCAAATATATATTCCTTTCAGGTAAATTCTCAAACATTAATAATTTCCAAAAATTATGGACGTAATTTCCTAAATAATAGAATTTTTTCCAAAAACTGAGCAAATAAAACCTTCAAGAGGCGTTACCCGAAGAGGCGGTTTATCCTTCTGGGATATTCGAGTCAATACTTCGCGGTACATCTATTTCCAGATGGCGGAAGTCGCCGTGCCGAGGGAATTATTTGCGTCCATACTGAGCCGGAGCGGAAACCTAAAACTTGAAGTGACGTGGATTTGTCTTTTCCAGGGATCGAAACGGCTTTAACTTGCTTACTGTAAGAAAGGGTTGCTCCGGTTACGTCAAAATGATCGTTTTTCTGATGAATGGTCAACTTTTTACTCAAAACTTGTATAAAGACCTGAGAAAACGGCAATAGGCAAGCAATAGGCACTGCAATTCAGACAGTAGCGAATTCCAACGAGACGGATTCTTCCGACCCTTCGTAAGCCCGCCGTAGGTCGCTATTTGAGCGACCAGGAGATTGCCCTCTCATTGCCCATGAAAAAAGTTTTCAAAGGTTTCATTTTTTTCTTGACTTTTGTTTCAAAAGCTGTATGTTACTTATTAATGGGCATACAGAGGAAAGCAGACCGAGAGAAGGGTAGTCGGCTTCGACAGTCCCTTCTTCATCTGGC
>Ga0315279_10011419_pt1 | contig 10281 bp, 8 predicted proteins | sample YL17G06_20_MG_FD_203694 | JGI IMG/M metagenome (GOLD analysis project Ga0315279, IMG submission 203694) | Sediment microbial communities from Yellowstone Lake, YNP, Wyoming, USA - YL17G06_20 | ecosystem: Environmental > Aquatic > Freshwater > Lake > Sediment | place: USA: Wyoming | collected...
TAATGACGGAAACGGTAGTCTTTGGCATGAAAAATCACTCTATAATAGGTATTGCTGGCACTATAAAATAGGTGATGATAGGGAAAAGTGAGGGGTTTTTCAGCTCCTGCCAGGCCTTTCTGCACCGACGTCCAGTCATGCTTTGAACGTTACTTCAAGCACCCCGTTCTTAAACGACGTCTGCATCGAGTCCACATCGACAGGGGGCAACTCCGCAACTGTCTGGTAGTGCTGGTCCCTCCCATCCGCCTCAATGGTGAGTATACTGCCCTGCACATTGAGCCGGATACTCTCTATTACTGCACCGGGCAACTCTGCAACTACCTTCACCTCATGACCGATCCGGTGCACTTCAGGTGCCGGCCCTTGCTGATCGCGGGGCTTGATAACGGATTCAAATGGTGCCCCGTCCGGCATCGCTCCATTGTCCCTTATGAGGATCCGGTAGCCGACTGCATAGGGCGGCATGCCAGAAACCATCCCCCGGGTCATCTCAGCGACCATGTGCGCAAATATCGCATCCATCTGCCCGAATACGTCCTGTGGATCTTCTTTCATGGTTCTTCATCTCCCCAATGTTACTTTTTCTCCATCATTGCTTCCAGTACTTCGGTCTGCTTTTTGATTGCGGCAAAATCTTTCCTGCGCAGGAACGTCTGCGTGCGCAGTTCATCAATTGCTGCAAAATCAACCTTCCCGCTCATCAGCCCGGCACGCCTGATGGTGGATGCAGCATGTTCCAGCATGGTACGCTGCTCCTGGTTGTAGAGCATCTCCCAAGCCTGCCGCTCAGACTTCTCAATCGCATCGCGGTCGAGCGAGCCCCTGACCTTGCCCATCGCAGCCTCAAAGTGCTTTTTCGTGATCATCACATTCTTGATCGCATCGGTCCGCTCCTGCTCGCTCTTGTCTGCCATGGTGAGAATAAACTCTCGTATTGCACCCATTTTTGCCTCACGGACAAGTGCCTCGATATCTGCGCCGACATAGCCTTCGGTATGCTTCACAAACTCATCGACGTCGACATCCTTCGCGAGTATCGCGCCTGCCCCCCCGATATACACATCGAAGATCTTTTTTCGGCTCTCCTCGTCCGGTGCAGGCACGTAAATATGTCGCTCGAGCCGCCCGGGGCGCAGCAGTGCCTCATCCAGCATATCCGGACGGTTGGTCGCTGCGAGCACGGTGACGTTTTTTAACTCCTCCATGCCGTCCAGCTCGGTAAGGATCTGGGAGACGACACTCTCGGTGACATGCGACGAACCCATGTATGTCCCCCGTTTTGGGACGAGCGCATCGACCTCATCAAAGAAGATGATGGATGGTGACGCCTGCCGCGCCTTGCGGAAGATCTCACGCACCCCTTTCTCTGATTCCCCCACCCACTTGGAAAGGAGTTCCGGGCCCTTTACCGCAATGAAGTTGCATTCGCTCTCGTTTGCGACCGCCTTCGCAAGCAGCGTCTTGCCTGTGCCCGGCGGGCCGAAAAGCAGGATGCCTTTTGGTGGCTTTGTCTGGAGCTGGGAAAACACTTCAGGGTACTTCAGCGGCCACTCGACAGCTTCGCCCAGTTCCTGCTTGACCTCCTCGAGCCCGCCAACCTGCTTCCAGGTGACGTCGGGGACCTCGACCAGAACCTCGCGCATGGCGGATGGTTCGACATGCTTTCTTGCTTCATCGAAATCCTCCTTGCTGACCTTGAGCGCGTCGAGGACTTCGTTGGGAATCTCTTCATCAATCTTGATCTGCGGGATCACCTTGCGCAGTGCATGCATCGCTGCCTCCTTGACCAGCAGCGAGATGTCGGCGCCGACAAACCCGTGGGTGGAGTTGGCGTACTGCTCGACTTTTACATCCTCTGCAAGCGGCACGCCGCGGGTGTGGACCTGGAAGATCTCCAGCCGTCCCTTCTTGTCCGGGATGCCAATCTCGATCTCCCGGTCGAACCGGCCGCCGCGCCGGAGAGCCGGGTCGATGAAGTCGGGAAGGTTGGTCGCCGCGATCACGATCACCTGGCCGCGGCTCTTAAGCCCGTCCATGAGCGCGAGGAGCTGGGCAACCACGCGCCGCTCCACCTCACCCTGCACTTCGGCACGCTTGGGGGCGATCGCATCAATCTCATCGATGAAGATGATTGCCGGCGCGTTCTGCTCCGCTTCCTCGAATTTCTCGCGCAGCCCCTTCTCGCTCTCGCCGTAGTACTTGCTCATGATCTCGGGGCCGGAGAGCGAAATGAAGTGTGCATCCACCTCGTTTGCGACCGCCTTTGCAATCAGGGTCTTTCCCGTTCCCGGCGGCCCGTACAGCAGCACCCCCTTGGGCGGCGAAATGCCGAGCCGTTCGAAGATCTCCGGATGGCGCAGCGGGAGCTCAATCATCTCCCGGACCAGCTGGAGCTCGCGCCCGAGCCCGCCGATGTCCTCGTAGTGCACATCAGACAGCTCTTTCTTGCCCTCTTCCGGTTTGTAGGGCTCCTCCTTGAGCTCGATCTCTGTGTCGTCCGTGACGATCGCGATACCCTTGGGTGCGACCTTGGCAATCACGAGCGTGATTGAGTTGCCGATCACGTCAACCCGGACGGTCTGCCCCTCGATCACCGAGCGCCCGCGCAGCAGCCGGGAAAGGTACTGCTCACCCCCCACAAGCCGGATCGGCTGGGTCGGCTGGATGACAACTTTCGTGGCGTACGCGGCTTCGGATTTCCGGATCCGGACCTTTTCATCGATACCGGTCCCGACGTTACCGCGGATGTTGCCATCGATCCGCAGGATGGCACCGCCCGTGTCCTGTGCGAACCCGGGCCAGATGATCGCAGCGGCTTTCCGCTTGCCCTGGATCTCGATTACATCACCGGAGACAAGTCCCAGCTTCTTCATCACGTCGATGCTCACCCGCGCAATACCGCGTCCTGCATCATCGTGGGCTGCCTCCTTTACCGTAACTTCTGTGAAATCTTTTTCAGTCATCGTAAAACACCCTTTTCTTCAAGGTTTACCATAAGTTAGCGTGTTATTGTATATAAATATTATGTGAGTCATCCACCCGTGATATCGGCGAAAGTCACAGATGATGGAATGGCATTTATGGAATACAAGGCGGTTAGTACAGAAACACAACAAAATTTTCCTTAAACCAAATCAATTTTACTTGCCCATTAAACAACTAAAATTTAGTCCAGAATCGAAAAAACGAGCCTTTATCTTGTTTTTACGGCAACGGATATGGTATGAGTATTGTCGCTGATGCCAAACGTGGCATCGTCACCGATGAGATGAAGATCGTCGCTCGTCAGGAAGGGGTCACCGAAGACTTTGTCCGGCGCGGCATCGCTGAAGGGCACATCGTCATCCCTGTCTCCCCATACCGCACCGTCAGGATATGCGGGATTGGCGAAGGGTTGCGCACCAAGGTAAACGCTTCCATCGGGACATCGACTGATATTGTGGATATCCAGATGGAGATCGAGAAAGCGCGTCAGGCAGAGCTTGCGGGAGCTGATACCCTGATGGAACTTTCAACCGGTGGTGACTTCGCAGAGATCCGCAGACAGGTCATAGCGAACACTAATCTTTCCGTGGGCAGCGTGCCACTGTACCAGGCATTCATCGAAGCGGTGGATAAGTACGGCGCAGTCGTCCACATGAAAGAGGACGACCTTTTCAGGATCACCGCTGAACAGGCGAAACTTGGCACTAACTTCATGGCAATCCACACCGGCATCAACTGGGAAACGGTAAAAAGGCTCCGGAACCAGGGGCGCCATGCGGGGCTTGTTTCCCGTGGTGGCGCCTTCATGACCGCATGGATGCTCCACAACGAGAAGGAAAACCCGCTCTACACAGAGTTTGACTACCTTGTTGAGATCATGAAGGAGCACGAGGTTACGCTCTCGATGGGCAATGGTATGCGGGCAGGTGCAGTACATGATGCCACTGACAGGGCTGCAGTACAGGAACTCCTCATCAATGCTGAGCTTGCGGACAAGGCCCATGCAGAGGATGTGCAGGTCATCGTCGAGGGTCCCGGGCATGTTCCCATCGATGAGATCGCGGCAAATGTCACCCTGATGAAGCGCGTCACCAACAACAAACCGTTCTACATGCTCGGACCAATCGTCACCGACATTGCACCAGGCTATGATGACCGGGTTGCCGCTATTGGTGCAGCAATCTCCTCATCCTGCGGTGCGGATTTTATCTGTTATGTAACGCCGGCTGAACATCTCGCGCTCCCGACACCTGAGGAAGTCTATGAAGGTGTTATCAGCTCACGCATCGCGGCACATGTCGGCGACATGATCAAATTAAAAAAGACCCGCGAGGCAGATCTCGAGATGGGCCATGCCCGCCGTGACCTGGACTGGGAGCGTCAGTTTGCCGTTGCCATGAACCCGGTTCGGGCACGCCAGATCCGTAACGAACGTATGCCGGCAGATACGGACGGGTGCACGATGTGCGGAGATTACTGCGCAATAAAGATCGTGAACCGGTATTTCAAATTTTAACCAATACTTCCATGACGGAAGACGTCATCATCGCATGCAGGTGAACATCCCTTTATAGCACAGGCACCGAGTCAATATCCTCAAATAACCTCTGTACCAACATTGTGTAGCACGGTGATTTTTATTCAGGTCAACTTCGGGGGATTTGTCCCGCTCTCTACAGTGGACTGGCGGGGCAGGTCAGTGTGTATAGTTTTTCTAAGAGGTTGTCCCCTTAAATGTACATATTGTCAAAATGATTTAATTCAAAATGGAGAAGATTTCCGGGAAATTCAAGAAATAATTGGTATGATCCGATCCTCTGAACCTTATATAAGTGGGGTTGTTTTTTCTGGGGGGGAGCCCACTATGCAGAAGGAAGCACTGGTTGGTTTATCTGAGCGAGTGAAAAAAATGAATCTCGCAGTAGGGATCCAAACAAATGGTTTGTTTCCTGAAACATTGAATGAACTGATTAATAAAAAAATCGTTGATAAAGTAGCTATTGATTATAAAACCAAATGGGAAAGCTATACCGATCACTGGGAAGGTTTTCAAAATATCAAGAAAGAAAATTATCAAAAAAATGTTAGAAAATCTATAGAAATATGTAATAAAGCCCACAAAGATAAGATTTTATCAGAATTTCAAGTAGTTGTTACAATTTTTTACGAAAATGAAAAAGAAATAATTGATATTTCGAAAGAGATAGGAGATGTAGAATTAGTTATTCAACAAGGAGAACATAAACTTGGATTTATTTATTCGCCACTACATGCAATTTCCGAACTAGATTATCTTAATCACAAAAAATCTATTCGGGAAGATTTTCAAACTTTAACAGATGATGAAATAAAAAAATTTGCTGATAATTTACAAAAACCTGTTCGAATTAGAACAAGGGATTTAGGGGAGATTCATTATAAAGGTAATCGGAGTCGTCGGGCTACCCGCAAGCGGTAAGGGTGAGTTTGCGAAGATCACGGCTGAACAGGGTGTGCCGGTTATCGTGATGGGCGACATGATCCGTGCCGCCGTAAAGGAAGCGGGTCTTGCCCCGACCGATGCCAACATGGGCGCAGTCGCAAACCGTCTCCGGGCCGAGCGCGGTATGGATGCGATAGCACAGCTCTGTGTACCAGTCATACGGCAGCAGTCAGCACCGGTCGTGCTCGTGGACGGTATCCGGGGTGATTCCGAGGTCCGCCTGTTTAAAAAACACTTCCCCGGTTTTGTCCTTGTTGCTGTAGAGACCTCCTTTGAAAAACGGCTCGAGAGGCTGGGGAACCGGGGGCGTTCCGATGACGCTATAACTGCCACCACCCTCCACGCCCGGGATGTGCGCGAGCTCGGCTGGGGGCTGGACGCTGCGCTCGCTCTGGCAGACTACCATCTGAACAATGACAAAGACCTTCCCCTATTTACCAGACGGGTGAGAGAACTATTGAAACGGCTGGAGAGTGGTATATGACCCTCCTGCCATACTTCTCATCCTCGGCCAAGATCTGGGACGCAATCGAATGGGTCGCGGGCATCGAGGAATGCGGGTATACGGGCTGGGAGATCGTCGCGGACGGCAACTACCGGCTCGATAACAAGAAAAACTACACCGCGATCACCGATGTCATCGCAAGCACCAGACTCGGTGTATCGGTGCATGCCCCCTATGGCGACCTGAACCTCGCCACGCTCAACGACCCGATCTACCGCGAATCGATCCGGCAGATCTGCGCATGCATTGAGCACGCGGCAGACCTCACCGACCGGGTAACACTCCACCCGGGCTATCTCTCGCCAGTAGGAAAGCTTGTGCCCAAAAAAACCTGGGATCTCCAGAAAGCAGCACTTGTCCAGATCGGTGCAGTGGCCTCTGATAATTCTGTTCTGGCGTGTGTTGAGAACATGATCGGTATAAAAGAGTTCCTCTGCCGGTTCCCCGAAGAGCTCATAGGTATGACTGAAGGGGTCGAGGGGATTGGGATGACGTTTGATTTCGGGCATGCAAACACGGTCGGCAAGGTGAACGAGTTCCTCCAGCAGGTAAAACGGGCTGACCATATCCATATCCACGACAACCACGGTGCAATCGACGAGCACCTCGCGCTGGGTGACGGCACCATCCCATGGGAAACGGTGGGGAAAACAATTTCAGCAGACTATTCGGGTGTGGTTGTAATCGAGGGGCGGTCGATCGAGGAGGCAAAACGCAGCCTCGCGCTCTTTAAGAGGTGTTTTGTATGAGCAGGCGAGCCTGCGAGACCGCTTTAGTAAATTCCGAGGGGGGATTTACGTGAGCGGTGAGTGTGAGCGAACTGCTTCTGTAAAACACGTCTCAATTTCCATGAGGTGGTTTACGTGAGCGGTGAGTATACGAACCGCTTTAAGAAAATCCGGAGGGATTTTACGTGAGCGGTGAGACGCTTCATGTGTATTTCCTTGGCACGGCCGGGGCGCTCCCGACACCTCATCGCAACCCGTCCTGTATCATGATCCGTCGGGGGTCCGACACCCTGCTCTTCGATTGTGGTGAAGGGGCACAGCAACAGATGATGCGGGCGCGTACCGGCTTTACCATTGACGCGATCTTTATCACCCACTGGCATGCCGATCATTTTCTCGGCATCTTCGGGCTCGTCCAGACCCTCTCTTTCAACGGCAGAACTGCCCCGCTCACGATCTACGGTCCCGAATGGGTGCATGAGTGTGTACGAACCATCAGGCAAATTGGGAAATTCAACCTCAGCTTTCCCATAGAATCGGTGGAACTGGGGGACGGTTCATGGGTGAGGTTTAACGGTTATACTGTCACTGCTTTTACTGCTTACCACGGGCTTCCCGCACTTGGATACGTACTCGAAGAGGACAAACGACCGGGAAGGTTCAACCGGGAACGGGCCATCGCATTTGGCGTCCCTGCAGGCCCCCTCTTTGGCAGACTCCAGCGGGGAGAAACGGTTACCGTGGAGACGGATGGTGAAGAGCGGGTCATCCAGCCGTCGGATGTGATGGGTCCCCCCAGGCCGGGACGAAAAGTTGTGTATACCGGAGACACGCAGCCGATCCCACAGCGGCTTGCGACGATCGCACATGAAGCAGACCTCCTCATCCACGATGCTACGTACGATGATGCGGAAGAGGGCCGTGCAGCGGAGTTCTACCACGCGACAGCCGGACAGGCTGGCGAGGCGGCCACGGTGGCATGCGTGCAGATACTTGCCCTCATCCACATCAGCTCCCGGTATACTGATGCTGATGCACACATTGCCGGTGCAGGGAGAAAATTTTCCGGCAGGATCATTGCACCCAATGACCTCGAGATGATCGACGTGGCATTCCGGGGATAGGAAAAACCTGCGATCCCCTCAGGGGCTCTTTTCGTATTAAGCAATGGCAACGTAATTAACAATCTAAACGTCATTTATGTACCATCAGATGTGCCGTTGTTGTGCATAGCTGAATCGTGCAATTATCAATGGCATGAACAATACCACGACGTTCGTTACGCAATGTGTGGGGAGAGTGTGAAATTATGCAAGATGAAGATATCCTCGTTATCCGGCTTGGCGCGACATGCGACCTGGCTGATGTTGAGGAGCAGAAGATCTATGCAGGTAAGGTACAGGGATTTGCCAACTTCGGGATGTTTGTCCAGTTAAACGACCGGATCAAGGGGCTCGTCCACAAGAGCAACATGAAGACGGAGCACAGGGAAAAGGATCCCGTTATTGTTAAAGTGCGGCAGATCCGCCCGAACGGGAACATCGACCTTGAGGAGGTGCAGATCCAGATCTACCAGGTGCAGAACGTCGAAAAGAAATCGACAAACGTCCGCATCAATGACCTCGGGACCCGGGTGGGAAAGACGGTTGCCATTGAGGGTGAAGTCGCGCAGATCAAACAGACGAGCGGCCCGACCATATTCACGATTGTTGATGAATCGGGCACCCAGAATGTCGCTGCGTTTGTCGAAGCCGGCGTCCGGGCATTCCCCGAAGTGGAGCTCAACGATATCGTTAAAGTCGTCGGCGAGGTCATGAAACGCAACAATCAGCTTCAGATTGAAGCAGATGTGATCACAGCCCTGACAGGAGATGATGAAACCACAGTCAGGGTGCGGATCGATAAGGCACTCGACGCCCGTGCGGAACCCGAAGATATACCCCTGCTCGTGAAGTCTGAAGTGATGGAGAGCCTGCGTCCCGAGATGAAAAAGATCGCAAAGATCGTACGGAAGGCGGTATTTACCGCGCAGCCAATCATCCTCCGGCACCATGCGGATGCAGACGGTATCTGTTCCGCAGTTGCGATCGAACAGGCGGTTATCGCGCTCATCAGGGAGAGCGGTGCAGACTTTGATGCTGATTATTACCTCTTCAAACGAGCTCCTTCAAAAGCCCCTTTCTATGAAATCGAGGACATTACCCGCGATCTCGATTTCTCATTAAAGGACCATGTCCGGTTCGGCCAGAAGATGCCGCTGGTAATCCTCACTGACAACGGTTCGACCGAAGAGGATGAACCCTCGTACAAAATCGCAAGCGTCTACGACATCCCCTTCGCCGTCATCGACCATCACCATCCTGATGCAATTATCGACAAATACCTGATCGCCCACGTCAACCCGTACCATGTCGGTGGTGACTTCGGGATTACAGCAGGCATGCTGGGCACCGAGGTCGCGCGGCTTATCAACCCCAAGGTTGAACCGCTCATCCGCCATCTCCCTGCCATTGCAGGGGTCGGAGACCGGAGCGAAGCTCCCGAGCGCGCACGGTACCTTGCCCTCGTGCGCGACCAGTACAGCGAGGACACCTGCAAGAACATCGCTCTCGCCCTCGATTACGAGCAGTTCTGGCTTCGGTTCAATGACGGGCGGGAGATTGTAAAAGACATACTCAACATCAGCGGTAATACCATACGGCACACGAAGCTCGTAGCACTCCTTGTCGAGGGGGCGAACGTGATGATTGAGGATCAGATGAGTGCCTGCATGCCGCATGTTGTCAAGAGAGAGCTGCCCAATGGTGCGAAGCTTTTCCTGATTGATGTTGAGATCCACGCCCACAAGTTCACATTCCCTCCACCGGGCAAGACAAGCGGCGAGGTGCACGATCGGCTCTGTAAGGCTAACGAAGGCTCACCCGTGGTCACGATCGGTTTAGGTCCTGACTTTGCTGTGCTCCGCTCCCGCGGTGTTCTGATGAACATTCCCCGCATGGTGCGGGAGCTGCACGTCGAGATACCCGGCGGGGGCATCAGTGGCGGGGGACACCTGGTTGTTGGCAGCATCAAGTTCGTGGAAGGCATGCGCAATACCGTGCTTGAAGCGCTGATCAACAAGATTGGCGGGGCGCAGGTGCAAAAATAACGAAAAATTAGATAATTCATTTTTAAAATTCACAGGAATGTTTGTAAAAAAATTGGATCTCGCTGATATGCGCGGATCGAAAAACCAATTCAAACCGGTGGGCAATAAATGCTTTCTGGTCAAAAAATTGGTGTGCAAAATCAAAAAGGAGCCAAATTCTGCCACTTGGGACAGATATTTATATATATGAGCTGATCTATATGAGTTTTTAATACTAAGGCGAAACATGTCGACTTCAAAAAAAATTCGCGAGACGTATAACGAGACCCAGCACAAAATAATAGGTTATCTCCAATCAGGAATAACCAAGGGCAAACATTACTTCAAGTCCAAGTACATCGCAAAGGATCTCGGGTTATCCCCAAAAGAAGTGGGGACAAACATGGCAATCCTTGCCGAGATCTGCAAGGATCTCAACATCATACGGTGG
>Ga0315279_10011420_pt1 | contig 10280 bp, 7 predicted proteins | sample YL17G06_20_MG_FD_203694 | JGI IMG/M metagenome (GOLD analysis project Ga0315279, IMG submission 203694) | Sediment microbial communities from Yellowstone Lake, YNP, Wyoming, USA - YL17G06_20 | ecosystem: Environmental > Aquatic > Freshwater > Lake > Sediment | place: USA: Wyoming | collected...
GTAGGGGCGGCCCCCCGTGGCCGCCCAGGGCAGGCTGCGTCCTTTCAGGACGTCGGGGGCCTGCCCCTACGGCCACCGTGTAGCGTTTCCAAGGTAGAATCGTATCAGTTGGCAGCGGGCGGCGCCGATCATGCCATCGCGGATCTGGCCCGCGGCACGCAGCGGCCTCTCGATGCCTCCGAAGCCTCCGCTGCAGCCGGGCATCGTCGTCAACACCACGTCCACTCGCCGGTCGTCGGCCGTCACGACGGTGTAGTGCGCTGGATGGAGAGGGTCTGCCCTGACCTGGCGCGCCGGCGGACGCCCGCGGATCGCCTCGGTCACGGCCCCCGTCTTCGACGGGCTGTTCCGCGCGTCGAAGGCCGTGGTCCCGCTGAACGTGAAGGTCGGGACCATGAGCGTCCCCCGCGGGCCGAGGACGTCGAGGAGCGCATCCGCAACCGCCTCGGCGCCGCCGGACACGTGCCCCATGCTCGAGAGCGAGCTGTGAACGAACACGCTGTCCCCGGCGCTCAGCCCGAGCCGTTCCAGCACGAGCGCGATATCTCCGCGCGATAGCTCGATCACGGAGGCGTCTCCATATCAGAAACGCTCGCCTCGGGCGTTCCATAGTAGAGAAAGTACGCACGGACATGGTGAGAGCAAGCAGTCGGACGCGGCCGCCGCGGCCCGCCGAAGGCATGGGCCGGATACCGGCTTTGCGTTTGTTCGCGCGGCGCACGTACCTTTTGCGAGGTGTTGTTCCGGTGTGGTGCCGAGCGAGGAGACAGGGCAATGCGTGGCGTTCATCGCATCATTCGCCTGTCCTGCCTCGTCGCCGGGCTCGCGTCCCTCGCGGGATGCAACAACGACCCCTATGCCACGCACCAACCCATTCCGTTGCAGGCTGAGTTCCAGGCATTCCATCTGACCGACGAACTGCAGCCATCCGACGGGGCGATCGACTCGGTCATCGTCTGGGTCGCCGGCACCATGCCGCCGGCGCAGGTGCGGGCGAAGGTGAATGGCAGCTCGCTCACGCGCATACCGTTGACCAGCAGCACGGTGGGCCTGTTCGTCGCGAGCATGCCCGTGACGCCCAACGATGTCCTGAAGCTGGACATATCGACACCGTGGCGCACGTCGCACAACGAGATCATCGTGCCCGGCGACCCGCTCGCGTTCCGCTCCCCGATATCGGACACCGTGTACGATCGCTCCTTGCCGATCGACGTTGGGTGGGAAGGGGTGAGCACGGGGACCGTCATCGCGCAGCTCATGCAGGGAAGCGGCGCCAGCTCCACCGGGGAAGTGTTGTGGTCGGTGACAGCTCCCTTCGACAGCGCGGTGCAGATCCCTCCCTCCATCTGGGCAACCAGGAGCGACACGACCGCGATGGCGACGCTCTGGCGGGCCCACACCGCCTCCGGCGACGGGTTCGAGGGTGGGCTGCATATGATCGCGGCGATCGGCATCCGACGGCTCGTGCGCGTGACGCGGCCATGAAGCAGGAACTGCAGTCCGCATCGCGCGTCTTCCTGCAGTGACGTGAGACGGGCGAATGGTTATCTTCGCGGAGGAGGCATCCGGCATGGCACCTCGCCTGCTGATCCGATTGCTCGTGGCACTACCGGCCCTCGTGTCCGGGGCCAGCGTTGCCAACGCCCAGGGCGTCGGACCAGATTCCCTCGTCATCCTCGGCAATATCGAATTCGCCAACGGCAACCTGGACAGCTCCGAGAGCCTCTTCCGCCGCGCGCTCGAACCGGAGCACCGCGCCGCGGCGGCGATCGGCCTCGGGCGGGTGATGCTGGAACGCGGAAACGCCACGGAGGCCGCTCGGCTGTTCGGGCAGGCTGAGACGTGGGAGCGGCAGAAGGGCCATCGCGAGTACGGCGAAGGGATCATCGCGGCCAAGCGCGGCAAGAAGGACGAAGCAAAGGCCAGCTTCCAGGCGGCGCTTCGCAAGGACCCGCGGTACGCCGATGCCCTGGTCCAGGTGGGTCGCATACAGACCCAGAGCATGGTGGAGCGGCTCTCCGCCAAACGCACGTATCGCCGGGCCCTGCAGATCGACCCACGCCATCCTTCAGCCCACACCGAGCTGGGCATCCTCCATGAGCGCACCGGCGACGTCGACGAGGCGATCGCCGAGTTCGAGACGCAGTTGCGCATCAACCCGAACCATACCGAGACGCTCATCCACCTCGGCTACGCCCTGCTCGACAAGGGCCGCTACTGGCACGCCCGGCAGCGCTTCTTCCAGGCTCTCCTCGGTACCACTGGGCGCGAGGCCGAGCTCACCCTCGCGCTCGGGGCGACGTACATGGGCGATCGCCAGTTCGCCCGCGCGCACGACGCCTACGCCCAGGCGCTCCAGATCATGCCCGAGGAGGAGCGCACCTGCTACGAGAGCATCGACGACATCGCCACTGCGCAGGAGGCCTCGTACTCCCACCGCGTGTCGGGCGAGCAGCGGCTCATCTTCATCCGCAAGTTCTGGCTCCGTCGAGATCCGACGCCGGTGACCATGGTCAACGAGCGCTTGCTCGAGCACTTCCGACGCGTGTGGTACGCCCGCAGCCACTACTCGCAGGGCCGGCAGCCGTGGGATGACCGCGGGGCCGTCTACATCCGCTACGGCGAGCCCGATCACGTCTCCACGTCGCGCAAGCCCAACTTCGCCCGCAGCACCGCCGTGGATGCCGTCCGCGACCGGTACCTTGCCGCCATCTACGGGCCCAACGTGCCCGACGTGCTCTCCCGCGGCACCCTGCCGGCCTACCCGCTCATCGACCCGGCCGATATGAACCTCGACGACATCGGGTGGAGCCAGAGCCAGGGCCAGGGCGACCAAGACACTCAGGGCGACGGCTCGGGGGACACCGACACCCAGTCCACCATCTCGACGCCGGACCTCCCCGACGCTCCGAGGCTAGGCCCCGAAAGCGGCCTCGCCTCCCTCATACGGTGGGAGGACTGGACGTACGTGAGCATCGGCAACGGCCTCCACGTCACCTTCGTGGATCGCGTCGGACGCGAGGACTTCCAGTTCGCCACGCCGCCCACGACGAGCGATCTCCGCATGGCCTCCACCCTCCGGCAGCTCGCGCCGGAAGAGGTGGTGAACGTCGCGCGCGAGGAGGTGCCGGACCGGTACGTGTACGACGCGACCGTGACGCCGCTCGACTTCTACTACTACGTTGCGCAGTTCCGCTCGCCGCGCGGCGGCACCGAGCTCGACATCTACTACGGCCTGCCGACGGCGGAACTCCAGTTCCAGCCGGACGAGCGGGGAAGCACGTACAAGGCGCAGGTGGAAAGCGGAGTCGCCGTGTTCGACACGCTCTGGAACGTCATGGGACGGGTCACGGACCGGACGGACCTCGTGTCGAACGGCCGACCGAACCAGACACGCGGCGCCATCCACGTCGACAGCCGCGCCGTGCTGATCCCGGGCGGGCAGCGCGTGCTCCTTTCCGTCCAGGCGGAGGACCTGGTCTCGGGTCGTCTCCAGGCCTACCAGGAGAACGTGGACGTCGCCCGATTCGACTCGACGCGCCTGTCGATGAGCGACGTCGTCGTCGCCGGGGCCATCCGCAAGGCGGATTCGACCGACACTCGGAAGTTCGTCCGCAACGGCATGTACATCGTGCCGATGGCGTCGCGCGCCTTCGTGCGAGGGAGCCCGGTGTACGTGTACTTTGAGCTCTACAACCTCAAGCGCGGCGAGGAGTACGGCGAGACCGAGTACGAGATCGAGCACGCCATCCGCAGCGGCAGCAGCGAGGGCGGCAGCATCCTCGGCAGCGTGGGAAGGATCCTCGGCGGCAGTCAGCGCGTCGGCGTGAGCCGCATCATCGAGGGCATCCGCTCCGCCGAGTACCAGAATTTCCAGATCGACACCTCGAACCTCGCTCCGGGGACGTACACGCTCCTCATCACCGTGCACGACCTGAAGAGCGACCAGCGGGTGACGAAGGACCGGACCTTCCGCATCGGCGGCTGACGCCCCACGAGGCGGAGGAGCCAGGGGGACGAGGTCGGCACATGCAAAGGCCCGGGACGCACGACGTCCCGGGCTTTCCTACGTACGCCGGTCGGGCGAGTGCTTCGGTCGGCCCGTACACGAAGGAGGCCGGGGCAGCGCCCCGGCCTCCTATGACCGTCATCGGGCTGGCTCGGATGGCCAGCGGCTGCGTCCAGTGCTACTTGCGGCTGGCCAGCGCGCTCACGAAGCGCCCGACGAACAGAAGCGCGATCACGGCGACGGTGCTCCAGACCAAGCCCGAGATCCCGAGCCACCTGCCCCACGAATCGCCGAGCGATGCGCCCAGGTACACATCGAAAGCGACCAGGGCGAGCGCGGCGAGCAGGTCGACCGTCAGGCCGAATATGTAGTCGACCGCGCTGTACCTGCGCGGCGCGAACCGGCGGACCAGGGGCCGCCAGCCGAAGATGACGAAGTCGAAGAGGATGATGATGAGCAGTAGCTCGGCGAAGAAGACCGGATACGGCGACCCCCATACAAGGGGCGCGTCCCGGAACAGGTCGCCAAAGAAGCGGGCGATGCCCTGGAGCAGGTTCTCGATGATGTTCTGCACGGGTTGGCCTCCGCGAAATGGGGGGTGGCGCGCTCCATTGTGCTGGCTGCGGGGAGATCGAGAGTGTTTAATGATACGGTCCTGGAAGCCCTGCGCCAATACGCCGTCTCATTTCGCCAGGGCGATTGCATGAGACGGGGCGTCGCAGCGGCTCGCTCCCGTCTTGCCGCGCACTTGAGGCCAACGAGTACGGATGAGGCCCAGCGAGTGAATCCGTCGTGCCCTTCGGGCACGTTGGGCTACCTGTACCAAGTCTCCTCCGGAGACTCCCTTCCCATCCGCGGCGGCACCGGGGACGGGAGGAAGAGAGTCCCCCGCAGGGGGACTTGGTGTAGGTAGCCCCGCGTGCTCGCAGAGCACGACGACCTTGGTCGCCGGGCGGACGCTGCATGGCCCTCCCGACCCGACTCCTTCATGCAATCGTCCTGCCGGTGCTATCGGCGGCGAGCGCATGGCGGGTCCGCATCGCCGCCGCCCGCTCGATCCGGGCCGTTGACCCGCGGCGGCCCGGACCGCACCTTGAACGATCATCGACCGTGACGGGCGATCTCCACCGCTGGCGCGAGGATACCATGCCTGCTTCGTTGAAACCTCATCCGCTGAACGCCATCGCGCTCGCCGAGCCGTGTCGCGCTCGCCAGGTCCTCCATGGCTGCGTCGTCGTCGATCCGGCCGACGGCAGGGAGCGCCTCTGGCTCACGAACATGAACGAGGACAAGGGCGGCGAGCTCATCGCCGTGGACTTCGAACGCGACCGCGCGGACGTGTACCCGTGGCCGGCGGGACAGGGTTCATGGTGCGTGCTGCCATTGCCGAAGGAGCGCGCGGCGATCAGCACGTACTACGATGGGAAGTTCCTCCTCTTCGACCTGCGGACGAAGACGTTCATCCACGTCATCGGCTTCCCGGGCGAGAGCTACATCTGGAACATGGCGGTCGGCAGCGACGGTCGCGTCTACGGGGGCACGTACAGCGGCGCGAAGCTCGGCTGCTTCGACCCCGAGACCGGCGCGTTCGAAGACTGCGGGACGCCGGTGGCCGGCACAGGGAACCTCTACCTTCGCTCCGTCATGGCGACTCCGGCGGGCGACGTCGCCTGCGCCTTCGGCTACGCGTCGCAGTCGCTCCAGGTCTACCGGGTCGCGACGCGGGAGTTCGTGCCGCTCTCGCCGCCGGACGAGGGCGCGAAGTGGTCGCTCATGGCCTCGCTCCGCGGATGCCTGTTCGTCCATCATGCGGACCGCGGCATCCTCGCCTTCGCGGGGCCGGACCTCGCGCCGGTTGAGCCGCCGCTTCCGCCCTGCCCGGTGGATGGCGGATGGACCGACATCGCCGCGTTCTCCACCGAGGACCGCGCGTACCTCCGGGCCGGGAGACAGCTCTGGCGATGGCTGACCGCCACGGACGAACTCTCCCTCGCCTTCGACCTGGACCTTCGCGGCGGCGTCATCTACGACGTCGCGGCCGACGGCAGCCTCCTCGGCGTGCGCGGGCAGGACTACTTCGTCGCCCGGCACGGCGACCGCGACATCGCGCTCCGACGCATCCCCGGCGAGATGCGGTCGCGTCCGTTCCACTTCCTCACCCCCGATGATCGCGGCCGGCTTTGGGGCGGCCCGCCGTTCGGGCAGACGGTCTGCTCGTACGATCTCGGCAGCGGCGAGATCGCGAACACGGGCGCGGTGGTCGACGCCGGCGGCGAGGTCTATGGCGCCGTGGCCGTCGGGGGGAAGCTCTACACCGCGTCGTATTCCGGCGCCGACTTCGCCGTGTACGACCCGGCCGAGGCGTGGGACCAGTGGAACGGGAAGAACCCGCGCCACATCGCCTCGATCGGGGGCTCGAACCAGTGCCGGCCGACGGGACGCATGCGCCGCGGCGCCGATGGTTGCCTCTACTCGGGCTGGCAGGCGGCCTACGGCCGCTACGGCGGCGCGCTCGTGCGGCTCGACCCGCGCACCGACGCGGTGACCGTCTGGGAGGACCCTTTCGGCGACGAGCCGGTCATCGCCCTGGCGCTCGACGACCGGTACGCCTACCTCGGCACCGATCAGTCGGCGAACGGTCTGCCGCGGCGGGAGGGCGACGGCCAATTCGGTGTCTGGGACCTAGGGGCGGCGAAGCCCGTCTTCAGCCGGCGGATGACCGGCATCGGCGGCGTCCGCGCGATCGGCGCGATGGGAAGTCCGCGCCTCGCGCTGTTCCCGGAGGGCGACCGGCTCCATGTCTTCGACGCGGATCGGCTCGCCTTCCGCGACGCCCTTCCCGCGCCGGCGCCGCAGCCAGCCGGCTGGGGAGAGGACGTGCTCTGCGCCCGCGACGGATCGCTCCTGTTCTCCCGCGGGCGATGGCTCATCCGCGTGTCGCCGGACCTCGTCGTCGAGGCGCTCGGCCCGCTGGCGTGCGACGTCCACCACATGACGTTCGGGTCGGACGGCAACCTCTACGTCACGTCGGGCCCCGTCCTCTACCGGCTCGACGGAGTGCCCGTGCGCGGGTGATCGCGGTCTCGCGGGCGCAATGAAAGACCCCGGGAGCGTCGCGCTTCCGGGGTCTCGCCATGTACGCGCCGGTCCGCGGCGCATCGTGCGGGTCGCGACTGGCTGCATTGCGCCAGCGGGCGTCGCGGGGCAGGCACACGGGCCTGCCCCTACGGCGCGCCGAGCCCGAATCCGTATCAGGAATGGGATGGACGCGTATCGATTCGGATAGTCCCGCCCGTCAGTACCCGCGCTTCTTGTCCACGATGTGGAGGAGCGGCTCGTCGAGCACGAAGCGGCGCAGGTTCTCCTTGAGGCATTCGAACCGCCGCCGGTCCACCTGGTCGGTCATGCCGCCGATGTGCGGGGTGATGGTGACGTTCGTCATGGACCAGAGCGGATGATCGGGCGGCAGCGGTTCCGGCTCGACCACCTCGAGCCCCGCGCCGGCGAGGTGTCCGCACTGGAGCGCTTCGACGAGGGCGTTCGTCTCGACGATGGGGCCGCGCGATACGTTCACGAGGTACGCGCCCTTCTTCATGCGGAAGATGCGCTCGCGGTTGAGCAGCCCCCTTGCCGTCGTCGCCGGGGCGGAGATGAACAGGACGTCCGCCCTCGGCAGCACCTCGTCGATCTCCTCGGGCGGATGGACCTCGACGCCGTCGGCATGCGTCACGACGGGGTCGAGCGCGATGAGCTTCATGCTGAAGGCGCGGGCGCGCTTGGCGATCTCGGAGCCGATGCTGCCGAGGCCGATGATGAGCGCGGTCGATTCGTAGAGCTCGAAGCCCCGCAGGGAGTTCCGCAGCCACGTCCGTCGGTCTTCGCGGTAGATATTGGCGAGCAGCCGGGTCGTGTGCGCGAGGACGTGCGCCATGGCGATCTCCGCGATGAAGATGCCGTAGACGCCGCGCGAGTTCGTCAGGACGACGGGGCTGGCGACCATCCCGGGGAAGAGGTACCCCTCGACGCCAGCGGCGGGCGAATGGAACCACTTGAGCTTGGGCGACTTCGCGAGGATCTCGCGGTTCAGGTTCCCGTTGAGCGCGACGACCTCCTCCCAGGGAATGCCCTCACGAGACCTGGGCTGGATGATCGTCGATCCCGGCGCGACGGCACGGAGCTCGTCCATCCATGCGTCCGGCCACCGCTCGAATGTCACGAGGAACGTGGGCTTGGGTTGGCTCATGGTCTCTCCAGCGGAATGAGAGGCTCTCGATCGACGGACATCGGCGTAAAGATGCGAGTCCGCGCGCCGAGGGAAAAGGGGCCGGCGACCAACCTCTTGGCGCGGGGGAAGCTCGCGTCTCATACGCAAGTGCGTTGGGAATGTCCTACTACTGATGACAGGAGGCCGGGCAGGAATGCCCGTCCCCCTATCGGGCGGGAGAGGGCGTCGCCAACTCAGTCGTGTATCAGATGCCGCTGCAGGCGAAGAACACCGTCTGCAGGACCACCACGAGGTCGAGCAGGAGCGATTGTCGCTGCACGTAGTAGAGGTCGTAGTAGATGTGCTCGTGGATCGGCCGGCGCCGATGGGGGCTGATCTGCCAGATGCCCGTGATGCCCGGTCTTACCACCAGCCGCGCCCGCTCGAGCGGCGTGTAGTGCTCGGCGATGAACGGCATCTCCGGCCGCGGGCCCACGACGCTCATCTCGCCGCGAAGGACGTTGATGAACTGCGGGATCTCGTCGAGGCTCGTCGCGCGAAGGTAGCGTCCGATCCGGGTGATGCGGTCGTCCCCGCGAGACCTCGGGGTGTGTTCATCAGTGGTCTCCCGCATGTACATCGTGCGGAATTTCAGGATGGTGAAGAACTTGCCATCCTTCCCGACGCGGCGCTGACGGAAGATCATCGACCCGGGCGAATCGAGAGGGATCGCCACGGCCAGGACGGCGAAGAGCGGCAGAGCGAACGTCAGCGCGACGAGGGAGAGCACGATGTCGAGCAGCCGCTTCGTCGCCCGCGCCACCGGCCCCATGGGAGACCGGATGCCGACGGCGACGACCCCCTCGATGGTGCGCTCGCCCGCATTCCCCTCCCCCGCCGCGAACCGGAAGGGGATGCCGTCCCGCGCAGCACGGAGCGACAGTGACGCCGCGATGAGGGACGACTGCGGCACGCTGAAGACCACCTCGTCGAACGCGCGGGAGCGGTAGAGGGAGATGAGGTCTTCGCACGAGCCCAGACGGGGCCAGGATGAGGCCTCGAGCGCCTCGTTGTGCGTGAGGACGCCGGCCACGCGTCCCTGCTCCCCGGCGACGCGATCGGCGACCGCCACCGCGTCGCCGTTCATGCCGCAGATGGCGACGCGGCCCTGCCCGGCCGACCATCGCCGCCACAGGAGCGTCCGACTCAGCGGGATACCGGTGAGGGCGAGGATCACGTAGACGCCGACCCCCGCCAGAGTGCGCCATCCCGGATGCAGGAGGAGCGCCAACGTCATCAGGACGGGCGCCGTCCATGCGATGACCCGCACCGCCTTGACGACTCCCGCCACCTCGATCCGAGGCGGGTGCGCGAGATATGTTCCCGCGCCATGGAGGGCGATCATCAGGGCCACGAGCAGCAGCCCGGTCGCGGACGCCCAGACACCGACCGGCAGATCGGTCACGACGCCCGCGATCGTCCCCGCGGCGAGCAGCACCGCTCCATCGCCGAAATACTGCCACCGCACCAGCAACGTCGGCGAAGGAACGGCGGCCCTCTCGATGCGGACTCCGCGTCGCTCCGTGGTCGCTGTCAGATGCATAGGATGCCTGTTCGGCTGCCCCTCGATTGTCCGGCGCGATGCCGGGCGTCCCTGGTCACCGACCAGAGAATCGCCCATTCCGCGCTCCGATACAACGGGATCTGTGAAACTGTGCGGCGCAAACCGCGTGCCGGAGACCGCGCCGCGCACGATGGCACGGCGGAGCGGTTGCCATAGTGGCCTGTGCCGCGACCACACGGACCTTGTCGGTGCCTCGTGTGCGGCCGATGCATCGCCAGGTGCCAATGCCCCACCCTCGGCACCGTGGCCAGCCAGAACTATAAGTAAAGTCAACACAACGCGATTGTCAAGTGCGCCGCCATCTCTGGCCATCCCTCATTTTCTAGGCGACGGGTACGAGGTCGAGTTTGAGTTGCCTGTAGTCGCGCAGGCGTAAGCGGATCGGCGTCGGTGGCCGCTTGCCGGCGGCGGCCAGGAGTATGGCGATGGCCAGACTGACCCGG
>Ga0315279_10011422_pt1 | contig 10279 bp, 12 predicted proteins | sample YL17G06_20_MG_FD_203694 | JGI IMG/M metagenome (GOLD analysis project Ga0315279, IMG submission 203694) | Sediment microbial communities from Yellowstone Lake, YNP, Wyoming, USA - YL17G06_20 | ecosystem: Environmental > Aquatic > Freshwater > Lake > Sediment | place: USA: Wyoming | collected...
GCGCACGGGGAATTGACAGGGCGCTACGCGGCCTGCGCGGGCTTGCCGCCGGCATCGAAGGATCAGGCCGCCGGGGATTGGGCGCCGTGACCGGTCTGGGCGCCGGCGACTACGGCAATGGCGCCGGCTCGGGCGAAGGCTGCTGCGGTGATATCGGGATTGATGATCTGATGCCGCGGGAAGCGCCCTTGCATCTCGATCACAAGGCGCAGACCATCCGGACCATCGCACCGGATATTCATCCTATCCCGGAAAACTGGGCGCCGATATCCGGCGGACGGAATTCAGCGGAGATCATGCAGGTGGTGCGGCAGAACCTGGCGTCGCTGCGGCATGCGTACAACCGGTATTTGCGGCAAGGGAGCGCGATCGCGGGCAAAATCACCGTCGAATTCGCCATCGATGGTTCCGGCAGAGTGGTTTCATGCCGGATCGTCAATTCCACGATCGATAATTCCCGGCTTGAAAATGAGATCATGGGTATCATTTCGCGCTGGGTATTCAAAAGAATCGATACGCCCGATGACATAACGGTGGCCGTATATCCGTTTGCCTTCAGTTCATGACCGACGGTTGCACGCGGGGACCGGCCTGTTTGCGCAAGGTATATTATTCTGAGGCGCCGGAAAGTCGCGTCCGCGGAGGAATACGTGACAGAATCGGAATTCAGCGCTGTATATGCCACGTATGGCCGGAGGATTTACAATTATGTACTGTGGCTTACACGCAACCGCTCCTCGGCGGATGATATCGCGCAGTCGGTGTTCATCAAGGCATGGCGGCAACCGCGGCCATTCGCCTCCGAAGCCGAATGCGAGCGATGGCTATTTACCGTTGCAAAGAACGCGTGCCTTGACCTGTTCCGATCGCACAAACGCCAGGCGGACCTGCGAGAACGGTTTGCGCGGTCCCAGCCTTCGTTCAGTAAACCGTCGGTGGATGATGGGCGCGCCTGGGAGCTGCTTGAAGTGCTGTCGGCCGAGGAACGGAGCGTTGTTTACCTGCATATTAAAATGGGGTATAATTATAAGGAAATCGGGCGTCTGCTTGATTTAAACGAAAATGCCGTTCGCGTAAAAGCGTTCAGGGCATTCCGGCGCCTGCGCGAAAAAGCCCTTGGAGCTATCAATGACTGAACCACTTTCCAATCATCCGTCACAGGAACAACTCACCGATTTCGCGCTCGGATTGAACGGCGCCGGCATTGCGGAGCATGTTGCCGCATGCGAAGCCTGCGCGCGCATCGTACGCGATATTCGCGGTGTCAAGCAGACACTCGGCGCGCTTCCCGATGAAGACCCGCCCGACAGTCTGCGCCGGAAAATTCTGGAGCGGCATCGGACGGCCATGCCGGCAGGCCTGAATCTGTTTTCATTTTCCGGCAAAGGATGGTTGCGCACGGTCATCCTGGTTATCGCCGGATTTCTGGTGATTGCGTTCTGTCTGTATTATCTGATCGCTTTCAAACTGTAGTTGCATGATGCAATGTCGAGGGACCTTCTTCGCCTTTTCAATTATCGCGTGCATCTCAATGCACGTCCGAGCAAACGATGCGCTGCTCGATTCGGCATTGTATTGCCTTGGAACGCAGGACTACGCGCGCGCGGAAAAACTGATTTCGCGAATCCTGATCGGGTGTCCATCCAACATCGATGCCCTTTATTTCCGGGTCGCGGTTGAACAATCGCGCATCCTCGATTATGAATCGTATACCCTCGATCAGAAATCATTCGCCGTCTTGACGGACAGCGTTGAAGACCAGTTGGAACGGCAGCTCCCCGCCTTAACGGGGCGCGATTCGCTGCGGTGCCTGTTTTATCTGGGAAATATCAGCGGGGGCGAAAGCCTTATCATGGCCAAATGCGGCTCCTGGTTCGGCGCCGTCAAGCAGGCAATGCTTTCGATCAACAGCCTGGACCGGGTCGTCAAATGCGATCCGTTGATGTATGAAGCCTATCTGGGTATCGGCATTTTTAAATATTACCTCAGTGTACATTTTCGGTGGATGCCGCTGGTTGGTGATCAGGTCAGGGAAGGCATTGACAATATCCGGATCGCCATACAGGCCTCGTTCCCCTACGATCTTGCGGCTCAAAATTCGTATTGCTGGGTCCTGATGGACAAAGGCCGGTATCGCGCTGCGGATTCCATCGCCGCCGCGGTACTGGCGAAAATGCCTGATAACACCATATTTTTAAGGATACGGGCGTATGCGCTCTACTGCATGGGACGCTACCATGAGGCATTGATGATTTCACGGCGACTGGTTGACGTTTCAAAAACGCGGAACCCTGTCAACTGGTCCGATTTGATGACCGGATATCGCTCTGTGATCGGATGCCTGGACGCGCTGGGTGACCGTCGCCAGGCGCAGGCGCTTTCCCATGAAGCGATGCTGGTGTCGATACCTTCGCCGTATGATAAGCTGCCGTATGTGACGGAGAGCAGATACGCCATCTGCCAGCTGCAGAAAAAGTATCGGAAATGAATATGCGCAGAATATCCGCGATCCTGGCAATAGGGGCGGCGCTCGCGACCGGCGCCGAGGCCGGGTATGCGCCGAATCTCCGGTTTGACGCTACGATAAACGATTTCATTCTGCGGCTTTCCAGCCGCTATGGAATTGAGGCGCCCGCATCGCTCTTCTCCCAACCCATGAACGCCTCGGACGCAACGGCCTTCTTTGCGCGCGCGGATTCGCTGGACAAGGCGGGGATGCTCTCCGCGCCGGAGTCCTACTCGCTTGGCGTGATGCGGCGCTATGTCGCATCGGACAATGCGTTGTTTTCATGGGCAAAGCCGGACCGGCAGCGCGAGACCCATATCCGGCTGCAATTGACCGGCCATATCGATCCCGCGTACGGCGACAGCGCATCAATCGGATTAAAAGGCATCATCAATCCTTCGCTCACCGGAAATATCGGTCCGCTTTCCTATTGCACGGACATTGACGTGTGGACCGAATACCGTTCCGATACCGCGTGGCGCAAATCAACATACCAGCCGTATCAGGGCACGCCCTATAATCTGTACGGCCGCGTGGATTCGGGCGGCGTTCGAGCTTCCGATATCCTGCGCGGAGGCATCTCGTATCGCGGCAAATGGTTCGATCTGGAAACCGGCGTCGATCGTCTGCGCCAGGGCCCGGCGCTGCTGTATCCGCTGACGCTTTCGGGAACAGCGCCGCCCATGATATACGCGCGCGGCCGGGCCGACCTGGGCATCTTCTCCTATGTCCAGAGCGTGGCGCAGCTCAATGTGCAGAAAGACCGCGCTAAATTCCTCTATACTCACCGGATCGAGGCGCCGATCCGGCCGTGGCGCACGACTCTGGGGATCAGCGAAGTGATCGTGAACGGCAGCACCGCGGAACTTGCGCAGACCGATTCGCTGCGCGCCGACGGCTATAACCAAAAGCGCGGCGTGGAGTGGGCCTACCTGATTCCGTTTATCCCGTATAAATTCACCGAACATTTCATGGGCGACCGCGACAATGCGTTCATCTCACTGGATGCGAATGTCAATTATCCCTTGTCATTCCGATGGTACGGCGAGTTTCTGATTGACGATATGACCGCGCCATGGACCATGTTTTCCATCGACTGGGGCAATAAATGGGCGTTTACCATTGGCGGCGAATGGTTCGGATCGCTCGTTGGCCATGATGTTTCCGCGATCGCCGAATACTCCCGTATCGAGCCATGGGTATACACGCATTTTTACGGCGCAAGCCACAATTACCAGCACTTCAACGCGTGCATAGGGTCGCCTTTGGGCCCGGACGCCGATGCGCTGGCCTTGAACGCGAGCAGTCAGATCACCAGCCGGATCGCGGCAGGCATTGATTTCACGACCATCCGGCAGGACCCGTCGGCCCGGGGCGGGAACATCACCGACGTGTTCCAATTCAAGGATTCGGTATATCTTCACAATGGCGCATTATATCCTTCATCAACACCCGACAACTGGCATAAGACATTCCTGGGGCCGGGGACCGTCCGCACCTCCACAATCTCCCTTTACGGACGCTATGCGCCCTGCGAGCTGTTTTCCGTGAATGCGCGTGTGGGCGTGGAACGCGCTGGAGAAAACACCTCTTTACGCGCGAGCGTGTGGGGCGGATTTCTGTTTTAGGGCTTATCCGGCTGCGGTGCCTGGGACGGCAGAAAGCCGCAGGGAAGCAGGGGCCGGGGAGGAAGAGAATAAGCGCGGCACGATTGAGCTTGCATACTGCATCGCACCGGCAGGCCCAGCCCAGCGCTGCCAATATACTCCGAATTTCAAGAGCACGATAGGGTTGTCGGGTTTTTGCAAAGGACTTGATTTCACATCGTGCGTCATTGTATAATTGAACTAAGATGAACTAAGCTAACAAGGATCATAGCTGTGATTTCCATAAATACCCATGATGCCAAAACACGATTATCGGAATTGCTGGCAACGATGGAGCGCACTCAAGAAAGCATCGTTATTTGCCGGAATGGGAAGCCTGTGGCCGAAGTGCTTCCCTGGAAGAAGCATAAGGACCCCTTTAAAGCAAATCCCCGACTGAAAAAAGTGATCATTCGTGAGGATCCAACGAACCCTCTCTCCAACGATGATTGGCCTGCCCGGTGGCGATGAATATGCTTCTGTTCGATACCTGCACTCTCCTCTGGATCGCCTCTGATCCTGAAAAAATATCAGCAAACGCCCATCATGCGATTTTAGAAAATGCGGATGAACTGTATATATCGGCAATTTCAGCGTTTGAGATTGGCCTGAAGGCTCAAAGGGGAAAACTCGTATTGCCGTTTGCGCCACGGAAATGGTTTGACGCGGCAATCGAGCATCATGGAATTCGCGAGATACCCATAAGCAGCAGGATATGCTTTTTATCCGCAGAACTGCCGCTTCATCATAATGATCCCTGCGACCGTTTTATCATCGCGACTGCAATGCTCCATTCGATGCGGATCGTCACCGCGGACGTCTCCATTGCGCGATATAAAGAAGCGTCTGTGATCTGGTGAAGCAGGAATTTGCCTTGAACTACCTTCCCGGCCCCGCATTCCTTTTCTTCCAATGCTTCCACATATACACCGCGGCCATGCCGGCCAGAACCGCTGCCACCACGATATCGATGATATGGCTGTATTTCATCACCGATTCCCAGTTCTGGCGAAGGAGCATGCCGGTCCAGGTGAGGAAAGCGTTCCACAGGCAGGCGCCGAGAACCGTGAAGATCAGGAATTTCGCAAGATTCATGCGCGCCACGCCGGCGGGGATGGAAATCAGATGGCGCACAACGGGAATGAAGCGACAGATGAAGATCGTACCATCACCGAATCGTTTGAAAAAACGCTCGGTGAATTCCAGGTCTTCGCGGTCCAGCAGGAGGTATTTGCCGAAACGATTGACGAATGGATGACCGCCCCACATGCCGATGCCGTATGATATGAGCGAACCGGCGATGCTGCCGATGGTGCTGGCGATCAGCGCCCCGGCAAAGGAGAATTTCGATTCCGCCACCAGGAAGCCGGCAAAGGGCATGACCGCTTCGCTGGGGACTGGAAAGACCATGCTCTCCATGGTCATGAGGATGAACACGCCGGGGTATCCGGTTGTGTCAATGAGCTTTGTGGCGTATTCGGCGATAAAGGCGGTGATGCTCATGCTTGATTCGCTTTCGTCAATGGAATTATGGGGTACAGGCGTTTGTTTCGGATTTCGGATTTAGGATTTCGTATTTGTTTCGTATTTCGTATTTCGAATTTCGGATTTTCTTCACCATCCTTGTTCCCCGATCAAAGGGACGAAGACCACGCCGCCGGCGCCTGATTCTTTCAGCACACCGTCGGCTGAGCGTACGTAAATCTCCAACTCCTGCAAATCGCGCGAGCCGGTGGGGATGATCATCCTGCCTCCGATGGAGAGCTGCTCGACAAGCGCTTTGGGCACCACCGGCGCGCCGGCGGTCACGATGATCCGGTCAAACGGCGCGTGCTGGATCCATCCCCGGGAACCATCGCCGATTTTAAACACGATGTTCTCATAACCCATTCCACGAAGGCGTTTGCGCGTTGATTCACCGAGTTCGCGATGCCGTTCTATGCTGTAAACACGGCGCGAAAACTGCGCCAGAATTGCCGTCTGGAACCCGGAGCCGGTGCCGATTTCGAGGACCTTGTCGTCGGATCCGAGTTTGAGGCTTTGCGTCATGAGAGCGACGACATAGGGCTGTGAAATGGTCTGCCCGAACCCGATGGGAAGGGCGTTGTCGTCATACGCCTGTGCGTACAGCGCCTGGTCGACAAACAGGTGGCGCGGCACTTTGCGGAATGTATCGAGGACACGCTCGTCGGCAATGCCTTTTTCACGCAGCTTTTTGACCAGTCGTCCTTGGCCGATTTCCGGCTTAAGTTCGTTCACCGTGCGTTTCCTTCCGCTCGTTTCGCAATTGCCTTTGTACCGACATCACCGCCCGCACCCAGCGCAAGGTGTCAACGCAATGGGCGATATGGCTCCGGCGCGTTGCGTAGACCGTCTGCACGTTGATAAACCCGATGGGGAATTTCCGGTGCGCCGCCTTTAAAATTACTTCGGATTCCATCTCAAAACGCGGATATCGGAGCTTGACCGCGCGGAGCAGCGCCGCATTATAGGCGCGATATCCGCATTGACTGTCTACTATGTCAACTCCCGTCATGCGCGAAAGCATGAATGAGGTCATGGTATTCGAGAAAATGCGGGCCAGGGGCATGACGCCGATTTTTCGTTCCCGCGCGCCGATAATGAGCCCATGGAGCGACATGATATGGACCGCGTTCACGAACTTGGGAAGGTCGGCGGGGGAGTGCTGGCCGTCGGCGTCCAGTGTGATGATCCATTCGGCGCCCCTCGAGAGCAGGTGCGCGAACCCGCGCACCAGCGCCGCGCCTTTTCCCTGATTGACATTCTGGACCAGGCAATCAACGCCGGCATCGCGGCAGACCTTGTCGGTGCCGTCGCCGGATGCGTCATCGACCACGCAGATGCGTTGCGCCGGGAACAGTTCGAGCACCTGCTGCAGTACGATGCGCAGCGTTCCCGCCGCTTTGTAGGCGGGAATCAAAAGATATATATGTTCGTCACCCGATTGCATTCGTCACGGCTTTTCCAGAACACGCTCGATATGCCGGGAAATATGCTTGATTCGTTCTTCGTGGTTCTCTTGACTGATCACAACAATCGGATCATGAAAGGTGATCGCGATATTGGCGAACGGCTTTGGTATAATAAACCTGTCCCACGATTTCAGGCGCCAGCACCGGTCGGCGCGCGCCGAGAGCGGCACCAACGGCGCCCGGGATAAAAGCGCCACATCGGCCACGCCCGCTTTGGCGACTCCGGCGGGTCCGGTCGGCCCGTCGGGTATAAGGACGACTTTCCTTCCTTCCTTGATCGTGCGCACGGTCTCGCGCAGGGCTGAAAACCCGCGCTTACTTGACGACCCGCGAATAAACGAATGCCCCCAGCGTTCGGCCACGGCCACGGCCAGGTCGCCGTCGCGGCTTGAAGAGACCACGGTGATGATATTCAGATGGCGATAACAATAGGCAAACTGCAGGATCTGCGCGTGCCAGAAACAATAGATGACGCCGTTATCAACATTGGCGAGCATGGGATTAAAATCAGCCCGTCCGGAAAATGTATACGTCCACGTCCTGCCAAGACGATGGCAGAAGAACCAGATCCAGAATGCTTTGAAATTGAAGAAGGAACGGGATGACATTGCGGAATCGTTGTGTCTCGACAAATGGGACGTCATTATGCATTTAATCCGGTATTCAAAATAGGTATCGAGCCGGCAGGGAAACAAGGCGAAGGCCAAAGGCCGGAGCTGCAGAGGTCGGAAGTCAGAGGTCAGAAGTCGGAGGTCGGAAGCCGAAGGTCGGATAAAGCAAAGGCGAGATGCGTCTCGCTGATGGGGACAATCCGGCATTTCGATTCATTAGGCCCGGATATTCCGCCGGCGTTCTGTTTTAGGCCGGCTTGAAACACCATATGATGCATTATTGGACAGGATTTCGGATCCCTGAAATTGGCTTGAATTCAAATGTTGATTTGAAATCAATGACTTGCATCGCATGGCATATCTCTTGCATCATATCGTCATTGAAAACGGAAACAGGAACAGATAGAAAGAAGGAAGGCCATGGAAAAGAAAAACGTGATAGACAGGCGCAGCATTAAGCTGCAAGATGTGATGTCCAAAGATTACATCCCATTCCTATGCGGACGCCCAGCGCGGGAAAAGGTCATAGGTGCGGATGATCTGCTCGACCTGGAGATCGCGCTCAATACCAGTTCAACGATGGATGAATTTATAAGCCGGATATAATCAAACCACAGTAACCACAAACCTAACCAGGAGGAAGCCATGGAAATCATGAAGTATGAACGGCCGGTATCGCTCGCAACGCTCTTTGACGAACTCGATGACGTCTTCAATGCGCCATTCTCATGGACCAGCCGGACTGAATCACCGGCGATCACACCCCGTGTGGACATCGCCGAAGAGGAGGACCGGTACCATCTGAAGGCCGATCTGCCGGGGATTGATAAGAAAGACATTGAAGTGAAAATCGAAAACGGCGTTCTTACCATCAGCGGAGAACGCAAGTCCGAGACGAGAAAGGATGAAAAAGGCAGATACTCGTATTATGAACGGTCGTACGGGAAATTCTCCAGATCATTCGGCCTGCCGGAACATGTTGACACGTCGACCATCGACGCGCACTACAAAGACGGCGTGCTGGAAGTGAATCTGAAGAAGCTCCCGCAAGCAAAGCCCAAGGCGATTGAGGTCAAAGTCGAGTAGTGGAGCGAAGGAGCGGGAAGGCGAGGCGCCGGCCGGAGAAGATCCGGCCGGCGCTTTTTCTCATTATTCATTTCTGGTTCGCGCAGCGAGGTTTTTAAACGCAACCTTTATGGGTTTGAATTTCCGCTGATGGATTTTATTCGAGCTGATTGCCAGAATTTTTAAAAATGTAAAACTATCCTGCGATGCTTTATATGAGGCTATATCCTGCATGACTGCTTTTGCTTTACCATTCTGAGTTATAGCATATGAGGCCCCGTTTGTATTAATATCGCGAAGTATCTCGCTTGCATGGGCCTTGAGATAGGTGAGGGGCTTTATTGCCTGGCTGATTTTCATAGGGTGGAATTCCTTTACGATCTAATAGGGACCTATAAAATTGCTGATAATGTCATTGTGAAAAGAGTAGCAACGAAGCAATCTTCTTATTCTATACGAAAAACGCGAGATTGCTTCGCTCCGCTCGTAATGACAGACGCGTTTTTCGAATTTTTAGAGGTCCCCTGATGCTTATTTGCGTTCAAGATGACATTGTTAAATTTAATTTAAATATAGTAACTAATCAATTCCCCTTAAAACCTTCCGTCATATCATTCTTGAAAACCGCTTCCCGCTTATGCTGAAAAACCCGGTTCTTCCCCGCCGTTTTCATGAAATTTTCATCCTCAGGGATATATTTTACTTGCGTCGATTGACAGGTTGTCGTCCGTTGTCCCCGCTGATGGGACGATAGCTGAACACAGTTTGCAATCGAAAGCCCGCGAACATGAAACTCCTTTTAGTGGAGGATGATCGAAGGCTTGCTTCCGCAATCGCGAAAAATCTGAGGATGGAGAGCTTTGTCGTTGATCATGCGTATGATGGTTTGGAAGCAGAGGAGCTTGCGGCGATTGGCACTTATGATGTCATCATCCTTGACGTGGGGCTTCCAAAACAAAATGGGTTCGTGACCAGCGCAAACCTTCGGCGGGACGGCATCAGCACGCCCATCCTCATGCTCACGGCGATGGACGATGTGTCCGACAAGGTCAAAGGCCTCGATTCCGGGGCTGATGATTATCTAGCGAAGCCTTTTCATACCGCGGAGCTGGTCGCCCGTATCCGTGCACTCATGCGCCGCCCGCAACAGGTAGCATGCACGATTTTCGAGAAGTTCGGCGTAACCATAAATCCGGCAAATCGCGAGGTCCATCGCGAAGGCAAAGAAATAATGCTCAGCGCAAAAGAATATGCGTTGCTTGAATTGCTGGTACGCCGTCCCGGCGAAATCGTGACGCGGGAGACGATCATGGAATCGCTCTGGGATATGAATGACGACCCTCACAGCAATGTCATCGATGCGGCGGTAAAGCTTCTCCGACATAAGATCGACAAAGGCTTTTCTTTTCCATTGATCCATACGGTGCGCGGAATCGGGTATCGGTTTACAAAGGATGC
>Ga0315279_10011423_pt1 | contig 10279 bp, 7 predicted proteins | sample YL17G06_20_MG_FD_203694 | JGI IMG/M metagenome (GOLD analysis project Ga0315279, IMG submission 203694) | Sediment microbial communities from Yellowstone Lake, YNP, Wyoming, USA - YL17G06_20 | ecosystem: Environmental > Aquatic > Freshwater > Lake > Sediment | place: USA: Wyoming | collected...
TGAATCCCAATTTCTTAGACTTCCGGAAAAAAGAATCTTTGATTCCTTGGTTCAGATTGACGCCGCTCATAGAAGGGGCGGAATTTTTGCGCGGGGTTTTTGCCTTGCAAGCCCATCCCACAAGACAAAAAGCCCCATCTCCATTTGAAGACGGGGCTTAGTAATCCGTATTCAGCATGATCGGTTCTCCATTTGCCGGAAAGGAGAAAGCGCTATTCAAGAGAAAGGGATATGGATTTACGGCACGGATATTAGCAACAAACGAATCGGCAAGTCAAGAAGAAATTCGGTCGAACCCATCTTCTTGACATTCAAGGGATCCTCTCCTACCCTAATATGGTAACCCTTTCCAATTTTCAGGATGAAGGAAAGCATGGAGACAAATGGTTTTAGAAAGGCCTTGGAGGCTAAAGAGTTTGTTTACCCCCTGGAGCTGGTACCCGGGAGGGGAGCTCGGGGGAAAGTCCTCGAGGAAACCATGAGGATGGCCGAGAAGGCCATCCAGGGGGGAAAGATCCACGCCCTCTCCATCACCGACAATGCCGGAGGCCACCCCGCCCTCTTCCCCAACGTCCTCGGCCGCGAAATCTGCGGCATGGGGATGAACCCGATTATCCATTTCACCTGCAAGGATAAAAACCGGAACCAGACTGAATCCATTCTCTACGCCCTGGACCGGATTGGAATTCAGAACCTCCTGGTGATGACCGGGGATTATCCTCTCTATGGTTTTGAGGGGAAGGCTAAGCCGGTTTACGACCTGGATTCCATCCAGCTTCTCCATTTGGTCAAGACCATGAACGAGGGAAAGTGCATCGACGGGAAAGCCCCGGGAGGGGGAACGGAATGCCTTCCCACCCATTTTGTCAAAGGCTGCGCCGTCTCCCCCTTCAAAATGGACGAAAGCGAGGTATTGGCCCAGTATTTCAAGTTATGCAAGAAGGTAGAGGCCGGGGCCGACTTTATCATTACTCAGGTGGGGTACGACGCCCGCAAGTTCGACGAAGTCCTCCGGTTCATGCATCAACAGGGAATCCAGGTGCCCATTATCGGAAACGTCTATATCCTGAACCGGCCTGTGGCCAGAGTGATGAATAAAGGAGATGTGCCTGGTTGTGTAGTGACCGACGAACTATACCGGATCATCGAAGAGGAATCCAAGGCGCCGGACAAGGGGAAAGCCGCCCGTCTCACCCGGGCGGCCAAGCTGATCGCCGTCCTGAAGGGGATCGGGTATCAGGGAGTCCACATCGGGGGGCCCAATCTCAAATATGAAGATGTAGATTGGGTGATCGGAAAATCACAGGAATTTTCCGCCAACTGGCCGGAATGGGTCCGGGAATTTTCTTTTCCCCAGCAGGACGGCTTCTACCTTTTCATGGAAGATTCAAAAATCGGCCTCAACACCAACGTGCCCAATTTCAAGCGCATCCACCCGCGCAAGAAATGGGGCTATCGGTTCATGAGCAAAGGCAATTTTCCTCTTGACATTCCATCACCACAAGAGTATTTTTTATTCGCATTGTTGGTATTCCTTCTGTAGCCCAGTAAACTCAACAACCAAACCTTTAACCTTCTGGAGCAAGTCATGAGCAGGAGTTTCCGGAAGGTGCCAATCTGAAGCCTCCAAGCGGGTTTATTTACCCTCTTGGAGGCTTTTATTTTCCTATCTCAATAGGACCGCCTCTGTCTTGCCCTTTTATGAGTTCGTAAGTTGGATTACTGATGGGATAGAAAGAAGGACGAGTGAACTAAGATAAGAGGAATCATGGCCAAGGTAATTCGTCCTATCCTCCGGCGGGTCTTCCCAAGGGAACGATTGTTCAAATTGTTCGACGGCATGCGGGAACGGCCGGTTATCTGGGTCTCCGGTCCCCCGGGGTGCGGGAAGACAACCTTGGTAAACAGCTATCTTGAGGCCCGTAAGATCCCTTGCCTCTGGTATCAGGTCGACGAAGGCGACGCAGATGTAGCAACTTTCTTTTACTATCTGGGCCAGGCGGAAAGAAGGGCTGGGTGCAAGAAGCGAGAACCTCTTCCCCTCCTCACTTCGGAATACCTGCAAGGTTTACCCGCCTTTACGCTGAGATATTTTGGAAGCCTCTATACACGGCTGAAATCCTCCGGGGTGATTGTTTTCGATAACTATCATAAGGTCCCACCGGGCTCACCCATCCATGAAATTATTCTGAATGCCCTTTCGGCTCTTCCTGAAGGCATAAATTTCATTTTTGTTAGTCGAAGCGATCCCCCCGCTGATTTGATTCGATTGCATGCCGATCAAATGGTGGAAATTCTCGGATGGGACAGGCTCCGCCTAACCTTAGAAGAGTCAGGGGGAATTGTTCGGATGTGGAGCAGGAGGAAAATGTTGACCCGGAGGGAAATTGCGGGCCTGCATAGCGCTTCAGATGGATGGGTAGCGGGACTGATGTTAATGTTAAGGCGGGGCCGGATTGAAGATTTGGAGATGAAGCTGGCCGGAGATTTCATCCCCGAGGAGGTATTTGATTATTTCGCGAAGGAAATCTTTGACCGGATTGGGGAAGAGGTAAAGCAATTTCTGCTCAAGACATCCTTTCTTCCTCAAATGAGCGCCGAGATGGCTAGAGAGCTTACCGGCCTCTCCTCGGCAAATCGCATCCTTTCGACCCTATCCCGGAATAATTATTTCACCGAAGAACGGATACAGGTCGAGCCCTTCTACCAATACCATCCCTTGTTGAGGAAATTTCTATCCTCTAAAGCAAGAGAGATCTTCTGTAGTGAGGAGATATTCCAGGTCCAACAGAAGGCGGGCCAGCTTTTGGAAAGATCCGGGCAGATTGAATATGCCGCCAAACTGTATCGTGCGGGGAAGGACTGGGACGATTTCATTCGATTGACCCTTGGCCAAGCCCGTTACCTTTTAAATCAAGGGAGGTTCAAAACCCTTCTGGAATGGATCCGAAGCATCCCCGACGAGAAAAGGGAGAATAATCCATCCCTGCTTTATTGGCTGGGTACCTGCCAACTGCCCTTGAATTCTGAGGAGAGTATTGAAACCTTCAAGAAGGCTTTTCATTTGTTCCAGACCCAAGGGGATATGACGGGATCCTATCTGGCCTGGGCCGGCGTCGTGAGCACCCTTAGTTATGAACACCATGATTGGGCGCAACTTGCACCCTGGGTCGAATGGCTTACGGAACAGATCCGCATCAATCCGCATTTTCCTTCTCCTGAAATCGAGGCCAGGGTGGCCGTCAGCCTGGCAGAAGCCTTATTGTTTCTAAGACCCCAGCACCCCGAACTGAAGAATTGGGTGGAACGCTCTCTGGAATTATCCCGGGATATAAACGATGTGAATCTCAACATCCGTGCTCACCTTACTGCCATTCATTGGTGTCAATTGATCGGGGATATGGCCCGGTGCAGCATGATCGGCGAGGAATTGGAGAAAATCGCCCAATCCCCCTCAGCCTCTCCCCTCCTGATGATTGAGAAGAAATGGATGGAAGCCTGTGTATTGAATCTGGGCCCCGCAGCAGATTATGACTCGGCCCTGGGGACGGTTCAGGAGGGGTTGAAAGCTGCCTGCGGGACTGGGATCTACCTTTGGAATGCCGTGCTCCTTGCTCAGGCGGTTGTGGCTTGTATGAACAAAGGGGATCTGACCAAAGCCGGGGAATTCCTCCGAGAAATGCACGCCACCATCAAGAGCACCCAGCGGGCCGTTTTCTCCCAATACCATTACCTATCGGCATGGTATCACCTGCTTTTCGGAGATTACCCCCGTGCGCTTGTCGATTCAAAGACCGCCCTGAACCTTGCTTTAGAAATCGGCTCCTCTCCCCAGGAAATTCTTTGCCGCCTGGAAATGGCCCAAATATTGAAGTCGGTCGGCGAAATTAAACCGGCCCGGATGCAACTTCAAATTGCCGGCGAACTTATTCCCCGGTGCGGGAGTTTGATGTTGGAGTACTCGTATCTGATAACCCAAGCCCAGTTTACCCTGGATGAGGAAGAGGAATCTGCAGGCCTGGAATTCCTGCACCAGGCGATGGCCTTGGGAAGAAGCCAGGGATATATATCGATGTATTATTGGTGGGAACCGTCGGTGATGGCCCGCCTTTGTGCAAAAGCCCTGGCTGAGGGAATCGAGGTTGAATATGTGCGCCATCTGATCCGCAAACGCAACCTCCTCCCCGATATTTTTGGCCGGACTTTAGAAAATTGGCCATGGCCTTTAAAGATCTTTACCCTTGGTCAATTCAACCTGGAGAAAGATGGGAAACGCCTGGTCTTTCCTGGGAAGGCCCCCCAGAAGGCCTTTTTAATGCTAAAAACGCTGATTGCATCGGGGGGAAAAGATGTCCGCGAAGAACAGATCAGTGATCTGCTCTGGCCCGAAAATGCAGGAGATACTGCCCACATAGGATTTAAGACCCTTCTTTCACGTCTCCGTCAGTTGCTGGGGGTGAAAGACCTGATCGAGTTCCAAGGAGGCAAGGCAAGTTTCAATCCCGAAACCTGCTGGGTGGATGCCTGGACCTTCGAGGAAATTTCTTTACAGGCCAAGAAGGCCTGGGAAGATAAACGGTTGCTGGACCATTCGGGGAAAGCCATAAGGCTCACCGAAACGGGCCTGGCTATTTATAAAGGCCACTTTCTCCAGGGTGAAGAGGGATACGAGTGGACATCGCTCCAGCGTGAGCATTTACGAAGAAAATTTCTATTCCTGGTAAGCAGGCTGGGAGAGTACCTACAGCAAACCAAAAAATGGAAAGAGGCAGTGGAACATTATCAAAATGCCATCGAGGTCGATCCCCTTCCTGAGGAATTTCATCAGAATCTTATGAATTGTTACTTACAGCTGGGCCAAAGTAATGAGGGGATTTCAGCCTATCGGCGTTTCCGAAAAATCATTTCGGAAGGCGTGGGCATTATGCCCTCACGGAAGACTGAAGCGATTTATCAATCCATGGTGAACAGCCAGGCCGGCCCCGCAGGGCATGTGGCTCAATGAGTTTGGCCGGTTGGCGGTCGGCTGGTGGCCTAGTAAAGATCTCCCCTGAATGACCCGCGCTTCCCCCCCAAAAGCCTTGCCCCCCCTCCAAAAACAGCCGGCTTCTTTGAATTTTCACTGCTAAAACCAGTAGCTAACCTTCTATTGAATGGATAGCTGACCATCTTATTTTCTCTCTACATTTTCAGAATTTTCCCTCCTTTCAATTTTTCCCTTATTTTTAACCAATGTGTACCCAATATGTAACCGATCCTTAACCGATATTATGCTATTTTGTGCAAAATAATGGGAAGGTTTTCCTTTAACAGGAAACGGCATTCGGAGGCTATCGAATTTCGCCCTGTTCGTTCGGGCTATTTGGCGACTTCGCTCAGAATATTTTCACTTTATCCCTGGTACTAAGGAGTGGACCAAATAAACCCGCAGAATCTACGAGTTCATAGCAGAGGAATAGTGCTCTAACCAATTTCTGAAAAGGAGGACCGCCATGGAAACATCTATACCCGCGCAAGTACTCTACAATGTGCACCATGAAATACCCCTCGGTTATTACATCGCCATTTACTTCTACATCACCGGTCTTCACATGGGTTTCTACACTACCTCGGTGGTGGCCACCCTGCTGGGGAGAGAGGAATGGAAGCCCATCGGTAAGATCGGGGCCATAGGGGCGCTTATCGTTTTGGCTGTCGCCCCCATCTTTCTTCTCATTGACCTCAACCAGCCATTCCGGTTCTGGCACCTTTTCGCCTATATTAACTGGCAGTCGTCCATTAGCTGGGGGACTTTCTTCTTGACCGCCTATCCCCCGATCGGTTTGATTTACGCCTGGTGTGTGCTTAAAGGGAATTACCGTGCGGCCAAGATCTGGGGTCTCTTTGGTTTCCCGATTGCGATCAGCGTGCACGGTTACACCGGCTTTATCCTGGCCTTAGCGAAAGGCCGGGCCTTTTGGAATACCCCCATCAATCCCATTCTTTTCCTGGTTTCCGCCATGGTTTCAGGATTGGCCTTGATGATCATCATCATGAAAGTCCGTGCCCACTATTTGGAGCAGGATGCGGTGCACGAGGCTGCCGATGTCAGGATAACCAATACCCTTCTCACCATGATGTATCTCTTTTTAATTGTCGAAATATTCCTCATGGCCTGCGACGTCCTCGTGTTGGCCAACTCCAGGAAGGATGAGTTCGAGATGTTTCAACTGCTCACCCAGGGAAATTGGGCTCCTCTTTTCCTGGGGGTAGAACTGACCCTGGGCGGGCTGATTCCTCTAATCTTGCTTTCGGTCAGGCGAATCAGGCTTCATCCCGCAGGGCAGTGGGTTGCCTGCTCTTTAATCCTTTGCGGAATTATGGCCATGCGCATCATCATCGTGGTAGGTGGCCAAAGCGTGAGGTTGTATTAGGACGCAGGATCATTGGATGAATCTGATTGCGTTGGCCGGCAACCGGGAAAATCATACCTCCGGCAGAGCGGGAGGTATGAAAAACAATGAACCGCTCAAAACGGATTGCAATGGGCGCCGTACCGAAAGGCGGTCTTCGGTCGGATGCCAGGCCCGGGGGCAAGGACCTTCTGTGCAAGAACCATGAGGCGGCTTCCATTTCATGGGCCGGGCGGGCCACGGAATTGCGGAATGTCGATTGCGGAATGCGGATTGAAAAAGAAAACCACAAAATCCGAAATCCGAAATCCGAAATTGATTGGGCCGATGCTTTTTGCCCAGAAGCTCCTTGCCCCCGGGTCACGATTTAAGTATCCCGGAAATGTCAAAATTTAATGGTCCCCCGGCAGAGCCGGGGTTTGCCTTGGGGAAATTACCAATCAAGCGGGGATGCCTTCGGCAACAAAATGCAGCGGCAAAGGGGGCGGTGAAGTCAGACCCAGAACCTAAGAATGCTCCTTGAGGACCGCTAAAATGGCGACCCCGGAGGTAGGGGGTCCTTTCGGAGGCTAGCTTTTTAACTCCCCGGGAATCCTTTTTGGCTCTCGAGCTGTCGCTGGCGTCATGAGGTCCGTTAGGATGCCCCCTCCACCCTCCTGCGGTTCCGAATCACTGAACCGGAAGTCGGGTTGGGGAAGAAAATAAGCGAGAACTGTGCAAAGGGCGACCGGAACTCCCGCCGCGAAACCTTGGACCCCCGAGCAGTAAATCGCATCGAGGAGAGGGATTCCCAGCGCCATCCTTTTCAGAGCGCCCTCGGTCGCGGAAGCGGTCTGAAGCTGACCGGCTTTCAACAAAGCCGGGCCGGTGAACGCCGTAAACAAAGCGAAGAAGGGCAAATTTTCCAGGTCCAGGGCTTCCCAAAGCGAGAGGCAGAAAAGGATCGCGACAAAATGGGCCCACCCTAAAAGAGCCAAGACGGTCATGTTCCCTGATTTTTCCCCCGCCTCGAATCGGCTCAAGCAGCCGAGAAGAAATACGTAAAAGAAGGAATAGACCGGAAAGTACCTACCGGGACCCTCGAGCCAGAACGGCAAACCCATTCCCAAGATAAGATTCAGGGATCGGCAGCCGGCCATATTCAAAGGACCGAGAAAGGCTCTTTCTTTTGTCCCCACCGTATAGAGAACGGTCGCCAGGATCAGAAGAATCATTATGAGCGGGGCGGCCCCCCCGACGAGGGCCGAAGCACCGAGTCCAACCATGAAGAGCGCCAGAGAAAGAATTAAATCTTTCCAGCGCTCCAATCCTTCGCCGGAGATCGGCCGTCCCGGGCGCTCTCGCGAGTCAATCTCCCGGGTGCAATAATCGTTAAGCGCGTACCCGGCCGCGTAAACGGCCGACGTGGCCAGCAAGAGCCAGATGAGCCGGGAATCAATCCGCATTCCGTTCGCAATCCAGTATCCCGCGAGGACATCTACTGCGACAGTGATAAGATTCGGCAAGCGGGCGAGCTCAAGGTAGGTGTTGCCCTGGAAAAGAACAGCGGGTTTTGAATCTTCCATATCATTTCTCCCTATGAACTTCATTCATTTATGTAAAAATGGGGTGATCCCCCATAGAATCGCACTGGGTTATCGTTTGAAGTACACTCCTCCTTTTAGTTGAGCAAGGAGTGTGCCAAAATGGCGTTTCCAGACCCTCTCTACTATAATGACAACATATTGTAATATTTATGTATTTTATAGTTTTCGTCGAAGGTTCCGGGCCCGTCCCGGGGGGTTATGGATGATGCTTGACAAAGAGGCAAAGATAATTTTTTTTGACAAAATCTATTGACAAAATTTCATATCCTGAAAAAATGACAATTAATTTTGACATAATGGCAAGATTTCGGAAAGGATGAAAATCCAATCCAACACGTGCATTCACGGTCGAGTTTACAAGGCAATTAGCTCAAGAATTGCCGTATGGCTTCAAGAACGAAGGCTGGCTCAAGAATGGCATCTTTTAATTCAAGGGAATGAGTGGAAATTTCATTGGGTTTATTCTAAAATGCAGCAGGAAAGAGACATTCTTAGCAAATACCATTTTCAGCAAGATGGGAGGTAAAGATGGTCGGGAAAATAAGTCCGGTAAAAGTTGCCGTGGTTCAAGCCGCTCCGGTCCTGTTCAACTGGGAAGCTACGGTGGAGAAAGCCTGCCGTCTGACCGCCGAGACGGCCGCGCAGGGCGCAAAGCTGATCCTTTTCCCCGAAGCCTTTATCCCCGCCTATCCCCGGGGCCTCAGCTTCGGCATCGTGGTGGGCAGCCGGAAGGAGGAAGGGCGCCGGACCTGGCAGCGCTATTGGGAAAACGCAATTGAAGTTCCCGGCCCGGCCACGGACGCCCTGGGAAAAGCCGCCCGGCAGGCCAATGCCTACCTGGCCATCGGGGTCATCGAGCGGGACAGTCAATTCAGCGGGGGCACCCTGTATTGTACCCTGCTTTATTTCGGCCCCGATGGAAGGCTGATGGGCAAACACCGCAAGCTCAAGCCCACCGCGGCCGAACGCCTCATCTGGGGAGAAGGAGACGGCAGCACTATGCCTGTTTTCAACACGGAAATCGGAAAGATCGGCGGGCTGATCTGCTGGGAAAACTACATGCCCCTTGCCCGGATGGCCATATACGGGAAAGGGGTGGAGATTTACCTGGCTCCTACGGCCGATACCCGCGATTCCTGGCAGCCCACGCTCCGGCATATCGCCTTCGAAGGACGCTGTTTTGTCCTGGGGTGCAACCAGTTTGTGACCAAGGACATGTACCCCGCGGACCTGGCCATGGTCGAAGAGCTGGCCCCTCTACCGGATATCATTTGCCGGGGCGGCAGCGCCATCATCTCTCCAATGGGAGCGGTTGTGGCGGGTCCTCTTTTTGATCAGGAGGGGGTTCTCTATGCCGACCTCGATTTAGGAGAAGTGGCCCGGGGAAAGCTCGACTTGGACGTGGTCGGTCACTACGCCCGGCCCGATGTTTTTCAGCTGAGTGTCGACGAGCGACCCAAGCCGCCGGTAGTCATCAAAGCGGTCCAGGATTAAAAAGGAAATCTCACTTTCCTATTTGCGGGGCCCCTCAGGACACTAAGAACAAAACGTTTGAAAGATATCTGGCCCGCAGCGGTAACGGGAGTGAAGATATGAAAGAAGTAGTCATCGTCGGGGCCGCCAGGATCCCCTTTGGAAAATTCGGGGGGCTGCTGAGAGACTATTCCGCCGTAGATTTAGCCACCCATGCGGTTAAGGGAGTTCTGCAAAAAACTCCGGTCCAGCCGGAAGTCGTGGACGAGCTCTTCCTCGGGGTCGCGGTTCTTGCCGGCACCGCCTCTGTCGCCGCCCGCCAGGTTCTCTTTACCGCCGGCCTCCCTCAGGCTACTCCTTCCCTTACCGTCGATAGAGCCTGCTGCTCTTCCATGACCTGTGCGGGCCTGGCCATGCGCAACATCATGGCCGGAGAAATCAACACCGCCATCGCCGGGGGCATGGAGGCCATGAGCCAAGCGCCCCTGGTGGCCCGGGGAGTCCGCTGGGGGATCCGGCTGGGGGGCGTCATGCTGGAAGAACCGCTCATGATGCGCAACCCCATCCTCAACCTGCCCCTCGCGGTGAGTGTAGGGGATGTCTCCTTGCAGTACGGAGTGGACCGGGAAGAGCAGGACCGCTGGGCTCTCCGGAGTCACCAGAAATACTTCGAAGCCCTGGCGGCTGATAAATTCGCCGATGAAATCATTCCGGTCGAGATCTCTCCGAAAAAAGGGAAGAAGACCTTGATGGACCGGGACGAATCCCCCCGCGCCGACACATCCCTTGAAAAATTGAAAGGGCTCCCCCCGGTATATGGCAGCAAGA
>Ga0315279_10011424_pt1 | contig 10278 bp, 8 predicted proteins | sample YL17G06_20_MG_FD_203694 | JGI IMG/M metagenome (GOLD analysis project Ga0315279, IMG submission 203694) | Sediment microbial communities from Yellowstone Lake, YNP, Wyoming, USA - YL17G06_20 | ecosystem: Environmental > Aquatic > Freshwater > Lake > Sediment | place: USA: Wyoming | collected...
CTTTCAGCTTTCTTTTCTTGCCGTTCTGGCGCTGCTGACGATCTGCCCTGTGCTCAACGATTCGTGGCTGCGGTGGCGCGGGCCTGGCGTGGCGCCGGCTGCGCCTGGTGCGGAGGCGGCCGCCTCGCCTCCGGCAACGCTGTGGGAACACTGCCGGGCTTTCGCGCTCGACCGGCTCCCTGACTTCTCGCGCCGGGCCTTGTTCGTATCGTTGGCAGCCTGGGTGGGTACAGCGCCCGTCGTGGCCTGGCACATGGGGCGCTTTGCGTCCTGGAGCCTGCTGGTCAACTTCGTCGCTGTCCCTCTGAGCGGCGTTTGCATGCTCTCCGGTCTGGCACTGTTGATTCTTAGCGCCTTGCCCAGCGCGCCAGTCTGGTGCGGCGGCTGGCTGGCGTGGACCAGCATTGCTTCCCTGCAATGGGTCAATGCGGCTGTGGCGGGGCTTCCAGGGGCTTCGATTGATGTAGCCAAGCCCGCCGTGGTCGCCTTGGTGTGCTATGCCGTCTTGTGGGCTTGGGTATGGGTGGAACGCGGGCGCCGCGCAACGTGGTGGCGCACTGTGGCGGCGTTGCTGGCATGCCTCCTTCTCCTTCACGCCGGCGCGCTGTTCCCCAAGGGGGCAGCCGTTCCCAGCGTGACGATACTGGATCTCGGGCGCGGGCGTGCGGCGCTGGTCGAGACTGCCAACACGGCGGTGCTGATAGACGCCGGCGCGGCAAGCGAAGGTCCAGCCATCGCCGAACTGCTGCGGCGCCGCGGCACTGCCAAGGTGGAATTGCTGGTGATCAGTGAAGATGAACCTGGCGCCATTGGCGGCGCGCGCGAACTTATCCTGCGCCTGCCGGTGGCGCGAGTCGTCTTGCCGCGGGCGGGACACGCCAGCACGGAGCGCCGGGAACTGGAACGCCTTCTCACCCAAAAAGGCACGCCCTACGGAACGCCCTGGGACTCTGGTCTAAGTGATGCGCGGCGGCCCCCGCCCGGGAGCCCAGTCGTCCGCTCAGGCCTGGGCGATCTGCGCATAGCTTTCTGCGATGATGGCCCGCCTCCCGAGAAGCCCGCCGCCGCGGACAGCGCGCTCTACACCCGCGTCCAGCTTGCCGGCGTATCTCTGTTGTTCGCCGGAGTGCGGTCCGGAGCGGCATTGCGGAGGCTGCTCGCAAAAACCTGCGAGCCCAGGGAGAAAGAATCGGGAGATCGGGCCATCGGGTCATCGGGAGAAGTAACAACTGTCATGGCCGATAGTTGGCCCGATGGCTTGATCACCCGATCACCCGATGGTGGGGCGGATGAGGAGTTCCTGAAAGCCGATGTCCTGCGCTTGAGCACAGGCGCGGGAGACCGCTGGCCTCCCGAGACTGGCGAGTTTGTGGCGCAGACCGGATGCAGGGTGATAATCGCCGGGCAAGGGAGCGACCCTGAAGAGGCGTCCGGTTTGGATCTGGCGGAACTGGCCAGGACCGAGGATGCAGTGCTGCTCTCGCCCCACCGCGAAGGGACACTGCGCGTGGTTTCTGCTCAAGGACCGGGGATACCCCCGGCTGCCTGGGGGCCGTGGTATGTCCTGGAGGCCTGGCGGGGAGGCATGTGGCATGAAGTGGATTTTGGATTCTAGATTTTGGGTAACCGTTCAGTCCCTGCCGCGGCCGCAAGAGAGCGGCTCCATTGGTCCTCTACGTCCTATCTGTCCTATCGGCCGTGCCTGGCTGATGCCCACCGCAAGGAGACTGAACGGTTACGATTTTGGATTGGAAAGGAAAGAATACAGAAGACAGAAGACAGAAGGATGCATTCCAGGCGCGTGGCATCAGCAAAGCCGGCTTCTGTATTCTGTATTCTGCCTTCTGTCTTCTGTCTTCTGTCTTCTGTGTTCTGTACTCTGACTTCTGGAAATTGGCGGATTTGCCAATTCCGAACGATCTAGTATGATATGTGGATAAAAGGCCGGATAGGCCATGGAGGGGAATCATGCCGAAGATGCGACTTACCTGGAAGTGGAAAATTGCCATAGCCCTGGTGGTTCTGGCGATATTCCTGGTCGGCTGGACGCTGTCGGAGACCGGCCACTTCTGGATGAAGAGAAAGATCGTGGAGAGGATGAGGGCGCTGCCCGAGGCGCAACAGCGCGAGAGCTGGTGGGCTGGCCGCTACCTGGATCTGGCGTCGTGGGCCGCCAACGTTCGCGGGGACACGAAGCAAGCCATGGGCATGTACCAGCAGTTCTGCGGCATCGCCACTGGCCCGGAGGCACAAGAAGCAGTAAACGTTTATCAGCAATACTGCCGTGGCGGCCGGCCCAAGGAGATCAAGCCTCCTTTTGATCAGTGGGGGATGGTGACAGGGAAATTCAGCGGTCTTTGCAGTGTGGACGGCTCGATTGGTTGCGGACCGCTCCATCCCAGGGCGCCGGAGGCCTATTGGAAGTATCTGGAGATTTACGACACCCAGGTATTATCAAAACAACCCTTTTTTCAGGAGGTGTATAAGTTCTACAGGCTCTTTTACGAATGGTATATTTCCCACAGTCCCCAGAAGAAACCCCATCCTATGTTCAGTGTCTACTGGGCCAAGATCAGGTACAGGCTGAAACATGAGCCCGTTGATTGGGCCGGCAACAACATTGATCCCACCGTGCCGCTTGCGCCGCCGCCTCCCAAGGAAGAGTGAACCTTTCAGGTTTCAGGTTTCTGGTTTCAAGTTAGCTGCGCGGGAACAGAACAACGAAACCCCAGATCACAAACCCCAAATCCCAAGGAAACAGCCAAAAGCCAAACAACAAAACAACGCCGCCCGCGCGCGGGAGGCGCCTTTCGGTTTTCCCTTTTGGGATTTCCTTGGGTTTTGGGATTTGTGATTTGGGATTTGCAGTTGGGTTGCCCTAAACCTGTGCTTTGCCATGGCAGGCGTCCGCGAAGGCTTTCAACAGGGGCTCCACGTGTTGCAGCAATGCGGCGCCGGACAATCCGCGGGCGATCGCTTCATCAACCTTCTTCACCAGCGCGCTCCCCACGATCACTCCGTCCGCGCAAGCCGCCACGGCCGCGGCCTGCTCGGGCTGGGCAATGCCGAACCCCACGCAAACCGGCGTCCCGGTGCGCTCTTTGATGCTGCGGACGTTGAGGGCCAGGCCATCAAAAAAGGTTTCAAGTTTCAGGTTTCTAGTTTCAGGTTGCGCGGCGGGGGCAGTTAACTTGAAACTTGAAACCTGAGACCTGAAACTGTCTTCAAGGTTTGTGCCCGTGATGCCGGCGACCGAGACGTAGTAGATGAAGCCGCGTGAGCGCTGGATTATCAACTCACGGCGCTCCGGCGTTGTGGTCGGGGCCATGAGGAAAATCAGATCGAGCCCCAGTTCCGCGGCCACAGCCGAAGCTTCGCCTTCGTAGCCGGCAGGCAAATCCGGGATGATCGCGCCGTCATAGCCGGCTCTCTTGCACAGCGTCAGGAACGTGCGCACGCCATCCCGGGCTTTGGGCATTAGGCTTTGGGCATTAGGCTTTGCCTTGCCCGTCGCACCCCCAAAGCCCAAAGCCCAAGGCCCAATGCCCGCCCTTCGGTGGAACACCAGTGTGTAACTCACCATGCACAACAGCGGCGTCTCGAAGCCCTCGCGGCGGAGGCGCTGGGCCAGGTCGAAAACGTGCGCGACCTGGAAACCGCGTTCCAACGAACGGTGAAACGCGGCCTGGATGACAGGGCCGTCGGCGATGGGGTCGGAGAAGGGCACGCCAACCTCGATGGCGTCAGCGCCGCTCTTACCCGCGGACCTAAGCAAGTCCTTTGTGGTCTCCAGGTCCGGGTCGCCTGCGGCGAAGAAGGGGATGAAAGCTGCGCGCCGCTCGGCTTTGAGGCGCTGGAACATGGCGGACAGTTTGCTCATTAACTGGGGCTCCCTGGGTTAAGGAAATCCCAAATCCCAAATCCCACAAAACCAAACCCCAAATCACAAATCCCAAATCCCAAGGAAAAAGCAAAAGGCGAAACAACAAAACAGCGCGTGCCGCGCGCGGGAGGTGCCTTGGAGTTTTGCCTTTTGGAAATTCCTTGGGATTTGGGATTTGTGATTTGGGGTTGTCCTCTTGGAGGTTCCTTGGGATTTGGGATTTGGGATTTGGGATTTTCAGTATAGTTCATCAATCCTCCTTCCTCATTCCGGCAAGGTCCATCAAGGTCACGGCTACGGCTTCACCTTCCAGCACGCCATAGATGCTCTGAATCCCAGTTCCCTCGACGGGAAAGAAGATGCCGCTTAGCTTCCTGGCTCCGTGGGACACCAGGTTCTTGCCCTCGTAGTCCAGCAGAACAACGGCGCAGGCTGCCCACTTGCCTTTGTTTCGGTCAAAACGCAACACGACGTCCCGCTTGGACTGCTCCTTGCCGCCGATCACAAAACGCTGGTCCGCGTTGATGCGCAGGCTCACAAACAGCCGATACGAATCCGGGCCAAGCGGTTTCAGCGACACGTGCAAGGCGTTATCCTTCTCAATCCACAGCTCGCCGCTGGCGAAATCCCGGGCTGCAAGTGTTCCGAGCAGTTCACGCGCCGTTTGGGGCGCTTGTTGCGCAGCCAGAACGGCTTCGTAGCCGTCAAGGTCTAGCGAATTCTTGCCCACCAGTTTATCCAGCCCGACCGCCAGCACCTTGCTGGGGTCGGACTTGTCCACTGTCAGGAAAAGCGACCAGGCGCTGAATTTCTTGCGGCGCGGGCAGAACAGAAACACCGGTTGCTTTGCCCCATCCCCCTCCGCGGCGCGCGCGCCGTATTCAGGTAGGACCGCTGTGGCCGCGATTATAACTGCCAAGGCGGCGCACAAAGAACGTTTCAAGTTTCTGGTTTCAGGTTTCATGTTAACCACCGCAGCCCCCAAAAGACGTTTCAGGTTTCAGGTTCGCCCGACGCCACACAACTAGAAACTAGTGCTGCGTTGAGAAAATCCTGGAACGGTGGGGCGGGCGTCCTCGCCCGCCACAACCAGGAGCAGGCGGGCGAGGACGCCCGCCCCACCTTTTGTTTCACAATTTTCTCAACACGACACTAGAAACCTGAAACTTGAAACAAAGCCAGTTTGAGGCTCTGCACCTTCGCCCGTGCTTCCCTGAGTTTGTCCTGTTCCTCCGTCACCAGCTCCTGCGGAGCGTTCTTTACAAAGCTCTCGTTGCGGAGCTTGTCTTCCATCTTCGGAATGTAACGCTCCAGGTTCTCTATTTCCTTGGACAATCTCTTTTTTTCCACATCCAGCAGATCGGGCGTCAGGGCCACGTAGATCGTCCCGCCCTTGATGGCCGTTGCCGACGCGGGCTGGGGCGCCTGCGCGCCGGGGCCTATCTCCGGCGCCTCGATGTTGGCCATCCGCATCAGGATGTGTTTCTGGCCCTGCAGGCGCGCCGCGAGTCCCGAGGCCTCGGGATTCGTGGCGATCACCACCCTGAGCGGTTGGGCCAACGCTGCCGACACGTCCTTCTTCCGCTCTTTGGGCGAGTTGTCAATCAGTTGCTGCCGCACCGCGCGCACAGCCACCACGGCCTCAAAGATGCTTGCGAACTGCGCCTCCAGTTCCGCGTTGACGAAAGCCTGCTCCGCCTGCGGCCACGCTGCGGTCGCAAGAAGGCCCTTGTCATCCTGACGGCTGCCGCCCTTCTCGTATTCAAGAGGATGGAAGCTCCTTGCGCCAAGGCTGGAACATGCCTGCAACTGGGCCCACAGCGCCTCGCTCACATACGGGCAGAACGGCTGCAGCAGACGCAGACTGCGGTCTAAAGTGTGCAACAGAACAGTCTGTGCCGTGCTGCGGTCGGCGGCCTCGGCGCCGGGCGCCAGCCGCGGCTTGCTGAGTTCAATGTACCAACTGCAGAATTCGTTCCAGAAAAAGTCGTACAGCGCGCCAATGGCCTTGCTGAACTCGAAGGCCTCCAGTGCAGCCGTCACAGCGGAGATCGTGCTGTTCAGGCGTGAAAGAATCCAGCGGTCTTCGTCACGCAGGCGCTTGGCGCAGTCAGTGGCCCCCTCACCCCAACCCTCTCCCCCTGGGGGAGAGGGGAGGGTGAGGGGGGCCGTGCCGCCTTGCACGTTCGTCAACACGAACCTGCAGGCGTTCCAGACTTTGTTGGCGAAGTTACGGCCCATCTCGAAGCGCTTCAGGCTGATCTTCAGGTCCTGGCCTTCCGTGCACATGGTCGTAAGCGTGAAGCGCAAAGCGTCCGCGCCATACTGCTTGATCACTTCCAAGGGATCAAGACCGTTGCCCAGCGACTTGCTCATGATGCGGCCCTGCTCGTCCAGCACGGTGCCGTGGATATAGACATCGCGGAACGGCTCGCGCCCCATCATGCGCTCGCCCATCATCACCATGCGCGCCACCCAGAAGTAGATGATCTCGCGCGCGGTCACCAGTGTGCTGGTCGGGTAGTAGAACTCCAGGTCTTGGGTCTTCTCGGGCCAGCCCAGCGTGCTGAAGGGCCACAGCGCGCTGGAGAACCACGTGTCCAGCACGTCCGGGTCGCGCAGAAGCCGCTTGCCTTTGTATTCGGGCAACGTTTCAGGGTCTTGCAGGAGCACAATAGGTATGGCGCCTTCCCCGATGATGTGGCGGATGCGCTTGCCGTCCTGCTCCATGTCGAAAGGCTCATCCGGCCCGGCTGCGATCGCGCTGATGTGTTCCTTGTTCGCGTCCAGGTCGTACCACACTGGAAGCTGGTGGCCCCACCAGATCTGCCGCGAGATCGGCCAGTCGCGCGCCTCCTCGAACCACTTGAGGTAGACTTTGGTCCAGCGCTCCGGGTGAAAGTTCACCCGGTTCTCGCGCGTGGCCTTCACGGCCGCTGCGGTCAGCGATTTCATTTTCACAAACCACTGCGCGGCCAGGTACGGCTCGATCATCGTATTGCAGCGGTAGCAATGGCCGACCTGGTGCGAGTAGTCCGCGGTCTGGCCCAGCAGTCCTTGGGCTTGCAGGTCTTCCAGCACCTTGGTGCGCGCCTTGAAACGGTCCAAGCCGCGGTATTGAGGCGGCACGTTTTCGTTGAGCGCTCCCGATTCGGTGAGGATGTTTATCAGCGGCAGCTTATGGCGCTGCGCGATCTGGTAGTCCACCGGGTCGTGGGCCGGCGTCACCTTCAGACAGCCCGTGCCGAAACCCAGTTCCAGCGCGGGGTCCGCGATGACGGGTATCTTTCTGCCTGTCAGCGGCAACTCCAGGAATTGCCCGACGTACTTCTTGTACCGCTCGTCCTTCGGGTGCACCGCCACGGCGGTGTCGCCCAGCATCGTTTCCGGCCGCGTTGTGGCCACGGTCAGGCGTCCCGGCCCGCCGCTGAATGGGTAGTGGATTTCGTAGAGCTTGTCCTTCACGTCGGCATGCTCCACCTCCTCGTCGCTCAATGTGGTGCGGCAGCGCGGGCACCAGTTCACGAGATATTTCCCGCGATAAATCAGGCCATCGTCATAGAGCCGCACGAAAGCAACGCGCACGGCCTTTGAGAGCCCTGGATCGTTGGTGTAGCGTGTGCGCTTCCAGTCGCAGGAACAGCCCAGCTTGCGCAGTTGTCTGAGAATCGTATCGCCGTACCGGTTCTGCCACTCCCAGCAGCGCCGGACGAGTTCTTCGCGGCCGAGCTGGTAGCGGCTTTTCTTTTCCGTTTTGGCGATATGTTTCTCAATCACGTTCTGCGTGGCGATGCCCGCGTGATCGGCGCCGGGCTGCCAAAGCGTCTCAAAGCCCTGCATGCGCCGCCAGCGCACCAGCACATCCTGCAAGGTGTTGTTGAGCGCGTGGCCGATGTGCAGCACACCGGTCACGTTCGGCGGCGGGATGACGATGGTGTAGGGCTTGCGCGTCCCATGCGGCGTGCTGCGGAAAACGCCTGCGTTCTCCCAAAGGGCATAGATGCGGTCTTCAAAGGAATGAGGATCGTACTGCGGCGGGAAAGCCCCGCCTTGGTCCTTCGTCTTCCCTCTTTCCTCTTTTGTTTCTCCAGCCTTGGCAGACATGTTTGACCTCTCCAGTTCAAGTTTCCTGTTTCCGTTTGGCGAAAAGCGCTGATCAGACCGGTTGCTGAATAATTCAGGTTAGGGGATAACCATGCGGCTGCGCGGCGAGGTGCAGCGCAGCCGTGATTCCTTCTTGCCTGCACGGCGGATCAGCCACAGGCGGGCTGGGCAAGTGAATGCCGTACTCATATTTCAGCCAGTTACCACATCCGGGCCTGAGTTTCAAGCACAAGCGGCTAATTGCTCGGCGGCGCAGGCGGCGTCGGCTCCTCAGGCGCGGGCGCCGCGGGCGCCGGGGCCGCGGGCGCCGGCGCCGCGGGCGCCGGGGCCGCGGGCGCCGGGGCCGCGGGCGCCGGGGCCGCGGGCGCCGGGGCCGCGGGCGCCGCGGCCGCGGGCGGCTGGGGAGCGGCCTCGCCCTTTTCAGCAACAGCGGCGGGAGCTTGAGCAGGCTTGCCAGGTCCTGGTTTGCCGCCGCCCTTCCGGCGGTTCAGGTAGCAGGTGCGGCAGTAGACCGGCCGGTTCGGATCGGGCTTGAATGGCACCGTGGTCTCGGCGCCGCAGCCCGAGCACGTCACCTTGAACTGGTCTCGCTGTTTCCCGTCCTCGGCGGGCGGGGGAACAGCCCCGCCTGGCTGTGAGAACTTGGCCGCGGAAGCGGCGCCTGCGGCGGACTGGGCATTCGCCGGCCCCGCGCCAGAGCCCCCCTGTGGGCCCAAGATCTGATGCGGGCTGGTCTTGCGCTTGTCGCGGCAGGTTTTGCAGCGCCTTGGCGCCTGGTAGCCGCGTTCCAGGTAAAAAGCCTGGTCGCGGACCGAAAATACGAACTGCGCGCCGCAGTCCACACAAGTAAGCAGCTTGTCTTGGCGTGCTTGCGCTGGAACTCCTTCCGGCATGAGAATGTCCCTTCTTCGCCTGTGTCGCTCGATGGCCTTATGTCTGCCTAAATTGTGGCACGAAAGGGAGGCGTTTTGCAAATCAAAAACTGAAGAAAATTTGCGGCACCTTTCACGGCAACACGTTCTCCGCCGGTATCTCGAGCCGCTTTCCGGCGCCGACAAGCAAAGGCAGGGCTTGTCCGGCTTTGAGCACGATGCTCTGAGCATACCGGCCTTCACCCGCAACAGGCTGTTCGTAGACTTCTAACTGCAGGTCAATGAGGTTCACCAGAACGTACTGAGGGATGCCGGCTTGTGCATACAACCGCAGCTTGTCCGTCCGGTCCCAGGCCAGGGAACTGTCAGCCACCTCAATGACGCAGAAGACATCGGTTGGCCCTGGATGATGGTCATCATAGTCGTCCGGCGTGCCGCGCACGATGCATGCATCAGGTTCGGGCTCGTGGTCGGGCTCGATTGAGATGGGGCTCTGGAGGAACAGAGTGGCGCCTCTTTCTCTGACCATCCGGGCCAAGTCCATGAAACGCGTGACGATCTTGCGGTGCCGTTTCCCGACTGTCATCTCGCCTTCCCCCCTGGTGCTGCGGTCCTTATAGACGAGCATGCCGTCAATCAGTTCAATCGGATCACCATCTTTCAGGATGCCCGTCTTGATCATGCGGTGGTACTGCTCGACCGTGATCGGAGCAATGCGTGGCCCTTGTGGCACGGGCCGTTCGAGAATAGCCTGTTTCATAGCGAGCCCTCCCTGCCCGGAAACGTATCATACCACATTTTCAACCTGCCTTCATCCGCGTTCATCTGCGGTGGCCGATACCTTTCACGGCAACACGTTCTCCGCCGGTATCTCGAGCCGCTTTCCGGCGCCGACAAGCAAAGGCAGGGCTTGTCCGGCTTTGAGCACGATGCTCTGAGCATACCGGCCTTCACCCGCAACAGGCTGTTCGTAGACTTCTATCTGCAGGTCAACCAGGTTCACCAGAACGTACTGCGGGATGCCGGCCTGGGCATACAATCGCAGCTTGGTGGTCCGGTCATGTGTCAGGGAACTGTCGGCCACCTCCATGACGCAGAAGACATCCTCTGCGTTCGGTACGCGCTTCGTATAGTCGCGTGGCAGCCCCCGAACTATCGCGCCATCCGGTTCAGGTTCATGGTGCGGCGGCAACGTGATGGGGCCCTGGGCTTGCAGGTGGCAGCCAAGTGGCCGGAGCAGCGGATCGAGTTCACTGAGGAGTTTTATCATCAGGTTGTGGAGCACACCGATGCCCATGGGATCCTCTCCCCGCGCGCTGCGGTCCTTGTAGACAAGCAAGCCGTCAATCAGTTCGATGGGGGCTCCTTCCCTCAGGATGCCGGTCTTAATCATCTGGTGATACTGCTCCACCGTGATTG
>Ga0315279_10011425_pt1 | contig 10278 bp, 11 predicted proteins | sample YL17G06_20_MG_FD_203694 | JGI IMG/M metagenome (GOLD analysis project Ga0315279, IMG submission 203694) | Sediment microbial communities from Yellowstone Lake, YNP, Wyoming, USA - YL17G06_20 | ecosystem: Environmental > Aquatic > Freshwater > Lake > Sediment | place: USA: Wyoming | collected...
GCCCTCCCCCCCAGCCAGCCAAAAAAAGGGTGACACCCCCTCCCCCCGCCACTTTTTTTGGGGAGGTGTACCCCAGCTAGATACCAAAGGTGGTACCTGTTCCCATTTCCGGTATCGGTTTCATGTCGGAGACGCTCACTATCGGATGCGCCGGATCGAGGCACATGGAGGGGGTATCCCCTTCATGCTCAGAAGAAGTGACCATACCCCCCCTGTCCCACAATGGAAGGGGGGTGCACCTTGGGTGGGTATGGGTGGAGATATAATTTTTTTGCTAAAAGTGGGGGAAAATTATCCTCTCACTGATACCGCTCGTTTACTTCCGGTTTGTTTTAAGGGCACCCATGTGATGTGCAGAAATCAATTGCGCCTTCACCGGGCAGCGAAACATGTCCCCTGCCCATTACGCTTTCAAGATGAATTTTCACGATGTATCGCAATGGTGTTGACTTCCTCAGGAGCATGAACGATGCCGGAAATGCTGATCTGGCATTGGCTTATGCTACAACTTGGGATATTCCGGTAACCAATAAATGGAGCTGACAGTAAAAATACAAAGACGTGGGGATTATTCCTCCCTACTATTTTTTCCGGGAACGACCCTCTGCACTGCTTTACTTCCCCGTCTTCTTTGCGAGCCCCCTCTTAGGGGCAGCCTTTACTTCTCTTTTCCCCACCTTTGGCTCGCACGGCACGCACTTCTCCAGCTTCTCGTCAACGATGCGGTAAGCATTCGCGAGCACTGATGAGTTAGAGATCATCCCGGCGATGAGCACCACTTCGAGGATCTCTTCGCGTGTGGCACCCATCCTGAGCGCTGCCTGCATGTGGTAGCCGGTACAGTGCGGGCACTTCAGCGCTGCTCCCACTGCCATGCTGATCAGTTCGACATATTTAGGGTCGAGCGGGCTCGTCTCCGCAACGGTGCTCTTGTACAGCAGGTGGGAGATGAGCACTTCGGGGCGCTCCCCCATCCGTTTAAAGATCAGGGGAACTTTCCCATAATCCGCCTCGATCCCCCGCATCCAGTCAACAGCCGTCGCATCTGCACCCTGCGCGACAATCTGCGCAAGCCGCTCTTCAAACTCTATCTTGGACTTCTTTCCCATCATATCACCGTGTTCGTGCTGGAGAATGGCAGGATTTTCACGAGAATATAGTCCCTCATCCGCGACGGAACAACTTCTGTAATATCCCCTATGGTGATCCCGTCCTCGATCTCGGTCTTTTTAAGCACACCGGCAAACGTATCGTAGGGCAGTTTCACCCGGAGCCCTGCCATCTGCACGGTGAGCGGCGTTGGGGAGGTCACATCAAGAATTGCCGGCACCTGCTCCCGGATCACATCCATAAGCCGCGCCGGTGAAACCGAGAGCGGGTCTTTTGCAATCTCCACCCGTTTCTTTTCCAGTACGCGGGTGATCTCCGCGATGATCTCGTCAAGCTTCGCCAGTTCATCAGACTCTTTTGTCCGGTGCATGAACCTGCCCACATTTCCCACGTACCCGTCAACCGGGGGTTGTATGATCCGCTGGAGCGTTTCCTTGTCCGGCGCACCGCACAGCACGATTGGCACTTCCACACCCCGGCGCAGGAAGGGCATCTTGTACTCGATGCAGGTCTCGAAATTGCCGAGCACGTATACCGCAATATCGTGCTCATTGATCACGTCCCGCTCTTCATCATTAATATTGGCGATCCGTTTTCCCACGCCCCGTGCCATACCCACCATGTTGCTTTTCGCTCCAAGGCGCCGGGTGTACTCGGCGATGTCGCAGGCGGGGTGGGGGAGGTGGTGGATCTCAAGGCTCGGGATCACAACCGCGATCTCGGTACCGACAAGCGGGGAATCGATTACCTCGCCGGCAAGTGGTTTTGCGATCGCCCGGATCAGGTCGATATCATCGCGTGGCACAAACGACTGGAGCACGACTTCCTGTGCGATCATATGTTTCTGGACGATGTACCCGCCAAGATCCTCGATCAAGGCGATGATCTCATCATGACGGTAGACCCCGCCCCGGTAGGTAATGGGAACAAGGATCATGGCGTCTCCCCCATGAGTGCAAACTTCTCTTTTATGAGAGCATCGGCACTCCCGTTTAAGGTCTCCTCGCTTGCAACAAACGAGAACTTCTCCTTCCCGTAGGTCTCGCGGCGCACCCGGAACCCTTCGGGAGCGATGCACCGGAGCGCGTAAATCAGGTCTTTATAGAGCGCCTCGCTTGGATCGGCAACCACAATCTCCTCGATCTCCTGAGCGCTCGCCGGAACATCGTACAGGATCACCGTGAACCGGTCCGGTTGCTCGACATGGTCTTTGCCAAACCGCTGCCAGAAAATTTTCAGCATCGGTGCGAGGTACGTCTCGTCAGAGATGACAAGGATGGTCTTGCCTTCGACAGGATTGATATTTGCAAAATCCTGCACTTGCACACGCGAGCTGACTCTCTTCATCACGCCGACTGCAACAAAGATCGGGATTTTCGGATCGATAAAGACATGCAGTTTATTGATCACCCGCAGGAGGTTATGGTCAAGGAGGACGTCGTTTGTGATCTGCTTGTAGTACTCCCCGCCGAGTGGTTCTGTGCATTCGACCTCAAAGTACTCAATTGACGCCATCTAATCGTCCTTTATAAACCCTGACACGAGAAGCGCGGATCCGACTGCACCGATATACTGGGAGTACGGGGGCACGACGATCTTTGTCTTTAACAGTTCACCCATCGCAAAGACAAGCCCCTCGATGAGCGAGGTGCCGCCGACCATGATCACCGGCTCCTTGATATCGACTTCCTGCAGCTGCTGTTCAAAGACCTGTTCGGCGACACTGTGGCACGCGGCTGCTGCTACATCCTCGCGGGTGCTGCCGGCAGCGAGTGCATTGACGAGACTCTGGGTGCCAAACACGATGCAGTAGCTGTTCATCGGCACGCGCCTGCCTATCCCTTTCATCGCGAGGGGACCGAGTTCCGTGATATCAACCCCGAGGCGCTTGGAGGTCATTTCGAGAAACCTGCCGCTTGCACCTGCGCAGATACCACCCATCGTGAAGGTGCCGGGGATCCCGTCCATCACTGAGATTGCCTTGTTGTCCATCCCGCCGATATCGATCACCGTTGCCGGCCCGTGCTGCCTGTCGGCAAGGTATACCGCACCCTTTGAGTTTACCGTCAGTTCTTCCTGTATTAGGTCGGCATTGATCGCTTTTCCGACCAAAAACCGCCCGTAACCGGTGGTTCCTACTGCCTGGATCTCGTCCCGTTTCACGCCCGCCTCGTCAAGAGCATGCTTGATCACGTCATCAGCACTGTTCAGCACCTCTGTGGTGGGTTGCCAGCTGGTGCCGATGATCCGGTTATCCTTCATCACCACTGCTTTTGTGGTCGCGGAGCCGGAGTCAAGACCGAGTGTCAAGCCCTGCTGCGTCTCCCGGGCGAGGAGCGCACGACGGCGGGCGATGGTGGTGAGGGCTTCCATCCTTGTCAGGAGTGTCCCTGCCGTCGTCCGTTCGGTGAACGAGTAGCTGACGACCGGGAGTTTGGAGTGTTCGTGAATATAGTGGCGGAGTTCGTTTCTGACAATCGCCGCCTCTGCGCAGCGGAAACAGGTAGCGATGAAGATTGCATCTGCCTCCACCCTGCCGTCCACGAGTGCCATTGCCCGGGAGATGGCAAGTTTGAGATCAGGACTTCTCACTTCCAGCCCGAACTCGGTAAAATCCCGCATGATGTCTTTCAATGCAACATCCGGGAAAAAGATCTCACCGTTCACTGCCCGCGCCGCCTCGTTTATCTCCTGCTGGACACCGGAGTAATCCGGTCCGCAGGAGAGTTGTGCGATACGCACCGGAGGGGTCATTTCTTTCCCCCCGGTTCCGAGAGGAACCGTTTGATTGCGGCAACAAACGTTACCCCATCAGTCTCATTCTTCGGGTAATCGAGCTCGAGCTTCGGGATCTCTTTCTGCCTTATGAGAAATTTGACCAGTTCATTTGTCCGGGCACATCCCATGCACCCGAACGCGAGATCCGCATCGTTGATGATGATCGCCGCTTCGCACTCCTCAATCATCGGACCATAGAGCGCCATGCGTCCCCGCACCCCGCTCGGGACTTCGACTGCCGCCCAGCGGAGCCCTTTTTTTGGCTCTTCAGGTGTGATCTGGAGCGGCACTGATTCGAGTCCTGCGGTCTGGATGCGTTCCCGTACAGCTGTCGAAGAGCTGAGAGGGGTATGTCCAAACCGTGTCACCATGTCAGTGAGGATCAGGCTCGTTGCGGGATAGATGAAGATTTTCGCCATGTTACGGCTCCTGCGCGTCGATCATTTTTTTCAGGGTATAGATATCCAGTTTTGGTTTTTCGCGTGCGTTCTTCGGTGCGGGAACAGAAGCCGCATCTCGCGTGCCGAGCGTTTCAAGTGCATGCGAGACATAGGGGAGGATGGTCATCTCGTACTCGATCCCATGAAAGCCCGGGCGTGCACCCCCGAGCGTCGCCCGGCACCTGCGGACATCTCCTGGCGGGAACGCCCGGTCCTTCACGAAGATGTGGTCGGGATCCATCTTCCGGACTTCGGTTATGATCAGGTTGACCTCTTCCTCTTTTCCCATGATCACAAGACCAAAACAGGTCTCCTTGATCATTACGCCGCTGGAGATCTCGTACGCCCGGACGGCAAGGTCAGCCGGAGTCACGGTAAAGGATTCGACGACCACGTATTTTGTAACCGTTCCGACATTCTCCGGCATGTAATCGGTCACTGTTTTACCTCCCTGATATACACCATATCACGCTCTTTTATGTTTTTCAGTTTCTCCGTGTCGATCACACGCCCGATGATATTCGTCCCTTCAAATGGTTCAGATGTGGGTCCAAACTCTTTGTTTTCCGAGAGCCTGACCCCGACAAGACCAGAACCTTTCCTCGAGTCGTTCGTGATCGCAAGTGCGGCGGCAGCAGTTTCAACAACCGGGCAGTTCTCCGGGTAGATCGTTGTGCCGGTGGGGATCTCGGGTTTGAAAAGGAACACATCATCGAATATGAAGAAGGCGGGCATCATACCGGCATCATGCTCCTTTAGTCCCGTGATCCTGCGGAACACGTCGCAGCTCACCGGTGCCTTTGCATCATAGAGTTCGATATCGACCACTTTTGTATAGGGGACAGTCGTCACGGTTGCTGCACGCTCGTTTAAGACATCCAAAGTCGTGCCCGGTTCCTGCGAAACGACGATCCTGCCAACGTCATCACGGTCAACGTTGAGGGCAATACCCCGTGCAGTGGCGATTGCCTTTGCCGACTCAAGCGGCATACCGAGAAGATCGATCCGGTCCGGCTGCACATGAATAACAAAGGTATCGTTCTCCTGTGCGAGCTTCGCAAGTTCAATCCCGTGAACTACCTGCCCGACAATGCTATGGGAAGGGCTGCTCGGCACATCAGCCCGGTAGATATATATCCCGCCCCGTAACGGACCGTTCGTGCGCACGGTAACCATCCCTTCCCGGCGCGGGTGCCTGAACTGTGCCGGGACATCAATGCCGAAAGCACGCGAATCAAGAACGTGGGTACTTGTTGCCCTCCCGACAACAAAGCGCCCTGACCGGAGAGCGATGAGCAGGTGCTCAACGCTCCCTGCAGCTTCTGTCGTGATCCGGTCCTGGGTATATCCCTGTGCCATCACCTTCACACAGGTAACGACCTGCATCCCGTCTTCAAGCGCGAAGTGCATGTCCGTCGTGGTGAATGACCGGCTCGTATCCGCCCAGCTGATCACCGGTTCAATCTTTGTGATCCGGTCGCCGGTCGTCCAGCGGTCGAGCACCGCCCGACCGCTCACAATCCTGCCGATCACGCCGCCCGTTTCGTCCGCCCCATGATCCGCGGAGTGGCGGTTCTTCGAGAAGAGCAGGTACGATCGTTCCCTGTCGTAGCCCCCGCAACCGAGGATCACCTCTCCCCGTTCGTAGAGGTGAGGCTTCCGGATCGGGTGGATATCAGCAGGGAAAGGACCGAACGCCGCCGCATACCGGTCTTCCCAGTGGAGTGCGAGGCGCCTCGTGAGTTCCGGATCTTCAAGAAACGCAGGAGTCCTGCCGTCGAGTTCAAGGGTGATCTCACCGGCGGTCGTACTTATCGCCAAGCTTCCGGTCTTTGACTGCTCCTGTGAAACAGGACGGATCACAGCAACAGAGCAACCGGGGGGATGATCGGGAAGGATCGACCCGAGCGTACTGCCATCCCCGACTTCCTGCCGCTCCCCATCGACATGGATGGTGATCATTGCACTCCTCACGGCGTGGGCTGGCTCATCACTTTGCGCTCTTCCTCAGTTAGGTGTGCAAGCACCTCTGTGGTCTTTCCGATCTGGACGATTTTGCCTCCGCGCATGAGGGCGATCCGGTCGCAGGTGTCCCGGACGAAGTCCATGTCGTGCGAGACCACGATAAAGGTCTCGTCCATCTCCTCACGGGAGTGCATGATGGAGTGCTTCACGTCGACTTTTGTGATCGGGTCCATCGTGCCGGTGGGCTCATCGAGGATCACGATCCGGGGCTCCCGGATAAGAACCTGTGCGAGCGCGACCCGGTGCCGCTCCCCCTCCGACAGGTGCCCGGGCATTCGGTCGAGGATCTCCTTACTTTTCTCATCAGTGAACCCTGCCATCTTGAGGGTGATTACCGCTTTTCGCATCGCGAGCTCTTTGGGGAACTCAAGTCCGATTGCATCGGTGAGGTTGTCCAGCACCGTGCGGTGGGGGAAGAGATCGTACTCCTGGTGGAGTAAGCCGATATACTCTTTTGCCCTGCCCCGCTCGTCGATGCCGGGTTTGGTCATATCGACCCACTCTTCGCCGATCATGATGTTGATCTCCCCGCTCGTCGGCTCGATGATCCCCGCGAGGATACGGGAGAGCGTCGTCTTTCCGGCCCCGCTCTTGCCAATGATCCCGAAGATCTCCTTTGTAAAAACATCGAACGTGACGCCATTCACGGCTTTGACGACCCCGCGATCGACCGATATATACCGTTTGGTAAGGTCACGTGCGACAACCACCTTCTCGCCAAGCTCGGCACGTTCGAACGTCTCGCTGTCATCGTAATCTTTCATGAACTGGTCGATGACCGCGTGAGGTGTCCCGATCTTTGCGATCTTCCCGTTAACGAGCAGCATCGCACGGTTGGCCACATCCTCGATCGTCTGCGAGAAGTGCGAGGTGACCACCATCCCCATGTTGTTCTTTTTCGCCGCATCGGTCAGCATGGTATGGACAAGATGGGCAGTTTCGGGATCAAGGGTCCCCGTAGGCTCATCGGCATAGAGCATAAACGGCTCTTTTGCCAGCTGCCGGGCGAGTACCACCCGTTGTTTCTCGCCCCCGGAAAGGTCGCGGGCAATATGCATCATCCGGTGGGAGAGCCTGACCTCATCGATGAGATCCGCTGCCCGGTTGATCGCCTTTTCCACCGGGTATTCGACGTCATCCAGTGCATGCAGGACGTTCTCGATGACCCGGTCGTTCCCGTACAGGGCAAACGTGCGCTGGAACATGATCGCAGTCCGCCGCATCAGCCGGCGCGTCAGCAGCTCGTCGCTCTCGTTCCAGAGATCGATATCCCGCGCTGACAGAGCGCCGCCGCAGTAGGGACAGGTTTTTCCCACTGCACTGCTGACATCCATAAAATCGCAGGTGTTGCATGCGGCAATATGGTAGATGATCCTGCCGCTTGTCGGTGGCTGCTCAATTCCGCGCAGGAGGTGCATCAGCACGGTCTTGCCGGCACCGCTTCTTCCGATAATTCCCAGGATCTCGCCTTCGGCGATTTCAAAAGAGATATTTGAAAGAACCCTCGTGCCATCAAAATCCATGCAGAGGTTATCGACCGTGATCAATGGAGCTTTCATGATACTCTTGTACCTAATGTGGTACTAGTGTCATATTACCTTTTATATGCTGCACCAGAATGGTCACGATCGGGAATTTCCTGGTGACGCGATCAGGTCCTGCACAATCGGGATCACCTCGCTGACATTCCTGACCACGTAGTCCGCTGCCTTATAGAGCCCTTCGGGACGATCGCCGGGCTGCTGGACGGTGAGGATCGCGATATCCGCCTTTTCCAGTGCACACAGGTCATTTATCCCGTCACCAACCATCAGCACATGGTCGTATTCATCCTGGAGATCGGTCACTATCTGCGCCTTCACCGATGGTGTCGCCACCCCGAACACCCGGTCGCGGGGGATGCCGAGATGGTCTGCCATCTTTTCAAGTTTTGTCGACCGGTCACCGGAGGCGATGAAGGCCGGCACTCCCATCCGGTGGAGGGCTGTGATAGTCTCCTTTGCGCCATCAAACGGCCAGCCTCCCGCGGTGATGGTAAACTCAATTGCGCCCGCAGCCATGTTCACAATCGCGCCGCTGTTCAGGGTAAGAATCGATTCCGCCTTGCACATGGACCAGACGTTTCTGATGCACTCCTGCAGGTCTCCCACCTGCGCCTGCGTGTCGGTATAGAGCACGTCACCAATGGCTTCTGCGGTGATGATCTTCCGTGTGCAGCTCACGCCGAAACCGATATTATTCTTTACAAGGTATTCGGAGAGGAGCATATCCTGTGGTGTCCCGATGACGTTCTTGGAATGGACAGGCAGAACGATCAGGACACGATCGGGAGAACTGAACGTGAGTGTTGTGGTCTCAATCCCCGGCAGGAGTTTGTTATTGCAGATATCCTTTGCAACCCGGTACGTATTCAGGAGCGTTCCGGCACTATCAAAAACAACGGCAATAGACATGATTCACTCTGTGATAAACTCTTTGTCCTCTGCTGTACATTGGATCAATGAAGCGTAATGATCGTAACTGAAACTGCAGAGAAGATAAAGAGCATGGAGATCCGTGGTGCGGGAAGGATTGCGCGGACCGCTGCCGAAGCGCTCCTTGCCCACGCCACCGGGTGTGTGACAAACGACCTCGATACGTTCCGCCGGGAGATGAAAGCAGCGGCACAAACACTCATTGCCACCCGCCCGACCGCAGTCTCGCTCCCGAATGCCGTCCATCTTGTCATGGCAGGGCTTGATGATGCCCCAACCGCTGGGGAGGCGCGTGAAGGGGTAATAGAGCGCGCCAGCCGGTTCGTCGAATCGTCCCGGGAAGCAGTCGGGAAGATCGCCCGGATCGGCGCCCGCCATATCCGCGACGGCGATGTGATTCTCACGCACTGCAACTCGGAAGCCGCGCTCTCGTGCATCATCGAAGCGCACCGGGAAGGGAAAAATATTGAGGTCTTTGCCACCGAAGTCCGCCCGAGGAATCAGGGACTCGTCACCATCAGGACGCTGAACGCAGCAGGGATACGGACAAATTTTATCGTGGATTCAGCCGTTCGCTCATTTATTAACGATGTTGATCTCGTCATTGTCGGCGCTGACGCGGTGACGGTAAATGGCGCGGTGGTGAACAAGATCGGGACTTCGCAGGTTGCGCATTCCGCACACGAAGCCAGGGTAAATGTGCTCGTCGCTGCAGAGACCTACAAGTTTGCCCCCCGTACGGTCATCGGCGAACTGATCAATATCGAGGAGCGACCGGGGAGCGAGGTGCTCCCGGACGAGATTGCACGGACGCTTTCACATGTCACTGTGCGCAACCCCGCGTTCGATGTGACTCCTGCGGAATACATCGACATGATCGTGACCGAAGAGGGCGCCATTCCCCCGCAGATGGCATATGTCATAATCAGGGAGTATCTTGGGTGGGGCATAGAAGAATTCCATAAAGCCTTTGAGATCAATACCAGACATGAGGAGTAAGTGTATGACCGATGTGATCACGACCTGCTGTTTCCGCCCGTGTCCTGATATGAAAATGCGGCAGGAAGTCGATGCTTTTATGGCTGACCTGCCCCCAGAAAAGTATGTACAGGTTCATTACGAGCTCGAACGCGCCCTCACACAGTGGGGCAGCAGCTGAGGGATATACAATGGAGATACCATTTACAAAATTGCACGGGAATGGCAATGATTTCGTACTTATCGATGAATATGAAAGGACGATCATTCCCGAGGAGATGAAAGCAGAGTTCGCCGCGCTTTACTGTGACCGGAGGTTTGGTATCGGGGCAGACGGCATCCTGTACCTTTCCAAATCCGAGAACGGCATGCCCCGGATGCGGATTTTACAGCCAGACCGGAGCGAGGCGGAGATGTGCGGGAACGGTATCCGCTGCCTTGCGAAGTATGCCTTCGATGCCGGGTACGTAAAA
>Ga0315279_10011427_pt1 | contig 10275 bp, 7 predicted proteins | sample YL17G06_20_MG_FD_203694 | JGI IMG/M metagenome (GOLD analysis project Ga0315279, IMG submission 203694) | Sediment microbial communities from Yellowstone Lake, YNP, Wyoming, USA - YL17G06_20 | ecosystem: Environmental > Aquatic > Freshwater > Lake > Sediment | place: USA: Wyoming | collected...
GTCACCACTGCCGAGGTAACGAATGTCACCAAGGGAAAGAAGCTTCAGGCTCAACCTCTGCCTATGGAGATGCTTGAGGTGTTATCCAAGGGCGGGATCTTGCCCTTGCTTAAAGCGATTGGCCAAAAAAGTTAAAGGGAGGAGATAATGGGGTCGACCGAAAAGATAGCCAGGTTTGTCGTTGACTTTGATTTCAGCAAATTGCCGGCCAGTGGTATGGAGCAGATCAAGTTCTCTATCTTGGATACCCTGGGTGTGGCGCTGGTAGGTGCTAAAGGACACATAGGCGCCATCATGAGTGATTTTGTCAAGGAGATGGGGGGAAATCCCCAGGCTCGGCTTATCGGGAGCGGCATAAAGACTTCCGTCTTAAATGCCGCTCTGGTTAACGGCACTATGGCCCATGCCGAGGACTACGATACTATGCCACACTGTGGGGTAGTTTTGGTTCCCATTGCTTTGATCCTGGGTGAGCAATTAAAGCTCTCCGGAAAGAAGATACTGGAGGCATACGCAGTAGGCTTCGAGGTCGGACATAGAATGCGGGGCTTGGGCGCAATCGCCGAGGCTGGCTTTCACAGCACGAGTCTCCTCTACACGATGGGTGCCGCCGCCGAGGCAGGCAAGTTATTGGGATTGGATGTAGACCAGACCCGGGCAGCATTGGGTATTGCTGCTTCTCTGGCTTCTGGTATTATGCAAAATTTCGGTACGGATACAAAGGCATTGCATGGTGGTCATGCGGCACGTAGTGGCATACAGGCTGCCCTTCTGGCAAAGAAAGGCTTTACGGGTGATCCTGACGTTCTGGAGGGACCCAAAGGGTTCTTCTATGTTTTTGGCCAGGAGCAGGCCGATATCAAACGGGTCACCGAGAACCTTGGAAAGTCACTGGCTATCGCTGAAAGCAACTTTTTCTTTAAGGCCTGGCCTAATTGCGGAGCCAATCATGGACCCCTGACTGCGATTTTCTCTCTCATCGAGAAGTACGATGTCAAGCCCGAGCAAGTGAATGCCATTGAGGTTGTTACCTTTTCGAGGCCACCCGGGGCTCTCCTTCACAACAATCCTCAGCGAGGGTTCGAGGGCAAATTCAGTTTGCAGTATAATATGGCGACAGCCCTGGTCGATCGCAAAGTGGACTTGAGTAGCTACACGGATGAGAAGTTAGCTCGACCCCTGATCCAGGACCTGATGAAGAAGGTGACGGTTGTCCAGGACCCGGAGATGGCTGACCTTCCATTGAGGCTACAAGGTGAGGGCGACTTTTTTGTCGTTACCTTAAGGTTGAAGGATGGGCGGGTGCTTTCGCAGCGAGAGGGGCGTGGAAGGCAGCTTAAAGGGGAGGAAATCTACGCTAAGTATCGAGAGAACGCCAAAATAGGGGGGATTGCGGTTAACAAGATTGAGCGCTCTATAGAGTTGATCAAGGGGCTTGAGAATTTAAAGGATGTCACCGAATTGATGGATGCCGTGAGCTAAGGTGCGCTGTTACACTCATCTCTGCGCTTCCAGCTCTAGCTGGTGTAGAAATCGAGTGAGACCAGCCCGCAACTTGTTGATAAGCTGCGGGATGTAACTGGAGAAGAGCTTGAGCCCCTTTGGGCGATATGCGATGCCAACCGACTTGAGTATCTTAGGGTGCCAAGCGAGGCCATATTGTTGCGTAGAAGGTAGTGAGTGAATTTGTAAAGGCGTGATTCAATGCTAGGATAGGTGCTGGTCTGATTAAACAGTCTAATAATTCAATGGAGGGGTGAAAAAATGACTTTCCAACGTGACTTGGCATGGAATTATCTAAATTTGCTCTATCGATCAAGTATCGCGTATCAGTTTGCCCGGTATGCTATTGCTCTTTCCTACGAATCTTTGCCCCCGGATGTTATCCATCAAGCCAAGCGTTGCTTGCTGGATGCCCTGGGCTGTGCCATAGGGGCGTATAATGCCCCCGGGCGGCCTATGTGTGAGGCTATGGTTAAGGATTTAGGAGGTATAGAGGAAGCCATCGTATTTGGCTCCGGACTACGTACCAGCGCTCCTAACGCTACCCTGGTCAACTGCTTTCTGGTGCGGTTTTTGGACTACAACGACATAGGAGGCGGCGGTCACAACAGTGACTCCATACCGGCTATCCTTGCGATTTCCGAACGTGAAAAGGCGAATGGCCAGGATTTTCTTACCTCTTTGGTGATCTCTTATGAGTTAGGTGCAAGGTTTAGTGAGGCTGCAGGCGGGTTCCATGCTTTTGGTAAGAAGGGTTGGACCAGCGATATTAGGGGTGGGTTAACGATGCCTCCAGCCCTGGGCAAGTTGATGGGGCTAAACGAAGATCAAATCGCAAATGCTATTGGTGCATGTGCGTGTCGGAGCCTTCCCTTGGGGATCCTGGACACAGATAGAGAGGAAAATCTGATGAGCAAAAACCTTCGCTTTGGCTGGGTCGCCCACGACGCCATTTTATCTTGCATGCTTGCTAAGCAAGGCTTCACAGGGCCCGCTCGTATCATCGAAGGCGAAAATGGATTGTCCCAGGTTATATTGGGAGGGGAACTGGACCTTCAGCGCCTGATAGACTTCAGCGGCTGGCGCATTCTGGACACAAGACATAAGTCCTTACCCCTCAATGGCGGCACGATTGGCCATGTATTCGCTACCCTATCTATCGTAAAGGAGCACGATCTGAAACCCGATGACATTGCAGCGGTGCGGATTAAGACGACCCTGCATGAATCGCAACACACCACAGTTCTTCCAAAGAAGTATCCGAGAAATGGAGAAAGCGCAGACCACAGCGCGTTCTATGCAAATGCGATAGCGATCAAGGAGCGGGACGTTGGCCCGGAGTCATTCGATCCCCAGAAGTTTACCGACCCCGTTGTGCTGGACCTTATAGAAAGGATAACGGTGGAGGCTGATCCTAGCCTGCCCCAACATGGCTTCCAGGGTATGTCGGAGATTACGACCAAGGACGGCCGTTCTTTTCAGAGGCCCATTGGCAATCCGCACGGTTTTGGTAACGATCCTCTTACCGATGGAGAGCTAGAAGACAAGTTCAGGAAGATGGCTATAAAATACATGAGTGAGCAGCAGATCCAAAAGATATTCGATACTGTCTGGAATTTAGAAAGCCTTAAGGACATCAGCAAACTGACAGGGCTGATGGTTTTTCACTCGCATTAACGGGATGATATTCATTTCGCCATTCTACCCGGCGACACAAAAGCCGACACCGCCAAGAGTACTCGCATCGGGATCGGGACTGGCAGAACTATTCAATTTGACATTTGACCCGGAGTATCCATTCAATGAGGCGTTTGGTCCCGAAGCACTAAGAACCGGTATTGCCAAGATCGTCATCGAAAACAAGAAGGTACAGAAGGTATCCTTCATTCCAATATTAACTAACAAAATGGGGCAGCCAATCAAACAGACTGCAGGAAGTGAAGGTTGGGCTTTGGTAATCAACTACCTCCAGGACGTCACCAAGGAAGTCAAGATAGACACCCAATTCAAAGCCGAGGGTGACGAACTGACAATTGTGACCTAAGCAGGCAAGAGAGACTTCTCCTTTCAATGATCAAATATCATCGAATGGAGGTGCTAATGAAAAAATAAATGGTACCCTTCACTAAGGAAATAAGTTAACAAAGTCGAAAGGAGAAGCCTATGGGAACTACCGAAAGGTTAGCTAAGTTCATCGTTGATTTTGATTTTAGCCAGCTAAAGGCTAGGGATATTGAGCAAGTCAAGACCTCTATAATGGATACCATCGGTGTGGTGTTGGTAGGTGCTAAAGGGCCCGTCGGCACCATCATGACCGATTACGTAAAGCAGATGGGCGGGAATCCCCAAGCCCGGCTTATCGGGAGCGGAATAAGGACATCCGTCATAAACGCTGCTCTGGCCAATGGCACTTTTGCCCATGGTGACGACTACGATGCTCATCCACACACGAGTGTCATCATGCTTCCCGTCGCCATGGCCCTGGGAGAGTATCTAAAGCTCTCAGGGAAGAAGATTCTGGAGGCATATGCTGTAGGCTGGGAGGTAAGGGTCAGGCTAAACAGCGGCCTGGGTAATGTTCAGTTCAAAGCAGGATTTCACAGCGCACCTCTACAGGGTACCATGGGGGCCGCTGCAGAGGCAGCCAAGTTACTTGGGTTGAATGTAACCCAGACCCGGGCAGCCATGGGAATTGCGGCCTCTCTGGCTTCTGGTATTATGCAAAATTTTGGCACCTATACTAAACCTTTGCATGGTGGTCATGCGGCCTCCAGCGGCATGAAGGCTGCCTTCTTGGCAAGTAAAGGCTTTACCGGGGACCCTGATGTTCTGGAAGGTCCCAAAGGGTATTTCTATGTTTATGGTCAGGAGCAGGCCGATATCAAACGGGTCACCGAGAACCTTGGAAAGAGGCCGCTCGCTATCGCTGATGCGAATGCGTTTAACGTCAAGCGTTGGCCGAATTGCTACGCCAATCATCCACCCATCGCCGCGATTCTGCATCTCATCGAGAAGTACGATGTCAAGCCAGAGCAGGTGAATGCCATTGAGGTTCTTACCTTTACGAAGCCACCCGCGGCTCTCATTCGCACCAATCCTCAGCGAGGGTTTGAGGGCAAATTCAGTATGCAATACAGTATAGCCACTGCGCTGGTAGATAGAAAAGTGGATCTGAATAGCTACTCTGATGAGAAACTCGCTCGACCCATGATACAGCAACTAATGAAGAAGGTGACCGTTACCCAGCATCCTGATACCGTTGACCTGCCGCCGGCTCTATTCTGGGAGTATCCTTTCCAGGGTGTCATTATCACCTTGAGGTTGGATGACGGGCGGGTGTTATCGGAACGGGAGGACCATGAGCATGACCTTAAAGGGGAGGAGATCTACGCTAAGTACCGGGAGAATGCTAGAATTGGAGGGGTTACTGCGAAGGATACGGAGCGTTCTATGGAGCTGATTAAGGGGCTTGAGGATCTGAAGGATGTCACTGAACTTGTGGATACGGTGGTGAGCGAATAGCGTTGCGATACCCAACGTTGGGCTAGCCTTATAGTTCATTCTTTCCCTGGTCTCCGAAACCTCCCGATTTGCTACAGACCCTGGTACAGTTCAACATACACGATAATCTTCTAAGCTCTTATCTTATTACTTCTCTCAGTCAGTTGCAGCATTGGCGCCAGAAATGTAGGCCATGACAACTCCTGACATCTGACCCGTTGCTCCGGGGTAGTTATTGTAGAAAAATCCACCGATTATTTCTCCCGAAGCATAAAGCCCCCGAATGGGCTCGTCTTCAGTATCTAACACTTGACCCCGCTTGTTGATCTTAAGACCGCCGTAGGTGAAGGTAATGCCGCACGCTACCGGATAGACATAAAAGGGAGGGGTCTCCAGTGGGAAAGCAAAATTTGACTTAGCTGGAGAAATCCCAACCGTATGCTTATTCGCCATCCCCCTCATTTGTCCCATGTGCTCAGGGCGAAGCGTCCCTCCTGGTCTGATGGACTCATTATATTCCCTGATTGTCTTGGCAAGGGATTCCGGGTTGATTGCCAGCTTATGAGCTATCTCCTCAATGGTGTTCCCTGTGGTGCAGGGGACTCCACTGTAATCGGTACTTTTCATTAGAAGAGGATAAGCCCTCGAGTCAAACAATTCGAAAGCTATACGCTGGGGCTGACTGAGTGCATATTGACCATATCTAGCATAGGTAAAGGGTGTTTGGTCTGCCCCCTCATCAAGGAACCTTTTACCCTCTACATTCACTACGACACCGTGAGCGTAGCCACGCTTGGAACTTTTATCCGTGTCTTTCAGAATGGCAGGCTGAGGGGCATAGGCATCAATAAAGATCGCATGACAGCAACTCCAGTTGCCTGTCATCTGGGCACCAATATCCATCGCCATCTTCAAACCATCTGCCGTATTGTACCTTGTCCCCCTCACCTTAGCCATATCCCAGTTCTTACCAAGATACCGCGCACGCCACTCCGGATTAGCTTCAAAACCACCACACGCCAGGATAACCGCTTTGCTTTTGATGTCCTGCGTCTTGTCACCTCTACGTACAGTCACACCATGTACCCTGCCTGTTAAATCCACCAGCAACTTTGTCGCCTTTGTCCCGTATAGCAGTTCTATTCCCTTCTGCTCGATGGCCGCATAAAGCTGGTCGGAAATACCCGCACCCCCTCCTCTACCCGATATTGGAGTGTCAAAGAAAACTAGGCTACGACCATCCGCCGAACGCGCGCCGTGCCCGGCGAGTTCCATCTTAATCCCTTGTTTTTTGGCCGCCCATTTTATTACTTCGCGCGAGTGTCCAATAACCAGTTCCACCAATTCGGGGTCTGCCATCCCTTCCGTTATGCGCTTCCAATCATTATAGAACTCCTGAGCGGTGTAAGGAGGTATCTCAAGGGAACGCTCCTCCTCTGTTAAATCTGGTATCATATCTAATACATCCTCCATGCCGTTCAGTACGATCCTGTAGATTCCCGTAGTAAAATAGCCATTGCCGCCTCTAAATTGCTTAAGGCCCTTCTCTAGAACTAAAACCTTTGCTCCTGTCTCATGCACCCGTAAAGCCGTGAAGAGCCCCGTATTCCCCCCGCCCACCACGACTACGTCATAACTTTCCATACTTGATATCGCTGTCATTGTTTTTCCTCCTTCGTGAAAAAATAAAAACTCGCTTTAGAATATGTTGAATATATGAGAGAGAGTAGGATGTCAAGGTAAAAGGTGTGACCCCGGGTCCCCTTCTCCATCTGGAGGGACGACTTTCGCTATATCTTCATGGCTCCAAATTTAGCTCATTTGCTTAACCAGCACTTCTCCGGAGTCCACATATAGGACGAACTTAGTTCCTGGATACCACTATCATGCACAGATTTATCCATAGGAGTAGGCTCGGCCCATTGGTAAAGGGGAATGACTGTCGCCTCTTCATACAGCTTCCTTGTCAATCCTTGCATACCCGCTTTAATAGCCTCAAGGGTGCGCGCGGCACGTGTCTGGCTAATCGCCTCACCCCATCCGGCCGGTCTCTGGATGGACCGAGTCCCTGTGTAGCCGGGGGAAAAAACCTGAGCCATAAGAGCAAGATAGTTCGAAGGGAACAGCGCGGTGGTCACTTCTATGAAACCATTGTGCCAACCTTGACTTCGGAGTTGAACATACTGGGCCCTGGGAGCTTGCTCCAGTGTGCAATCTACTCCAATAGCCTTCCAGTAGCTCTGTACAGCCGTCATTGGCTCCATGAGCTTCTGGTTCATGTCAAAAATAATCCTGGTTTTGAACCCGTTGGGGTAGCCCGCCTCTGCCAGTAGCTTTTTGGCTTTAGCCGGGTTGTACTCGCGGCGTGGTAAACCCGGGATGTAACCAAGGGGGAACTCAGGAATAGCCCACTGATACGCGGCGCGCGCATACCCGTAAAATAGTTTGGCTATCGCCTCGCGGTCAATGGCGTATTCCAGTGCCTCCCGCACCTTCTGATTGGCCATCGGCGAATCAGCATTTCTAGAATCACCGGAAATCCAGATAATCGTGTCCATTCGCGATGCCACGTTAAAACCCAATTCCTTTAGATCTCTGGCGTATTGAGGAATGGTGGTATATGCCACCTGCCCCGCCCCCGCTCGTAAAGCCGCCTGCTGTACCATTGGATCCGTCATGAAATCAAGCTCCACACCATCAAGATAAGGTAACCCCTTCTTGTAATAGTCAGTGAACTTCTCATATTTCACAGAAACATCTTGCACAAAGCTCTTTAACTTGAATGGTCCTGTCCCTACCGGGTGCGTCACCATCCAGTCCTGACCGTTCTTTGCATAGGCGGTTGGCGATACCATCGTGCCGATTGTCAAAGACAAACTTTGTGGCAAGACGCAGTCGTATTGTGTCAGATTCATACGGACCGTGTAGTTGTCGATCAAATCTATTGATTTCCATATCTCTGTTCCGGACATCTTATTCTCTATCTCTTTATCTAGGTTCCATTTCACAGCATCGGCGTTGAAGTCTGTCCCGTCATGGAACTTAACCCCCTTCCTCAGGGTGATTGTCGCGGACTTTCCATCCGGGGCCATCTTCCAGCCTGTGGCCAGATAGGTCGGCTGGAAATGCCCGATACTATCAAAGTCCAGCAAAGGTTCGAGAGCGGGCCTACCACAAAAAATGCCAGTGCTCGCGCTTATCACTGGCGGGTAGCCAATGGTCGTATGTTCCCTCGAATAAAGGATCTTTAAGACCCCGCCATATCGCGGCGTAGGTGTAGGGGTTGTCGTTTTTGTGGGTGATTGTGTTTTTGGCTTTGGTGTTGGTGTTGAAGTTGGTTTCGCTGGCGCAGTTGCTGCTGGGGTTTTCTGCGCACCAACAAAAATCAGTCCCATTGATAAAACAACCATCACCAAGGTAAGAAATAACTTTTTCATTTCTCCATTCCTCCTTGGTTTTATTTTGATCGGCAAGATAGAGTTACAGGCGCAGAGCTGACTGCAGCAATGTCCTTAGCTCACTGCGTCTCTCTCTCGATTTTGATCAATCCAAATCACATCACTTGTTTAACCAGACCTTCTCCGGACTCCATAAATAGACCGACTTTACTCCACCGAATCCACTATCGCGAACAGATTTATCCATGGCAATGGGATCACATAATGAGTAAAGGGGAAGGACCGTTGCGTTATCATACAGCATCTTTACCACGGCTTGAGTCCTCGCCTTCAATAGGCTAAAGTCCCGCGTGCCAACTGCCTGTGCGATCGCCTCAGCATATCCGGGCGGCTTCAGGGTGGAAACAAGGAGGGGTCTCGTGTATTGGGCAGGAAGAAGTTTGGGTATAACACTGATATACATAGGAACCACCAGGTTGTTCAGATCTATGTAACCATTGTGCCAACCTTGACTTCGGAGTTGAACATACTGGGCCCTAGGAAACTGATTCACTGCGGCATCGACTCCAACAGCCTTCCAGTAACTCTGTACAGCCGTCAGGGGATCCATGAGATTGTGGGTAACGTCCGCGATAAGAGTAGTCTTGAACCCGTTGGGGTAGCCCGCCTCTGCCAGTAGCTGCTTGGCTTTGGCCGGATTATACTTGCGGCCCTGCAAATCGGCGTTGTAACCCATGGGGTATTCAGGCATAGCCCATTGATACGCGGCGCGCCAATACCCGAATCCCAGCTTCGCTATTGCCTCCCGGTCAATGGCGTATTCCAGCGCCTCACGCACCTTCTGGTTGGCCATCGGCGAATCAGCGTTTCTGGAATCAGGGTTAATGGTAATAATCGAGTTCATGGGTGCTGCCACGTTATAACCCAAGTCCTTTAGCTCTTTCGCGTATTGGGGAATTGTTGTATAGGCCACGTGCCCCGCTCCCGATCGTAAGGCCGCAGTTTGTACCATCGCATCCGTCATGAAATGATACTCCACTCCATCAAGATAAGGCTTCCCCCCCCAGTAGTCCTCGAACCTCTCATATATCGCAGAGACATCTTGCGTAAAGCTTTTCAACTTATAGGGTCCTGTTCCTACAGGGTGGGTCATCATCCAGTCCTGGCCGTTCTTCGCATAGGCGGTTGGCGATACCATAAAGCCGGGTGCAGTCGAAAAAGACAAAATTTGCGGCAAGGTGACGTCGAATCGTGTCAGATGGATACGGACTGTGTAGTTGTCGACCACTTCTATCGATTTCCATGTATCTGTCCCGGAGACCTTATTCTCTTTCTCTTTCTCCAGGTTCCATTTCACCGCTTCGGCGTTGAAGTCTGTCCCGTCATGGAACTTAACCCCCTTCCTCAGGGTGATTGTGGCACTCAGCCCGTCCGGGGCCACTTTCCAGTTTGTGGCCAGATACGTCGGCTTGAAATTCCAGTCGCTATCAAAGTCCAGCAAAGGTTCGAGAGCGGGTCTACCAAGAGAAATGCCGATGCCGGTTATCAGTGGCGGGTAGCCAAATGACACATGGTCCCTTGAATAAAGGATTTTTAAGACCCCGCCATATCGCACCGTGGGCGTTGGTGTTGAAGTTGGTTTCGCTGGCGCAGCTGCTGCTGCGGTTTCCTGCGTACCAACAAAAATCAGTCCCAGTGATAAAACAACCATCACCAAGGTAAGAAATAACTTTTTCATTTCTCCATACCTCCTTGGTTTTATTAGATCCGCAAGATGCAGTTACAGACGCAGATCTGACTGTAACAATGCCCTTAGCTCACTGTGTCCATCCATTCGGTGACATCCTTCAGCAATTTTCTGAAGTAAGCATGG
>Ga0315279_10011428_pt1 | contig 10274 bp, 5 predicted proteins | sample YL17G06_20_MG_FD_203694 | JGI IMG/M metagenome (GOLD analysis project Ga0315279, IMG submission 203694) | Sediment microbial communities from Yellowstone Lake, YNP, Wyoming, USA - YL17G06_20 | ecosystem: Environmental > Aquatic > Freshwater > Lake > Sediment | place: USA: Wyoming | collected...
TATAATAATCTGTCTAGGTGGAAAAGCCGCTAGGGGTACCGAGCAGGTGAAGAACTGGGCGCTCCTGGAAACGGGGTTTATTGCCGCTAATGTACTCGTCCAGGCATCGGCAATAGGTTTGGGATGTTACTTCGAGGCCACTCTAACCTCTGATGAGCAAACAAGCATTCAAAGAGTTACTGGTATACCTTCTTCAGATACACCTCAGGTGATTATCAGCATAGGTAGCGTGACCAAATAAGAATAGCCACCAATATCTGGTAGCTTTTATTCTATCATCAGTTATCTCCTTTTGGTTTCTTAGATTCGGCGGTTAATGCCAGATATTTGACAATTATAGAGTTCACGATTAAACTACAATCAAAAAGAGAAGCCAGTACTTACCGCATCCAGAATCATACTGGGGAAATTTTTAAGTAAAGGAGGGGGTAAATTATGGTATGATGACGAGTGGTAAAAAGGATATTTATACTATATTAGGGAGGAAAAATCAATAATGAAAAAGCTTTTATTAATTTCTGTTGCCGTTATCTTGGCGGGCATGTTGATTTTCAGCGGTTGCGCTAAAGAAGAAGCGGCGCCAGCGCCTGCACCGGCACCAGCACCAGCTGCCCCAGCACCGGCAGCCCCGAAACCGGCAGCTCCAGCACCAGCCGCCCCGGCACCGGCAGCCCCGACACCTGCCGCCCCGGCACCGGCAGCCGGTCAACCGGTTAAAGGCGGCACCCTTAAGTGCGTGACAGGCGCTATTCCCAAGAACCTCGGTTACCCACCGGAGAAAGCACCAGCGGATAACTATTTAATGCTTCCCGTCCTGGAAAGGCTGTGCGAGTGGGATACCAAGGGGAATCAAATCCCGGTACTGGCTGAGTCATGGGAAGGCGACCCAAAGGCATTGACCGTCACCTGGCACCTGAGGAAGGGCGTCAAATTTACAGATGGAACGGACTGGAATGCCGAGGCGCTCAGATGGAACTTCCAGATGGGGATTGATAACAACCGTCTAACCGATGGCCAGTATGTCAAGTCCCTGGAGGTTGTCGATACCTATACTCTTAAGATGAATGTCACGAAATTCAATTGGTTGATGTTCGAAAACTACGGGTGGGTCACGCCAATCTCGCCGACCGCCTTCCAAAAGGCCGGCGGTGGCGATATTGAAAAGAGTAAAACTTGGGCCCGCCTGAACGCAATAGGGACCGGTCCCTTCACGGTATCCGAATTTCAAAGGGATGACCATATCACCTTTGTGAAGAATCCGAACTACTGGCGACCGGGTATGCCGTACGTGGACAAAATTATTCTCCGCCAGATACCTGACCCCATGATAGCCGCGGCTTCGGTAGAAGCCGGAGAAGTGGATATGTGGAATGACGTTGCTTCGGTGGAGAATATACTGAATTTGCAGAAAAAAGGGCTGAAGATAAACTGGGGCCCCGGCATGTTCAACTTGATAGCTTTCAACTCCTCTGACCCCAATTCAATATTTGCCAACAAAAAAGTACGCGAGGCTATCGAATACGCCCTTGACCGGCCAGCAATAGCCGGAATGCTGGGACAGGGCTTATACGAACCCCTGCAACAGATGGCAGGCAAGAACTGGCCCGGCTATGTCGAAGGGTATAACCCCAGGCCCTATAATCCGGAAAAAGCCAAGCAGCTATTAGTAGAGGCAGGTTATCCCAGCGGTTTTAAGACCACACTTCTTTGCACATCAACAGCACAGGATGCCGTCGCCGCTATTCAATCGTACCTGGGCGCGGTAGGCATTACTATTGTACCGGATGTTGCTGACATAGGCAGATACTTCGGATCTGTCTTCGGCACGGGATGGAAAGATATGGTGCTCACTGCTTCCGGCATCAATCCGGATGCTACCGATATTTTCATCCACTTCGGCCCCAGCCCGATGACGTTCCGGACCGGCAACATCTGGAAATCGCCGGAATACCTGGCTAAATGCGACGATGCCCTGAATCCCAAATACAAGGATGCCGCCGAGGCAATGGCCGATATTAAAGCCGCTGTAAAAATAGGCGGTGACGACGCTATGATCGTACCACTCTGGAGAACCTGTAACGTGGCGATAATGCAGCCCAAAGTTCATAGCGACTACTTCCTGATTCACGGCGTCATCTGGACCCCGTGGGACGACTGGATGGAAAAATAGTAGCCGTCTAAAGTAAGCAGGCCGGGTGATTTACTCTCGTCTCCAAAAACGGTGCGGGGTAAATCACCCGGTTTGAAAAAACGCAATATAGTTTAACAGCCGAACTTGCAGGATATTTTATAGATACCTGCGAAGTATCGAGAGGGTGCAAATTTAAATTTGAAATAGAAGGCTCCCTCATGTTAACAAAGGTTTGATATGACGACATACATTATCCGGCGGTTATTGCAGGCATTAATCGTTCTTATTCTGGTCACACTGCTGGTCTTTTTTATCATGCGTCTTCTGCCCGGTGACCCGTTGATAATTTATGTTGCTCAGAGTGCACAGATAGAAGCCATGCCGCCGGAAATGATCGAGCAACTCCGGCATGAGTTCGGCCTGGATAAACCGATAATGGTGCAATATTTCAACTGGATGGGAAACATTTTCCGGGGAGACTTCGGAAAGTCTATATTTTATCACGAGAAAGTAAGCACGCTCATGCGGGAGCGCTTCCCCGTTACCCTTCATCTGGGCGTGGTCGCGTTTATTGTTGGTGCCGTTCTTGGCGTCCTGGCGGGGTTGCTCGCGGCGATAAGGAGGGGCAAATGGGCGGATAAGGTAGTCACGCCGCTCACATACGTAGGCATCACCATACCTGTTTTTTGGCTGGGGATATTAATGATATACGCTTTTGGCCTTAAACTCCACTGGCTACCTATCTCCGGCTATACCTCTCCGTTTAAGGATTTCTGGCTGAACAGCAGGCAAATCGTTATGCCTGTTATTTGCCTGGCTATTTTTAGCATTGCGGCCAATGCCCGCCAGATGCGGTCAGCCATGCTCGAGGTTGTCCGCCAGGACTATATCCGGACGGCCTGGTCCAAGGGCTTACGCGAGCGCCGGGTAATAATTGCCCACGCCTTAAAAAACAGCCTCATACCGGTAATTACACTGATGGGCATCGGCGTAGGTATGATATTCGGTGGTTCGGTGCTTGTGGAGACGGTTTTTGCCATTCCTGGCGTCGGCCGTTTGTTAGTCTCCAGTATTTTTGGCCAGGACTATGTGGTCGTTCAGTCTATTACTTTTGTTATCGCCGCGATAGTGCTGGTGGTCAATCTGCTCGTCGATGTATCTTACGGCTGGTTTGACCCCAGGATAAGGTACGGCTAGGAGAGTACATATCATGGCAGAAAGTCGCATTACTGTTTCCGATTTTTTAGAAATCGCGCCACGCGTTAGCGAGTGGCGGCGCTTCCAGAGGGTATTTTTTTCACGCGGAATGGTCGTCTTCGGACTTGTCGTGCTGCTGTTGTTGCTGCTTACCGCTATCTTCGCGGCCTGGCTGGCGCCATATGACCCTTATCAGCCGTTACCCAAGGATTCTCTGGCTCAACCCGGTAAAGAGCACCTCCTGGGCACTGACCTCCTTGGCCGGGATACGCTGAGCCGCCTTATCTACGGCTCAAGGACGGCGCTCGCGGTGGGCTTCATATCCGTAGGTATAGCCTCCATAATCGGCATTCCGCTGGGAATAATCGCCGGTTACTCCGGAGGATTTATCAATATCGTCATTATGAGGGTGATGGACGCGCTGATGTGTTTCCCGATGCTTTTATTATCGCTGGTTATCGCGGCCGTCCTCGGCAATGGCATCCATAACGTTATCATCGCTCTGAGCATCGCCACCATACCCGGATACGCCAGGGTAACACATGGGGTGACGCTCAGTATCAAAGAGAACGACTACATCCTGTCACAATGGGCAATGGGCTCAGGCTATGCACGTACCATGTTTAAGCATATTTTACCCAATGCCTTCCCGCCTCTCATCGTGCTGATGACCATGCAGCTGGGCAATCTCATACTAGCCGAAGCCGGCCTCAGCTTTCTTGGCATCGGCATCACGCCGCCTGGGGCCGCCTGGGGCGCCATGGTCAATGATGGCTACAGATATTTGCTTAGGAGCCCGGTACTGTCCTTCGCGCCTGGCTTGGCCATCATGCTGGTAGTCTTTGCCTTCAACATGGTGGGTGATGGCCTGAGAGATGCCCTCGACCCCAGGCTTAGAGGCCTGCTATAGTGATATAGAACACAATCCGACGTATTGTGACTCCCAGTTCCAAGTACGTATAATCCTCTACACGCTCTAAATAGGTATGTCTGAGCTATTTCAGATAGATTGGTGACACTATAATAGTGTCATGAGAATGAAAAGCGAAGTAGTCTCTGGAGCTTCTTGGCTGGCAAGAATTACAGAATTATCCAAGGAAGCCACCAGGAGACTGAAATGGTTTGATTATTACAATTCCCACGGTCAAAACGCCCGCCTTACCTGACGCTATTTCGGCATCAGCCCTCAGACCTTCTATCGCTGGAAGAGACGCTACGATTCCAGACGCTTAGAAAGCCTGGAGGACCGCTCCCACAGGCCAAAACGCCTGCGTCAACTTACCTGGAGCTCTGAACTGTCCCAGGAAGCGCTCAGACTCAGGGAAGAATACCCCTAATGGAGTAAAGACAAGCTGTCTGAGCTTTTACATGAGCAGGGACACCCGGTCTCGGCCTCTATGGTGGGCAGGTCATCATTCGCCTCCATTAATGATAGCAGGGCCAAGGGGAGAGATGAAGAAGGCAAGAAGGCCTTCATTAGCAGTTGACAGTTCTACAGAAAACGATTACTGTATGAAACGAGACCATAAAATAGCTCTAAAGTAATGTGATATGTCACTATTTTGAGGTGGTGAAAAATGGCTAGAAAAAACATAGGGCTTCCCGAAGAAGAAAAGACAACTCACCTAACAAGACTTCTCATGAAACCGCTTCCTCAAATTCTGGATGAAATGGAGAATAGCGTTAGAGCCGCTGTTGAAGCTGCCAGAGTCGCTGAGGAAGCAGGGAAAGCCGCTAGAGAGGCTGCTGAGCTAGCCACCAAGGCATCAACGCAAGCAACTCGGAAAGCCGAAGAAACTCGCCAAGCCGGAGAAAAATCTATCGATGGCGCTAATAGAACTGTGGCGGAAACGGTAGCTAGAGCTGAAACCGCAGTGAAGGCTTCAAAAGAAGAAGCGACAGAAGCAGTGAAAAAGGCTGCCGAGGCCGTAAAGCAGGCTAAGGAAGCCTCTGAAGCTTCAGCGAAGGCGTCCAGGGAGGCAGCCGCCGAAGCAGGAAATAGGGCTGCCGAGGCCGTAAAGCAGGCTAAAGAAGCCATTGAAGCCGCAACGAAGGCGTCCAGAGAGGCAGCGGCCGAAGCAGGAAATAGGGCTGCCGAGGCCATAAAGCAGGCTAAAGAAGCCACCGAAGCTTCGGCGAAGGCTTCCAGGGAGGCTGCCGCCGAAGCAGGGAAAAAGGCTGCCGAAGCCGTAAAGCAAGCTAAAGAATCCGCTGAAGCCTCAGCGAAGTCGTACAGAGAAGCAGAGAAGAGGGTAGCGGAAGCCATCGCCAAGGCTTTGGAGACGGTTGAAAAAGCTGTCCAAAAAGCTGAAGAGGCGGCTGGAAAAGCTGTTAAAAAAGCGGAAGAGGTAGATTTGGCAGCCAGGAAAGTAGCCGATGAAGCAGCAACAAGGGCTGAGGAAGCCAGTGCCAGAGCTTTAGAAGCGGCCGAAAAAGCTACCAAAAAAGCGGAAGAGGTAGATTTGGCAGCCAAGAAAGCAGCCGAGGAAGCCGCAAGAAGGGCTGAGGAAGCCAGCGCCAGAGCCTTAGAAGCGTCCGAAAAAGCTGTAAAAAAAGCGGAAGAGGTAGATTTGGCAGCCAGGAAAGTAGCCGATGAAGCGGCAAGAAGGGCTGAGGAAGCCAGTGCCAGAGCTCTAGAGGCAGCCGAAAAAGCTCCTCAAGAAGCCGAGCAGGGAGCCAAGTTAGCTCAAGAGGCTGCTGAGACGGCTAACAGGGCATCAGTGCAAGCAACCAAAATGGCTGAAGAGGCCCGTGAAGCTGGTGAGAAGGCCGTGGAGAAGGCTAGTCGAGTTACCGCTGAATTGGTAGCTAAGGTTGACGAGGCAATAAGGAAAGTCAACGAGGCTAATACTAAAGCGGCTGAAGCGGCAGAACTGGCTGAAGCCGCGATGAAGGCATCCAGTGAGGCCCCGGCTAGAGCAGCAAAAGCGGCTACGGATGCCGCCAAGGTAGCAGCGAAAGCCGAGGAAGAAGCCCAGAAAGCCAGACGCTCCACTGAAGAGGCTGCTAAAAAAGCTGAAAATGCAGCTCTAATGGCTAGAAAAGCGGTTTCTGACGTTACTAAAATAGCCGAGCAAATTAATAAAAGAGTTAACCGGCAGGAGGAGTAAGGCCCATCTCTTACTGAACATTTAGCCAAAAGGTGACCTCTGCACAATCCATTTTTTGGTATAGGAAATAAACTTTCCATCGTGTTCGTTTTCCCGATGAAATAGCAAAACAATTAGTGAGAGGACTCTTTGAAATCAGGTTTATATTTCTATACGCAATGCACCTGATTATATTGGGCATATTTCCGATATCCCAAGAGTGGGGAGAGAAAGAATCCCAGTTCTGGAGACGACGGAAAAAATTCGGTTTAGTGATTTGTCAGATTGTCAGCGAACTTTTTTACTCCGGTTTGAGATATAATCCACCAGTAAGTACTGCCCCAGATTGTCAGCGCTGGTATAGAAGACCCGCCCTTTATTAATGCGTGCCATTCGGTTAATGAAGGCACTATGAGAACGTAATCCTTCCAGCATGAAGGTATTTATGATGATAGACTTCTGCGTACATTTTCTCACTTCTCTCAGGGTGAACTGAAGCGTCCGCAGACTGGGCGGAAAGCGAAAGTAGAGGTATCCCCCCTCAAAGTGAGCGGTGGGTTCCCCATCGGACACCAGTATTATCTGCTTATTGGTACAAATTTCTCGGGATAGCAGTTTTCGCGCCAGATACAGGCCATGCTGGAGGTTGGTATAAGGGTCGAACTCATCCCACCTCATCAAAGTCAGGGCCTCTTTCTTGATAAGCCGCGCGTAGCTGGAAAAGCCCACGATATACAGGCTGTCTTTGGGATACTGGCTGCGGATGAGGTTGTCCAGGGCTACGGCTACCCGCTTGGCGGCCTCATAGTTACCGCGCATCGGCATGGACAGGCTTAAGTCCAGCATGAGTACGGTCGCTGACCTCGTCGTCGCTTCTGTCCGGAAGACTTCAAAGTCGTCAACATGCATTCTGACGGGTACTTTCTGAGGTTCCCGGTAAATGGCGTTCATTATCGTGCGCTGGATATGGAGGTTCAGGTCGTCGCCGAACTCATACTTTTTCGTCTCATCGGTCCTCTCGCCGCCGCTGCCTATGGCGTCCAGCCGGTGCCCTCCGGTACGGTCTTTTCTCAACTGGTCGAAGATATTCTGCAGGGCTTTCTGCCCGATTTTCCTCATACCCCGGGGTGTCAACTCATATTTACCGTCTTTCCAGCGGATATACCCCGCCTCCTCAAGCACTTTAGTGACGGCGCGCATCCTCTCCAGTTCCTCTGCGGCCTCATTACCTAAGAGTTGTTTGACCATGTTTTCGTCGATGTCATCCAGAGAGCGGTGATGCTGCGACTCAGCGAGCTGGTCCTCCAACCTGTCCATTTTCTGGAGCTCCTCCATCAGCTTGAGGGCTTCGTTATAGGAAAGCGATTCCTCCCCGGAAAAGGGATATTGCTGGGGTGATAGCCAGCCGGGAAACAAGGCCTCCAGGTTAGACATCATCTTGCCCATCTCATATTGCGTGGCTTCATCCAGCATCGACCTCAGTAACTCGTCCAGCTGCTGCCTGTCTTCTGGAGAGAGGCTTTCCATGAGCGATTGTGCCTGGGCAATCTGCTGCTGTAGTCGTTCGATAAACTCATCAAGGTTTGCCGGGGGATTGGGACCGAAGAAGTTACCGAATTGTTCCATGAAGCCCTGGAAATCAGGTTCTTCCCCCCGCCTCCTTGCCTCCAGCATCTGGTTAATAGCTTCAACCAGGTGCCTCATGGCCGCGAGCGTATTAGCATCCATATTCTGCAATCTCTGTGTCAGGTCGCGGGCGAAGGAGGACATAGCGTTTCTTTTCAGCATATCCATGAGTTCCTGGAACTGGCGCCGTGCCTCCGCATCTATAAAGTCATACTGGCTGAGCTCTTTTATCTGACCGCCGATATCAGAGGGAAGATTATCCAGCTTTTTAAGATTCTGAGCGGCCTTTTCCTGGAGAGTCTTCAACAGTTTCTGCCGCGTCTCGGGGTCCAGGTCATTCTGGCTATCGGCCGCTTTCTGCCGGGCTTCGTCCAGCCTGTCTTTTATGCCATGCCGCTCCGTCCCGGTAATAGTTTTCAGTTTCTCACGTATCTCGTCCAGCACAGAATCCAGCTTGTATTTCTCCAGGTGTTCCTGACGCCGCTGGCGTAGTCGCTGAATGAGGTCCTGAAGGCTGGGCAACCGTCTCCCCTGGCTGTCCATGAGGCCGCCGCGCTGCATCATGCGCAGGGCTCGGGAGAGGTCACCATCGAACATCAGATTCCGTTCGAGTTCCTGCATCAGCTCTTCGGCATCCGGCTCGAATATATCCTGTGTCCCGTCCCATTCGGAATAGCGGTATTTTCTCATTTCCTAACGCCTGTAGACCGTCTTGCCTTCAACTCTTGATTTGTTAAGCCTTTTATTCAGGTGCAGCCCTTCGAGGATAAACTCCACTATCGAGGCGACTATTTCCGGCGTCTCCGAATCGGTCATCACCCTGACAGCTTTCGCCATGCCCCTGATTTCTTTCATGATACGCACGTAGGACCGGGCGCTCGCCGTTTCCGAGGTCTCCACACTGAACCCGCCGTTGAACTGCTGCACGATGTCCTCAAGCTCCCCCGGCTGATAATGGCGGTTAAAGACACCGAGTACTGCTTTCCTGGTGAGGTCGCCGATAATCTTCTCCTCATCGGTGTCTTCAAAGCTTTCCATTTCCACCTTGCCGGTGGTCGAGGCCAGGATATAACTGAGGTCACTGATGCGTGGTACCGCCAGTTTTTCGCTGAGTGTAATGGCCCGCCTGATGGCGTTAGCGACCACAGTCTCCTGGTTGGCAATGGAGACTCTTACGCTGACCCCGGAGCGCTGGCCAATATCCGGACTCTTCCGCGCCAGATGCGTTATTTCGGCAATGACCTCTTTGATATACTCAGGCACATAATAGTCAAACTCATCACCGCTGAACCGCTGCCATTCCTGTTCAACTATGGTTACTTCATCCTTAATCGTGACTGGATAATGAGTCCGGATCTGGGCGCCAAATCTATCCTTAAGTGGCGTGATAATCCTGCCCCGGCTGGTATAGTCTTCCGGGTTAGCACTGGCGACCAGGAATATGTCAAGCGGCAGCCTGATGCGGTATCCTTTAATCTGGATATCGCTCTCCTCCATCAGGTTGAATAGTCCCACCTGCAATCTTTCTGCCAGGTCGGGAAGCTCATTAATGCAGAATATCCCCCGGTTCGTCCTCGGGATAAGGCCGTAGTGGATGGTGAGTTCATCGGAGAGGTACCTGCCCTCAGCCACCTTAATCGGGTCGACATCGCCGATGAGGTCCGAAATCGTGGTATCCGGCGTGGCCAGCTTTTCACCGTACCGGTCCTGTCGCGATAGCCAGCTGATTTCCGTAGCGTCGCCATCACTGGCAACTATCTCACGGCATGACTTGCATATCGGGGAAAAGGGATTATCATTAATTTCACAGCCTTTGATTACCGGTATTTCTTCATCAAGCAGATCCACCAGAAGACGCATGATTCTCGACTTAGCCTGACCTCGTTCGCCTAGAAAGATGATGTCCTGCCCTGAAATTATGGCATTTTCAACCTGGGGGATGACAGTTTCATCGTAGCCGATGATACGGGGGAAAATTTTCTTATTCCCCTTTATCATTGATATGATATTGCGTCTCATTTCTTCTCTTATCAATACCGGTCGGTAACCTGATGCCCTGAGCTCGCCTACGGTCTTTGGCTTATTCTGTACCTTATTACTATTTTCTTTTTTTCCCTTCTCGGGGTCGTTTCTCTTAACATTATCAGGATTTTTATTCTTTTCAGACTTACCCGCCGGGGGGGTGGTGCCTTCCTCTGGAGCACCACTTATTTGCTCTCGAGTGCGCTTGA
>Ga0315279_10011429_pt1 | contig 10274 bp, 10 predicted proteins | sample YL17G06_20_MG_FD_203694 | JGI IMG/M metagenome (GOLD analysis project Ga0315279, IMG submission 203694) | Sediment microbial communities from Yellowstone Lake, YNP, Wyoming, USA - YL17G06_20 | ecosystem: Environmental > Aquatic > Freshwater > Lake > Sediment | place: USA: Wyoming | collected...
TTCAGGAGGGGCTGCGCGGTATCCTTCCTCCCGCCGGCACCGCTTTCAGGAACCCAGTGGACATCGGCGCCCCTCTCGTGCTGCCCGCGATCTTCGATGGCGTGATGGAGGCCGTGGCCTGCGCAGACGGTATCGACACCGTCATCGCCACCCAGGCCATGTACCACGCCCTGGCCGGCGTGCTGGGCCCTCCACCCGAGCAGCTGCCCGCCTTGATCCGCGCCCTGGTCGAGGTGGCGCCGAAGGCCAGAGACAAGTCCGGAAAGCCGGTGGTTATCGTGCTGCCCGTGGGCGGCGACGAACTGGACAAGCTCGAGGCCGAGAAAAAGAGACGGGAGATCCGCGATACCTATCTAGAGATGGGAATCCCGTGCTTCCCCACGCTGGAGCGCGCCGTCCGTGCAGTGGCGCACGTGGCGCGCTACTATGAGAAGGTCGCTGAGTTGCGATAGGCTCCGGCCGCTGCCTCCGCCTGGCGCCAGGGAGACACTGAGAGGCTCAGGCTGGCCGGGCCTCAACAGGAGCGAAAAGGAGGTGCTGTTCCATGAAGATCCAGTGGCTGGGCCATGCCTGCTTCCTGCTGACCTCCGAAAGTGGAACCCGCATCATCACCGACCCCTACACGCCGGGGGCGTTCGGGCTCGACTACGGCCCCATCGCTGCGGAGGCGGACGTCGTTACGGTGAGCCATGACCACGCCGACCACAACAACGTGGCCGACGTGAAGGGCAAGCCCCAGGTCGTGCGCGGCACCGGCGCCCACGAGGCCAAGGGCATCCGCTTCAAAGGCGTGGCCACCTTCCATGACCCGTCGTCGGGCAGCCAGCGGGGCGCGAACACCGTGTTCTGCTTCGCCGTGGACGGTGTGAACGTCTGCCACCTGGGCGACCTGGGACACGACCTGGACGACCGCGCCGTCGCCGAGGCCGGGCCGGTGGATGTCCTGCTGGTCCCCGTGGGCGGCAACTTCACCATCGACGCCGCCGTCGCCAACCGCGTCTGCGACAAGCTGAAGCCGAAGATGGTCATCCCCATGCACTTCCAGAACGACCGCTGCCCCAACTTCCCTGTCGCCGGCGTGGACGAGTTCGCAAAGATGAGGCCCTCGGTGAAGAAACCCGGCAGCAGCGAGGTCACCGTTCGCAAGGAGGAGCTGCCCGCGTCCGTCGAGACGGTGGTGCTGCAGCCCGCCCGCTAGGGGTAAGCGCACCCAGAAGGGGGCTCCTAGTCTCCAGGAGCGGCAAATGGCTCTCGAAAAGGCCTTTGCTATTCACGCCGAACCGGCCATCATCTGGCGCGAGCTGACCCGGGAGCTGGCGCAGGCCCCGCCGGGCAGTCACACCATCGAGCGGTCCTTGCCGGATCAAGAGCTGGCGGTGCGGGTGGAACTACAGAGCGGCATCGAGGCGGTCATCACCTACCAGCTCATCCCGCGGGAGGACCACGTAGAGGTGGTGGCCCGCATGGAGCCCCAGGGGCTCCGCTACGCCTTCATGCGGGCCATCACCCTTGGCCACTACGACATCGGGTACCAGCTAGCCCTCGCCGAAGGCCTATCGAACCTCAAGAAGGCGGCCGAGGCGGCCGCCGGACGGGAGCAAGAGGAATAGGGGCGGATCGCGTTCTTGACCACCGTCGGTGAGCGCCCTAGAGTGGATACGTTCCATACAGAAGCGCACACTCTCGAGCCTTCGGAAGGCCAGACAGGACCATCCCCCATGACCTCGGGCTCCCGCAGCAACTCCCGCAGTATCTCGACGCGCCCCCCGGCCTGGGCCCGCCTCGTCAGAGGACCGGCCCGTCTGGCTCTCCTCCTCGAGACCGTCAAGTTCGAGCACACCATCTTCGCCCTCCCCTTCGCCTACGTCGCCCTCTTCCTGGCCGCCGACGGCTTCCCATCGGGGGCGGACTTCGCCTGGATCACTGTGGCCATGGTGTCCGCGCGCACCTTTGCCATGGCCGCCAACCGACTTATCGACGCCGAGATCGACGCCCACAACCCCCGCACGGCCTCGCGTCCCCTACCGACGGGCCGGGTCTCCTACCCAGAGGTGGCTCTCTATGCCGGGGCCTCGGCCGCTGTCTTTGTAGTGGCCGCCTTCCAGTTCGGCTCCCTGGCGCGCTCGCTGTGGCCTATTGTGCTGGTGGCCATGGCCGCCTACCCCTACGCCAAGCGCTTCACCTGGGCCAGCCACCTGGCCCTGGGCCTGGTCTACGTAATGGTTCCCACGGGCGTCTGGGTGGCCCTCCACAACGAGCTTTCCGGCGCCTCCCTGGCCCTGGGCCTGGCCGCCGGCTGCTGGGTGGCCGGCTTCGACATCATCTATGCCTGCCAGGACGTGGAGGTGGACCGGCGCGACGGCCTGCACTCGCTGCCGGCGGACGTGGGAGTGGCCCCAGCCCTGCTGGCGGCCCGCGCCCTGCACGCCCTGATGCTGGCGGCTCTCGTGGTGGCGGGCTGGTCGCTGGAGCGGGGGGTCTGGTACTATGTGGGGCTCGCCGTCACCGGCCTTCTTCTGGCCTACGAGCACCGGCTGGTGTCACCCCGCGACCTGTCGCGAGTGAACGCCGCTTTCTTCACCGCCAACGGCGTCATCAGCCTTCTCCTGCTAGGAGCGACGGTGGCGGACACCATCACCTAGAAGGGAGCAGCGATGGCTGTTTACGTAGTGGGCGTTACCGGGGGCAGCGGGACGCCTTATGCTCGGCGCCTGCTCCAGGTGCTGCTGGAGGCCGGCCACCAGGTCAAGCTGGTGGTCACGGAGTCCGGCGAGAGAGTGCTGGCCATCGAGCTGGGGCTGCGGCTGGAGGGGACCCTGAACGAGCGCGCCGAGCAGTGGCGCTCGTTCCTGGGCCGGCCGGCCGGCGACCCGGCCCTGGAGCTCTTCCACCCCCGCGACATGGCCGCCCCCATATCGAGCGGCTCCTTCTCCACCTCGGGGATGGTGGTCATACCGTGTAGCATGGGCAGCCTGGCCCGCATCGCCGCCGGCGTGTCGACCACCCTGGTGGAGCGGGCAGCGGACGTGACCATGAAGGAGCGACGGCCCCTGGTGCTGGTGCCTCGGGAGACGCCGCTGAATGACATCCACCTGGAGAACATGCTCCGCCTGCGCCGCGCCGGCGCCGACATCCTGCCCGCTGCGCCCGGCTTCTACCACCAGCCGCGTACCATCGACGACCTGGTGGACTTCATCGTGGCGCGGGTGCTGGACCGCCTCGGCATCGAGCACCAGCTCGTGCGGCGCTGGACGGGGGACAGCCCAGAGCTGGTGGAGGAGCGGTAGGTGGCGAAGTGGCCGGACCTCCAGACCTTCCTGGCGCACCTGGAGCGCCAGGGTGAGCTACGCCGGGTGCGCGTCGAGGTGGACCCGGCCCTGGAGATCACGGAGATCGCCACCCGGATAGTGCGCGAGGAGGGCCCGGCCCTCCTCTTCGAGAGGGTCCGGGGCTCTCCCTACCCGCTGGCCATCAACATCTTCGGCAGCCGCCAGCGCATCCGGATGGCGCTCGGCCGCGAACCAGGCACCATCGGCGAGGAGCTGGCCGGCCTGGTGGAGCGCCTGAACCCGCCCTCGCCGCGCGGGCTGTGGTCGGCGCGCGGAACCCTGCGCCGCATGCTGTCCATGCGCACGGCGGGGAGCCGCAAAGCCCTCTGCCAGGAGGTGGAGGAGGCGCCGGACCTGGACGCGCTGCCCGCGCTCACCTGCTGGCCCGGCGACGGCGGGCGCTTCCTTACCTTCCCGCTGGTGCTGACGGAGGACCCGCAGACGCACCGGCGCAACATGGGCATCTATCGCATGCACGTCTTCGCAGGGGACCGGACGGGCATGCACTGGCAGGTGCAGAAGGGCGGCGGCTTCCACTACTACCGGGCGGAGCAGCGAGGTCAGCCTTTGGAGGTAGCAGTGGTCCTGGGCGGTGACCCAGCCCTCATGCTGGGAGCCGTCCTCCCTCTGCCGGAGGACCTGGACGAGGCGGCCTTCAGCGGTTTCCTGAGGGGACAGCCGACGGGCATGGTGCCCGCCCGCACCCTCTCGCTGCGAGTGCCCGCCAGCGCCGAGTTCGTCCTCGAGGGGATCGTGCCGCCCGGCGAGCGACAGGTGGAGGGGCCCTTCGGCGACCACTTCGGCCACTACTCCGGGGCAGCACCTTTCCCCGTCTTCCACCTGCGACGGGTGACGCGCAGGCGAAACCCCGTCTACCCGGCGGCGGTGGTGGGCAAGCCTCCGCAGGAGGACCGCTACCTGGGGGACGCCGCTCAGGAGATGCTGACGCCCCTCATAAAGGTCATCCACCCGGAGCTGCGCGACCTCTGGGCCTACTACGAGGCCGGCTTCCATAACCTGCTGGTGGCCTCGGTGGAGGTGCGCTTCACCAAGGAGGCCATGAAAACGGCCCTGGGCCTGCTCGGGCAGGGCCAGCTCGCCCTGACCAAGGTGGTCGTCCTGGTGGGGCCGGACGTCAACGTGCGCGACTTCGAGGCCGTGCTGCGGGCCGTCCAGCGGCACTTCAACCCTGGCGAGGACTTCGCCCTCATCCCGCGGGCGCCCCTGGACAGCCTGGACTTCACCGGCGTCCGCATGCATTACGGGAGTAAAATGATCCTGGACGCCACCCCCAAGGCCGACCAGCCGCCCACTGGTCAGCCGGCGCCCATGACCGTCGATCCGTCCGCCGCCTGCCGGCAGGTGCGCTCCTGGCGCCTTCTGGCCGACACCCTTCTCGCCGTCCAAGTAGAGGGCGACGGCAGAACAGCGCTCCAGGAGGTTTTAGGTCTGGAGGGCTTGGGTGGGGTGCGCATGGTGGCTGCCGTGAGCCCGGACGTAAACATCGAGAACAACAGCGAGCTCCTGTGGGGCATCTTCACCCGCTTCGACCCCGCCCGCGACGTGCTCTTCCAGGAGGTCGAACTGCGGGGCGCCTGGCCTGTGTACCGCGGCCGCCTGGGCATCGACTCCACGTTCAAGGAGGGCTACCCTGAACCCCTGGCCATGACCGATGAGATACGGAGGAAGGTAGACCAGCGATGGGGGGAGTACTGGCGGTAGCCAGCGCGCCGGAGATCGACTTCTCCGACCCGGCGCTGGCGCCTATCTGGGAGAAGGTGCGCGCCGGCCGACGCCTGGACGCCGGCGACGGCCTGCGCCTGCTCGAAACGGACGACCTCCTGGGCCTGGGGCGCATGGCCGACTTCACGAAGCGCCAGCGCTGCGGCGATTGGGTCTACTTCGTCGTCAACCGTCAGGTGAACCCCACCAACCTCTGCGTCCTCTCCTGTCGCTTCTGTGACTTCGCCCGCAAGCGGGGCCAGGAAGGCGCCTACGAGATGACCCTGGAGCAGATCCTGAGGCTCATCGACGACGAGACGCGCGAGGTACACATCGTCGGCGGCCACCACCCGGACTGGCCCTTCGAGTACTACGAGGAGATGCTGCGAGCCATCCGCGACCGCTTCCCAACCGTGCAGCTCAAGGCCTTCACCGCCGCCGAGGTTGACTACTTCAGCAAGCGCTTCAAGCTGCCGCCGGAGACGGTCCTCGCCCGCCTCCAGGCCGCCGGCCTCCAATCGATGCCCGGCGGCGGCGCCGAGGTGTTCTCCGAGCGCCTGCGCAAGCTCCTCTTCCCGGGCAAGGCCGACGCCCGGCGCTGGCTGGAGATCCACCGCCTGGCCCACCAGATGGGCATCAAGTCCAACTGCTCCCTGCTCTACGGCCACATCGAGACCTACGACGAGCGGGTGCGCCACCTGCTGCTCCTGCGAGACCTCCAGGACAAGACGGGGGGCTTCCTGGCCTTCATCCCTCTGGCCTACCAGCCCGGCGACACCAACCTGGTGCCGCGGCAGGCCTCCGCCATCGAGGATCTGAAGATGGTGGCCGTCTCCCGCCTCCTGCTCGACAACGTGCCCCACGTCAAGGCCTACTGGGTGATGATCGGGGAGGAGACAGCCTCCATAGCCCTCCACTTCGGGGCCAGCGACCTGGACGGCACCATCGGCGAGGAGCGCGTCGCCCACGCGGCGCGGGCGCAGAGCCCCGCTGGATTGGCCCGGGAGCGCATCATCCGCCTCATCCGCGATGCCGGCAAGATCCCGGTGGAGCGGGACGCCCTCTACAACATGGTGCGCGTGTACGATGCTTAGGGTTGGGCAGATACCCTACTTGAACCTGGAGCCCTTCTTCTTCGGCCTGCCCGCCTCGGCCGGACCGGGGATAGAACTGCATCCGATGCCGCCGCGGGCCATGGGCCAGCTAGCCGCCGAGGGAGGCCTCGACGCCGGAGCCTTCTCCCTGATGGACTCTGTCCGGCTGGAGAACCGCTTCGAGCCCCTGGGCGACTTCTGCCTCGCCTGCGCCGGCGAGGTACGAAGCGTCCTCTTCTTCGCCCGCCGGCCCATCGAGGAGATGGCAGGAGCCACGGTCGCCGTCACCGGCGAGACTGCCACCTCCGTGGTGCTGCTGAAGCTCTTGCTCGCCCGTCGCTACGGCCTCAGGGATGTCCGTTATGTCGACTTGGGCGGCGAGGAGGCCGCTGACGGCTGCCTGCTCATCGGCGACGAGGCCCTGCGTCGCCGACACGGCATCGAAGGTCTGCCACACCGCTACGACCTTGCCCAAGAGTGGGCGGCCTGGCAGGGCCTGCCCTTCGTCTTCGCCCGCTGGATGGTGAGGGCGGCGGCAGACGGCGATGACAAGGCGGCCCTGCGAGAGGCGTTGGCCGAGCGGCTGCGGGCCAACCTCGCCTCCCTGGATACCATCGGCCGCGTGCGGCGCGACCTGGGTATGACCGTCTCTGAGATCAAGACTTACCTGGAGGGGTTCACCTTTGAGCTGGGCGAGCGGGAGCGTCGGGGGATGGAGACCTTCCTCCAGCTATCGCGCTCCCTCGCCCGCCGACGGCGGGGGCCGACCCGTGCCAGCGGCCGTTAGCACCATGGACGACATCCGGTCGAAGGTCCGGTCGGGCGGGCGCCTGACCCGGGAGGAAGGCCTGGAGCTGCTCCGGCGGGCCGACCTGCTAGAGCTGGGCGCCCTCGCCCAGGAGGCGCGCCTCCATCACAACCCGGAACGGGTCGTCACCTTCGTCATCGACACGAACCTCAACTACAGCAACGTCTGCAACGCCCACTGCGCCTTCTGCGCCTTCTATCGACCCCTCGGCCACGCCGAGGCCTACACCTACACGCCGGAGGAGGTGGTCGAGAAGATCGGCCGCGCCGCGGCCGAGGGGGTGAACACCGTCCTGCTTCAGGGCGGCATCCACCCGGAGCTACCCCTGGAGTACTACGAGGAGCTAGTCCGTCTCACCTGCCAGCGCTACCCCCAGGTGATGCCCCACTTCTTCTCCGCCCCCGAGGTCCTGAAGATGAGCGAGGTCTCCCGCCTCAGCGTGCGCGAGGTGCTGGCCCACCTCCGGGCCGCCGGCCAGCGCACCCTCCCCGGCGGCGGCTCGGAGATCCTGTCCGACCGCGTGAAGCTCAGGGTGAGCCGCCGCTACCCCAAGAACCGCAGCGAGGACTGGCTTGCCGTCCACCGCGAGGCCCACCGCCTCGGCTACCGCACCACCGCCACCATGCTATACGGCCACCTGGAGGAGGACGAGGACATCGTCGAGCACCTAGAGGTCGTGCGCGCCCTCCAAGACGAGACGAGCGGCTTCACAGCCTTCATCCCCTGGAGCTACAAGCGGGAGCACACGGCGCTGGCCAGGAAGGTGAAGGAGGAGGCGGGCCCCAACCGCTACTTGCGCATCATTGCCCTCTCGCGGCTCTACCTGGACAACGTGCCTCACATCCAAGCGTCGTGGTTCTCAGAGGGAAAGAAGACGGGGCAGGTGGCGCTCCACTTTGGGGCAGACGACTTCGGCGGCACGCTGTTCGAGGAGAGCGTGATGCTGGCCGCCGGCTTCTACAACCGCACCACGGTGGAAGAGGTGATCACCCTCATCCGCGAGTCCGGCTTCCAGCCCTCCCAGCGCACCACGCTGTACGAGGTCGTGCAGCGGTTCTGAGAGCCAGTTGCCTGGCCCCTTGCTCTGTCATCCTGAGCAAAGTGCAACCTCGGACCGCGCACCCTGAGCTTGTCGAAGGGCGCGCCCAGATAGAGGCAAGGCTGGAACGCCTTGGCCGCTCATGGTTCGACAGGCTCACCATGAGCGGACCACCGCGCACCCTGACCCTGTCGAAGGGCGGGCGGCGACGATCTTCAACACGCCCTACACAATGTCCAGCGGCGGGATGGCCTCGAAGATGCCCTGTTGCACCGCCCTCGCGTAGAGCGATTCCAGGGCGGCGTGGCCCTCTTCTCCCAGGTCCAGCGTGTCATCGTTGACGTACATGCGCACGAAGTGGCGGCCCTCCTCCCGGTCCACGCCCCGGCCGAACCCGAGGGCATAGTCCAGGGCCTCGTCCTCGTGGGCCTGGGCCTCGCGGATGCTGGCCAGGAGGGCGTCGCGCACCCGCTCGGCCACCTGCGGGCCCAGGTCGCGACGGACGGCGTTGAGGCCGAGGGGTACGGGCAGGCCCGTGGCCCGGTCCCAGGCCTCGCCCAGGTCCAGCACCTTGAGGAACCCCTCCCGCTCATAGGTGACTTGTCCCTCGTGGATGACAAGGCCAGCGTCCACCTCGCCCGCCGATACGGCCTCGAGGACGCGGTCGAAGGGGGTGAAGACGGGGTCGAAGCCAGCGGCGAAGAAGCGCAGGAGCAAGTAGGCGGTGGTGTACTGGCCGGGCACGGCCACCCGACGGCCCGCCAGATCAGGGTCGATGGCCTTTCGGGCCACCACTACGGGCCCGTAGGCCCGCCCGATGGAGGCGCCCACCCGCAGCAGGCGATAGGTGCCGGCCAGCAAGGGATAGGCCGCCGCCGAGATCGCCGTCACCTCCAGTTCCCCCTTACGGGCGCGGCGGTTCAGGGACTCGATGTCCTCCATCACGTGCTCCACCCTGTAACCCTGGACGGCCACCCGCCCGCTGGCCATGGCCCAGAACATGAAGGCGTCGTCGGCGTCCGGGCTGTGGCCGATGCGCAGGGTCGGGCGGTCGCCGTCTCCACGGACCTCACCGGAATCGGTCATGGTTTCACCCCCAGGTGCAGGGCGACGGTGCCCAGGGCCAGCAGGCGGTATCGCACCTCAACCAGGCCGGCCTGTGTCATGAGATCGGCCAGTTTATCGGCGGTGGGAAAGGCGCGCACAGAATCAGGCAGATAAGTGTAGGCGGCGCGGTCACCGGCCACCAGGCCGCCCACCAACGGCACCAGGCCTCGAAAGTAAGCCCGGAAGACGGGTCCGAACAGCCGCGAGCGCACGGGGGTGAGCTCCAACACGGCGACCCGCCCGCCCGGCGCGAGCACCCGCGTCATCTCCCTCAGGGCCCGGCCTACGTCGTCCACGTTGCGGAGGGAGAACCCGGAGGTAGCGCAGAGGAAGGCGTCATCCGGGAAGGGCAGCTCCAGAGCATCGGCGAGTTGCCACTGCACGCGGCCGCTCAGCCCGGCGGCCTGCGCCTTGCGAGCCGCCAGCGCCACCATCTCCCCGCTGAAGTCCACCCCCACCACGGCGGAAGCGCCCTGTCGCGCCAGCTCCAGGGCGAAGTCGCCGGTGCCGCAGCAGATGTCCAGGGCCCGGCCGCCAGCGGGCCGCGCCTGCCGGACGGCCAGGCGGCGCCAGGCGCGGTGCCGGCCACCGGTCATGAGGGCATTCATCAAATCGTAGCGACTCGCGATGCGGCCGAACATGGCCCGCACGAAGGGAGCGCGCGACGGAGTGCGAATGGTGGTCTCCATGAGCTTCAACCCCCGCATTGTCGGCCCGGCGAGCGGTGGCGTCAACGGAGGGTGTGGGTGTGACAAAGGTCGCCAGGTCGCACCGCCTGGTGCGACCTGGCGACGGAGGAACGTCGCGGGTGCTGCCGGTCTTCGACGCAGAGCGGAGAGGCCGGCTCAGTTAGCCCTTTTTGCCGCGCTCCCGCTCGATGAGGTCACGGCGGAGGATCTTGCCGGAGGCCGTCTTGGGGATCTCCGTCAGGTACTCCACCTCACGGATCTTCTTGTAGGGCGCCACTTTCTCGGCCACGAAGGTCATCAGCTCTTCGGGGCTGGCCTGGAAGCCCTCCCTGAGGACGACAAATGCCTTGGGTATCTCGCCGCCCTCCAGGTGCGGCTTGGGGACAACGGCAGCATCGAGGACGGCCGGGTGTTCGTGGAGCACGGCCTCCAGCTCAGCCGGGGCCACCTGGTAGCCCTTGTACTTGATCATCTCCTTCTTGCGCT
>Ga0315279_10011430_pt1 | contig 10274 bp, 9 predicted proteins | sample YL17G06_20_MG_FD_203694 | JGI IMG/M metagenome (GOLD analysis project Ga0315279, IMG submission 203694) | Sediment microbial communities from Yellowstone Lake, YNP, Wyoming, USA - YL17G06_20 | ecosystem: Environmental > Aquatic > Freshwater > Lake > Sediment | place: USA: Wyoming | collected...
ACCAGCGCGCCGGCCACGCCGCTCAACTTGTAGCCGGCAAAGGTGGCCAGCACGGAAACCGGCCCCGGCGTCATGTTGCTGATGGCGACTCCGTCGACGAATTCAGTGGCGCTCAGCCAGCCGCGCTCCACCACCAGTTGCTGATACAGGACCGGGATCACGACGAAGCCGCCGCCGAGAAACATGCATCCCATTTTCAGGAAAGCCGCGGCCAGTTTCGTCAGGGGGAGGACCGCCCACACGCCGGCCAGCCACAGGCCGAGGCTGGCCGAGGCCGGGGGCCGGGGGCCGGCGGCTGGCGGCGGCGTTGGCCGGCCGCCGCTGGTTGCCTTGCCGAGCGCCTCCCTGCCCAGCAACAGTCCACCCAGGCCCGCGGCAATCAGGATGTACAGCGGGCTGGTTTTGCACAGGCCAGCGAGGAATGCTGCGGTGGCGAGGCCTGCCGCCGGCCACCCCCGAACCGCCTTTTCACCCATGGACCACGCGGCGGCCAGAATCAGCGCAATCACCACCGCGCCCAATCCCGCCATGGCCCCCCGCAGGGCCGGAAGGGTGTGATACGCGAAGTAGAGCCAGGAAAGGAAGAGAACGGCGACCATCGACGGGGCCACGAAGGCCAGCAGCGAAAGGATCCCGCCCGCCGGGCCGTGCAGCCGGTAGCCGACGAACAGCGAGGTATTGACGGCGAACGGCCCCAGCACCTGCGCCAGGCCCACGCCATGCAGGAACTCGTCGGGGGCGATGGCGCGCCGCTGGCGCACCAACCTCTGTTCCATGACGGCGATGATGGCCATGCCGCCGCCGAAGCCGATCGCGCCGATCTTCAGAAACTCCAGCAGCAGGGCGGGCAGCGAGAGCGGCCTCCGTTCACACGCGCCTTGTGCCCCAGCGCTCATCGTTCCGCCATGCTAACTCCGATTGGCGGTTGGTGCCAATCCGCAGATTACGCGGATGCCACACGGAAGCACACCTGGAACCCTGGAACTTTGAACTTGAAACTTCTTTACCCGGCCAGCGCCATTCGCGAGGCGCCCAGCTTGAAAATCAGGTCCTCGACGTCCCGCTGATAAAAGACGCGAATACTCACGTGGGGATACAGCTCGCGCAGCCGCTTCACCTTGCGGTTCTTGCGGGTGACCAGCGACTGCTTCATGGTCGTCAACTCAACGTACAGGTCCAGTTCGGGAAGGTAGAAATCGGGAGTGAAGGCCTCCGTGACTTCTTTGCGCTCGTTCCATTCGATAGGGAAAGTGTTCGGCTCGTACTCCCACTCGATGCCGTAGAAATCCATCAGCCGGGCAAACACGCGCTCGCTGGGATGGGCGAAGAGCACGCGCTCCAGCAGCGGCGAGCCGGGCAGATCGGCGAAGTGACGGGCAAGGCGGATCTGGCTGCGCAGGCGGATGCGCTCGGCGGTCTCGGGGGAGAGCAACGCCGCGCCCGGCAAAAGCGTGGACTCCACCGCCTGGAAGGCCAGTTCGCTGGCCCGGTCCAGATCCATGGCGGCCGTGTTCAGCGTGACGTGGTACAGGTCGGCGTGCTGCGGGCTGCGGCCGAAGACGGTGTGCAGGTAGCGCGTCTGGAGCGCGTCGCAACGGGACACCAGCTCGGCGGCCGCCGGGGGGGCCAGCCCGAGTTCGGCCGCCACCGTGGCTGCGCGCCATTGCTTGGGGGCCGCCACCCGCAGATGGAAAGCGCAGGTCGCCTCGCGAAACAGGAACTGGCCGCCGCGCCCCACCAGAACCAGGTGCTCGCGGGTGGCCATCTCGGCCGCCACCTGTGCGATCAGGTTGGCGTACAGGTTCAGGCGCGCGCGTTCCCTCACCGCGTCCGCCCTGTCGCCGCCCTCCGGTTCGCCGGGCGGCGCCTGCTGCTCGGGCTGCTCGGGCTGCTCGGGCGGATCGATGCCGAACTGGGCCCCCATTTTCTGCTCCAGCGCCTGCCGCCCCACCAAGCGGAAGCCGGTGCGCCGCGCCAGTTCCCGCGCAATGTCGTCCCCGCGGCTGCCGAACTGCCGGGAAACCGTGACGATGGCCATGGCTGCCTAACGCTCTGCCTCCGAGACAGGGTGACCGCAGCGAAGGCGGAAGGCAGAAGGCGGAAGGCAGCACGCGCCGTTGCCGCCTTCCGCCTTCCGCTTTCTGCCTTCAGCCCGATGATCCATTGTCCGGACGCGGTACGTGACATTGGACGGCACGGCGTGGCCGGGCGTTGCCTGTCCGCCGAGCCGCGTCCCAACCGTCAGAATGCCTCTGATTAAAACAGAATGCAAGTGAATTGTTTGAATTGGACTACTCACTCCGGAGTTGCCGGAGGGCGGCCTCCAGATCGGCGGCGTCCGCGGCGACGACCCGCGGGCGGTTGGCGAAGCGGCTTTCCAGCAGCCGCCCGCCGCATTCCAGCTCGCCGGCGTGATAGCGCAGGATGTAATCGGGGTCTTTGAGCAGGTGCCCGGTGAGGACGGCGACCACGTTCATGTCGGGCGCGATGACGCCGGTCGCCCGCAGTTTCCTGACACCGGCCAGCGCGGCGGCCGAAGCCGGCTCGCAACCGATGCCGGCGCGGCCGATCACCGCCTTGGCGTCGGCGATCTCCTGCTCGCTGACGGCGACGCAGACGCCGCCGCTGGTCCGCAGCTCGCGGACGGCCTTCGGCCAGGAGACCGGCGCCCCGATCTTGATGGCCGTGGCCAGCGTCTGGGGCCGCTCGATGGGCCGCAGCTCGGCGGCCCCCGATTCCATCATGCTGCACAACGGCGCCGCCCCTTCGGCCTGGATGACGGCCAGGCGCGGCAACCGCCGGATGAGCCCCAGATCGCGCAGCTCGCGCAAGCCCTTGCCGAAGGCCGAGACATTGCCCAGGTTGCCGCCCGGCAGCACGATCCAGTCCGGCTCACGCCAGCCGCATTGCTCCAACAACTCCGCCATGATGGTTTTCTGGCCTTCCAGGCGAAAGGGATTCACCGAGTTGAGCAGGTAAAGCCCCAGGGGCTCCGCCATGCGGAGGATCAAGCGCAGGATCTGGTCGAAGTTGGCCTCCACCTGGAAGGTGACGGCGCCGTATTCGAGCGCCTGGGCCAGCTTGCCCAGCGCAATCTCGCCGCGCGGGATGAAGACCACCGGAACCAGGCCGGCATAAGAAGCGTAGGCCGCCATGGAAGCCGAGGTGTTGCCCGTGGAAACGCAGCCCACCAGGCGTATGCCCAGCGCGCGGGCGCGCGTGACGCCGCAAGTCATGCCGTTGTCCTTGAACGAGCCGGTGGGGTTGAAGCCCTGGTGCTTAAAGCGGATGGCGTCCAGCCCCGCAAAGCGCGCGGCGGCCGCGGAATCCAGCAGCGGCGTGTTTCCTTCGCCCAGCGTGGTGGCCAGATCGGCGCTCTCTTGTTCGCTGAGGAACGGGATCAGCTCGCGGAAGCGCCAGACGCCGCTGCCGTCCAGCCTCCGGAGCGACGCCCGCCGCCCGCTCCACAGCGTCGGCCACTGCGCCGCCGCCTCCCGGTCGAAGGCGTATATGACGTCCAGCAGCCCGCCGCAGCGCGGGCAGGCGTGAATGTTCTCCGCCAGGGGGTGCTCGGCCCCGCAGCTTTCACGGATACAGCGAAAAACGTGCATCGATGCTATCTCACCACAAACAGTGATAAGTGACGAGTGACAAGTGACGAGCGGCCCGGCCTCGCTTGTCACTCATCACTCGTCACTTGTCACTCATCACTGTCGCACCGGCGGCGGCGACGGCCAGGGGCCGCACCTCGGCCGCCATGCCCAGGCGCCGGTACACGCCCTCCAGAGCCTCGACGGCCGGCTGCGGCGATCCCTCGATCCAGGCCAGCAGCGAAGGGCCGGCGCCGCTGAGCACGACTCCCAGCAGGCCGGGAGCGCGCAGCTCCAGCGCCTCGCGGAGACCCGGCACCAGCGGGGCGCGGTAGGGCTGGTGCAGGCGGTCCTCAAGCGCGGCGGCCAGCCGGCGCGCGGCTCCGGCGCCGGAGGCCAGCGCGCCCACCAGCAGCGCCACCCGCTGCAGGTTGAAGACGGCGTCGGAGCGGGCGTAGGAAACCGGAAGCACGGCGCGCGCCTTGCTGGTCTCCAGCCGGAACTCGGGTACGGCGACAACCAGCGAGATCCCTTCCGGCCACTGGAGCCGCAGCGTCTCCACGCGGCCCTCGCCGAGCGCGCAGGCCACGGTCAGGCCGCCGCACAGCGATGCGGTCACGTTATCGGGGTGGCCATCCTCGAGCTCGGCCGCCAGCCAGGCCAGCCGTTGGGTGGGCAGGTCCAGCCGGCCGCAGTGGTTGGCCAGCATCAGGCCGGCGACCGCTGCGGCGCCGCTGGAGCCCAGCCCGCGCGCCAGCGGGATCTGGTTCTCCAGTTCCAGGCAGACGGGCGGCGCTGGCCGGCCGGCCGCCTCGAAGCCGCGGCGAAACGACTTCAGAATCAGGTTCGAGTCATCGGTGGCGATGCCCTCCGTGTGCCGGCCCGACAACCGGACGCGCGGCCTGCCGCCGCCCGGCGCAAACACCGCCGCCTCCAGCCACAATTCGAGCGCCACGCCAAGCACGTCGAATCCGGGGCCCAGGTTGGCGCTGGAGCCGGGCACGCGCACCCGCACCGGCAGAATCACGTTCTCAGTCATCAGTTTTCAGTTTTCAGCTTCCAGCATGGGGCAGCCCGTCCGGTCGACAGCGGCCCGAGCAGCAGTATAGCTGATAGCTGAGGTCTGAAACCTGGCAGCGCAACTGAAAACTGAGAACTGACAACTGAGAACTGAAAGCTGATAGCTGAAAGCTGATAGCTGACAGCTTAGTTGATCTGCAGGTCCTGCTTGACGCGGCGAACCAGCGACTGGATGCGGTCCAGCGGAACCACCTCGATGCCGTTGTGCTCCAGCAGTAGCCGCGTGAACTGCGCCGTGCCGGCCGGCCGTGGATCGTTCTCGACCACCGCGGTCAGCGCCGCCGGCCCCCCGCGGGCGATGCGCTCGAAGGTGAAGGCCAGGCCGCGCGCCTGGTGCACGGAGCGCTCCAGCGAGAGCGCGTGGATGTAGTGCGGGGAAGCGTTGGTGTAAGCGTAGTGAATGCGAAACGGATCGCCCGGATAGGTGAAGCGCTCGACCGGCACCTCCCGCTGGAAGCGCTCGAGCAGGCCGGCGGCGCGGAACATGCTTTCGGCTTCCCGCCGGACCCAGGGCCCGGTGCCGGGGCGGGCGCCCACCGCCCGGCGCGGCGGCGAGGCCACGAAGTGGTCGTAGAGCAGTTGCGCCGCCGCCGCGGCGTCCGCGCCTTCGCAGCCGCGCGCCGCGGTAAAGCGCAGCGCCTGCGAGGCCGCCTCATCCAGCGCGGCCAGCCAGGCCCGGGCCTCGGCCGGCCGTTGCCCCATTTCCTCCTCGACCGTGCGTTGCCAGGAGCGCAGCAGGTCCAGGTCGGTGGCCGGGTAAAGCGCCCGCGCCCGCCGTAGGTCCTCCTCCACCGCCATCCGGGCCTGCAGGCAGCGGCCGGAATCGTCCAGCAACATGACCCCGATATTCACAAACTCGCCTTTCACGGGGTCGGGCACATATCGTAACAGTCGAAATTGAAACATGTACTCCTCGTTCCAGGTTCCAAGTTCCAGGTTCCAAGTTTCCAGTCGCAGCCTGAAGGATCAAGAACTTGGAACTTGGAACTTGGAACTTGAAACCTTCCAGTTGGGAAACGGATTCTTGGAGCAGCGGCGCACGGCCTCAATCAACTCCGGGAGCCGGTCACGGCGGCGATCGAGCGTTTCCATCAGGCGCTCCAGCGCTTCGTCGTCGGCCTCATACCACGCCACCGGAATCCTGTCGGCGAACTTCCGGACCTGGCTCCACTCCATGTGCCGCAGGCGGCTCATCCAAGGCTCAAAGCTGTCCCAGCCGGTGACCCCCTGGTACACGACCAGCCGCGGGTACAACCCGCGCAAGGGCGAGTCGGGAAACGACCACTCGCCGTCGTTGAAGCAGAAGCCCTGGTCGATCATCAGCGCCTGGTAGCGCAAGGCGTCGGCCGCGGAGCGGAAAAACACGGCCTGCCGCGCGTCCGCGTTGCAGGTCCACTGGTCGAACAGCAGCATGCCTGGGAAGGCCTCGCGGTTCACCAGCAGCGCCAGCGTCTGGTCGGGGACGAAGTCGTAGATGGGCTCTCGCGTGGCATCCACCGGCAGCCGCGAGCCGAAATGACGGCCCGCCGCACAGGCCACCCGCCCGCGTACCCGCTCGAAATGCAGCTCCGGCGTGGCCTCGATCAGTTCCCGCCTCACCTCCACCGCGGCGAATCTCGGCACCGGCAGCCCGACGTACTCGGCCAGCAAACTCGCAAGCATTTCATTGGCCAGCACGCGAACGTGCTGCGGATTGTTCTGGAATTTGACGACGTAAAAGCAGCCGTCATCACAGAACATCAGGTGCGACTGCGCCCCCCCGCGCATTCGCTGAGCGTGGTAGACCGCACGCGGCATCACCGCAGATGTTAACTTAGGCGTGCCTTTCCGGGAAGGATTCCGTTATTGGGAAGACACAGCCGCCCGCCCCAAGTCTGACGTTTCGGCTCGTATCCCCAAAGTGCAAGAGCTACTGGCTGCCCGGTAACCGTTCAGCCCCCCTCTACCGCTGGAGAAGCGAAAGGGCTGGCTGACCCGCCCGGTAGCGTCGCACAGAGTCGGAGAGGAACTCCAGCGCGTTGCGGCGCTGCATGACACAGGTTCGAGCGATGGCGCCCGCCCTTCTCGCGCCGGGGATTCTACCCGAGCTCTGGTCGAAACCCGAAATCGCCGTGCGCAATGCGATTGAAGCGGCCTTGAAGGCGCGTTACCTGGAATTGCCCCTTATTCTGGCAGGTGGCCGTGCGAATTCACGGGTGCCGCTTCAATCAAGCTGCGGCCCTCGGCTTCCCGTCGGCCATCAGCCGCCGGCCGATTGATCAGCCTTTGCGCAGTTCGCCCAGAACCAGGCGGGCTACTTCCTTCAGGGTCTCGAACACGCCGACGTTCTTGTAGGCAATCGCTTCGAAAACAGGCTCGCCCCTACGAACCAACTCTTTGGTGAGAACATCCATGGGCAGCGCGCTGGGCAGATCGCGCTTGTTCATCTGGAGCACGTAGGGAACCTTCGTGAAGTCGTAGCCGTGCTCTTTCAGGTTGTCCGCCAGGTTGTCGAGCGCTTCCAGGTTGGCGTCCATGCGTTCTTCCTGCGAGTCGGCCACAAAGACAACGCCATCGACGCCGCGCAGGATCAGCTTGCGGCTGGCGTCGTAGAACACCTGGCCGGGCACGGTGTAGAGATGGAAGCGGGTCTTGAAACCGCGAACGGTGCCGAGATCCAAAGGAAGGAAATCAAAGAACAGCGTGCGATCACTCTCGGTGGCCAGCGAGATCATCTTGCCCTTGTTTGGGGCATTGTCGAAGATCACCTGCAGGTTCGTGGTCTTCCCACCCAAACCGGCGCCGTAGTAAACCAGCTTGCAATTGATCTCGCGGGCGGCAAAGTTAATGAAGCTCAAACCGCACTCCCCGGCTTGACCAGGCGTTCATCCCCTTGATAAATAAGCGAAATCCCCCAGTCAATGCGCCAAGCAAAGGCAACATATACCACGGCGGGCAAGCTATTTGCAACGCTTTACCTCAGCCGGCGTTTTTTCGGCCCAGGGCTGAGGGTGCCGGCCGGAGGTCCCCGTCAGCCGTCAGTCGCCAGCCGTCAGCCGGTTGCAGCGATTCCGCATTCCGGGTTTCCCGCCTGGTTTAAACAGTTGAATCTTCATTTGTTTTGGCGCCCGGCCCGGCCCGCAAGGCGCTGATCGAGGCCGCCGAGGCCCATGCCCGCGCCGGTCTGGAGCACGTGGCCAGCGGCCAGTACATGGGCGAACACTGGCTGGCCAGCTTCGCCGTCTACCTGCTATCCGTTTCTGCGAGGTAAGCACCACAAAGCGCCCATGAACCGGCCCCTCGCGAGCGGACGCCCGGCACAGGCCGGTCGACATTATAGCGGCGGGGGGTGGTGCTCCGAATGGATCCGGCGTGGGCGCCGTTTGACGCGGCCCACTTTTGTATTTACACTGTAAGCGTGCCCGAACGGCCGCAGTTCGACTGGGACAAGGCCAACGTTGGTCATATTGCCCGTCATGGCGTCACGCCGGAAGAGGCCGAGCAGGTGATCTCCGGCGATCCGCTGGTAATCGGGAGCAATCTGTACAACGGCGAGCTGCGGACCGTTTGTCTCGGCCGTACGGGCGCCGGTAGGCCGCTCACTGTGGTGCATACGATCCGGAACCAAAGAATCCGGGTCGTAACCGCATACCCCGTGAAGCGGAGGAAGACGAAAATCTATGAGTCCGGATAAGAAGATACCCAAGGTTCGGTTGCGCACCCCGAGGTTCAAGAGCGAGGCCGAAGAAGCGGCCTGGTGGGATTCTCACCCCGAAGTGGTTCTGAAGGCATTCGAGCGCGTCTACGGCAAGAGCGCGGTTCAGCGCGTGCTCCGCGGGAAGCCGAACCGGAAGCGCCCGCCGACACAAACGGTGACCATCCGCCTGCCGGTCGAAGATGTGGAGCGAGCGCGACGGTTGGCCGCCAACCAGGGACTCGCATACCAGACCCTTGTCAAGAGCCTGCTTCACGAGGCGCTCGACCGCGTTCAACGGGCCTGACTGACTCGCCTGCCCGTTCCTGCTTCGAGCACGTGGCCAGCGGCCAGTACATGGGCGAACACTGGCTGGCCAGCTTCGCCGTGTATCTGCTGTCCATGCCTGCGCCGTAGAGTGGTCCGCAGCCCCCCGACCGCCTGGCGAAAGCCGCGTCCAGCTCGCCCGATTCGGGCGACCGTGCCGGGATTATGCGGACCGACCGACCGGCCCGAAACTGCGAGAGAAGCTGTTGCACCCGGGAGAAGCCGTTAGAAACAGACCGGTTGCCGCCCAAACTCGGCGCCGCTGCTTTCGTGTTACACTGACCGGGGCCGGTTCTGTGCAGGTCAGCGTAGACAGAAGTTAGCCGCACAACGGGGGGAGGAGGATGAAGTCAGCGTCGATTCCCACTGAGTGGCCCGATCCATGCCGCCGAGGCTTTCGAGGGCGCCGACGACTTCGCTCGGTTGCCGCCATCGTCCGGGACTACATTGATCGGCACCGGCCGAAGAGCATCTGCGAGCTTTGTTATTTCCGGAATATCCGAACGCCCGAGGACGCGATCAAACAGGCCGGCCTTGCACGCCAATGGGATGGGAAGCGGAAGCGGTGGAAGCGGTGCTCGCACCAAAACCGGATTCCAGCGGCCGTCCTTGAAAGAGCAACCCGGCAGCTGCTTCGGGCGCAGCTTGGAAACGCACGTTCATTCGTGGATCTGATAGCGCGCGTCAACGGCGCTGTAGACGACGTAGATGGAATCGGAGAACTGTACGTGTACGACACCGCTCTTCGGCTCGGTGCTAATCTTCGCCTGCTGCCACGTGAGGTGTATCTCCATGCCGGCACAAGGCGCGGAGCACGCGCGCTCGGTCTCGACTACCGCTCGGAGTCGGTATCGATGAGACTGTTGCCGGCCGCCCTGAGACGCTTGCGACCCTATGAGGTTGAGGATGTGCTGTGCATCTACAAAGACTGGCTGGCGACAGCGAAGGACGCCTGACTTCAGGCTCCAGCCGACCGCCGCTCGCTTCGCTCGCTAGGGTGGCTGAACGGGCACTGTCGGCTTCATAAGCCCAACCAGGGGACACCGAATGGGAAGAATACGTCAAATGATTAAGGTTAATGGACAAGAGTGCTGGACGCTATTTGATACAGGCGCGCGGAATACCTATGTTGTTCCGGCGGTTGCTGCGTTGCTGACGACTTCCAAGCTCCACAAACCGTTTCGAAGTGCATTGGGCGGCGAAGTCAAACAGACAACTGAGACTGCCCTTCTGGAGGCCGAGGTGGAAGGGCGACGGGTATCTACTCATGCGATGGTCATCGCTGAAATTAGAAATGACGAAAATGGAACCCCAATTGAGATTCTTTTCGGCGCTTTGGCCATGCAGCAGTGGGGTATACGGCTGATCCCCGAACAGGAGAAACTGGACTTGACGCACTATCCAGAGGAGTTTGTTGAATTCTGAAAGGAACAGCACACGGGGAGACGATCCGAATTATCAGCGCGAGACTCGCAAGCCAACGTGAACGGAGAGAGTATGAGGAGGGTAGGCTCTAGGGAGGACCCCGAGGAGATGCTGCCGGAATACGACTTTTCCGGTGGCGTTCGCGGGAAATACGCCAGTCGGTTTGCAAAGGACACCAT
>Ga0315279_10011431_pt1 | contig 10273 bp, 6 predicted proteins | sample YL17G06_20_MG_FD_203694 | JGI IMG/M metagenome (GOLD analysis project Ga0315279, IMG submission 203694) | Sediment microbial communities from Yellowstone Lake, YNP, Wyoming, USA - YL17G06_20 | ecosystem: Environmental > Aquatic > Freshwater > Lake > Sediment | place: USA: Wyoming | collected...
ACATGCTCAAAGCGCAGAGACACATGGGGCGGATATGATTGTTATCGTAGGCATAGAAGGTACTGGGTTCAAAAATCCCATCCAAAATACTACGCTCATCAATATGACCGTAGCTAAGCAAATTCTACATGTACCTCTTATTGCTGCGGGTGGCATCGCCGATGCACGCGGCTTTCTCGCTGCCTTGATGATGGGCGCTTCTGCCGTCTGCTTTGGCACATTGCTGATGGCCACCACCGAATGCCCCCTCTCCGATACCTTTAAACAAACCCACCTCGTGAATGTGAAAGCCTACGATGATCCCGAGTTTTATAAGAAAATATTCCATCTCTCTTTAAAAGATTCGCCAGTTCCCTCAATGGCAGTCAGTCTTATCAATGAAATCCTTCCGATCAAAGATCGCCTTGCTCGAATAATAAACGAAGCTGACGAAATCTTGAGGAAATGGGGTGTTCAGGGTGAATGTCTTGACCTCACTTGACTTTCAAAAAGCTTTTTTGTTAAAACCACTTAATTTGAAAATAAATAAAAATCAAGGATTATTCAAACTTTCCCAGAAAAGGGTGAATAATATGGATAAATTTATTTCTGAACATCTATATCGCAAGGAAATTGAAGTCTATTGTGGTGGAAATGATATTTACAGTGGAACTGTCATCGCCTGCGCTGATGGCGTGCTGACGCTTCAGACCGAAACCAAATTAACTTTTATCAATATTAGAAAGATTATTTCCATTTGGGAATTATAGATTCTCACCATATGACCTTTAATCGCACCGGATTCTCTTTCATGCAAACTAATCTCACTTAAACCTCTTTTTTTATTTTAATTAAAACTAAAAATGAACCAACAGACATGAAAAATATATAGCAAAAAAAAGGAAATTGATATAAAAGGTAAAATAATATTCTATGATTGGAGCCTTGCTACAAGGCAAAAAGCGATGTGATAAAAATGGGTGAAATAGATCGGATAAAGAATGCATCAAATGAGAATTCAAACTTGGCGAAAGAAGAGATGGAGACCGCAAAGGCGCTAGACGCATTGGCGAAATCAGAAATAAATCAAGCGAAAGCCAGGGATAAACTAACAGAGCGTGAAGTGGAAATAGCGAAGGTGCGTGAAGAGTTAGCCGCTAAAACGAGGAAATTGGTGGAAAAGAAGATTCAACTAAAAAGCGATGGTATATTGGACTTTCCAGAAGAAGAATTGGAGAAAGAGCAAGCGGATGCGGTACATAGTGAGCGTATCGCAGAAACGCAGCGGGAAATAGCACAAATCAACGAAAAAATTGCCGAGAAAGAAGTCGAAATTGCAAAGGAGAAGGAGAATCTATCAAAAGAGATTATTGATGTTGCAAGGGAACGCGAAAAACTAGCAAAAAAGCAAGCAGACTACATAAAAGCGGTCGAAAATCAGCAGGAGTCACAGCGGGCGGGTATAGCTGAAAAAATTCAGGCTGCTCAGGAAAAGGAGAAACAGGCGCAACAGGACTATTTGAAGCAAGAGACAAAAGTTGCAGACGAGCAAAAGGATGTTTCCAAAAAGAAGCAAAAGATCAGAGATAAAGAGAACGAGTTAGCAGATATCCGGCAGCAATTATCAAATAAGATTTCTGAATTAGAAAAGATTCGGAATGCATAAAGAGTAGCTTCGAACCTTATAAGAATTCAGGAATTTCCTGATTCTTAAGTAGATCATCCAGCGGTTGGCGTTGCCGTACCACATAGGATTGTCCATCTCGTACGAGAATTTCAGCCGCATAAGGTCTGGCATTGTAGTTACTGGCCATGGTGAAGCCATAGGCACCGGCATCCAGGATGGCAATGATATCGCCCTCTTCAATCTGCGGCAAGTGGCGGTCTCGGGCTAGCACGTCCCCCGTTTCACAAATGGGCCCTGCAATTTCATAAATTTTTGTGGGCTCTTGGGTCATTTTATTGGCAACGACCATTTCGTGATAGGAGCCATACATGGTCGGACGGATGAGATTATTAAAGCCCGCATCAATTCCAATGTAATTCTTACTGACGGTCTGTTTGATGGTATTCACCTCAGACAGAATAATAGTGGATTCAGCAACGAGGAATCGGCCTGGTTCTATACAGAAGAACGGGTCTCCTAATTCGTATTCTGCGATTTTCTCTTTGAATAATCCCAGAATAGTAGCACTATAATCCTCCAGATTGAAGGGTTCTTGGTCCTGTGTGTATGGAATCCCAATGCCGCCGCCGAAATCGAGGAACTCAAAAGTTATACCCAGCTCAGCGTGGATTTTGCCGGCAATTGCTAAAAATTTCTCCGCTGCAATTCTGAAGGGTTCCACCTCTAGAATACCCGACCCAATGTGCATGTGAATTCCAAAGCGGGGAAATCCCAACTGTAATGCCTCCTTATAAGCTTGAACAATAGAACTCTCCAAAATTCCAAATTTTATGTCTGGACCCGCGGTTATGCAATGGTCGTGGTGTCCACTCCCAAATTCAGGATTAACACGGAATGAAAGCACCTCGCATGTCGAGTTCGTTTTTTTCATTATTTTATCGAGTCGGTTGATTTGGGAGAGGGCATCTAAATTGATGGTAACTCCCTTGGCTAAAGCATATTCAAAATCCTCATTTGTGTAATTATTTCCCGTATATAAGATTTGATCGGGGGAAAATCCTACTGAAAGGGCGATATAAATCTCACCAATGGATACACAATCTAGAAAAGCTCCTTCTCTCAGAAGAATTTTCAAAATAGAAGCATTTGTGTTAGCTTTCACGGCATAATGAATTCTTGTTTTAAAATAATTCTTTTCCAATACGTCTTTTAACTCATTAATCCGCTGTCGTATCGTTTGCTCATTAATCACATAAATTGGTGTCCCGTATTTACTCGCTAATTCTACAGTATCACAGCCACCAATCCATAAATGGTTATTTTCAATCTCTAAATTCTTCTGGTTCAAGCTGATCATTGCATACCACCTCTGACCTCAAACAAAGAATCTAAAATATTTAAAGGTAATTAATAGTCATTTATTAAAATAATAGTCATTTATTAAAACCAGATAGAAATAAATTCATTTAGTTAATAAGAAACAATGAATAAGACTAGATGAAACGCAAATGAAGTTTACATCCACCCGAAAACGGAAGGAGAATGCAGAAAAATGACTGAAAATGCTGAGAATGGGTCGCCTTTAAAGCTTAAAGCCCTTAAATTGATTGAAGAGGGTTTAAAACTCCGAGATCAAGGATTTTTTAAACAGGTAGTTAATAAATGGGAAGAGGCTATCAAGATATACCGTAAGCTGAATATGGAAAAAGAACTCGCAGATATTTCTGTTGAGTTGGGCAATTGCTATTTATCTCTAGGACGCGAAATCAGAGCCCAAGAACAATATCAAGTTGCAATGGGCATTTATGAAAAATTACAAATTCCTAAGAATCTTCGGCATATTTCCATGAAAGAACGCCAGACTACACTTCCGGAAGAGACTGAAGTTCCGGAAGAATCTGAGTTTGAGCAAGAGATTGAACCCAAAATGCGGCATTTGGCTCTCAAGATTATTGTTGTTGGTGATCCTTCTGTCGGAAAATCCTCTCTTATTCGAAGACATGCCGATGATACCTTCGAAGAGACCTACGCCCCTACAATTGGCACGGACTTCATCCTGAAAGTCGTCAAACTTGAGGATATGGAAATAACCGCAACCATTTGGGACATAGGTGGACATGAAACTTTCTCGAGTATTCGCCATATTTACTATGATGGAGCTGACGGGGCCGTCATTGTATACGATGCCAGCCGTGAAGAAACCTTCAAAAGCGTAAGAAAATGGTACAATGACATTACAAAGACCGCCGGAATACTTCCAACTTTGATACTTGCGAATAAACTTGATCTAGAGCGAAAAATCAAAAAGGAAGCAGGTGAAAAACTAGCTCTTGAATTGCATGCAATCTTCTATGAGACTTCCGCTAAAACGGGCGCGAATGTTAACACGGCTTTTGGGCATTTGGCGAATCTAGCTTGTAAAACGTAATTTTTATAAAATTTTATTTTGATTCAGCGTTTAAAAACTTAAATACCGCCTCTGCAAGTAATTGAAACGCATTTTCCACATTCTCACCTGTTTTAGCCGAAGCTTCAAAAAAAGCTACGGCATTGGATGCGTTCATCAAATCCTCTGCATTCTTCGCAGGGATTTTTCTGAGGTCTTCAAGATCTACTTTATTCCCAATTAAAATAAAGGGAATCTTTTTTTGAACGGCCTCCTCCATATCTTGAAGATAATGGGTAATATTAAGAAATGTCGAAGGTCGGATCACATCATATACTAAAATAATTCCATTACTTCCTTTGTAGAACATGTTTCGTACGTTCATCCATCTTTCCGATCCCCCAATATCCCAGAGCATCAGCTGGATATAATTCTCATCAAACATTATATCCTTTATAGTTATATTTACGCCCATGGTTGCAATGTAATCTTCTTCAAATTTTTGATTTGCATATCGATCGATTAAGGCAGTTTTTCCCACCGCCTTATCTCCAATAATACTAATTTTGAAAAAGTAATGCGGAGTTAGTTGATTTCTCATTTTCCTTTCACTTCTCAATCTAAATCAAATATCATTTACTTTGTTTCTGGTTATCCGAGGGTAGTTCTGAAATTTCAAATTGATATGAATCAGAGCCTGCATATTTTCCAAATGCTATGGGAACTACTTTAACTTCAATCTTCTCTTTCAAGAGGTTATATAAATCCAAAACATCTTGTTTCTTCTGTTTCTCAGCCCTTTCTATTGCCACTTCTTCTGAGAGATGGGAAAGTCTTTGAAATTGGCTTTTGTAGTGCTGGGTCCAAGTGCGCGTAAGCGTCTCAAGGGTAATTGTTGTGGCATTTTTCGCGATTAAATTATCAAAATTTTTGAGGACTTGTGGTCCATGCCCCCAATACCAGACGGCTTCTTCAATTAATTTTCTTATCGTTGCCGCTTTCTTACTTATCGGTTTCCTTTCTTTAGCAATTCGTCGAAATTTCAAAAAATACCGTACATTAATTATTAAAAATACCAGATTAGTCGCAGTTAAAGCAATTACTTGATAAATAAATAAATCATAGGGGGTAATTGGTGAGGGCTGACCATCTAAAAGCCCATCACCATCTGAATCCCGATTATTAGGATCCGTGTGATACACATAAATCTCTTGCCAATCGGTCAGATAATCTCCATCGGTATTTGTACTATTCGGATTCGTATAACAGACAAAAAGCTCCTGCCAATCCGTTAAATTATCCCGATCGGTATCGTTAAGAAATGGATTGGTATGATATACATTTAATTCGCGGAAATTGGTTATATTATCGGAATCGCTGTCCTGAAAATAGCTCCAGCTATCTAGAAAGCCGTCATCATCAGTATCAGGATCATTTGGATTCGTCCCTAACTGGAGCTCTTCCCAATCAGTCAGATAATCTCCATCGGTATTAGGATCAGTCGGATTCGTATAATAGACAAAAAGCTCCTGCCAATCCGTCAAATTATCATTATCCGAATCCCGTTGGACTGGTGAAGTATGATAGCAAACTATCTCCATTGGATCCGAGAGATTATCAAAGTCAGAATCAATCAGAAACACATTTGTTCCGTACAAATATTTCTCTTGAAAATTAGTGAGATTATCATTATCAATGTCCGGATCAATCATATCTGATAGCCCATCGCCATCAGTATCAATACAATAAAGGTTTACAAAATTATTTCCTGCTGTAATGATTTCACATTTCCCATCATTGTTTATATCTGCAAGAACCACTCTATTTACTGCATAGGGTGAAGGAATTCCCCATATTATCTGCTTTGTCTCCCCATCTAAGGTATATACATAATTCAAGGTGCCCCCTACAGCAATCGCAATTTCATCTTTATTGTCTGTATCTAGCTCACCACAAGAAATATCATTTACATTATTTGACCCGGTAGTGAATTGCCACAAAGTGGTAGGTGTTTCCCCCTTTAAGAGAAAAACTGTTCCTCCTGGGACAAGATTATTTTGCCGCGTTCCTACTATTACCTCCGCTTTCCCATCTCCATTCACATCGCCAAAATTCCCTACTGAACAGTAAGCACTCGAGTTGAGTGTAAAATTCCACAATTTAACGGCATCCCCACTCTGCCATTGATATAAGCTTGCGATTCCTTTTATTTTCTGTATATTAATTCCACTCACTACAAATTCTGAAATCCCATCGCCATTAATATCTCCTAAATTAACATCAAATCTCTTATTCGCCCCACCTCCAAAATTAGGAGGAACTATCTCTCCTACAGGACTTATCTTTTCCAGGGTTTCATTAGTTTTGCCATTAAATATGTACAAATCGCCTCTATTCAGCAAAAAAAGCACTTCACTACTTGAATTACTCCTTATCTTTCCTGCTCCAGTTCCTATCACATTCACAGCAGGGACATCTGTATGAACATACCCCGATATTGGCAAATGGGTAGTACAATTAAAAATCGTGACATTTTTTACAAAACTAGACATAATTCTGGTTGAAATCACTTCATCTTTGCTATCTCCATTAACATCACCAAAAGTTACGCTGTAAGTAGGCCCATTCAAATAATATTTCCATATCAAAGACCCATTCATCCCGTTTAAACAAAGCAGCGTGCCATTTTCTCCTACCACCGTAATTTCTTTTTGATTATCGGTATTCCCTCCTCCTACGGCAAGACCCCAAATCATATCTGGGGTCTTCACAGTATAATAAATCGAGGCGACCACTCCATCCAAAGTCATATTCGCGTGGATTGGAATGGTATCGTTTGCATAAAACCGGACTGTTAAATTATTAGACATCCCTAAATAATTGTGAAAATTGTTTAAGATGGAGATGGTTCTATTTTGAGGTATCAAATCAATTGCAGTAGATTTATCAAAAATTGCACCCGTCCTATTATATACTTGCATCTGGCATGTTTGAACACTTGCATTAATACTTACAAATGCTCGAATCTCTATCCAAGTAATGGTAACCCCAAGAAATCCTACTGGCACTGAAAAATTAATAAAACAATCCGCGTAGAATTCTGTGGTATTCCCTTGACTCGTGATATTGATTATTTTTCCTTCAGAAAATTGACTTAATGCCTCTTGAGTTACTTCAGGTTCAATAGTGCAATTATAACGATTTCCTAAATTATGTGTTGAAACATATTTTAACATCAGTTGCGATGAAAGTGTAGCATAAGCACTCGTATTAATAGACCATTGCAATCTTAACTCGGGTCCCGCTGAAAGATGCAATCGTTCTCCACTATCTTTGGCGTTATTCACTGAATCCTTCTTCATTTCTCCATGAAATCCAATTAATTGAACTAGAATCCCACTGAAAAGTAGCATAAATACATAAAAGACAATAACTAATTTTACGATTCGCCTGGATTGCATTGTATCTTCTCGATATTTGAACTAATTATGTAATATTATTTACATAATAAATGTCATTTACTGTATTAAAATTATTGAATTCCTTCGTACTTATTTCTTATTGAAACTAAATCTTCTGCTAGAACTGGCATTTTTCCTCCCGTATCAGCGGAAATTAGTTAAATGGCGCGTGATCTCTTTTTTGAAGAGAAATGCTGTCACTCAGTGACCTTTTTTTGGGCTTTTTTCATTGAATCAGCGACCTTTGATTCTCGAGTTTGCCGGGCTTTACTCCGTCTCCAGTAAAGTATCCCAATGACGACCACAACACCCACCACTATTGGGGTAAAAACTCTTATAAAAATATCTATGGAACTCAAATGCACTACAAGTTTAATAGTAATATTATCGGTCATCCCTTCGCTATCCATAAGAAATAAGGTGAATGTAGTTGTCCCTGTTCCTTGAATAGAGAAGATCAAGACATGATCTGTGGAATTTTCTCCCTCAACGGTGGCAATTCCTTGATCCAACCCCTGCACAAACCATTTTAAGACTGGGCCTTTATCTTCCGCATCGAATTCATAGGATGTTAAATTAATAGAAAATGATGGGATATCTCTGGATTGAACCCAAATTGGATTAGATCGGAGCTGATTTTTAGATAAAATAATGGGTCTATCATTCACAGGCCTAATTTCCATTGTGATGTTTATGGTATCTTGAAAATAATCACTATCTCGAAGGCTTAATTGGAAAGTAGTACTCCCATACATGTTCTCTACCGAGAGAAAAGTGATGGTATTATTAATGGAAATTCCGCTACTCACCTGGACCAGTGACAGATTCAAATTCGAAACAACCCATACAAGGTTTGGTCCTTTATCTTCGGCGTCTATTCCAAAATTCGTGAGATTAATAATGACCGACCCAAAATCCTCATCCTGAGTCCATTGCGGGAATGTTGGTATAACCTCTGGAAATAAAATAAGTGGATACCTATTAAATGAAATGATTGACACTGTATTTTCTTTGAAGTTCGTTATAATAGCATCGTTTTCTTCATCATTAGTCGCATCCGCTATAACAACTGCTCGAGGATCATATCCTACGTCCAGCGCCAGTTGTACTTGCCAATTCTGGCGACTATTATTCCAAAGGATAGGTGTAATGGATCCGACTCTCCCACTCTCATTAATTACGGTCACTATGTCCTTTTCACCATCATTATTTATATCCCCAATAGCTACAGCTGCTGGAGGGCCATTAACCAGTAGAGATTGCGGGGTATCCCACCACTGAGAAGTAGCATTCCATACGAAAATGGACACATTATTTTGATCTAAATTGCCCACCACAATGTCTTTTAATCCATCATTATTTGCATCGCCCACACTAAATGGAGTGGCAAATATCGGCTCTAAAAAAATTTGAAACAGAATTTGCCAAGGCCTCCAAGTACCTGCTGAGCTATTCCATAGGAAAAACCAAATATATCTAGAGGAACCACACCCTGAGGCAATTACATCATTGAACCCATCATTGTTTAAGTCATTCACTCCAATATGATAAGGTATACCTAAACCCAGAAGTTTATAGTAAGGATTCCAATCCATAATTGTTTTATTCCAAAAAAGAATAGAAATTTCTGCTTGATCTGCATTTGCTACTATAATGTCATTAGCCCCATCGTTATTTACATCGGCAATGAACACCTCATATCCACTATAATAAGAAATTGGGCGGTATATATAGGGGTTCCAATTCTTCACTGATCTATTCCAAATGAGTATTGAGACATTGGGTGACACCCCACAAGAGACGATATCATTGGCCCCATCGTTATTTGCATCTCCAATACAAACGGATCTGGATTGATGTCCCACATTCAGAGAAATCTTCAGGTTCCAATTTCCTTTTGATTCATTCCAGCAAAGGACTGAGATTTCGGACGTTCCCGAATTTGCTGTTACGATATCATTCTCTCCATCATTATTCGCATCTCCTACTGCCACTCCTATAGGCGCACTTCCAACTGATCGAATCGTTTGAGGTGCTAACTCTCCTAAAGTGGTGTTCCAGAGAAGAATTGAAACGGTATCCGCCATACTATTCGCCGTCGCAATCTCCAAGAGCCCATTATTATTTATATCTGCCACAATCACTGACATTGGGCCTGCACCGACCTTTCTGGCGCTTTTTACCCAATCCCCCTGGAGAGGCTCCCATAATAACATCGAAATATTAGCATCCCCATAATCTGCTGTTATAATATCCTTTTGCCCATCGAAATTTACATCACCGACCGTAACTGCACTTGGCTGATCGCCAACTCCCCTAGAGGTTTTATCCCATATTTTGCTCTGGATGTTCCATGTTAAAATCGTGACTGAATTATTTCCCTTATCTGCTATTAAAATTTCATTAGCACCATCATTGTTTGCATCCCCAATTGCTAAGCCTGAGGGAAAATACTCTAAATCGTAAATGAAATCAGAAAACCAATCATTTAATGTTCCATTCCATTGAATACCTTCAACATTTCCATCTAACAGATTTGCAATTATAATTTCCTTTATTCCATTATTTTTAACATCCCCGATTTCCACCAATGTAGGACCATTCCCGACATTTACCGACCTATTATTCCAGGTTTGCACTGTGATATTCCAGGTGAAAATCGTGATACTATCATCCAAATAATTTGTGATTACTATTTCATTCAAGTGATCATTATTACCATCCCCAATGGCTACAGAAACTGGAGAACCCTCTATCCCATAATTTACCTGAGTCCAATTATTCCTTGAAATATTCCACAGTAATATGTTTATTTGATTA
>Ga0315279_10011432_pt1 | contig 10273 bp, 10 predicted proteins | sample YL17G06_20_MG_FD_203694 | JGI IMG/M metagenome (GOLD analysis project Ga0315279, IMG submission 203694) | Sediment microbial communities from Yellowstone Lake, YNP, Wyoming, USA - YL17G06_20 | ecosystem: Environmental > Aquatic > Freshwater > Lake > Sediment | place: USA: Wyoming | collected...
GCCCCGCCGTCGACGCGCTCCTTGCCGGGGCCGCCGCCGAGCAAGACGACGCCCTGCGCGCCGGCGTCTACAAGTCCGTTGCAAGGATGGTCGTCGAGGACGCGCCCAGGGCTTTTCTCTGGCACGCGATGCGTGTCACCGTGCGCCAGCCGTGGGTCGCCGGCTTCCGGCTCCCACATATCTACAACGCCGAGCGCTTCGACGGCGTACATATAACGAGGGCCGAGGCCAAAGCGAAGTAGTCGCCCCCGCCGGGTGCCCGGGCAGGTTGAAAAGCGTGGCGCGCGCCCTATACTCTAAGGCGCGGGCGGTTTCTCTTCCCATAAACGGCGTGGCCTTGCGATGATCGAGTGCAGAAACCTCTGGAAAGTTTACCTCGCGGGCACGCCGCGCGAGGTCGTCGCCGTCTGCGACGTGTCCTTCACCGTCGCCCGGGGCGAGATATTCGGCCTGTTGGGCGCAAACGGCGCCGGGAAAACTTCCACCCTCAGGACGATCGCGACCATACTCTCGCCCACGCGCGGCGACTGCTTCGTCGACGGCACGAGCGTCGCCCGCGACGGCGAAGAAGCTCGCCGGAAAATAGGCTACCTGTCCGGCGAGACCCGCCTCTACGAGCGTTTGACTCCCCGCGAGATCGTGAACTACTTCGGCGAGTTCTTCGACGTCCCCGCCGAAGTCGTCTGCGAGCGCCGCGAACGTCTCTTTGAGATGCTCGGCATGGCATATTTCGCAGACACTCCCTGCGGGGAACTCTCGACCGGCATGAAGCAGATGGTCTCCGTGGTGCGCGCCCTGATACACGACCCTCCCGTCCTCGTCCTCGACGAGCCGACGCGCGGGCTTGACGTCTTCGCCGCGCGGACCGTCCTTTCCGCCGTAACGGACTTCGCCGGCCGCGGCAAGGCCGTGCTCTTTTCCACCCACATTATGCGCGAGGTGGAAAAGGTCTGCCACCGCGCCGCCATCATCCACCGCGGCAGCCTCCTCGTCCAGGGCACCACCGCCGAGATCGTCGCCGAGTCCGGCAAGGCCGATTTCGAAGAGGCGTTCTTCGCGCTCGTGGAGGCGCACGATGCCAAGGTGGCATAGGTTTTTCGCCCTTTCCAGAAAGGAAATACTCGACATCCTCCGCGACCGACGGACGCTTTTTCTCGCGGTCATATTCCCCCTCGTTCTCTACCCGCTCCTTATCATCGGCCTCGTCCAGGCTGCCTACGTGGAATCCGTCAAGGAGAAGAAGGAGCGTCCCCTCGTCGCCGTCTCAAACGGGAGCGCCGCCCCTGACCTTGCCGCCAAAATCGAGGCCGACCCCGGCCTCAGGTCGACTGTGTTTGACGGCAGGCCGTCGGACTTGAGGAAGAAGGGGGCCGTTGCCGGCATCGTCATCCCGAAGGATTTTGCCGACAGGCTCTCCGCCGGCGAAACCGCCGCCGTCAGGCTCCTCTATGACAGCGCCGACCCCAAGAGCGTCGACGCGCGCCGGAAACTCGGCGACCTTGTCGGCGCCTTCGCCGGCAGCCAGCTCGCCATGCGCCTCGAATCGCGGGCAATCGAAATGGAGTTCATTCAGCCCGTCGACTTGAAGGAAGTCGACATCGCCACCCCGCGCCAGCGCGGCGTCGTGCAGCTCGGAAGGATCCTCGCGTTCCTCCTCGTGGTGCTCTGCATGATGGGTGCGCTCTACCCCGCGCTTGACGCCGTTTGTGGCGAGAAAGAGCGCGGCACGCTCGAGACGCTCCTTTCCATTCCGGCCACCCGCCTTGAAATCCTCGGCGGCAAGTACGTCGCCGTTCTCGGCATGTCGCTCGCTTCCGTTGTCGCCAATTTCCTGAGCCTCTCCCTCACGATGCTTCTGGTGAACGTGCTCATCAGGACAAAGGCCGCGTCGGGCGCCGTCGCCCCCGTCGATTTCTCCGTGCCCTTGTCGGCCTTTCTCCTCCTCGTGCCTGCGCTTGTCCCTCTTGCCGCGTTCTTCAGCGCGCTTTCGCTCGGCATCGCCGCCTTCGCCAGGAGCACCCGCGAAGGGCAGTATTACCTCGCCCCGCTTTACGCGATAGTCCTGCCGCTCACCGCCGCCGCCGTCGTCCCCAGCATGGAACTCACCTACGTCACGGCCGTCGTCCCGGTGATGTCGATATCGCTCTTCCTCAAGGACGGGCTTCTTGGAACGCTTCGGCCGGGGCCGACTATCCTGGCGATTTCGCTCCAGGTTGTTTACGCCGCGCTGTCGCTCAAGTGGGCCGCGCGCGTCTTCTCCCGGGAAGAAGTCCTCTTCGCTTCGCCCGCCGCCGAAACGGCGGTCCCTCCCGAGGCCAAAGGTCTCGCCCGCCCCTCGCACGCGCTCTTTGTCTGGGCCGTGACCCTCATACTTACCGTTTTCCTCGGCGGCGCCATCGCCCAGCGCCTCGGCCCCTCAAGCATCGCCGCCTCCCTCGTCGTCACCGCCGGGTTCATCCTCGCGCCGGCGCTTGTCTTCGCGGCGCTCGAGCGTCTCGACGTGCGCAGGCTCTTCCCCGTGAAACGCGTGACCGCGCGCGGGGCTCTCTCGATATTCCTCTTCGTCGCCGCGGCGTTCGGCCTCAGCGTTGCCGCGAACGCCCTGCAGCATCTCGTCATGGGCGCGCCGCCCGGCCAGCCCAAACCGGCCGTCGCGCCCGCGCTTCTTACGCTCCTCTTTTCCTACGCGCTCATACCGGCCTTCTGCGAGGAGGTGTTCTATCGCGGCTTCATCCTCCAGTCGCTCCAGGCGCGCCTCTCGGCAACGTGGGCTGTTGGGCTAAGCGCTGCCGTGTTTGCGCTCGGGCATTTCAACGTCCTCCAGTTTCTGCCGCTCTTCGTACTCGGCGTCCTCCTCGCGGTTGCGATGCGCCGCACGGGCACGCTTCTTGTGCCGATCGCGGTCCACTTCATCTATAACGCTGTTTCCGTCACCCTCGCCTCGAGCGGCTTCAACCCGACCCTCCCGTCATGGACCATGGCCGCACTCGGGGCAGGGGGGCTCGCCTTTGCATGGGGGGGATTCCATCTCGCCGGCAGGGACAAAAGTCGCGACTCGCGGGGTCGCTGAACCGAAAAGCCGGCTGTTCTGGGACGCGTCTACTGTGGGCCAGGTAACTCCATGTCAGGCCTTTGCGGTGTCTTCGGGTAGAGGCTCGTGAGGTTTGCGCCCGTACACCTTCTCGTAGGCCTTGCACCAGGGGCAGATGCTCCCCTCCACGCGCTTCACGAGCCAGTACCAAAACCCCCTCTGGTACTTCCGCGCGCGTTTGCAGGCGATGCAGGTCTTGCAGACCTCGGCCCTTGCCCTGTCCTTGTCGGTTATTGACGGCTGTGACATGCCCGCGCCTCCGCCGAATGAAGCGTTCGCACAAGCGGCGTACTACGTCTCCGCCGACTCCTCTTCCGCCGACAACAGCGCCCCGTACGGGTTCACCGGCCCCGCGCCCGCCCCCACGGGAAATGCCGTCTCGATGGCCGCCGAGATGAACTCCTTCGCCGCCGCCACCGCCGTCGGCAGGTCGTCCCCCATCGCCATGAAGGTCGCGATCGCAGCCGAAAACGTGCAGCCCGTCCCGTGCGTGTGTTGCGTCTGGACCCGCGGCGCGAAAAACTCGCTGAACTGGTGCCCGTCATAGAGCACGTCGATCGCGTCGTGCGAAAGGTGCCCCCCCTTTATGAGGACGTTCTTGGGCCCGAGCTCGTAAATCCTCTCGGCCGCCTCGTGCATCGTCCCGATGGAATTGACCTCCACCCCCGACAGTTCCGCCGTCTCCGCGAGGTTCGGCGTCACGACCGTCGCCATCGGCATGATCTCCTTGACGAGGACGCCCCGCCCCTTCTCGTCCAGAAGCACGCTGCCGTTCCTTGAGTACATCACCGGATCGACCACGAGCGGCGCCGAGTGGTTCTCGAGGTAGCGCCGGACCTTGTCGGCCGCGACGCGCGCGATATCCCCGTTGCAGAGCATGCCCGTCTTGATGACGTCGGGCTTGATGTCGGAAAGGACGCTGTCGAGCTGCGCCGCGACGAACTCCGGCGGGATGGGGTGTACGTCCTGGACGCCGATGGTGTTCTGAGCGGTGACGGCGGTAATGACCGATGACGCGTAAGCGCCCAAAAGCGTGATCGTTTTTATGTCCGCCTGGATGCCGGCGCCGCCGCCCGAATCGCTTCCGGCTATGGTCAGAACCTTGCGGTTCTCCTTCATATCGCCCTCGCTTTGAAGCCGCCTGCGATTGTAGCGCCGCGGGACCGCCAGTGCAAGCCAAACGTCCCCGGTCTTCGCTTGCAGGACGCGGCTTCGCCGGCCCTGTTGAAATGGCGGACGCGAACCGTATACTGCTCTTATCCCCCCGGGGGGGATGAAGGAGCCTGATATGTCCGAACATGCTCGTACTCGGCAGGTTGCCTCGCGCCTCGCGCGCATTGAGGGGCACGTGCGCGCCGTGAAACGGATGGTCGAGGGAGGCCGCCCCTGTTCCGACGTACTCGTGCAGATGGCCGCCGTGCGCGCCGCTCTCGACCGCGCCGCCAAGATGCTTCTTGCCGACCACATGGAACACTGCGTCCTCAACACCTCCCGCGGCCGCGACGCCAGAAAGGCCCTGGCCGAGTTGCGCGACGCCCTCCAGCGGTTCATCCGGTAGGGGGCGGGCGTGTTTGAGTTCCTGGTTCTCGCGGCGACGTCGTTCGGCCTGGGCGCCCTTCACGCCCTTGAACCCGGCCACGGCAAGACCGTCGTCGGCGCGTATCTCGTCGGCTCGAAGGGAACCTCCTGGGACGCGGTTGTCCTTGGCCTCGTCGTCACGCTGACCCACACTGGGGTCGTCATCCTCCTTGGGATACTTTCTACGGTCGCCGCCGCGTACTTCGTGCCGGAGACCGTTCAAGAAACGCTCGAACTCACTTCGGGGTTGCTCATCGTCGGCATCGGTGGCTGGATGATCGGCGTGCGCATTCGCCAGGCGCGCGCGCATCTCGAGGGCCGCGGCCGCCCGCATGCGGATGGCCACGCCCATGAGCATGAAGCCGAGCCTGGCACCGGCCGGCGCGCGACTTTCTGGCAGTTGGTGGCGCTTGGCGTCTCGGGTGGAATCGTGCCTTGCCCGGCAGCCCTGGCCGTGCTCCTGGCGGCGATCTCCTTCGGCAGCTTCGCGCGCGGCGTTTCCCTCGTTATCGTCTTCAGCCTCGGCATGGCGTCCGTGCTCGTCGCCATCGGTATCATGATGGTCAAGGCCGCGACCTTCGCCGCCAGGTATGTGGCCGAAAGCAAATGGACCCGCGTCGCCCCCGTCCTGAGCGCAATAGTCATTACCCTCGTCGGCGTAGGCCTGACCGTGAAATCGGTCGTTGGTCTCTTCTGACCCTGTCTCCTTCTGTCGTACCTTCCGGCGCCTTCTCGCGCCCGTCCCCGCCGGGAGCACGCGGTCCTCGCCAAGCCGACCGCCCGTTCGCGTCGCCCTCCTGCGATTGACCCGCCGCGGCCGCCGCAGTATCATCTATGTTCTGAGGTTTTCACCAGGGGCGCGTTACGGCATAAGATGAACAAGGAAGACGACCCGGCCGCCGACCCGGCCGCTCTCCACCACGAACCTCCCGACCTCACTCCCGCCGAAAAAGACCGCGGGATGCATTACGTCCTTTGGGCCGCTTCTCTCGGCATCGTCTTTTTCTTCGCCGCCGACGGAAACGTCTTCACCCTCTTCGTCAAGCGCCTCGGCGCGTCGAACACCCAGATCGGCGCCCTCATCTCTCTCCTGCAGATCTTCACCGTCGTCCAGGTCTTTATCGCCGGGATGATCGAGCGCCGCGGCAAGAAACCCTTCATCATCGGCGGCTGGCTCGTCGCGACGACGGTCACCTTTTCCTACGTCGCGATTCCGTGGGTCGCCGAAAAGTACGGCGCCGCCACCGCCATCTCGTGGCTCATGATCGCGGTAATCCCCGTCTCCCTCGCCCGCCAGGTCGCCGCCCCAGGCTGGATGCCTCTCATAAACGACGTCGTCCCGGCCGAGGTCCGCGGCCGCTTCTTCGGCAAGATGCGCATCGCCTGGCAGGCCGTGAGCGTCGCGTTCCTCTTGTTTATCACCGTCTTTTTCGCGGGGCAGGGGGGCGGCGCCTTCTGGCGCTACCAGGTCCTCTTCCTCATCGGCATAGCCGCGAGCTTCGCACGCGTCTACACGACCGCGAAGATTCCCGAGCTCCCGCCCACCCCGAGGAAAGACGCCCTCCCCGTGTGGAAGGCGCTCGTGAGCCCCTTCAGCGGCTCCGTCTACATGAGGTACACCGTCTTTTCCACGCTCCTTACCGTGGCGCTCGCGACCTCCGACACCTACACGGTCGTGTACCTGAAAAACGCGCCCATGTCGTATAACGACTCCTATGCCATATTCCTGAGCACCGGCGTCTTCTACATCGGCTCCGCGCTCTCGCTGTGGTCCTGGGGCATCCTTGTCGACAAGGTCGGCTCGAGGCCGCTTCTCATCATCACGACGGCCGCCATGGGCCTCGTCCGCTTCATGTGGCTCGGCGTCCTGTGGGCTCCCGGCATCCCGTATGTCATCCCCGCGTACTACTTCTTGAACGGCGTCTTCACTGCCGGCTATGGCATCGCCAACACCACTTACCTCTTCGCCATCTCGCCGCGCCACTATGGCAAGACGACCTACATCGTTACGGCAGGCGTCGTGGCGGCCCTCGTCTCGTCGGCAATGGTCCCCGTCGGCGGCTACACGATCGACGGCCTCTCCGCCTTTCACCACGTCCTCGCCCAATACGGCCTCGACGAGTACCGCCTCCCCTTCATCGCGTCGGGCATCATGGCGCTTCTCTCCGTCGCTGTGCTTTTCAAGGTCGAGGAGCGCGGCGCCGCCCCCACCATGGACGTCGTCATGGCCCTCGTCACCCGGCCCCTCCAGGCCCTCTACAACGTCCTCCTCCTCATCCGCCCCTTCGGCCCGAATGGCAACGGGGGCCACGGTGACGGACGCGGTACTGAGTAGTCGCGTCGGTTGCCGCGGTTCTCCGGCGGCCGGGTGTCGCCTCATCCTTTCATAGACAAAACCGTACCGGTCGAGCGTCCGTCTTGTCGATGAACCGTCGTATTCGTAGCGATTCTCGAACCCTGACGGAGGCGTAAGACGGGCGTGGCGGATTCTCAAGACTCAAGTGACCGCGAACAGGTCATAAGGGTCGATGGCCTCTCCCGGAGGTTCAAGTCCCTCTGGGCCTTGCGTGACGTGTCCTTCGACGTAAAGAGGGGCGAGGTCTTTCTCCTTCTCGGCCACAACGGCGCGGGGAAAACCACGCTCCTCAAAATCCTCCTCGGCCTCCTCAGGCCCACCGAAGGTAACATCCGCGTCTTCGGCCTCAAACCCTGGAACTACGTCGAGGGGCTCCAGGCCCGCGCCCGTATGGGTGTGATGCTCGAGGCCAACGGCCTCTACCAGAAGATGACCGCGTGGGAGAACCTCGAGGTCTTCGCCCGGATATACCGGCTTGACCCCGCCGCCTGGAGATACCGCGCCGAGGAACTTCTTTTCGACATGGGGCTTCTCGACAGGTCCGAGGACCTCGTCGGAACGTGGTCCGCCGGCATGAAGAGGAAACTCTGTTTCCTCCGCGCCGTCCTTCCCGAACCCGACGTCCTCGTCCTCGACGAGCCGACCTCCGGCCTCGACGCCGTCACCAAGCACACGATACGCCGCGCGCTCACGAAGATGGTCGCCGAACGAAGGACGACCGTCATCGCCGCAAGCCAGGACCTCGCCGAAGCCGAGCACAGCGCCACCCACGCCGCGCTCCTCCGGCTCGGCAGGATCGTCTACGCCGGTCCCATCGAGTCCCTCGGGAAACGCGTCAGGATCATGAAGTTCTGGCTCCCTCGCGAAATGGATTCGTCCGACATCGCCAGGTGTTTCTACGGCGCCGAGGTGTCGGGAGAAGAGGTCACGTGGCAGGGCAAGTCCGTGACGCTTCGTTTTCCAGACGGCGCGCCCGTGCCCGAGGGTTCCGCGCCCGAGTTGCCGTCCGGCGTGACGCGCGTCCCCGTGACGCTCGAAGACCTCTACATAGAACTGGCCCGCGACATGGGGGACATCTGACATGCGCCGCGACCTCGCCGCGATGCTCTGGAAGGAGTACCGTCAGTTTCGCAAAAACGCCGCCAACGAGATCGGCACCATCGTCGTCATCGCGTTCCTCGTCGCCTTTCTCATGCCGTTCGGGATCGTGAGAAGTGCCGTCGGGCGCGCCGTGGAGCCGTTCTCCGGCGTCCTGGCTGCCCTCGTCATCTTCGCGGCGTTTCTCTACATGTCGCTTGTCTCCGAGGGTTCTTTCAGCGACGAGATCCAGGAGGGCACGATGCGGATGCTTCTTGCAACCGGCATCCGGCCCCCGGCGGTCTTCGTCGCGAAGTGGCTCGCCCTCATGGCCCGCGCGGCGGCGCTCGTAATCACTGCGGCGTTTTTCGAGGTCGCCGCCCTCGCCTTCCAGTCGGCGGGGCCGGTAACCCTCGACCTGAAGTGGCTCGCCTGGGGCATGGGTTTCGCGATGCTCGTCAGTTCATACACCGCCGCCGCCAACGCCGCCGTCTCGCTCGTCACAAGGACCGCGATGCAGTTCAGGCAGTACGGCACCATCGTGTCTCTCATTCCGCTCGTGGCCCTGGGCGGCCTTGCCCATCTCGTGGGCATCGGCCGCGGCGCCATCTCGATCTTGAGCCTCCTCCTCTTCGCCCTGACCGTGGCCTCGTTTTTTATCGCCGTTGCCGCATTTCGCAGCGAAAAGACCCGCGCGTGAAAACCGCGAGCCCCTCCTTTGCCCTTGACTTGCCCTTCCCGTCCCGATAAACAGTCGTACCGATGACGTTGCCCCGCGCGTGGAAGAAATGTCATCCCGTCGTGTCCGATTTGCGAGGGGCAGCTCATGGGAGGGAAGCGCCGTGGTCTTGCGTCCAAAGCGCCCTTGGTTTCGAGTCCGCGACGGGGCTCTTGCCCTCGTCCTCGCCTGCGCCGTTTGTCTTTCCTGTGGCCGCCCGCTGGCGCCGTCGTTTTCCACCGACCTGCCGGCGAACACCGCCGCCACTAACGCCATGCGCAAGGAACTCGGCCTGCGCCTCATCGACCCTGAGAAATGGTTCTTCTACGGTACCAGGACCTTCGACGACAAGCGCGAGGAGGTCTGGAAGACCTCCAGGGACGGTTACGAATGCAAGAAGGTCGCGTACTATAGGACGGGCGCCATCCTCTGGGAGGAGGATTACTACTACACCGGCAAGACCTTCATGCCCGGCGTCGACCCGGACGCAGGGCATGCCCACGAGATGCTCGTCATTCACTATGAGTATGGAACGCGGAATATGGAGGTCACGTACATCGGCCAGGACGCCGCCGTCCGCACGCTCTTTGGCCAAACGCGCCCGGGAGACGTCGCTTCCTCCAAAGACGTACTGCCCCTCTTCGACGTGAACGCCCAGAAAGCCCTCGCCGACAAGGTCCTCGCCATGTGGGGCATGACGCGCCGGTAGAAAGATCATCCCATAGCCACGCATGCTCTCACGCAAGGCCCCCTGGGCCGCGGAGCTTGCCCGCCTATGGCGGGTTTGGCCGCTTCTGGCACGTTTGCAGGCTTCAGGCGAATGCCAGGTACCGCTTTTCTCTCCGCAGGAAATCGGTGACAGGCTCTTACGCAAGGCCCCCTGGGCCGCGGAGCTTGCCCGCCTATGGTGGGTGCCTGTCACCGATTTCCGGGCCCCGGAGCTTGCCCGCCTATGGTGGGTACTCCCGTCTCAGGCGTGTGCCTGTCCCCCACTTTCCCGTCCGCATCCGGAAGTGTCTTCACCCGTAACGTGTGCTGTTTTCAACGGAGCATTTCCATTTGCATTATTCCGGGAACCTGGCATCATCTCTCATGGACCAAGATTTGTTGCAGGCATCACGTTGAACGCCTGCCGTCATGTTACGGTCACCGGACCGCGCGATTAATGAAAGTCGCCCAAGGCTTCGTCACGAGGAGGGTCGCAGGATGAAGGCTCCTCTCATTGTTGTTTCCGTTACAGCGATCGCCCTGCTCGTAACCGTGTCCGCGCCTGCCGAAGAGTTCAAACTTGAGTACCGCTCCTCCGACAACCCCCAGTCAGCCGGCATAATCACGTCGAGTAAAGCGACCACTCCGCTGCCGAAACTGCCTGACGGCGTCTCGCTTCCTGAGAACGCCGGCGTCGAACCCGTCTTCGCGAAGTGGCAGACGCCGCTCGCGAAAGAGGGGTTCG
>Ga0315279_10011433_pt1 | contig 10272 bp, 10 predicted proteins | sample YL17G06_20_MG_FD_203694 | JGI IMG/M metagenome (GOLD analysis project Ga0315279, IMG submission 203694) | Sediment microbial communities from Yellowstone Lake, YNP, Wyoming, USA - YL17G06_20 | ecosystem: Environmental > Aquatic > Freshwater > Lake > Sediment | place: USA: Wyoming | collected...
TTTAACACAAGTAAATAATGTAAAGGTTAATAATATCAAACTAAGAATATTTTTTACTAATATTATTATAATTATATACATATATATTGTTAGAATAAGAGTAGGGAATATACTTATTAATAAATAAAGGTTAATAAGTATTTAAATTGGATTTATAATACCAACAGGACTATTAATTAACTGATTCAATCTAATATTTTCTATGATTATATTCCCCTTAAAAGTTCTGAAGCTGACCAATAGGGGGAGCTTGCTAATTTCCAGCCCTTTGACAAATGTCAAGGGGCTTTTTTATTTAAATCTTTATTTGGGAAAAAGGGTTTCTAAAATATTAAGAAGAACTTTTTGTTCTTGAGGTGATTTAATAACATATGGTCGCAACATCCGTTCTTTTATAATTCTCGAATTAATTGGATCACCAAGTTTTTCTAATTCTTGAATGATCAAGGAATCGAATTTTAATATACTTAGAATTTGTGTAACTCTTGCTCTCGAGATACCAAATTTTCGTGCAAGTTGTTAATGCTCAGTAATTAAGTAACTTATTTGGTATAATTATTTTACCAAAGGAGGTACTTAATGATGAAAATTAGTCAACAAGTCATCGTAAAAAGATGGAAGCCTATCCTGGAAGAATACGAAAAGATCCAGAATAAGGTTCTCCCCCGTCCCTTTCGCTTTGTTAAAGGCTTATGTCTTGCTCATCATATCTTAAAGTAAAGAGCTAAGACGTTATTATCGTAAATGGCAGGAAGGGGAAAAACAGGATGATTCCTTACTTCCTGCTCAAAGAGGGGCTCGTCCGGGATCCCGTAGAACCCCTAAAGAGATAGAGCGCAATATCCTGAAAGCCTACCACAGGTTCGGCTCTAATCGTTATGAACTGGTCTTATTATTTAAACCCTATTATTTAGATAAAACGCCTTCTCCGGCAACCATGGATCGGATTGAAAAACGCTATCCTTTAAGCCCGGGACAGAAGAAGATTATCAAACGCTATGAAAAGGTAACTCCTGGGGAGTTAGCCCATATTGATCTGACTAAGGTACCTAAGGATATCTGTATGGTATTTAAGATAAAAGATCTCTATGTCGCCGCCTTAGAGGATGATTGTACCAGATTAACCTACTTAGAGATCCTAAAGGATAAGAAGGCCTCTACGCTTACTTATTTTATGGCCCGGGCTCTATCCTGGTTCAAACAGATCTATAATTTTGAATTTGAGAAGGTACTATCGGATAATGGTCCGGAATTTAAAGGCTCCTTAGATAGAGAACACCCTTTTGAAACTATGTGTAATCAGTTAGGGATAAAGCATATCTATACTAGGCCCTACAGACCTCAAACCAACGGTAAGGTCGAGGCCTTCTGGAAGATTATCAAAAATGAGTTCTTCTATCCTAATTCATTTGATTCTTTAAAAGATCTCATCTATAATCTAGGAAACTTCTTATTTGAATATAACCACTTAAGAAGACACGGGGGAATTGATTATCTCACCCCCTACGAAAAGCTAGAAAAAGTTACCGAATTATTGAGCTAGTACAACACATCCCATTTTCTTTAAAATGGACCAATTGGCATTTGATATCTTCATTTCTTGGTAATATTTTAAGAAGTAATCCAAACATTAAAGAGCCAGAACGAGAGGAAAGATATGGGGTTAAATCTTTATCCTTGACAAATAGTTTAATTAACTGTCAAGAATAAAGATTTGATCCCGATAAACTTTTTAAATTAACCACTATAAACAAGGAGAAATATTCTATGTCTTACCCGATAATTCAAGTCAAAGACTTTCGTAAAATCTATGGCGATTATGTCGCTGTGGACGGCATTAGTTTTGAGGTGCAGCGTGGCGAAATCTTTGGCCTTCTAGGGCCTAATGGAGCGGGAAAAACCAGCACTCTGGAGTGTCTGGAAGGGCTGCGCATCCCCGATGGCGGATTATTACGAATTATGGACGTTGACCCTAATCGTCAGTTAGGTAAACTGCGTAACTTGATCGGGGTGCAGTTACAGACATCCAGTTTGCCCGAAAGCATCCATCTCGACGAAGCGATGAAGTTCTTCTGCGCCTATCACGGTGTAGTCCCGCGTTATGACGTGCTGGATCGTTTTGGATTGAAAGAGAAAAGGAGAGCCCAGTATCATCAGCTCTCTGCCGGTCAACAGCGGCGTCTGGGGCTAGCCTTGGCCGTAGCTCACCATCCCCAGGTACTCTTTCTGGATGAACCTACCGCTGGTCTTGATGTGGCCTCACGTATTGAGTTACATAATCTAATGCTTGAACTGCAAAGTTCTGGTACTACTATTATTCTGGCTACCCACGATATGGCCGAAGCCGATGAACTGTCTACCCGTCTGGCCATTTTGCTGCGAGGTAAGATCGTGGCTACCGGTACCCCGTTGTCGCTTACTGCTACCGGCGCGGGTCTGACTAAAGTATCCGTTCATACCAAAGGCTCCAGTCTGTCTGACCCTAACCTCAACTTCCCGGCGGTGAGTCAGTGCTTATTCAAAGACGAGTATGTTATTTACTATAGCAGCGATATAGGTCCTACCGTTTCGGCTATTATCGCTCATATCAAGGCCCAAGAGGACATACTCCTTGATTTGCGTGTAGAAAGACCTTCTCTGGAAGATCGTTTTCTGGAAATCACCAATATTGGAGGTGCTAAATGAACGCTTTTATCAGTCATTTTTCCTTCGAATTCCGCTCCGGGATTCGTAATAAAACTTTACTTTTAATGAACTATCTATTCCCTTTAGGTTTTTATTTTATGATCGGCTTACTGATGACCCAAATTAATCCTACCTTTCTGGAAACTATGCTTACGGCGATGGTTATCTTTGCTATTTTAGCCTCTACTATTTTAGGGATACCTGATCCCTTAGTAACTGCCCGGGAAGCCGGTATTTTTCGTAATTACAAAATTAATGGGGTTCCAGCTTTCTCTATTCTGGTTATTCCAGCTTTGACTACTATCTTACATACAGTAGTGGTAAGCATCATCATTATTATTACCGCTCCACTATTATTCAACGCCCCTTTACCGCTTAATTGGGTTGGTTTTGTAGTGACCTTTCTGCTTACTGCTTTAGCCTGCGCCGGATTTAGTGTGCTGATCGGGGTAATTTCCTCCAGTTCGCGGATTACCGTGCTCTGGTCTCAGCTTATCTTTCTACCCTCCATGCTGTTGGGTGGAATGATGATCCCCTACAGTATGTTACCAAAGGCGATGGCTAAAATAGCTCAGCTCTTGCCAGCTACTCAGGCGATGAACGCCTTTCGAGGATTGGCTCAGAACCTGCCTACCGATTTTAATCCGTTGGGGTCGCTCTTCATTCTGTTCACCAGTGGAATACTGGCCTTTGCCCTGGCCCTTTATCTTTTTAATTGGGACAGGCGCAATACCAATCAACGTGGACATCCTCTCTTGGCTTTACTGGTCTTACTACCCTATATCCTGGGAATACTTTTACAATAATCTAATCTATAAATAATGGTGAGTTAGTACAATCTCTTTGTTCTTATTTTAGTAGAAATTCCTTCTCAAGGAACTGTTTTATATATGGATGGAGAACCTTATTCTTCATCTTTTCGTACTCTTCCAGAGTAAGCCTCCATCTTTTAACTATAATTTGTTGATCAAATTTCATAATTAAGTACCTCCTTTGGTGATATAATTATATCAAATAAGTTACTTAATTGCAGAGTATTAACAACCGTCCCCTGACACATTTTATTTTAGAGCATTTTCTGAGCTCATAATATAAATATATTCTTTATATTAATATCAGGAGGAATAAAAATGGAAAAAATATTTGGTTTATGGGTTGATCATGAAAAAGCTATTATTGTCAGCTTAATGGGTAGAAGACACCAGGTTATCCATGTAGAATCAGATATCGAGGGACACTTTCGACTAAAAGGTGGCTCACGATCTAAAACGCCCTATGGTCCACAAAATGCTACTTCAGAAAGCAAAAAAGATTTTCGTTACAGTCAACATCTTAATATCTATTTTCAACATATTGTTGATTTGCTTAAAGGTGCAAAACAAATTTTTATTTTTGGTCCGGGTGAAGCAAAATTTGAGTTAAAAAAAGAGATAGAAAAGAATAATATGTTTTTAAATAAGATCTCCGATATCGAGACAACCGATAAGTTGACTGAACCGCAAATTGTAGCAAAAGTAAAAAAATATTTTGACAAAGAATAAGAAAGGAAAAGAGGAATTGGGTCTCGATATTTGACGTAACTTCTTTCTTAAATTGAAATTGAGGTTTTTATTTTTGGCAAAAAGAAGGATTTCTAAAGGTTATGTCAAATATAAATATATAGAGTTAAATAGTGTAAGCTGTATAAAGGTAACGGGAGAGATCTTTTAGATATGAGTAGTTTTAATAGGAGGTATGTAAATGAATATTTATAAATATGCTATGAAGATGGAAAAAGACGGTGAAAATTATTATCGTGAACTTGCTAATAAAACAGAGGATATAGGACTTCAGAACATTTTAAAAATGTTAGCTGATGAAGAAGTTAGACATTATAATATTATTGAACAAATGATGAAAAGTAAGGCAAGTGCAGAATTAGCAGAAACAGGTATATTAAAGAAGGTTAAGAATATCTTTATTAAAATTAAAGGAAAAAATCTAGTATTTAACTTTGACTTACCACAGATAAATTTCTACCGCAAAGCTCAGGAAATTGAAGAAAAGAGTTATAAGTTTTATATAGAAATGAGCGATAAGGTTGAAATCGAATCGCAAAGGAAAGTATTTTTAAAGTTAGCAGGAGAAGAAAAAAAGCATATGTTTCTACTAGAAAACTTAGTTGAATTTGTTTCCAGGCCCGAGACATGGATTGAAAATGCAGAATTTAATCATTTAGATGATTATTAAGATATAAATTATAAGGTAATGAAAAGAAAATGAGGTTAAATCTTTATTGTTGACAATTGAATATGTGATAAGGGACAATTCTTTGAGACGCTTTTATTACGTTTTTTTATTTTTAAGGTGTGATGAAGTTTAGGTTTTAATATTATTAAATTTAAAAGAACTTTAATTTGTCCATAAATAACACCGAAGGAAATTGATATTTAACTCAGGTATTAATAATGCTAAAAGATTAGTGAAAGATATTCTGGTATAATATAAATGGACTCCAAATGATTATCAAGGTTATATGAGATATGAAATTGTGAACTAAAGAGAACAATTTCAAAAAGGAGGAAAAACAATGTCTAAAGATTTCAAGATTCGGTGGGGTTGGCTTAAGGGAATGTATATTTACACTATTGTTGTAGGTATCCTTGGATTAGGAATGATTGTCATTCCTGAAGTGGTAAAATCGATTTTTAGCTGGCCGGTCGAAGAACCAATAGCTTTTGGAATTATTGGTAGTGTTTATATGTCTTTCGGGCTTTTATCGATATTGGGCTTACGGTCTCCTCTTAAATTTGTACCTGTCTTGTTGTTGCAACTTTGTTACAAATTGATATGGTTTATTGGTGTTATTCTCCCTCTCTTAGTTACCGCAAAGTTTCCCAGCTATGCTATACCTATGGCCATTATATTTGTGACTTATATCATCGGAGATTTGATCGCGATACCCTTTTCTTATATTTTTACTAAAGAATCGAATCAGTAAATTAAATCTCCAGGTTGTTTAAATATTATAGGGACGGTTGTAATAGCTTAATAATTCGTTAACTTTTTCTAACTTTTTTGAACGGTTTTGATTATAATAACATTAGTGCGGAAAAATCTTTTTTAGTTTCATTACTTATACAAAAAGTTCTGAGCCTGTCCAATAGGGGGAGCCAAAAAAATTACCAGCTCTTTGGCCTTTTGCTGAAGGGCTGTTTTATTTTTATAAATATTTTTTCAAAAAAGAAGGATTTTTAAAGATTATGTAGTATTAGAAATAGAAATATAGTTTAGTATACAATTTCTTGTTATATTCAGCGATTAAAAGAATTTCTAAAAGACGGGCTGAAAGAAGAGCGGTGATAACATTATTATCAAAAAGTCCGCGAAGATTTCCTAATGGAGGTGATATAAAGGAATTTTAAAGGGAAAAGGTAGATTTTTAAGCTAAAATATACTTTTTAAACTTGTATATGTTTGGAAAATTGGTTTATTTGTTAAATGTAAAAATATTAATCTAAAAAAGGAGATATCGATGAAAAGAAAATCTATTCTATTAATGGTTCTGATGTTGTTCGTTATTGTATTTACTTCTTTTTCCTTAATTGTTTTTGCTGAAGCGAATGTGGAGGAAGCGAAAGCAACTGTGATTAAGTGGGCTGATGAGAATGCGACCCATATTACTGAAGTGTCGAGCAAGATTTGGGAGTATGCCGAAGTGGGGTTAAAAGAGTTCAAATCCTCTGACCTTCTTGTAAATGAATTGGAGACAAATGGGTTTAAAATTGAACGTGGGCTTGCAGGAATGCCAACGAGTTTCGTAGGCACCTATACACATGGAACAGGCAAGCCTGTCATCGGTTTTCTCGCCGAATACGATGCGTTGCCTAATGGTCACAGCTGTGGCCATAACTTATATGGTGCTGGCAGTGTGGCCGGGGCCATTGCTACTAAACAGGCTATGGAGAAGCACAATATTGATGGAACCATCAAGCTTTTTGGAACTCCTACAGAGGATACCCATGGTGGTAAAGTATGGATGGCCAGAGAAGGTGTATTTGATGGCTGTGACGCCATCTTGAGTTGGCACCCAGGTACTAAAAATGAGGCCAATTATGGATCAAATCTGGCAGTGCAGATCCTGGAGAATAACTTTAAAGGGGTGAGTTCTCACGCTGGCGCTGCTCCTGAGAAAGGCCGCTCAGCCTTGGACGGCCTGATGATATCCTCCATGGCCATGGAATTCTTAAGGGAACACATGATTGAGCCTATGAGAATACAGTATATCGTTACGAACGGGGGTCAAGCTCCAAACGTTGTTCCCGAATATGCCCAGATGAAACTCGTTATCCGTGGTCCGATGATGAAAGATATTGAAGATCTCCGTTCACGGTTTGGTGGAGTGGATGATTGTATTCGTGCCGGGGCTTTGGGGAGTGGTACGGATGCGACTATGCAGGTTGTGGGTGCTTTTTATAATAAATTACCTAATAAAACAGGTTCCTATCTGATCAATGAGAATATGAAGGCTATCGGAGCACCTACCTTCACAGACGAAGAAAGACAATACGTCCAATCACTTGCTGAAAAGTATAATATTCCTTTGGGCAAATTGGATAGTGAAATTTATGATCCTATAGACGATACTACCAAAGCTTCTGCTGATACTGGAGACGTCAGTTATTTAACCCCATTAATCTCCTTTAATGCAGCCACTGAAGCTATCGATACACCTGGCCACAGCTTGGTAAAAAAGGAGCAGAATGGCATGTCGATTGGCTGGAAAGGTACTATATTTGCGGTCAAGGTATTAGGTTATACGGCTATCGATCTCCTGACTGACGAAACTAAATTAACCAGTATTCAGAATGAATTCAAGGAAAGACTTATTGGTGCGGATTACCGTCCGATTATCCCAGAAGACTTATGGCCTCCAATTCCGGAGCAGAACCCCCCGGATTTCAAGGGACCATCCGTCCAAGTTCATCCCAAACCGAAAGAACCAGAATCACTTCTCTTTTGGAAGACAAAATGAAAATAAGTTTATGCACACTTGACAAATGGTTCAAGGTTTTAATAAGACAACTAACCCTTCGGCGAAAAAAATAGAGGAAAGGCCGAGGGACAATCTGCTCAGATTTAACGGGAAGAACCATTTTAGTTTCATTATTTATACTAATAGTTCTAAACCTATCCAATAGGGGGAGTCTTTATATTCCAAGCCCTTTGGCATTTGCTGAAGGGCTTTTTAATTTTTATAAATATTTTCATATAAAAAGAAGGATTTTTAATCTAGTAAGTCGAATTAATATCCAGTTGTTATTACTAATTTCTTAACCTCAATCCAGTTTAAGGTTGGTACAATAGAAAAATCAATACAGAGGAGTATAAAAGACGAATTGGTATATTAATTATTTGATGCCTATATCTTTGGTTTGAAAAAATCTATAGGAGGAAAATAAAATGGTTTCATCGATCAAGTCTGACCGCTGGGTCTATCTTTGGCTAGTAATCGGGGCTTTACTGCTCATGTTATCTGCCGGGCGGTTCGGAGTGGCCCTGGCAGCCTGGCTGGCGCCGGTCTTTCTGATCCGCTTTTTCCGCTCACAGCGGGTAGGTAGGGGATACATTTTCACTCTACTCTTCCTTTTCGTGGCTTATGGGGTTGCCTGGCGAAGTATCCTTTCCTTTCTCATCTTCGAATCTCTACCGGTTTACCTGGTAATGGCGTTCTTTATGGCACTGATGGGTTCGCTGCCTTTTCTGGCAGACCGTTGTTTAGCACCTCGCCTGAAGGGTTTCATAGGTACACTAGTATTCCCGTTAGCGGTAACTGCGATGTTCTTCCTCTACAATCTAGTCAGCCCCATGGGAAGTTTCGGGACGGTGGGTTACGAGCAATACAGTAACCAAGCTCTGACGCAACTGGTGTCCATCACCGGCCTATGGGGATTGACCTTCCTGGTGAGCTGGTTTGGCCCGGTGGTCAACTGGGCCTGGGAGCGCTCCTTCAACTGGCCCGTAGTTAATCGCGGCCTCATGGTCTTTACCGCTATTCTGAGCGTGGTGTTGGTCTTTGGTGGCCTTCGCCTGTCGTTCGCGCACCTTGAGCCCGGCACCGTGCAGGTACACAGTTTCTCGCTAACCGATGAAATCTACAATCGTTATGAGCGCGATCAATCGACAAAGGAGATAAACGATAGTTATATCAAAGGTACGCTCCGGGAGGCTAGCAGAGGCGCTCAAATTGTTCTTTGGCCTGAGATGGCTGCTGGAGGTGTTGCGCAGGAAGCCAATGCGGTACTCACCCGTGCACAGGAGGTTGCCCGACAGGAAGAAATATATTTGGTCATAGGTATGCAAATTGCCTTCCCGAACGAAAATCGCCCTACGGACAACAGGTTGATTGTGATTAACCCTTCCGGCGAGATTGTCGTGAATCAACTCAAGTACGGGGCGACCATAATATCCAATAATACGCCCGGGGATAGGATTTTGCAGACGGTTGATACCCCTTATGGTACTCTCATTGGAATCATTTGTTGGGACGCCGACTTTCCGACAGTAGTGAACCAGGTGGGTGAAAAGGGTGCTGACATCTTATTTGTCCCGAGTGGCGACAATCTTGGTGTTGCCCGGTTGCATGCTCAGCAGGCTATCTTCCGTGCCATTGAAAACGGTGTTTCGCTAATCCGTCAAGATTCCACTGAAGGGTTATCTGTAGCGACAGATCCCTACGGCCGGGTGCTGGCGACAATGGACACCCATACCGTGGGCGAACGGGTGATGGTGGTTCAGGTTCCTACGCAGCGCGTATTCACGGTCTACTCCGTCATCGGCGACCTGTTTGGCTGGTTATCCGTAGCCGGATTTGTTGGCATCATTGTTTTGGCGATTGTTGGAGGGCGCAAGGGTGCATCTGCCAGCCCCTCTGTTAAATAAACTTCCGGTCGTCAGCTAATCCACGCAAGAAGTAGCTGCAGATAAAATTGAATTATTATTTTTCTCTATTATGGGTTGCAACATCAAATACAACAGCAGCCACAAGCACAAGGGCTCTGACGATGTACTGGTAGGATATATCGATGCCCATAAGGTTCATGCCGCTCGTCAGTGACATCATAACTAACGCACCGATGATCGACCCTGTAACCTTGCCGACGCCACCGGATGCTGATACACCGCCGACAAAAGCCGCCGCGATTGCATCCAATTCAAACAGAGTTCCCGCCGTCGTTGTGGCGGACTTAAAACGGGACGCGAACAATATGCCCGACAAAGCGGCAAGCATGCCCATCGAACCGAAAATCACATAGGTTATTTTCTTTACACTGATGCCGCTCAACTCAGCCGCCTCTGGATTTCCGCCGACAGCATAAATATGTCTACCGAGCACCGTCCGTGACATAATGAAATTATAGACTAAAACCACAATCAATACGACCACCGCAGTCCATGAGAGGCCTCTGTATCCTGCGAGCACCCAGGTAATACCCCCGACTAAAGCCGACATGAATACCAATTTAATGATGAATAAATACATCAGCGATACTTTAAAGTTGTAGGCCCGCATCTTTCTGCGGTTGTTCATCGCGTTTATGATGAAAA
>Ga0315279_10011434_pt1 | contig 10272 bp, 16 predicted proteins | sample YL17G06_20_MG_FD_203694 | JGI IMG/M metagenome (GOLD analysis project Ga0315279, IMG submission 203694) | Sediment microbial communities from Yellowstone Lake, YNP, Wyoming, USA - YL17G06_20 | ecosystem: Environmental > Aquatic > Freshwater > Lake > Sediment | place: USA: Wyoming | collected...
GATCGGGAGCGGACATGAGCGGGATCTCTTGGCATGGGAATTGGATGTTTCATACTCAAGAGTCTCGCTTGTCCGCTCTCGTTTTTCAACCGCCAAAAAGGGCGCGAAAAGTTCTAAAGTTCAGTATCTTCTGAAAACAGTCCGGTTTTCCACGTACTTGATGGAAAGCGCATTCGCTCATACGAGTGCGATCCTTCCGTTCCATCAAAGTTGACATAATTTATGTCATAAGGTTCACCCGATCCTGATGGATAGCTGTTTGGAGGAATAACCCAAATATCGGCGTGCAGATATGAGTCTTTTTTCTCGCCATATACCAGAGCGGGCACCTCCGCCCCAATATTGTTCGCCTCGACATACCCCTCGCAGACCTTGTCCAGAATCCGCCGCATGTGCTGCGCCGTCTCGCAGGGATAGGTTTTGCGCGCATCCATGATCCATTGCTCGGAATGGAAATTGCACCTGGCACTGGCCGGCCAGCCCTCGCGGTTCACATAGAAGATCCCCGTGTTCGGGTCCCATTCATAATCCAGCCCGCGAATCAGTGCCTCTACTTCGTATCCCATGATTGCCCTCCTGGAAGGAGTACCGCGCCCCCAAAGATTCCCGGTCCGCTTGTAGTGAGCCGCGCGGCCAGGTGGGTGAACGGGGGCGCAAGCGGCAAATAGGCCGTGAAGGTTTCGCTGTGGACGCTGTTTTGACTGTCCACTTCGCCGCCGACAACACTCAAAGACGCGCCAGGAAGCACCCGCGCGTTCCGGCCCTTGTCGTCTTCGGCCTGCACGACTTCGCCCCGCAGTATCGCCCGCGGTGGGATAGCGCCCACCACCACGAGCAGGACGCAAATGTCCCCGCACGGCACGAATGGTCCGACAGACCGCCCCGCCGGCAGTTCCTTCGGCTTGAGCGCCATGATCGGCGTCGGCGTCTCTCTCTGGCCGCTCTTGCGGACCATTTCCCGAATCTGTTGTTTCACGCCTTCCGTCATCGTCAGCATAGGTTTTTCTCTCCTTTGGATTGAGAATCAGCTGCTCCCCTTGTCGGCCCGATGATCCCGCATGTACACGGCCTGCGGCGTCATCGCGTAGCCGAAGATGCTCCTCGCCAGTCCGGCCCGCTCTCCCGCCGTCAACATCCCTCGTGTTTCCTCAATGAACCGGGTCACCAGTGCATTCTCCCGTTGCCGCCTGTCTTGTTCGATCAAGTCTTGGATGGACTGAGCCGTGTCGAACATCCTAAGCTACCTTCTCGCCTTCCAGTGCCGGGATGAAGGCCAGCCGCCAGTAGTCCTTCTGAATCCCGCGCGTGAACATCATCGCCAGGGATTCCACCTTGGCCGCGGCGCCCGCCGGATCGCCACACCAGAAAACGTGAAGTCCCGCGCGAACGGACAGGGCATCCAACGTGGAGAGGATCGCGGACGGCGATATCAGGGAGCGGTATTGGTGAAGATGCACCTGGTCCTCGACGGCCTCAATCACCAGTCCCCGGAAGCGGAAGCCCCGCATCTTCTCTATTTCGCGCAAGAAACGCTCGCGGTCTGTCCCCAGGCTTCGGCAGAGGTCTTCCAGGTTCTTTCGTTCCACGATGAAGGCCGGGTTCTCCCAATCCGAGAAGCCCCGGATTCCATAATCCCCAACGGGCAGCGTTGCCCGCTCGGAAGGAACGTTCTCGAATCGGAGCGGGGATTGCTCTCTCGTATCAATCTGGACGATGGGAAGCGTTTTTTCCATTGCTCCGCTTCATTCCGTGCCCGTACAGGCCGGATCGCCAGTCGGGCCGAAGGTTACCACCCGCCCGGCGCTGCCGCCCGTGGCTGGCTTGCGCTGGGATCGCGGACCGCGTGCGATACGAATCTCCCTCCGCCCCCGCAGCCAAGCGATTTCCTTTTCCGCACAGTGCCGCAGCGCCCGCTTGTCCGAATCGTCCAGGCCCTTGATCTTGAGTCTCAGAGCCAGGACGGCCCGTTGCAACCGCTGAATCCGCGCTTCTGTCGTCTCCATCCGGGCGATCCTTTCAGGAACGAGTGATTTGTGGTGGCTTCCGGCCGGCACCGCCACCAGGCGCCCATACAGGGAAAGGAGCCTTGGCCTTCATTCTGTGGTCGAAGCCGCCCGTTGCCGGTGGAGACTGTCCTCGAGCCACTCAAGGACGACCTTCAGATCCGACACAGGCAGCGCCGTCATAGCGGCCTGAGCGGCCCGCAGTCCACGGCCCCGCCCGACCACCGGGACCGGCTTCGCAAGAACCTCAGAGAAGAAGGCGGCCCAGTCCGTGCTCAAGTAGTCGCGGAGTAGATCGTCCTGGCCGGGTAGATGCTTCGTTGCGCTTTCCGCCGCCTCAAGCCTCTTCGCATACGTTGCCATTGGTTCCCTCCAATCGCCTTTCAATCGCCGTCAGGCGGTCTTCGATAGTGGTCTTTTCAGTCGCGGCAAGGAAATGTCCGATCAGGAAACCGATGGTCCTTGCGGCCATAACCTTGTCAATTCGGGCGTCGGTTTCCAGATTGAAGATGAGGCGGGATAGGCATTTCCTTGCATCCTCTGCGGTTAGCAGGGGATTGGGGATGTTGTCCGGCAGGCCACCAGGGTTTACCTTTTCCGGTAAACCCGAAACCCGCGCAATTTCGAGAACCTTGGCACGCCTTTTGCGCTGGCTTTGCCGCACGGCGGCCCTTTGTCGCTCAGGATTTTTATAGGGCATCAGCCTGGCTCCTGGTGGTTTTGGGGGCGGGAAGCCCATGAACCGCCCGCCCCCTTATCCCGGCGGGGTGACAATGCCAAAGCCCGACGGGCCGCGTGCAAGGTCACGCGGGACTCTCTACGCGATCAGGCCTTTTTCACGCGCCAGTTTGGACACGGCCGCGAGCGCTTCCGAGAACGAAACGCCCCTCTTGGCTGAATACGCGTGTGCATCTTCCGACAGGGCCTCGCGCATCTGACCATCCGGCGTCTTGAGTTCCTTCTTTCCCGCCGCCGGGTCCCGTGCGACCGCGGTCAAGGCGTCCCGATAGGCCATTCCCTGATGCGTCTCCTGGAACTTGAGGGCCTTGTCCCTCAAGATGCTCCGCGCATTCGGCACCGCGACGGTCTGTGGTTTGGAAACTTCTGCCAGGGCATCGCGGTATGTCATGGTGGGATGGCCCTCCATGAATGTGATCGCCTTCGCTTTGAGTTCGCTTCTTGCTTCTTCCATTTTACTTTCTCTCCTTCTGGCCCCTATGCCAGGTTTTAGGTTAGATTCTCGGGCGCGGCCGCCGCGTCCGGCGTGACCGTCAGAACCGGCACGGCACGGTCCGCGCCGCGCAAGTCGCTTTCCTGAATCTGAAACCGGTCTAAGCCCTTGAAAAAGCGGGGCGGATCAACGCCGCGCCAGACCAAGACGTTCCGAAAGCCGGCCCGCGTGAAGGGAGGCGCAGGCGCGACGACGTCGGCCTGGTCCTCTTTTGGCAGGGTTTCACGAATCTTTGAGAACTCCGCCTCGAGAACAGCGCGCTCCTCAAAACATTCGTTCGTTTCGGCCAAGGCGCCCAGCATTCGGTTCCAGGCCCCCCGGAACGTTTCCAGGGCCGTCGCGAGGAGATCCGCGTCCAGTTCCACCAGGCCCCGCGAAAGGGCCGCCAGCCCCTCGCGTGCCGCGCTGTGCTTGGCGCCCGGAAGGGCGTCCCGCAACATGGACAGGCTTGCCTCCAAACCCTTGACGTCCTGCTCGAGGTCCCGGGCAAGCCGTGAATCTTCACGCCTGCCGGCCTGTGGATAGCATTGTCCTCCGAGCGCATCGCATCTTGTGCGCGCTGCAATCCCTTCCCGCAGGGTGTTGAGTTCCTTCTGGGCCTTCGCCAAGCCCTCTTCGCTTTCCCGGATTTTCTCGAGCAGGCCATCCAGGATTTCAGCCTTCGTCTTTGTTCTCACGTCATTCATGTTCATCCTCCTTCGCGGTGGATACCGCGTCTATTTTCTTCCCCGCCAGGCGGGTTTTGTGTCATCACTTCATCCCGTCAATCAGAGTCCCGAGCCGGATCCTGTCCGACATCTCACACCCCTTTGTATCGGTCAGGGCGTCCAAGTCCATGCGGTCTTCAATCTCCGTGACGATCCGCTCCTTGAGGATGTCCCAGGGCATGGCGTCCAGTTCCACAGAACATTTCTCACCATGCAGGGCAGTGAACTTTGCCGTTCGCCGATCCGTCGGCTTGTTGAAGGCAGGCGGCAAGTGATAATGCTTGATGTCCTGAAGGGTCAAGGCGCACTTCACAATCTCCGGACGGCAGCCGAAAAACGCCAGCCGCTCACGCAAACTACGAACCATATCCTCTCCCGATGGATCGTGGTCTCCGTAATAGAGGATGGAGGCACTCTCGCCGGTCCCCAGGCGTTCCGCCGCGCGATGAATGCTGTCCCATCCATCATATCCCCGGCCAACGTTCAGAGTCACACCATAGGGTTCAAGAACTTCCTTAAACAAGCCACTCAGGGCGTCCTTTTCTAACCATGCTTCGATATAGACATTCTGGTCCTTCCACACGTCTCGACGGTAGGAACGCCGCACAACCTGGAGGAAGTCGGGCAGGTCATCCCACATGCTCACCGTTCGCGGCCTCCGGGTTCTGTCCTCGATCCAATCCCAGGGGATCAGGCCCTCCTTCCGGGCGTTCACCAGCGCCACTCCAAGCTTATGATATTCGGCAGCACTGTTTTCTATACCATGGTTAGAAACGAGCTGATAGAAGAGTTGTCTGAGTGTCATCGGGTTCTGCTTTTGCAGAATCTCACGCGCTGCCTCAATGATATCCTGTGTTTTCTTGTGCCTTGCCATCATCTCCCCCTCTCCTGATATTCGGGCGCTGCCTTATGCCGAGAGACATCGGCTTTCACGTCTGCCGCCAAGTCGCCGAGGATAAGAACCGCCCCCTCTGCCGCCCGCCGCGCGTCTGCGGTTCTGCGTTCATCGTTTCCCCTCATGCCCGCACCTCCTGAATGTCAAGTCCGACAGGCCCGCCAGCCAGCCTCTCAAGAAGGGCATGTATCTTCGTTTGGTGTTCTGGTGCCATCAGCACGCCAAGGGACAGGGAACGCGCCGGGACTCCTACAACCAGCGTGCCGCCAGCCCCGCCCAAGCATTCGCAGTCCTTGAGCGTGATTGAGAGCGCCATGCCCAGTGTCTTGCGCTGTTCGAGAAGCATCGGCCAGAGATATGACACATCGGGCAGGGTTTCCATTTCGTAGGCGTCAAGCAGTCCGCTCGCGGCCTCCAACTGCCCCGACAGGTAGGCGCACGTTCCTTCCATGTTGCTGAGGACGGCCCTAATTCGGGCCAAATCAACCTTCTCAGTGTGCCTTGTTTGTGGATTCTGTGTGTGTTTTCCCATCCCACTTCTGCCTTTTTTTGTACCACTTGTACCGGATGTACCACTTATTTCCTATTCTCTGGTGGTTTCGCGGTAGACTGTTAAAGAATAGGAAATATCCGGTACATCCGGTACAAGTGGTACAGATCTAAAGCAACCTGACGCCCTCGAAGCCTCGCAGTTTTGCCCCTGTCGCCTCTCGGTACTGAACTGATGGAACGCCCAGACGCCCCATTTCCCGCCCGAATTTCGCCCTCGAATAGGCGTTGTGGCCGTTGTCCCGACACCAGTCCCTATACGACTTATAGGCCATTTCGCTCGACACACGCGGCGGAATACCACCACTCCAGTCCGGGGCGGCTTGCACCAATTTCTCTTCCCTCCAGATTGCCAGAGGATTGTTTTCCTGACGATACCCGCTCAGCGCCTCCATCATGGCCGGCGTCACCTCAAAAAGCCCGCGATCGCGCAATCTTCGCACACCCGCGATGGCCAAATTCAGAATTCCGGGCAGTTCACATGTCAACTTGACATCCAATTCCAGGTCCAGCTCCTCTTGGCGAAAGCACCGTGGGAAGCGCACGAGCAGCAGCCGCCGCCAGAACCCTTCACTTTTGTCCGAGATGTGCGGCGGGTTGTTGCTCTGGATGATGAACCGCGCAGTGGATCGGATGGGAAACGGATCGCGCCCTTTGCGCTCTACCTGGACAGTATCGCCGCTCACCAGGGCCTTGATCCACCCTTCGTCCAACTGGGCGCCGCCGCTCGTTTCCGTCTCGGTGCACACGTTCAAAAGTTTTCCGACAAGTCCCGCCGTTGGGAAAGTCCGCTCCGCCCGTAGGGACATGAGTGGAAGGCCGGATACATTACTCTTTCCGAGCAGGTTCTCGAGGACTCTCACGAAACGGCCTTTGCCGTTCGCGCCTTCGCCGACGAGAAAAAGGGCTTTCTCTTTGGTCACGTCCGGGACAAGGCAGTAACCCATAAACTCCTCAAGTAGGCTCCGTGCGCCCGGATCATCGGGCAGCCACTCCTCAAGCGCCTGCGTGAACCGCGGACACTCCGCCATGTCATCGTAGACTACGGGCAGCAGGTTTCGCGCCCGCCATTTCGGATCGTGCGGATGCAAAACGCACGTCCTGATATCAAGCATCCCATTTTGGACTGCAATGTAGTCCATCGCCTCTTTTGGCGCAAAGAAGTCATCCGGTTGGAGTGTCTCAAGTTTGAGCTGATGTCGGATATCGCCGTGGGCAGAGCGCCGCGCTCGCCCCAAAATGAACGCGGTACTGTCCCGGTCAATCTCGTCCGAGGAAACCTCTGCAAACACCTTACCGTTGTACTGCCAGAAATCACCAGTCACGGAAACCAGAGTCGGGCGCTTCAGATAGATGTGCCGCGCCACGTGTAGCGGAATTGGCGCACCGTTGTCTGAGAAGACGGGCAGATTCTTCCATGCGGGATCGGGTCCGGCAGCCGTTTCAGGTTGCACCGGGATCGTCCCGGCCGCTTTCCAGGGATCGGCGTTTTTGCTCTCGAATGGCGTTGCCGCGTCCATCAGCTCGCGCAGAGCCGCCGCACGATCCGGCGCGTCCCGAAGCCGGGCGTCCAGATCGCGCTTGTTTTCCAAGTCTGGCAGGATCACCCGGACCTGGCAACTGGCCTTCGTGAGAATCGCGCCCACGGTCTTCAACCATTTCGCGCCGGCGTCATCGGGATCAGGTGCAAGAACAACATGACGGTCGTGTAGCAGGCCGGCCAAGGCCATCTTGCCGATGGGTCCGGGATAACTGCCAGCCGTGCCAATCACCGCCCCCCAGCCCGCGCTCAGACCCGCACAGACATCCGCCTCGCCCTCAACAATGAGAGCCACGCCCTCAGTTGGAAATGGCCAGGGACAGAACAGTCCGGCATGGCCGCCCCGATTGGTAAGGGACTTCTCGCCGCCGGAAAAGGGTTCATTGCAGCCCCGCCTTTTCTTAAAACCCACTTCGGTTCCATCGGCGTTCCTCATCGGAAACTGCACGCAGCCGTTCAAGGAACGAGCGCCCAGCATTTTGAGAGCGCCAACATCCCAGCCGCGCAGCCCGGCCAAGTGTACAACCGAGTCGCCGTCCTTTTTCCTGTATTCGGCCAACACGCCCGCCGCCCCGCAGGCATGGCAGAGAAACGCGCCCGTCTCGTAATTCACCGCAAGCGAGCGTTGGTGATCGCCACCGTGGATCGGACAGAAGTATCTTTCCTCAAAGCCGTCCCTGGCCGCCGGACCTTGCTGGCGATAGGCTTCGATGTCGGCGCGAGAGAGTTCAAGCGTGGACGGGTTGTTCATTCGGCACCTCGATGGTATGGTCCGCAATGTACTTTTCCAAACTCCGCACGTTGTAGCGGACCATCCGCTGCCCCAGGCGGACGAAAGGAGGTTGGCCGGGTGTCTGCCTACACCTCATCGTTTCGAGTGTCGCTTCAGAGACACCCAGAAGCTGACTTGCCTCTTTCGTGGTGATAAGTTGTGCGTGCATACTATTCCCCTTTCGCCCCGTGTGCGCGAACCAATCCTAACGCGCCATAGCCAGTTTGCTATGGGCAAAACAGGCAAGCAAGCGTTCTGAGGATACAGAAAATGCGCTTTTTTCGGGATTTACTGTATCTGAATTTATAGGCGGGAAAGGTCTTTGATAAACTTCGAGACACTATCATCGGAGTCAACATCTGAGTCGCTAACACACACATACAGGAAGTGTCCAAACGCAGTAAGTTTGCCGGTATAGCCAGCCCGTGACACGCCAGCCTTGCGCCCGGTTGCCTCTGTCCACTGGCGAGATAGAGCTTTATGTGCGGCCTTCAGAATCTTCCGGGCCGGGCGCCCCGGCGTGCGCTTTTCGGCGGCAAAGAAGCAGTCCAAGAGAAGAGCTCCGATACTCACACGGCCCCTACTGAGCGGGGGAACATCGGCAGCGCTTTTTCCCATCGTTTCAATGAAAGCACGGAAGGCCGCCGCCCCCGCAGCCCCGCGTCTACGAGCCGCATCGCGCGCTTGGTCCAGGGATTCATCCCGATATTCGGATAGTACACTCCCGACGTATTCGCAGAGCGGCGCCGCAGCCTCCGCCGCCTTCCTCTTCGCGCCTGCTTTGACAAGGACGGTTTGGATTCTCTTCGTTCTTTGCGGATCGGGCCGATGGTATGCCAAGGGCGTTAAGTCAGCTGGCACGGGCGCGCAAATGGCCTTCCAAATGAGCTCTTCGCAAATGTCGCGGACCTTTCGGGGGAAGTCAATCCACGGGTAATCGAATGACTTGGAAAAGCCCGTTCCCCCATCCCCGAAGCCCAACATAGGATCGTGCCGCATGATTCACGCCTCCTTCGCCGTTGCCGCGTCAACAACCACTGCGGGTTTTGACGCCCTCGCAATGGCCGCCTCCAATGGTTTCACCACGAGATTTCGGAAAATGGCCATGGAGTGTTTCAGGGCATCGCCCTCGCCCAGACTTACCGCCGCCAGTCGCGGGATGTAGTGCATCGCGGAGACACCGCGCGGGGCGTGTCCGATATAGGCTTCCACGATGGGGCTGAGCCAGCCCTCAGTCGCGGCCAAGGTGGGAAGCATCTTCCGCAGGTCCTTGGCCGTCCACCCGATATCTGTTTTCCAGGATCGGATCGCCGCGCCGAGGATCTTCCCGTAGTTGTCAAAAGAGCCGCCCTCGAAATGAAAGCCCGTGTCGGTCGTTGCGACGTGTCCTCCGTCCATTGGTTTGATCTTCGTCTCGGGCCGCAGCGCCCATGCCCGCCGCAGGGCCTCGACAGCCCGGCCACAGATCGGGATAACCCTTCGTGAGGATTCATTCTTCACTTCGCCCGACACCTCGACAAGCCCGCGGTCCAGGTCTATGTGGTTCCACGTCAAGCGAACCACCTCAGTGGCTCGCAATCCACACAGCGCAGCCATTGCAGCCGGTCCTTCGAGTCGCGGGGCGTGATCCCGCAGCCAGTCCAGGAACCCCAACACGTCCCGGACGAAAACCCTTGCTGGCGGATTCTTCATCTTGTTTCCGATGCGAAGATCAAGGGCGAACAACGGAGTCCCATATACCACGTGCATCCTCTTGCAGGTCTGCACCACAGGCTGAAGGTATATCCTCCTGGCCGTGTCCGATAGTCTATCGAAGCGGACAAGGTATCTCTCAATGATCTCGCGGTTCAAGTCCTTCCATAGGCGAACGCGAGGATAAGCCCTCGACAACCACTTGGTGACCTTCTTCACCGCATAGTCCCAATGGGAAATTGCCCGTTCTCCGCGCCGTGACTTGGCGAGCGTTGCCTCGAATGCCTCTTGGATGGTCAAGGTTTCGGTTCTATCCGGTTCGGGGTCGGCCGCCGTGGTCTTTGTCGCGTTCTCCGCATTCGCCGCCTTCCTTGCCGCCGGGATGCCCATTGCGGGATACTCGCCCAGGGTCTTGCGTACAGGTTTCCCGTGGGTCCGCCCATACCAGAAGAAAGTCCGCTTCCCACTCGGAAGGACGCGAACACCCAGCCCTCGCGCCTCATCGTCATAGCGCACGAGCCGGTCAGCATCATCGGGACACACCAGGACGTCCAGGACCGGCTTGGTGAAGTGGATGGTCCTGTCAGTTTTCGCGTTCCTTTTCATGGTCTGAGTCTCCTTTCCCGTGCTACAGAAATGCCCCCCGTGCTACACTCCAGGGCAAACTATAGCAAACACCCGCAAGGAACGCAAGGGAAAAAAGCACCACGAAGCCCAATAAAATAAGGCACAATAGGGGCATGACAAACCACAGCAAACTCAGGCAAGTTTTGCCTTTTTCTGTTTTGTAATCAGCAGGTTGCGGGTTCGAGTCCCATCACCAGCTCCAACGGCAAGCGGCGTAAGCAAGGCGACATCACTCGCTTGGATGTTCATTCCTTCC
>Ga0315279_10011435_pt1 | contig 10272 bp, 12 predicted proteins | sample YL17G06_20_MG_FD_203694 | JGI IMG/M metagenome (GOLD analysis project Ga0315279, IMG submission 203694) | Sediment microbial communities from Yellowstone Lake, YNP, Wyoming, USA - YL17G06_20 | ecosystem: Environmental > Aquatic > Freshwater > Lake > Sediment | place: USA: Wyoming | collected...
GACTCCATCGTCGTGCGCGGTGGGTCTCCCGACCCACCGCGCAAGAAACGCGTGATGGACCGCGGCGGGTCGGGAGACCCGCCGCGCACAAACCCAATCTTAAAACGCTCTAACGCAGGTGCTTCGCCTCGAGGTACCACAGGGCGACCCGCTCAAGCGCCTCGGCCCGCGAGCACTTCGGCGCGGCGGGAGCGGCCGCCGTGCGCAGCGCCTCGCTCACCACGTCGCGCTGCTCGTCGGTCAGGAAAAATGTCATTGGCCGCGCGGGGACCTGCACTTCGTGCGGCGGCAGCGGCGCCGGCGGCGGCTTCGACAGCGCCACGAGCCGCTCGACCGCGTCCGGGGGCTCCGGCAAGAGGCGGGCGAGGTCTGCGGCCGACCGCCCCTCGGCCAGGTGCGCCACGAGCCGGGCCCGAGCGGCCGGGTCGTCCCGGCCCTCCAGCCGGTTGAGCGTGGCCAGGAGGAGCCGCGCCTCGGCGTCGTCGACCTCCCACACGTCGCAGCGTGCGTGCGTGTGGCCCAGTTGCCGCAGCACCTCGGCGCGGTGATGGCCGTTGAGAATCTGGTAATGGGAGGACGCATCGGAAAGTGCGGGCGCTTCAGTCCTGGGCTCCGCCGGGCCGGTGTTTCCGTCGCCGTTCACTTCGCCTTCCGCCGTCCGCGCTCCGCACTCAAGGGGCCTGACGATGAGCGGCTCGTACAGGCCGGTGCGCTGGATGTGGGCCTTGAGTTTCTCCATGAGCCGCCGCGGCATGCGGTTCGAGTTCTCCGGGTGCGGCTCGAGGGCGTCCAGGGGGATCCACCGCAGAGTCACGGGCCGTCTCCTTTCTGCTCGTTGAGGATGGCGAGAACCCTCGCCAGTTGTTCGTCGGTCAGGCCGGCGACGCAGCGGGTGAGCGGGTCGTCGGGCAGGCCTCCGTGCGGGTCGAGGCCGGTTTCGCTCTCGGGCCGCGCGTCGGCCGGGCGGGCCAGTTCGCGCTGGGTATCGAGGGCGAGTTTGAGGATTTCGCGGGCGGCCTGTCGGGCATCGGCCGCCGACTCTCCTTCGAGGTCCTGGATGAGCCGCGCGACCGCCACGGGCGCCCAGCGCAGCATGGCGCTGGTGGCCTGGAGGATCGGCTCGAGGGCATCCTCGGCCAGCAGCGCGCGGAAGTCCGGGTCGGCGAGCCACCTGCGGAGCGTGTCGGGCCGCGCGCCTTCACGCCGGGCGGCCTCGTCCAGGCGCCCGCCGCACTCCCAGATGGTTCGGGCGATCTTGCGCTGGCGAACCGTCGGTTTCACAGGGTTTCGTTCCTCCAGAGGTAGTAGACGGGGGCGCTGTCGAGGTGCCGGGCCACGAGGTCCATCGCCCGGACGCGCTGGGGCCGGTTGGTCCGGTGGTTCTTGGCCCCGAGGTACGAGCGGGTCCAGTGCTCGACCTCGCGTTCGACGAGCCGCCGCAGGCCGGGGGCGAGCCCCTCAATGGCCTGTCCGAGGCTGGCTCCGCTCCGCCGGGCCGCGCGGCCGATACCTGCCGCCTCCATCGCGGCCAGGAGCCGTTCGCCCTGCGGGGCCTGGCGCTGAGGATACGCGGTCATGCCGGCCCGCTCGAACATCGGGTGCATCTGGCCCATGGCGGCCATCGCCTCGACGTAGGGTGTTCCCACCTGCGGGAGCGTCTCGGCCACCAGGCGGACCGCCAGACCCAGTCCTCGCCAGTTCGGCGCGACGACAACGCGGCTGATGATGCGGAGTTCGCGGTTCACGAGGTACCCTGCGGCCACGCGGCCCATTCCTGCCGTCCGGTATCGGCCCCCCGTCGCCCGGTCGCGCGCCGCCAGCGACAGCGGCGGCCGGCTGTACACGATGACGGCCACCAACCGCGCCCTCAGCCCCCCGCGAACACTTGGCCCCCCGCCACTACCCAGCCCCCCGTGAATACAGGGGGGGCAACCGCCGCCCGCGCCCGCCGCCTCGTACACCATGCGGAAGATATCCGTAACCGCCCCGGCCGCATGGCTCCGGTAGTGGAGCGGCGCGAGGGCGAGCCAGTCTTGGCGCGCTGCCCGCTCGATGCGGACTCCCGCCAGCAGCGTGCACGGGCGATTGGCCGGTGGGCGGGGTTCGCTCATGGCTTGGCCTCTGCGCGACTGGGATCGGCGTACAGGACCTCGATGCCGCGCCCTTCGTGCTTGATGACCAGAACGTCTGGCGCCAGGTCTTCCGCGATGTCGTCGTGCGCGCTGGCGGCAAGGACGGTAACTGCCTGGCTCGTGGCAAAGCGCCGGACGCGATAGGCAACCGCCCGGGCGCAGAGGCGGTCGAGCGTCGAGCAGAACTCATCGGCGACGAGGACATTCAGCCCGTCGCAGACGCGTGTGTTGACAGGAGAACTGCCCACGAGCGCGTCGAGCGCCAGGGCCAGCCGCAGGCGCCATCGCTGCCCATCCGAGAGTTCCTGCGGCGTCCTCAGAAGGAGAAATGCGTCGGCCAGCCCGGCGGCGCTCAGCAGCCGCAGGGCCGGTTCGAGCGGGCCGGCCATGAGGTCGATCACGGGACGCTGTACGCTGCGAAGCGCTTCGCCGGCGCCCACGGCCGCCAGGTCGACGATACGAGCGCCGGCGCCGTGGACCTCGCGGATGGCCTCGACGAGGCCCTGAAGAAGCACGCTCTTGCCCGATCCTGACGGGCCGGTGACGAAGACCACGTCGCCCGGGCGGACGTCAATAGGAAGGTTGTCGTACAGGACGACCTCGTAGGACTCATCCAGGCCGATGCCGAACATCTCGGCCACCTTGAGCATCCGGTCGCCACAGGGCGCCGCCGCCTGGCCCGCTGGAGCCGCCCGGAACTTTTGATTGATCGTGTACGAGGTCATGCGTATGCTCCCGTCGCGAGGCGCCGGATGATCCTGTTCAAGAAGAAGTTCCTGGAACAGATCGCGTCGGGGGCGAAACGGCAGACCGTCCGCGTGTGGCCGAGGCGGCGCCTCCGCGCCGGGCAGATCGAATATGTTCCCGGCCTGGGCAAGATCCGCATCACGGCGTTCGAGCCTGTCCGCCCCGAGACCCTCACGGAAGAAGATGCGAATTTCGACGGCTTCGCTTCCCGCGAGGCGCTCCTGGTCGAACTCCGGACGCTGTATGGGGACCGGCTCGACTCACTCCCGTGTTTTCGCATACGGTTTTCCTATCCTGCCGACACAGAGGCGCAGTCATCGCCCTCTTCCTGACGCGCCTGCGTTGAGCCCTCGTGGTCCAGGCCCGTGCTCGTGCGGCGGTCATGCCTTCGGGCCTTTCGCTGGATGGTTCGCATCATGCCCCGCAACTGGCCGAAACTGGCCGGATCGGGGGGACTTCCGTTGAAGCCGGCTGGAGCGATGAGCCGATTGCGGGCGATCTCGCTCAGCGAGATGCCCAGGAACCGATGGAGACGTGCGAGTCGGCGCTCCTCGTCGGCCAGCCATCGCCAGCAGCGGAGGATGGCCAGATTCTCGGGGTCGGTGGCCCGCAGAAGCGCCCGGCGCAGCATCCGCCGCACTGCACCGCGGCTGACCCCCAAGGCCCCGGCCAATTCCCCCTGCGTTGCGCCTCGACAGTAAAGGAGCCGCAGTAGGCTCCGCTCCTTAAGTGGCAGGAACCGGAAACCCGCCGTCTGGAGGGCTGACGAGAGGTGGCCAATGTCTATTTTGCTGTTCATCAAACGCATAAGTGTCACAATAGCGGCCGGTTAGCCCGCCAGAAACCACGTGTTTGCAGATTGGCAAACTTCGCCTGATATTATACACGGCGTTTGGCGATAGTCAAACTAATTCCGAAGGATTTGCCTCTTCGCCAACTGCTGTTTCCTTTTTTCAGAACTTGGTCTTGATTTGTGTTTGTTTGGCGGTAAACTAGATGAGAAGGGCCGGAGTTGCTCGGCGGGACTGTGCGGGAACAGGGAGACTCGGTATTGGTCGGTATCCCAAGCCGACGGCGGGTGACAAGATGTGTCGAAGGCGCGGGGGCGCCTCACGGAGAGGAATCATGGGACTGAGGGAGAATCTGAGGGAACTCGATGCCCTGCGCCAACTGCTGGGCGTGACGCCGCAGAGCGCCGCATTCGGGCAAGAGGTCCGCATGGCCAGGACAAAGCGCGGCATGACACTGGAAATGCTGTCGGCGGCGACCGGCATGGCAAAGTCCTACCTGTCGCAGATCGAGACGGGCTATGCGCCGCCGCCCCGCGATGAGAAGGTCCACAGGATTGCCGTGGCCCTGGGCCTGGAGGGTGGAGTACTGGTGGCCCGCGCGCATTTCTCGCAACTCCCGGAGGAGGTCAAGGCGCGGATCGCCCGCCTCCGCGAGGTATTCGATTCAGCGGAGAAGGTGATCCGGGCGCTTCTGGCAGCCCAGGCGGGCGCGAATCCGGATCAGGCCTCCGAAGAGGCGCCGGCTCCGGGTGGCGGGGCGGCGGCGGAGGGCGGCAGCGCCTCTGCGGGAATCAACCTCGATGACCTTCATCGAAGCGGCCTGCTGCACCACCTGGCCGAGTGGGGCGAAGAGCGCGCCGACGACCACGCCGCCGGCATCCGCAGGATCCCCATCATCAACAAAGTGGCGGCCGGCTATCCGCAGGACTTCACGGACCTCGGCTACCCGGTCGGCATTGCCGACGACTACGTGGCGGCGCCGGCCGAATTGTCGGACCCAAACGCCTTTGCCGTTCGCGTGGTCGGCGATTCGATGGCGCCGAGGTACAACGAGGGCGACGTGGTCATCTTCAGCCCCGCGGCCCCCGTCAAGTCGGGAGACGACTGCTTCGTGCGATTTGCCGTAACGGGCGGCCCCCAGGACGGCCAGAGCACTTTCAAACGAGTGTTCTTCGATGCAGAGGACCAGATCCGCCTTCAACCCCTCAACGAGCGATACGCTCCCACATTCGCCAAGCCGAGCGCCGTCGGAGGCATTTTCCGCGCCGTGGCGCGCTACGAAAGGCTGTAGAATAACCTGCGGGTCGACGATGCGCCCTCTCACGCCGGTTTCGCACAGGGGCGGCCGTGCGCGCGTTCAGGCGCGGCCCCGTTCAGGAGCAGCGCATGGCGGAGGATGTGATTCTGTTGGCCGACGGCGGCGGCGGAGAACGGACGATGACGCTCGTGCGGCGCGAGATCCTCGCGCGATTCGCCTCGGCCGACTCGAGCGGAGAACTCGCGCGCCTGGCCGACGCGGCCCGGGTCGAGGTCGACGGCATCGTCCTGGCCTTCACGACGGATTCCTACGTCGTGCGGCCGCTGGAGTTCCCCGGCGGCGACATCGGGCGGCTGGCCATCTCGGGCACCGTCAACGACCTCGCGTGCCTGGGCGCGCGGCCGATTGCCATCTCGCTGGCGCTTATTCTCGAAGAAGGCCTGCCCCTGGCGACGCTGGCGCGGATGCTCGACTCGGCGGCCGCAACGGCCCGGTCGGTCGGGGTCCCCGTGGTCTGCGGCGACACGAAGGTCGTCGAGCGCGGCAGCGCCGACCAGATGTTCCTGAATACGGCCGGGATCGGCCTCGTCGCCAAAGGGCGGACACTGGGGGCCGACCGGATACGTTCCGGCGACAAGGTCCTCGTGTCCGGGACCGTGGCGGACCACGGCGTGGCGGTGATGAGCAAGCGCGAGGGCCTGGCGTTCGAGGCGGCCGTGTCGAGCGACGTGGCGCCGCTGTGGCCGCTGGCCGAGGCGCTCCTGGCCGCATGCCCCAACCTGCGGGCCCTCAAGGACCCGACGCGCGGGGGCGTGGCGGCCGCCGTCAACGAGTTGGCCGAGGCGGCGAACGTGCGGATCCGCGTCGACGAGGCATCGGTGCCCGTGCGGCCCGCCGTAGCGGGGGCGTGCGACGCCCTGGGCCTGGACGTCCTGAACGTGGCCAACGAGGGCAAGTTCATCGTCGTTGTGCCGCCGGGGGAGGCCGAGGCGGCGCTGGCGGCGATGCGCGGCCACGTGCTCGGGCGCGAGGCAGCCGCCATCGGCGAGGTGCTGCCGCCGGCGGCGGTCGGCCCGCGCGTAACCCTGCGGACGACGATCGGCGGCGAACGGGTCCTCGAGATGCCCTATGGCGAGGACCTGCCGCGCATCTGCTGAACGCCAAGTGACAGGCTAACTGAGTGACTCAGTGGCGCAGTTGCCGACGCTCCTTGGCACTGCCCGTTGAAGGTCGCAGGTTGTAGCCTTGAATACGGGAAAGCCGCGCCCCGCCGCTGTATGTTCGCATCTCTGATTCTCTCATGGAGGGCCGCCATGACGGGCCAGAACGCCATCGTGCCGCTGGGCCGGATTGAGGAGCACATCCTGCTCATGCGCGGCGAGCGGGTGATGCTTGACGCGCACTTGGCCGAACTCTACGGCGTCGAGACCAAGTCCCTTGTCCGTGCCGTGAAGCGGAATATCGAGAGGTTTCCGGCCGACTTTATGTTTCAACTGGGCGAGAAGGAATTCCGCAACTTGAGGTGCCAGTTTGGCACCTCAAGTTTGTGGGGCGGACGGCGTTACCGCCCCTACGCCTTTACCGAGCACGGGGCCATCATGGCGGCCAGCGTGCCGAACTCGGAGCGGGCGGTCAAGGTGAGCGTCTACGTCGTGCGCGCCTTTGTGAAATTGCGGGAGATGCTGGCGGCGCACAAGCAACTCGCCCGGAAACTGGCCGAGTTGGAGGCCCGCCTTGACAGCCACGACGAACAGATTGTCTCGCTCGTCAAGGCCATCCGGGAACTGATGACGCCGCCGCCCGAGTCGAAGCGAAAGCGCATCGGGTTTCACGGGTAGGGCGGTCGCGAATGGCGGGCACCTGGTGCTGTGGGTCGTCCCAAAAATTGGCATGGTTCACCCCCGCCGGGGATGAGCACCCAGTAAGCCTCCGGCACCGCCGGGGGATGCCTCAACCCGGTTCATCCCCACGCGGTGCGTGGGGCTTGTGAACCATGCCCAAAAATTCCCCGTTTTTCGGATTTGACACGGGGCGGGATTTCCATAGAATACGTCGCCTTGGTGGGCGATTTATTATACGGGGCGACGTGAAAGTTTTCACGGGCCGTCCTGCGGGGGGGCGAGGGGGTCGGGCGGCAAAGGCGGCCGGCACTCTCAGGCGCCGCCGGCGACGCCCGCCTCAGGCTGAACGAGGGCGCGATCGGGTCCTAGCGAGCACCTTATTGGGGAGCATGGTCATGGCAAAGCAGAAGACCGTCATCATCATCGACGATGACCCGGACGTGGTGGAAGCCACCAAGGTGGTTCTCGAGGGAGCGGGGTACGGCGTGGCGTCGGCCTTCACCGGGCGCGAAGGCGTGACGCGAATCCGCCAGGGCGGCATCGATTGTATTTTGCTCGATGTGATGATGGCCAAGGACACCGAAGGGTTCCACATCGCCCAGGACCTCAAGGCCGACCCCAAGACGGCGCAGATCCCGATCATCATGCTCACCAGCATTTCGCAGAAGACGGGCTTTGAGTTCTCGCCCGACACAGACAAGGACTTCATGCCGGTCGAGGTGTTCCTGGAGAAGCCTGTGGACCCGAAGCGGCTCCTCAAGGCGATCGGCGACGTTGTGAAATAGCCGTAGGGCAATCGCCCCGGGGCGCGCTCGTCTCGCGAGGCGAGCGAACCGGCGCCGGGGTCTCCGGCCGGCAGGACCGGCCGGCGGACGAGCCAGCAGAAGGAAGGAACTTTTCGCATGTTGCCACTAGTTCTCAACAAGGGCGACTTGGGCGCGTGGATCGGGGCGCTGGCGACGGATCGCCGGGTGGCCGCCCCGGTTCTCAAGGAGACCTCGCCGGCCGACCGGACGGACCTGAAGTTCGGGTGGGAGTACGTCACCGACCCGGCCGAGGTGCGCCTGGATTACACGGTCACGGTCCTCGGGCCGAAGAAGTTCCTCTGGCCCTCGCGCCAGAAGGTGATGGCCTATGCCCTGGGCGGCGCCCCCAGGCCGACCGCGGTCATCGACCATGAGCCGCACGTCCTTTTCGGCGTCCACCCGTGCGACGTGACGGCGATCATGACGCTCGATGCTGCGTTCTCGAAGGACATCGCGGACCCGCACTACCTTGCGCGGCGGGCCGACACGGCCATCATCAGCATCGACTGCGTGGCCCCGTGCGACGAGTCCTGCTTCTGCCTCGACATGGGGTCGCTGTATCCCGAGTCGGGGTACGACGTCATGCTGACGCCCGCGGGCGACCGGTTCTTCGTCGAGATCAAGACGGAACTCGGCCAGGCGCTCGTTCAGTCGGCGAAGGTCCGGCCGGCCACCAAGCAGGACATGCAGGGCCGCCAGAAGTTCGCTGAAGAGAAGCGCGGCAACTTCCACTTCCAGTTGCCGTTTGAGGTCAAGTACCTGCCCGAGATCCTCGACGCGTCCTACGACAGCCTGGTGTGGGAGGCCATCGCGCGGCGGTGCTTCTCGTGCGGCTCGTGCAACACGACCTGCCCGACGTGCTACTGCTGGGACGTTTACGACGACGTGGCGATGGACCTGACGAAGGGCTGCCGCGTCCGCCGCTACGACTCCTGCCAGTTGGATCCGTTCGCCGAAGTGGCGGGCGGTGAGAACTTCCGAAAGGACCGCTGGAGTCGCCTCAGGCACCGGATGTTCCGCAAGGGCAAGTACATCCTCGAGCAGACCGGCCGGGCCGGGTGCGTGGGGTGCGGCCGGTGCGAGCGGGCGTGCGTCGCCAGCATCAGCATCAAAGACACCTTCATTCAGATCGCAGGGAGCCGGTAAGCCGCCCCGCTTGCGGGGCGCGTTTGAGGCGCTGAGCAACAACGTCATTGGCCCCTCACAAACAGGGGCGGGAGCCGAAACCTGTGAGTCAAGCGGCAATCGATTTCGCGAAGGGCGCGGCGGCGCCGAGCCCGTACGTGCCGAGGATGGCCCGCATCCTCGAGGCCGAGCAGATGACGGAGACCGAGCGGTTCTTCCGCATCGCCCTGGAGGGCGAACCGCTGCGCTACGAGCCGGGCCAGTTCGTCAGTTGCATGGTCTTCGGCATCGGCGAGTCGCCCATCAGCATCTGCTCCAGCCCCACCCAGGGCGACGAGTTCGAACTGACGGTGCGCAGCGTCGGCGTCGTCACCAACGCCCTCAAGGCGTTCGGCAAGGGCGACCGGCTGGGCGTCCGCGGGCCGTTCGGCAACCACTTCGACTACGGCGCCATGAAAGGCCAGGACGTGCTGTTCGTGGCTGGCGGCCTGGGCCTGGCGCCCACGCGGAGCCTCATCCGCTACGTCCTCGACAAGCGCCAGGACTTCGGCAAGGTCACGATCCTCTTCGGGGCACGGGAGCCCAAGTGGCTCCTGTTCCGCAAAGAGGTCGAGGAATGGGTTAAGCGCAAGGACATCGACACGCGCGTCACGGTGGACCGGGCCGACGCCTCGTGGAAGGGCAACGTCGGCGTCATCACGCGCCTCTTCCGGCAGATCGAGATCGACCCGGCGCTGACCTACGCGGTCATCGTCGGCCCGCCGGTCATGTTCAAGTTCACGGTCCTCGAGGCGCTGGCGGCGGGCGTTCCGGAGCACCGGATCATCTGCTCGCTGGAGCGGCACATGAAGTGCGGCGTCGGTAAGTGCGGGCACTGCCAGATCCGCGGCATCTACGTCTGCCGCGAGGGGCCGGTCTTCACGTACGAGCAGGTCAAGAAGTTGAGGGAGGGCATCTGAGATTCCGAATCCCGGATTTGAGATTCGAAATCGCGGAGCTGAGGTCTGAAATCTGATATCCGGAATCTGAGATTCCAAGCCAGAGAAGGAAACGAGAATGGCCAGACCCGTCTTGTGTATCGATTCGCTCTCCTGCTGCGAGGGGTGCGGCCTCCAGATCCTGAACTGCGAGACCGACCTCCTGCCGATCCTCGAGAAGGCCGACATCGGGCGATTTCGCGAAGGTTCCGACGGCGATGTGCCGCACTACACCATCGCCTTCGTCGAGGGCTCGATCGTCACGCCGCACGACATCGAGAAAATCCAGGAACTCCGCGCCAAGACCGACATCCTGGTGGCGCTCGGGGCGTGCGCGACCCACGGCGGCGTCAACGTCCTGAAGAACTTCCAGGACCCCGACGACGTGGGGCGGTGCGTCTACGGCGACAAGCGGTCCTGGTTCCCGCACATTCCCGCCCGGCCCCTGAAGGCCGAGGTCAAGGTCGACGCCGAGATCCCCGGCTGCCCGATCACCTCGGAGGAGTTCCTGGAAGCCGCCAAGTGCCTCCTCATGGGCAAGCCTTTCCGGCCGCCGAATTACCCGGTCTGCGTCGACTGCAAACTGGCCGACAAC
>Ga0315279_10011437_pt1 | contig 10271 bp, 8 predicted proteins | sample YL17G06_20_MG_FD_203694 | JGI IMG/M metagenome (GOLD analysis project Ga0315279, IMG submission 203694) | Sediment microbial communities from Yellowstone Lake, YNP, Wyoming, USA - YL17G06_20 | ecosystem: Environmental > Aquatic > Freshwater > Lake > Sediment | place: USA: Wyoming | collected...
TTGGACTTGCTCACATCGAAGAAGCGGCGGGCGTCGAGCGTGTCGTTGCGCAGGAATTCGTAGAGCGCGCCGCGCAGGCGGTTGGTGCCGCTCTTGGTGACCACGGTCAGGACGCCGCCGGCATAGCGGCCATACTCGGATGAGAAACCCGAAGTGATCAGTTTGAACTCCTGCACGCCTTCCAGCGGCGGGTTGATCATGGCCCCGGTGTTGCGCTTCTGGGTATTCTCCACGCCGTCGATGACGAAGCCGAAGTTGTCGGCGCGGCCGCCGTTGACGGCGTAAGCGCCGTCGCCGCCGTCGCCCTTCGGGAGCACGCCGCCCGTCAGGTATGCCAGGTCCGAGAAATTGCGCCCGTCCAGCGGCATTTCGGCGATCTCGTCATTGGTGGTGACCTCGCCGCGGGCCGCGCTCTCGGTGTTCAGCACCGGCGGCGTATCGGTGACGGTCACGCTCTCGCTCGTCGCCCCCACTTCCATGGGGATGTCGATGCGCTGCACTTGGTCCACTTCCAGAGTGAACTCGGTCCGCTTGTAGGTGCGGAACCCGGTGATCGTGGCTTCCAGCCAGTAGCGCCCCGGATTCAGGTACGGGATGGTATAGTCGCCGACCTCGTTGGAAGTCACCTGCCGCGACAGGTTCGTGTCGAGGTTGGTGATCTTCACCGCCACGCCGGGAATGACGGCGCCGGTCGCGTCTGTTACCCGGCCCACGACGCTGGCCGAGGAGGTCTGGCCGGCGGCGCTGGCCGCACAAGCCAAAAGCAGCGTAACAAGGATCACATGTCTGAGCATGACCAACTCCTGCAGAATTGCGGCAGCTTGCCAGGCACCGCTGTTCCCACAGAATTATACGGCAAAAGCAGGTTTTCGAGCGCTGGTGGTGCTGTACCGCTAAGGCCTGGCGCCTGAGTGGCGCTTGGCTACTGCACGGCGATGGTGACGGTATTGCTGGCAAGGCCGCCGCCGGCCATGACCAGGGGGACGGCCGGGCCCGGCGTGACATCCTGCGGCAGCTCGCCATAAATTTGCCAGGGGCCTTGCCGCGCTGTGATTCTGCTTGCATTGCGCCGTCAAGTGTTGCTACAACCGGCACATCGAGGAGACAAGTTAATGTTTTGCAGTGCGTGCGGAAAGCAAGTTGCGGACCAGGCCGACTTCTGCCCGGGGTGCGGCGCGCCGATGAGTCAGCCGGCCGCGGCTAAAGTGCCGCCTTTCTGCGCCAAGCTTGCCTCGCGCTCGGCTCCGCGGCGCCACACGGCGCTCCGCCTCCGCGGCCCTGCGATTCTGCTTGCTTTCGCGTGGGCGGGGTTGTAGTTTTCGCTCTAGAGGGGACCACTCTATTTCCTGTGTGATCGGTGAGGGAGGCGAACGATGTTTTGCAGCAAGTGCGGGGCAACGGTTCCCGAACAGGCGACTACCTGCCCTTCATGTGGGACGCCCGTCACTCCACCCACAGTGCCGAGCTCCGGGAAGTTTTGTCGGAACTGCGGCAAGGATATGCAGCCCCAGGCGGTCGTGTGCGTGGCATGCGGCGTGCCGTCGGGTACCGGGGCCAAGTTCTGCCAGAATTGCGGTGCAGACACCAACCTAAACGCGGACGTATGCGTGAAGTGCGGCGTGCGCCTGGCTAGAGCTGCGACTGCTGGCCGGCCGAAGTCCAAGTTGGCCGCGGGGTTACTCGGGGTCTTTGTCGGAGGATTGGGCATCCATCGGTTCTACCTGGGCTACACCGGCATCGGCATCGCCCAACTCGTTCTGGCCTTCCTAGGCATTCCGACTTGCGGCATCACCGCCGTCGCCGCCTGGCTCTGGGGACTCATTGAGGGAATTCTCATACTTACGGGCCATATCAACGTGGACGCACAGGGCCAACCGTTGGGGGATTGACGGATGACTGCGAACGAGATCCGGGCATTCGCTCCCGCCCGCGCTGCAACCATAATGATGCTACTCATGGCGCTCGCTGTGGTCCCGACTCGTTGGGTGGCGGCTCTTCCGTCGATCTGTCTCGCTCGAAACCTGTTCGGCGTTGAATGCCCCGGCTGCGGGATGACGCGGGCCATTTCCTGCGTGTTGCACGGCGATTTCCCGACGGCTCTTCGTTACAACAAGCTTGTTGCACTCCTCTTCCCCCTGCTCTGTGCGGTTCTGGCGCTCGACTTGTGGACCTGGGTCCGCCGAAGGTCCGGCCGCACCACGAGCAGCTAGCGGCCCAACATGAGCGCGCACGAAATCAAACGAGCTCTGCTGATCGTCTGGTTGATAGCGACGGTCTGCGAAACCGCCATTCTTGTCTCACCGTTTATATTGACGCCCCAGGCAATAAGCAGCATGACGCCCCTCTGCGTGTCCAAAACGAGGTACAACAGGTCCTGCGTGCTCTGTGGGATGACAACCGCATTTCTTTCAATGTCCAAGGGAGATGTCAGGGGAGCGCTGAAGCACAACCGGGGCAGCGCATGGCTCTACTCGGCCTTTGTCGGCAACACCACGCTTGCGCTGCTGCTCGCTCTGCGTGCACTCTGCAGCAGACTAAGGCCGGGTGCTCGTCTACGGGCAAGACAGCGGCAGGCTGCCTGAAGGAGATAGCGTATGCAAACACTCAGTTTGGTGTGGGGGGTACTGGCGATCATCGGCATGTTCATCGCCTTTCTCCCCTGCCTTGGCGCCCTGAATTGGATCAACATACCCTTTGCCGGAGTCGGTTTCATTGTGAGTGTCATCACCCTCGCAACAAGCAAGGAGGCCAGCAAAGGCGGGGCTATCGCCGGCACGATATGTTGCGCCGTCGCAGCGCTCTTCGGCCTCATCCGGCTCGTCCTGGGCGGCGGATTGCTGTAGGGCGCAATAGCTTGTCTGGTTGAGGCGCATCGCTGTAGAAGGGGCAGGCGGAATCTCTGCCCCTCGTGAATGCCACAGAATCACCGAACGAAGCGCCCGGGCATTCGTCACTTGCCCCTGGTCACTCTGACATGCTCACGGCGCAGGTCGGCGGGATCGTCCAGGACCTGCCGGACTGGGGCAATTCCTTCCCGCAAGGCCGCCGGGTCGAACAGCGCCTTGTCGGGCGGCAAGGCGCTGTACGGCTCAAGCTGCGGCGCCGTGGCGAACAGGTCGCGCAGGTCGGTGGCCGCCGCGTCATATTGATTCAGCCAGGGCAGGCCGAAGATCAGATCGATGGTCTTCAGAATGCTGCCGAAATTGCCGTGCAGGTGCGAGACGTGGCCGGGCCGCGCGTATGGCCCGATGGCCAGCAGCAGCGAACGGTGCGCGTCCACGTGGTCGCGGCCACCCTGGGCATCGTCCTCCGTTACAAACACCGTCATCTCTTTCCAGAAGCGGCTGCGCGAGAGCATCTCGATGAGGCGGCCCAGCGCGTAATCGTTGTCGGCCGCATAGGACTCGCGCCGCGGGTAGCCGGCCTCCGGCCGTTCCTTGGTCATGTGGTCGTTCGGCAAGTGCATGAAGATCAGCCGCGGCAGGTCGCGGCCCGGCTTCTCGAACTCGCGGAACTCCTCGGTGAAGCGCGCCAGCCGGTACTGGTCGGACACGTTCATGTTGAAGCCCGGGTAATCGCGGGCGGTATTGCGGAACAGGGCCAGCGGCATGGGGATGTTCGCGGGCAGCAGCGCGCCGGTGGGCAGGTGCGGTTCCTTTTCATCGTTGCCCGCCAGCTCAAACCCCTCGCCGTAATTCCGGAAGGGAACGTTGTGGCGCTCGAGGTGCTCCCAGAGCGAGCCGGCTTCCAAGTAGTCTTCCGGGTGCACGGAGGAATTGCTTTCGCTGAAGCCGCGGCGGCCCGGCGCCGGGCTGTGGGCCCGGTAATCGCGCCGCTTGCCGTAGGAGGCCGGCCAACTCGTCTCCACCCAGGCGTTGGGGTAAACGCCGACGGCCCAGCGGTGCCCGTCGGCTGAAACGTCGGAATCGACGTAGAAGTTGTCGCCGCTGGCAAAACGCTCGGCCAGCGCACGGTGGTTGGGCATGATGGCGGGCCCCAGCCGAACCAGCGACGGATCGCCGCGCACTTGCTGGCCCGCCCGCCGCAGATCTCCATACACCTCGTCAAAAGTGCGGTTCTCCTTCACCACGTAGACCACATAGCGGATTCGGGAGAAGGCCGGCGGCAGCGGGGGAGCCGTCCGGGCTTCCAGCCCGTTGTTGCGGATCACCTGGCGCGTCTCCGCCGCCAGCCGCCAATCCTCGGGGACCGGGATGGCCGACACCGTTCCCCGCTGGATGTCGCCGATGAAACTGCTGCCGCCCAGCGGGCGGAATGCCGCTCCGCCATTCGGCCCCGATCCGAACCCTTTGGCGTTGGCCACGTACACGGTTCGCCCGTCGCTGCTGACCGCCAGCTTGCCCGGGAACCAGCCCGCGGGCAGGTGGCCGAGGACGCGGTTGGTGGCCGTCTCAATCGCGCAAACGGCATTGATCCCGGCCTCGGCCACGTACAGCCGCGTCTCATCGGGGCTCAGCGCCAAGCCGAAGGGAATCACGCCGCGCCAGCGCTCCGTTTGCGCGCTCAGCGCCAGCGGGATCTCCGCAATCACTTTGGCCGGCCGGCGATCAATCACTGAGACAAGATCGTTGTTCCCGTTCGACACATACACGTGCCGCTGGCCAACGGCGACGCCGTTGGGGCTGCTGCCGCCCAGCGCCGGGATCCCGCCCACCGCGGCGCCCACCGGCACGCCGGTCTTGATCCGGTTCACGACAGTCGCCCGGGAAGGCTCGGTGATGTCAATTTCAAAAACGGAGAACGATTCCGGGGTGTTTGGATCGCCGAGTCCCGGCACCCGCTTGCCTTCGGCGGTGGCGCCGTCGCGCGCCTCCGGCGAGGGGAAGCCGAAGGGCGGGAAGCTCAGGCCGCCTGGGATTTCGGAGTACTCGAACATGCCGACATTGGCTACGTAAGCGCGGCGGCCGTCCGGCGACAGCGCCACCCCGAACGGATACCGGCCGACTCGAACGCTCCCGGCCACTTTCCGGCCGGCCGTATCGATCACCGCCAGCCGGAAATTGGCCTGGTCGCAGACATAGAGATACTTCCCCGCAGCATCGAGCGCGATTTCGCCGATGTAGCTGTCACGCCATTGCCCGTCATTCAATGGAATATTTGCCAACAGGCGGTCGCCACGCAGGTGGTAAGCGAGGATGGCGCCGTCGTTGCCGCCCGAAACATAAAGCGTGCGGCTATCCGGCGAAAAGGCCAGGCCCATGAACGTGGCGTTCAGCGATGAGCGGACCTCGCGAGTGCGGCCGCCGGGGAGCGAGATGATGGAAACCGAAAACGGCTTGGTGCCGCTGTTGGCGGTGGCCAGGGTGCGCCCGTCGGGGCTGAGGGCCAGGCCGTAGGGATGCGGCGCAGTGAAGAACTGGCGGCCGCGCGGCGTGATCACCCGCCCGTTGGGCAGCACCGTTTCCCCGCCCGGATCGATGTGGGCCGCGCGCTCGCCGGCCGGGGCCTCGAAAAACGGCAGGGCCTCGGCGCCCGGCGCCCGGACCCTCTGCGGCTCGCTGAACAACACCAGCAGCGCGCAAGCTCCAACGGCCGCCGGCCAGCAGGTGCGAAACTTCATTGGCCGATTATACGGGAAGCGGCAACAGCCGAGCCGCGAGCCGTGTGCCGCCGGCGTCTCGCACCCGCACGTAGCGCCGGCGTCCCGCCGGTAGGACGGCTGAGGGGCGTCTCGCCCCATCCACGTAGCGCCGGCGTCCCGCCGGTAACGCCCGCTTCGCTTTTCCGCCCTACCGCAGTACAATCCGCACCATGCTCGTCCGCCATCGCCGCCTGCCCCACTGGGAACTCGGTGCTGCCAGCTACTTTGTCACTTTTCGGCTGGCGGATTCTTTACCTGAGCCAGTGCTTCAAGGTTACGAATTCGAGCGCCGCGACATTCTGCAAACCGCGCGGCAGCAGGGGCGCAAGCTGACCGGGCAGGAGATACAGCGGCTCGATGAGTTGTTCAGCGAACGTATCGAGCGCTATCTGGACTCAGGAGTTGGCGCCCGCCGGCTTGCGCGTCCGGACATCGCCGAATTGGTCGCCAATGCGTTGCGGTACTTCGACGGCCAACGCTACTGCCTACACGCGTGGTGTTTGATGCCCAGCCACGTTCACACCGTCTTTACGATTCTGCCGGCCGGCTCCCTGGACGGCATTTTGCACTCCTGGAAGTCTTTCACGGCGAAGCAGGCGAACAAGCTTTTGGGGACAGCCGGAACATTCTGGCAACGCGAGTACTACGACCGGCTGATCCGCGATGCGGATGAATACCGGAACTTTGTCAACTACACATTTGAAAACCCAGCGCGCGCGGGACTGAAAAACTGGAAATGGGTCTGGAGAGCCGAGATGGGCGTGGAGTGTTGACGCCCCCTACCGGCGGGACGCCGGCGCTACATGATGCGCGGCGAGACGCCGCTACCGGCGGGACGCCGGCGGTACAGGCCACGTTGCCGCCCCGACAAACCAAAGCCGGCTGGTATACTGCGGCAGTAGGTCGACGCGTGTGAACGAGCTTTCCGAAGTACAGCGCAGGCTGCGGGTAGGGCGGCGCCTGGCGATGTTCAGCGTGGCCGCCAGCGCCAGTCTGTCTGTGGCCAATATCCTGATCGGTGTGTTGGGTGGCTCGACCTCGGTGGTGGCGGCCGGCGTCGAATTTGCCGGCGACGTGTTTGCCTCGGCGGTGGTGTTCTTCGGCATGCTGCTGGCGGCCAAGCCGGCCGACCAAGAACATCCTTACGGGCACGGCCGGGTCGAAATCCTGGCCGGCTTCCTGGTGGGCCTGACCATTCTGGCCGGCGGCGTGGGCATTTGCTATCGCTCGATGCGCAACATCAACCAGGTGCACCCGCCCCCCGGCTTGTTCACCATCTGGCCGCTGATCGGCGCGATATTCGTCAAATCGCTGCTCAGCTTCTTCAAGTTCCGCGTTGGCCAGCGGATCGACAGCGCCTCCCTGGTGGGCGACGCCTGGAACGACGCGGTCGATATCCTGTCGGCCGGCGCGGCACTGACGGCGCTGGGGTTGACAATTTACCGCCCCAGTGAATTCCTGGCCGCGGACCACTATGGCGGTTTCGCGGTGGGGCTGATCGTCATCGTGACCGGCCTGCGCGTGGCCCGCGATGCCTCCCTGGACCTGATGGACACCATGCCCCAGACCGCCCTGATCGACCGCATTCGCCAGGTCACCCTGCAAGTCCCTTTGGTCACGGGCGTGGAGAAATGTTACGCCCGCAAGACCGGCCTGCAACATCACGTCGATATCCACGTCGAAGTGGATCCGAACACCACGGTCCGGGCCTCACACGACATAGCCATGGAAGTTCGCGCGCACCTGCGGCGCGAAATCCCGGCCATCGCCGACGTCCTGGTGCATATCGAGCCTTCCCCCGGCGAGGGTGCGAAGTGCGGAATGCGGAGTGCGGAGTAGCGGCGCGGCCCGCTTTTCTCCAGCCAGCCAGATGGGGAACGTGAAAGGCCTGCGAGCCTGTGTATACTAAGCGGCGTGAAAACAGTTGGAGTGCTGCTGATTCTCGTGGCCACCGTGGGCCAGGCGGCCGACAGGGCGCCGTGCACCGCTGCCGACCCGAGTTGTTTGGAACAAGTGCCGCTGGGCCCCGGGGGCCGCTTTTCGCTGATCTACCGCTCGTTTCCGCTGACGGTGAGGAACCCCCACATCCAGCGGGCTCTGATCATTGTCCATGGAGCGGGCCGGGACGCCGACTCATATTTCCTCTCCGGCGTGGCCGGAGCGCTGATTGCCGGCGCGCTGGAGAACTCGCTGGTGATCGCGCCGCGGCTGGCCTCCAACTCTGGCGGCTGTAACGACCGGCTGCAGCCCGGCGAGATCTCCTGGGGTTGCGGCGGGGAGCAGGACTGGCGCGGGGGCGGCACCGCCAACGGCTTGAAAGTCACGACCTTTGACTTCATCGACGAATTGCTCCGCAGGCTGGCCCGCCGCAAGGTGTTTCCGAACCTGCGCGTGATCGTGGTCACCGGGCACTCCGCCGGCGGGCAGTTCACGAGCCGCTACGTGGCCGCGACGCACGTTGTGGACGGCCTCGGTGTGCCGGTCAAGTACGTGGTCTCGAACCCCTCCAGCTACCTGTATCTGGATGCCACGCGGCTGCCCGCGGGCGCCACCTGCTCGAATGACGGCACCTGCACCGGCGATTTCAAGGAGTACGCGGAGAGCCAGAAATGCGCCAACTACAATCGCTGGCTCTACGGCCTGGAGCAGCGCGCGGGCTACACTACCACCGTGTCCGACGATGATCTGCGCCGCCAGATGGCCTCGCGCGATGTTACCTATTTGCTGGGCGGTTTGGACACGCTGCCGCTGTTGGGCTTCGACAGTTCTTGCGCGGCCATGGCCCAGGGGCCGAGCCGCCTGGCGCGCGGGCTCACCTACTGGAACTACATGAAGTCGAAGCATGGGGCGCAGCACAAACTGGTGGTGGCGCCGGCCTGCGGCCACAACGGGCGCTGCATGTACACCGATAACGCGGCGCTGCGCGTGTTGTTCCCGTAAAACGCAGCGGCGGGAGAACAGGGCGGTGTGGCGCCGACATCTTGCCTGATGTCGCTTACCGTGGCGTGCCTGCTGCCCAACGAATCCCCGAAGGGGATCAATCGGACAGCCAGGGGCGCCACCCCTGGAAACCTGAGAAGCGAAATCAATCGAGGCGGATAACGAAGGCATCGACGCGTTCGCGGCGCAGCAACTGGGCGATGGCTCCCGCCTTTTCCTCGCTGGCTTCGTTGCCGATCCAGACCCGATAGCGCTCGCTGTCGGGGGAGGCCACCGAGTTCACCGGGTATTGCGGATAGCGCCGCGCCAGTTGATCGCGCAGCCGCTGGGCATTGCGGCGGTCGGCGAACGCGCCCACCTGCACCGTGAAGCGGCCGGCGGCAGCCGCAGCGATGGGGGTGGGGGGCAGGCTGGAGGCACGGCTGGGAACCGGCGCCGGCCCCGCCGCCGAAGCGGCCGCAGCCACCCCGGGCACCCCCACCACTTTCAATTGCACCAACGCGGTTCCCGGCCCATAGACGCCGATGCTCCTGGCCGCGGTCAGCGAGAGATCGATGATGCGCCCATCCACGAACGGGCCGCGGTCGTTGACCCGCACCCGCGCGCGCCGCCCGTTTTCCATGTTGGTGACTTCCACCTCCGTGCCGAACGGCAGCGTGCGATGGGCGGCGGTCATGGCGTACATGTTATAGGTTTCGCCGCTGGAGGTAGCCCGGCCGTGGTACGGATGCCCATACCAGCTCGCGTAGCCGTACTCGGTTTCGCCGGGCAGCGGGGCCGCCACCCCGGCGGCAGGCGCCGCGCGCGGCATGCGCACCCGGGCCGCTTTCCCTCTTCTGTGGCAGGCGGTCTGGACCGCAACGACACAGAAAACACACAGGACACAAAGAAAGCGGCTTGTCGCCCTCTGCGGCGCCGTGGTGAACATCGCTCTTATTGAAGCACAACCGCGGGCCAAAGATGCCGTCAGACCGGCGCCCGGCCGGGTACTATAATGGTCCCTCGGAATGCCGCTGCTTTCCACGCGAATGCGCTGGCGGCTGGAGCGCTACCGGCGCTCGGCCGCGGAATGGCTGGATCGGGCGGGCTCGTTGGCGCGCGCCAGCACGGTCAGACAGAAGGTGTGCCCGGCCTGCCGCGCCCTGGTCGATGCCCGCGATTCGCGCTGTCCCTTCTGCGACGAGCGCCTTTCGGCGCTGGATCGCGTGGGCATCAAGCGCCTGCTGGGCAGACTGCTGCCCGAGGGACCCCGGTATACCCTGGCCTTGCTGTTCGCCAATTTCGTGTTGTTCGGCCTGGCGCTGCTCTCCGCCAGCCAAAGCGGCGCCGGTTTGGAGCCGATCTTGGGGCACATGCCGGCCCGCACGCTGGTAGACCTGGGCGGGCGCGACTACCACGTTTGGTACGGGGAATGGTGGCGCCTGGTCACCGCCGTCTTCCTCCATGCCAACCTGATCCATCTGCTGTTCAATTCCCTGGTGCTATTCGACCTCGGCCCGTCGGTGGAGGAGATGTACGGCACATCGCGGTTCCTGGTGTTGTACGTGCTGGCCGGCGTGGCGGGCAGCCTGGCCAGCTCGCTGGTCCATCCCTTCGCCATCACGGTGGGCTGCTCGGGCGCGCTGTTCGGCTTGATCGGCGTGATGATCGCTTATGGGTACCGCCATCGCACCGGCCTGGGCGAGCAGGTCCGGTCCATGTACCTGCGCTGGGCGGTGTACGGGCTGTT
>Ga0315279_10011438_pt1 | contig 10270 bp, 6 predicted proteins | sample YL17G06_20_MG_FD_203694 | JGI IMG/M metagenome (GOLD analysis project Ga0315279, IMG submission 203694) | Sediment microbial communities from Yellowstone Lake, YNP, Wyoming, USA - YL17G06_20 | ecosystem: Environmental > Aquatic > Freshwater > Lake > Sediment | place: USA: Wyoming | collected...
TCCGCCGGCCCGTCGGGGCGAACAGCGGCCGCTGCAAGGTCTGCCCGCCTGTGGCCTTTGCGTGAGATCGCCGGCGTTTCCTTGGTTCAGTTTTTCACTCTGCATTCTGCACTCAGCACTCTGCGCTCGTAACTCCTTTTCCCGCCTTGCCTTACAAAAACGGGTGTCCCCAGGTTTCCGGTTCCCTGTTTCCGGTTCCCCGTTCCCCGTTTTTGGGAGTTATCCACAACGGCGTATGCCCATGCGTCCATGTTAAAAACCGTCAAATTCGGGTCAAAATCGATCAAAAAGGCGACGTTTTCCGTCAAAAAGCGATCAAAAAGGCGCGCATTTCGTCATGCCCATCTTAACATTTTGGCCCGTCACCCCCTCTGGCGCTAGCGCCAGGGCCGTTTTGCCCCTCCGAAAGGGTCATTTTGGGGTGGTTCAGGGGTCAAAAAGGGCGTGTGCAAAAGTTATCCACAAAATGTGGATAACAGCGGGGAACAGGGAACGGGGAACAGGAAACGGCCAACAACCAGGATTCGGCAAAGGACAACGGCCGGGAATCGGGATTCACTGAAACCATGACCCGACGGCCCCCCATCCTGTTACGGACCTGTTACTGGTATTCTCGGCGGGCGGCGGTATCCTTTTGATGCACTCGGCGGGGGGAGATAATCTGCCCCCTTGCTCGTACAAAGGTGTGGGAGTGGGGAAGTCGGCCCATGAAACGCTTGCTGTTGGCGATCGTGATCCTGACCGGCGTTTGGGCGAGCGACGCACCGGCGGGGACGCCTGCCGCACCATCAGCCAAGGCCGCCCCGGCCGCGCCGCCGGCCCCGAAGGCCGCGCCCCCGGCAAAGGCCGCCACGCCGCCGGCGCCTTCTTACCAGGATGCCCTTATCAAGGATGTGCCGCACGTCCGGCAGAAACCCGATTTCTGCGGCGAGGCGTGCGCCGAGATGTACCTGGCGCGCCTCGGCCGCAAGTGGACCCAGGACGACGTGTTCAACGCCGCGGGCCTGGACCCGATGCTGGCCCGCGGTTGCCGCACGAAGGAACTGGCGGCGGTCCTGCGGTGGATCGGCTTCAGGGTCGGCGAGGCTTCTTACGGGGTTGCGGCCGCGAAGGCCGCCGAGGAAATGGAGGCCCAGTGGGCCGCCCTCCACGCCGACCTCCGCAGGGGCGTCCCCTCCATCGTCTGCACCCACTACGACGACACGCCTGCGGCCACGGAGCACTTCCGCCTGGTGCTCGGCTATGACGGCAAGACCGACGAGGTCATCTGCCACGAGCCCGCCGAGGACGACGGGGCCTACCGGCGGATGAAACGCGCCACGTTTCTCGGCCTCTGGCCCCTGAAGTACGACCCGAAACTCTGGACCGTCATCCGGATGCGCCTGGAACCCGGCGACCTTCGCGACGCCGTGCGGCCGGCGGGCTTTACGCCGGCGGACTTCGCGCAGCACATCATGGCCCTCAAGAAGAAGATGCCGGCGGGGTTCACCCTGGCCATGGCGCCGCCGTTTGTCGTGGTGGGCGACGAGCCGCCGCAAACCGTCAGGATACGGGCCCAGGGCACCGTGGCGTGGGCCGTCCAGCGCCTCAAGGCCGATTACTTCCGCAAGGACCCTGCGGCCATCATCGAAGTCTGGCTCTTCAAGGACAAGGAGAGTTACGAGAGGAACACCCAGGCGATCTTCGGCTGCGAGCCGCACACCCCCTTCGGCTGGTACTCCGGCGCGGACCAGGCCCTCATCATGAACATTGCGACCGGCGGCGGCACGCTCGTCCATGAAATCGTGCACCCGTTCATGCGGGCGAACTTTCCGGAGTGCCCCGACTGGTTCAACGAGGGCCTGGCGTCGCTCTACGAGCAAAGCGAAGACAAGGGCGGGCACATCCACGGCCGCACGAACTGGCGGCTGGCCGGACTCCAGCAGGCCGTCCGCGAAGGCAAACTTGTCTCCTTCGAGGCCCTTACCGCCACCACCACCGACCAGTTCTACAACGCCGACAAGGGCTCCAATTACGCCCAGGCGCGGTACCTGTGCTACTACCTCCAGGGGCGGGGCCTGCTGGTGAAGTTCTACCGGGAGTTCGCGGCCAACCACAAGGACGACCCGACCGGCTACAAGACCCTCAAGGCCGTCCTCGGCGAACAGGACATGGCGGCCTTTCAGAAACGCTGGGAGGCCTATGTCCTTGGGCTGAGATTTCCCTAAGGCCGCCTCGCACGCCGTGGCCGTTTTAGCCCCCGGTGAACACACCGGGGGCCGACCTCCGCACGTGTGCCCGCGTGCAAAGGCCCCCCCGTGTATTCACGGGGTGCTAACACTACGGCGCTACTTCGGGCCGGGTTCCTCGGCCCGCCTGAGCAACTCCTTGGCCTTGGCGGCAAAGTAGGAGAATATAGACGCTTCCCCTATTTCCGGGCATCGCCCGTCAGCCCTTTCCGGTAATTGGGGTTGAGTTCCCATATTCTCCACCGGTTCACGGGATTTCGGTCCTGCTCACGTCGCCGGCGCTGAACCACTCCTCGGCGGCCGCCTTGACCTCGAACGGACTGGGACTGAGGGCCGGCTGGACTTCCACGCGGTACTTCCCTTTGAAACCTTGAGGTACTCGCCACGAGTACGTGCACGTGCCGCCTCAGCCAAACTCGAACTGGCCGGCCGCCAGCACCTTGCCGGACTCGTCGAGGATCTTCAGTTCCGGCTGCGGCGGCGGCGCGGTCTGCTTGTCGTTCCGGGCGACCGGCCCGTACAGTTCGCCCGCCTGGCCCTTCACGGCATAACTGATGCCGACTTGGTCGGTTCCGGCAAAAGGAGTGACCCTCACCTTGGCCACCAGCGGCGGGCCGAACTTCATCGCCAGCGTCTCGGCGGGACGGACCTCAATGTCACCGGCTTTGCCGTCGAAGCCCCTGCCGCTCAGCGTCCACTTGGCGCCGGCCGCATCGGCCCGGGAGAGCGATACCTGCACCACCTGGTACTTGCCCGCCGGAACCTGCCACTTGCCCTGCGCGCCGCTCAGATTGTGTATGCCATAATCCGACTGGGCCACCAGCGCGACGTCCGGCGATCCGGCGTCGATCGTCCCCATCTTCGGCTCGACCTTCGCCAGGGTGACGGACGAGCCGTCCGCCGCCATCTTGACGCTGTAGTACGACCCTTTCACGTGGATGTGGTTCAGCAGGGGGAGGGTTTCGACAGTCCCCTCCATAAGGTCCCTGCCGAATTTGCCGTCCTGGTTGAGGTCGATCGCGAAAGTCGCGTACTCGGGCTGCTTCCCCGTCAAATTGACGGGGATCGAGAGCGTCTTGTCGTAGCGGCCGCCGACGCCGTTGCACGCTACCGCCGCGACGCGATACGACTGGCCGTCCAGTTTGACCTCGCCGGCCATATACCCAACCTGGCTCACGCCAAGATGCCGGGGCGAGTAAACCCTCAGTCTAACTGGGGCCAGGGGGCTCTTGCCGTCCGGCGCCGCCAGTGACACAGGACCGAACGTCGGAAGACCTGCCGCCATGCCCGCTTCCGCCCCATCCTTCATCGGGAGCAGGGTGAGTGGAGAGGCGCTCGAGAAATCGCCCATGCCGGCGGTGTCCACGTAAACCTTCCATGGACCGTGAAGAGGCAGGACTTCCGGCGGATTGTCCGGCAGAGGGCCGGCGTCAAGGATCGCCAGCACGTTCTTGCCGCCGATGGGCAGCTGGAAGTACTGCGCCTTGGCCGACAGGTCCTTGGGCGGGACCTTCAGAAGGAACGGTTTCCCCGACATCGCAGACACGACGGTTGTTAATATCGGGATCAGCGGGTCGTTCTGCCGGGCCTCCGTGAACTTAAGCGGGAACTCCCCCTGCGCCAGGAGCGGCGCCGCGCCCGCCGCGATGACCACGACGGCCACTGCAAAGGCCAGCATCCGACTTCTCATGGCTACACCTCCAAAAATAAAAATGGAAGAAAATAGGGGACCGTCACGACTGGCACTGTCGTGTCTAAGTAGGCTGTTCATATCGTGGCATGATGGCAAAATACCGGGCCCATCAGGTTCTGTCAAGCCCATAGTGAAGCGTCCCTAATTCCCTGATTTCCTGAGCAACTCCTTGGCCTTGGCGGCAAAGTAGTGCTTCTCGTCGGCCACGATGGCCAGGAGCCGCCCCCGTTGCTCGCCCGGCACGAGCGGGTCGGCCAGGCGCTCGCGGGTCTCATCGTACCGCTTTTTCATCTCCGCCGACATCTGGGGCGGCACGTCAACGTCGATAGCGGCGGTGATGCGGCCCGTCCACGCGTTCTCCAGGCGCACGGGCTTGCCGTCGGTAAGCGCCAGGTACGTGTCCGAGGGGCTCTCGAAGGCGACCGTGATCCGCGCCTTGCCGGGCAGCACGGGCGTGACGGTCCGCACGACGGTCGTTTCGCCGGGGGGCAACTCGCGGAAGTCGCCTCGCTGGAATGGCACGCCCTGCCACGGTGCCGCGGCGGCCGCCGCCTCGTTGCCGTGCTCGCCCGGGTAGCCGGCGATGCTTACGCGGACGTCCATCTCCTCGGCAAAGTGGTCCCAGTTGGGAACCATGAGCGGCTTGGGCGCGGCGCTGCGCAGGGTGATTCGGATGGCCAAGGGCTCGCCGGCGCGGACCGGGGCCTTTGGCTGGTCGCACGCGACGGAGATCGTGATGCGGTCGGCCGCCGCCGGCACATCGGCCGACACGGCGGCTGCACCGAACGCCGCAAGAAGCAGGCCCGTAATCCTGTTTTCACAATTCACCGCTTGTTCTCCCCATGAACCGCAAGTTGCGCCGCATCCGTCAGCCTGAAAGGCTGGAACGTAACAGCCCAGGGCAACGCCCTGGGAAATCTACCGCACGCACCGGATGTCCTAAAACGGCAACGGCCCCCGCCGTGTTAGCCCCCGGTGTATTCACCGGGGGCTAACACGGCACGCGTTCACGGGGGGCTAACACGGCACGCATTCACGGGGGGCTAACACGGCACGCATTCACGGGGGCTATAACGGGGCCTCTCGCAGCAATTCCTGATCCGGGATTCCGTAGAATCATTGCACGCGCGGACGCGGATGCTGTACAATCCGCCATCCTAACAACGGCCGTTCTGGGCTCAAAGGAGATTGCACGATGGTCGAACGAACACGGCTGGCAACCCCGCCTGCGTCGTCGAAACTGACGCGGCGAGGACTCTTCAAGGCGGCGGCACTGGCCGGTGCGGCCATGGCCGCGCCGGAGATCATCCGCGCCTCCGCGCTGGGCAAGGAGGGCGCGGTGCCTCCCAGCGAGCGGATCCTGATGGGCGGCATCGGCCTGCGCAGCCGCGGCATGGGCGACCTGGGGTGGCTCCTGCCCGAGCAGGACATACGGTTCCTGGCGATCTGCGATGCCCAGAAATCGCCCCGCGAGAAGGTCAAGCAGACCGTGGATGCCCGCTACGGCAACAGCGATTGCGCCATGTATCCCGAGATCCGCGAGTTCCTGGCCGCGCGCACCGACCTGGATGCGGTGCTCATGGCCACGGGCGACCGCTGGCACGCGCTGGCCGCCATCCTGGCCATGCGGGCGGGCAAGGACGTTTACTCCGAAAAGCCCTCCTGCATGACCATCGCCGAGGGCCAGGCGGTCGTCGACACCGCCAGGCGCTACGGCCGCGTGTACCAGACCGGCACGCAGCGCCTGAGCGAAGGCAACTTCGTGTTCTGCATCGAGACGGCCAAGTCGGGCCGCCTCGGCAAGGTGCACACGGCCTACGCCCACATCGCCCCGTGGGATGCCGCCGAGATGCGCACCGACTGGCTGCCCGCGGAGCCCGAACCGCCCAAGCAAGAGGTCGACTGGGATGCGTGGCTCGGCCCGTGCCCGTGGCGGCCGTTCAACCGCGCCTACATCGGCGGCGGGTGGCGGGGCCACTACGATTTCCACACCAGTTGCATCGGCGAGTGGGGCGCGCACACCTTTGCCCAGGCCCAGGCGGGCCTCGATTGCCTGGACACGTCGCCGGTCCATTACCGGTACGTGAACAACTCCAGCGGCGACGGCATGGTCACCACGTTCGCCAACGGCGTGAAGTTGGTCCTGTCGCGCGGCGACAAGTACTGGCGCGGCTCGTGCGGCATGCGGTTCGACGGACCCGAAGGCTGGGTGTCGGCGGCGGACGGCTATGCGAAGCCGGACGTCTCCTCGCCCGCCCTCCTGGCGGACTTCAAGAAGATCGTCCGCGACTACATGGCCAGGACCCGGCGCCCCATGAACCACATGCGCGACTTTCTCGACTGCGTCAAGTCGCGCCGCCCAACCGTGGCCAACCCGGAGGTGATGTACCGGTCCATGAGCACCGTGCATGCCGCCAACATCTGCATGTGGCTGAAGCGCGACATGAAATACGACCCGGTCAAGGCCGAGTTCATCAACGACCGGGAAGCCAACCGGCTGCGCTCGCGCGCCATGCGGGAACCGTGGATTTACTGAGCGACTCTAGAACCGCCTCGAGTCCGCCGCAGCCTGCCCGCCTTGGGCGGGGAAGCGGCGGGGTGCTCGAGGCCCCCGGCAGCAGCGACCCTGAACAAGGAACAACTGACATGTATAACGCACTGATCACGCCCGTACTGCTTGTCGTGACGTTGTTTGCGCGCACCCCCGTTCCGACCGAAGGGGCCACCCCGTTTGCCGATCCCAGGGACGAGCCGGCGCTCGTCGCCGTCCTGAAGAAGGCCGACGCAACGCAAAAGGAGAAGGCCGATGCCTGCCGCGAACTCGCGCACGTCGGCACCAAGAATGCCATTCCGGCCCTCGCGGCGCTCCTGGCCGACGAGAAACTCTCGCACATGGCCCGCTACGGCCTGGAGACGATTCCGGACCCGGCCGTCGACGACGTGCTGCGCGGCATGCTCGGCAAAGTGAAGGGCCGCCTGCTGGCCGGCATGATCGGCAGCCTGGGCGTCCGGCGGGACCCGAAGTCCGTTGACCCTATCGCCGGGTTCCTGGCGGACGCCGACCCCGACGTGGCGCAGGCCGCCGCGCGGGCCCTCGGCAAGATCGGCACCGCCGGGGCCGCCAAGGCGGTCTCCGGCGCCCTGGCCGGCGCGGCGAAGGCCAATCAACTCGCCTTCTGCGAGGGCCTGTTCCGCTGCGCCGAGGCGATGGCCGCCAGGGGCCAGCGCGACGAGGCCCTGGCGATTTACGACCGGCTGCGCACCCTGAAGGAGCCGCACCAGGTCCGCGCCGGGGCGCTGCGCGGGGCCGTGCTGACGCGCGGCAAGGAGGGTCTGCCGCTGCTCATGGAGGCCGTTCGCGGCGACGACTTCGTGCTGGTGGCCGCCGCCGCACGCACGGCGATGGAAATGCCGGGCGCCGAGGTGACGCAGGCCCTGGCGGCCGAACTGGGCAAACTCCCCGCCGACAAGAAGATCCTGCTCATGCAGACCCTGGGCCATCGCGCCGATGCCGGGGCGATGCCGGCCCTGCTGGCTGCCGCCAAGACCGGCGACAAGGCGGTCCGCGTGGAGGCCATCCGCGCCGCAGCGCAGATCGGCGATGCCTCCGCCGTCCCTGTGATGGTCCAGTTGATGGGCGACGCCGATCGCGAGGTGGCCCAGGTTGCGCAGGATGCCCTGGCGGCGATGCCCGGGCCGCAGGTCGATGCCGCCGTCGTGGCCATGCTGAGCCATCCGGACGCGAAGGTCCGCGCCACGGCCGTTGACTTGGCGGGCCAGCGCCGCGTGGCCGGTGCGGCCGCGGCGCTCCTGAAGACGGCCGAGGACGCCGACGAATCGGTCCGCACGGCGAGCCTCAAGGTCCTGGGCGATGTGGCGGGGGCCGCCGAGTTCCCGGCCGTGCTGGGTCTCCTCGTGAAGGCCAAGTCGCCGGCGGAGGCGCAGGCGGCCGAAGAGGCGGCGGCGGCCATCGGCCTGCGGCAGACCGACCGCGCCGCCCTGGCCGGTAAGGTCGTTGCCGCCCTGGCGCAGGCGCAGGGCGACTCCAAACTCGCCCTGCTGCGGGTCCTGCGCTCGGTGGGCGGCCCGAAGGCCCTGGAGGCCGTGCGCGCTGCCGCCAAGGACCCCAGCGCCGAAGTCAAGGACGCCGCCCTGCGGGCCCTCTGCGAGTGGCCCACCGTGGAGGCGCTGCCCGACGTTGCCCAACTGGCCAGGACGTCCGCCGACCCGAAGGTCAAGACCCTGGCGCTGCGCGGGTACATCCGCCTCATCCCGCTCCAGGAGGCCGCCGACGCGAAGAAACTGGCGGCGCTCAAGGAGGCCATGGGCCTGGCCCAGCGCAACGAGGAGAAGCGGCTCGTGCTGGCGGCCCTGGGCGGCATTCCCATGGCCGAGGCGCTGGCCCTCGTCACGCCGCACCTGGCCAGCGCGGACCTGAAGGGGGAGGCCGGCCTCGCCGCCGTGGCCATCGCCGAGAAGATCGTAGGGAGCCATCCGGCCGAGGTCGCCGCGGCCATGCAGCAGGTGATCCAGGCGATGCCCAATGACCGCGTCGCCACCCGCGCCAAGACCCTGCTGTCGCAGGCGAAAGGCAAGAAGCCCGCCGGCAAGTAGTACTCCAGCGCCACTTGCGCCAGGAGCGGCCGCTGGATAACTCAAGCACGTGCCCCTATCAAGCCGTAGCGCGGGCGTACGCCCGCGCCGGCCGCGCCCGTACGGGCGCTACGGGGCGCAAGTCGGGTTGCCGTAAAACGTTATGCTCATTGCCGCGCGCCAAGTTGCTCTGTACTGGTAGCGGCCGTCATGACAGTCGGAGGAAGGGCTATGGGGCCCGGTCGAGCACGCGGCGCCCTGGTCATGGCGGCCGGGCTGGCGCTGGCGGCGACGGTGGTCGCCGCGGCGACAGGGACCCCGAGGGCGGGGCGCGGGGCGGTCGCCGCGCCGGCCGCACCAGTGCCGCAGGCCGCGGCGCCGGCAGCCGCGCCGGGCGACAAGCCACCCGCCGACAAGCCGGTCGACCCCCAAGCCAATCCCGGCCGCACGATTCGCGGCAAACTCACGCCGCCCGACCGCGTCAAGGAGGCCGTCCTCTGGGAACGGTCGATGGACCTCAAGATCCCCGTGACGGTGGACCCGCAGACGGGCGAGTTCGAGGTCAAGGGCCTCCGCCTGGGGACGTATGACTTCGTCATCCGCACGCCGTGGGGCCGCCTCGAGGGCCTCGACATGGCCCCGAAGGTCTCGCCGTACGACATCCTGATTCCGCCGGAGTACCGCACGGATGACCTCGGCAAGATGGCCGAGGGCACGATGACCGACGACGACCGGAAGGCCGTCCGCCGCATCATCTACGAGGTCAAACGCTACGAGAACAAGATCCGCGACCTGTACCTTGCGGGCTCCCCGGACCGTGCGGCGGCCCTCATGGAACTCCTGATGGACGGCGACTTCGTCGGCCGCAAGGGCGATGAAATCACGTGGCGCATCGAGCAGTGGTACTATGAGAAAAAGTACGATGCCTGGAACACGTTCCGCACCCAGGTGCTGTACCGGTTCCGGATATCGAAGGCCGTGTGGCTCTCATGGGGCTGGCAGTTCGAGCCCGCCCTGGGCGGCTTCGACATCACCGAGGACCGCCAGTCGCCCATCACGGTCCAGTTCACCATTCCCGAGAAGCCCGTCCCCGAGAAGGGCCTGACGGGCAACCAGTATCCGCCCGCCGAAAAGGGAGCGGTGAAGGACCCCAAGCCGCCGGAAGAGGTGCAGTGAACGGCGCGGCCTGCCGCCGCTACGGAAAAAGGGAATAAAAGGGAATAGCGGTTTGACTTGCGGCCGATATACCTTATACTTGATTGAGATGACCACCCCGCTCGCCCACAGGGCGAACGGGTATATGACCTCCCCAGGGCTGCCCTGCAGCCCTGGGCTTTTCTTTGGAAAGGGCGCCCATGGAACGCCGACCGTGTGCCCGCCCGTTTGCGCGGCGGTTCAGGAGAACCGCCGCGCAACAACCCAACCTTAAAGTGCTGTAGTCCGTCAAACTTGTTCTTGTGAGTTGAATCGAGTAGCGCGGTGGGCAGTCTTGCCCACCGCGCGGCGGGCAAGACTGCCCGCCGCGCGAGTTGTACTCACATCTTTAAGGTTGACGGACTACTACCCTATAGGTCAACCAGGCTCCTGAGTATCCGCAGGTTCACGGGGTCCATCTGGCGGCCGCGGGCATCGTGCTTGGGCGTCTCCAGGATGAAGGGCAGGGCGGCCAGGGCCGGGTGATTCACGAGCAGCCGGAACGCCTCGCGCCCCAGTTTGCCGCGCCCGATGTGCGCGTGGCGGTCCAGGCCGCAGCCGA
>Ga0315279_10011439_pt1 | contig 10268 bp, 14 predicted proteins | sample YL17G06_20_MG_FD_203694 | JGI IMG/M metagenome (GOLD analysis project Ga0315279, IMG submission 203694) | Sediment microbial communities from Yellowstone Lake, YNP, Wyoming, USA - YL17G06_20 | ecosystem: Environmental > Aquatic > Freshwater > Lake > Sediment | place: USA: Wyoming | collected...
GATACAACTCAAGATAAGGAGGTGAATCACATGCCAAAAGTTAGAAAACAAAAAAAGCTGCCACCAATAGTTAAATACGACGCAAAGCATCTCGTTATAAGCTTTCGGACTGATGATGATCTTTACGGCAGGACGCGCGTAGTTTTTTAAGAAATATTGCGTGTATGACGTATATGAAGTGTATGACGTATATTTTGAGTATGAAATGCATGGAAAAAGTTCACTTATTCATACCCAATTCAGAGATAAAAACCGCGGGGAAAATATATATCTCATGCAGTTAACAAGCAAGGGAGGTAGATGATGACTGTTATTCTGCCGGAGCACAAGATAACTGGCCTTCTCCGCGACTACTTCGCAGGCATTAATCAAGTGGAAATCGCCACAAGGAACGGAGTTGACCAGAGCTCGGTCTCAAATTATACACAACGTTTAAAGCAGAGGGCAAGCGATATCGGCCTGTCCGCTGCAGCAAAGGAGTTTGGCGTTATGAACGAAATCGACTCACTCAGAAGCTTAGCTGTTGAGCTCAAGAAAACCAACTCAAGTATAGAAGGAGCTAAGGAGGGCCTTCATTTCTCGGGACTAGTGAAGAAGCTGGGTGTCGGTCCCGATGAGTACCCGGACCTCATCAGCATGTGCCGCAGGGCCAAGGATCAGGGTTTCGTGGATGCTGCGCTAAGGCTCAAGCGGCTTGAGGAGAACACCGGTGCGCCCTATGAGATGGTGGTATCGCGTTTCGAGGAGCTGGTGCCAAAGGTACAATCGCTGCAGCAGAAGAAAGAGCAGTTAGAAGGTGACATCGGCCAACTCACAAGTGCGGAGGCCGCCGCGAAACTCAGGCTTTCACAGATACAAGCGACGGAGGAGAAGGAGAGGGCCAGGCAGGAAGCAGCGCTCAAGGACATGATGGCAAGGAGCAGTGTTTGCACGCGCCAGATAGAGGAAGTGAGCAAGCTAAAGCGTGAGTTGGCGGAGGCTGGCCTGGATTTGCCCACAATAACAAAACTTGCCAGCGAGTTCAAGACAGAAATTAACAAAGTTGATTTGACCGGGATTAAAGATGCCATTCGGAGGCATAGTTCTTTGAGCCAAACGCTTGCTGAAATGCAGATGCAGCGCCAAACCCTCGAAGCCAAATTATCGGAGTTGCAAGGCTATAACCTGGATGAAGAGAATAAAAAGAAGCGTTTATCCAATCAGATAACCGAGCTGGAAGGGAATATAAATGCACAAGAAAAGACACTCGTCGAGCTCGATACCAGCGTGAACCGTAAACGGCGCGAGTATGACCTTTTCGAATGGTTCATGGCCATGGCGTCGACATCCCCTTCGACTGGCGTGCAGTTCTATGATGGTCTGGTCTCTTTTCTCATGTCGGTTATGCGACCTGGGTGGTATACGTCAAAAAGTGCCCAGGAGTTTAGAGGCGCATTCGTCCGCACGGTCATTGGCGACTACTTGCATTGCTTCCACTGTGATCACTGCGGGGCAAAATTTATCTTGAACAGGAACCCGTACTACCGTGAATATACATGCCCGGCATGCGGCTCGTGGCTTTGGGTCAAGGCAGACGACAGTTTCATCACAGAGATGGTGTCTCCGGGTAATTTAGAGCAGATATCTCAGACACAGCGGCTCCAGGAAGAGGTGGATAGGCTGAAGCCGCTAGAGGTTTTTCTGGATATACCCTGTGCTATATGCGAAAAGCCGATGCCAAATGATAGGTGGAACCGAGGGAGTATTCTTAAAATTTTCAAAGAGGCCCCAAAAACTCACCTAGAGTGCTGGAATACGCCGGCTGGTCAGAATTTTTCCTTGAAGATGTTGACAAAGACAATCACAGATATATCCAGGCAAACCAATAAAAACCGGGACTCGTTATACTAATAGCGATCATGTTTTTGTGGAAACACAACGCATCAACTGGATCGATGAACATTCCGATGCATTGTTCAACATCAGTTATAATCTAACGGAATGTGCAGCCAAATAGAAGGTAAAACTCCTGGGACGGGAAGATTAAGCAGGAACCCTTCCTGAAACTAAGGTTCCACAACCAGGGCGGGCACCCGGGAAGCCTGCTGCCGATAATCACGATACTGGGCGCAGCGGGATAAGAGATCGGTTCTATCAAGATTGACCTCCAGGATTGACTTCTTGGAGGTTTTCTTTTACAATATCTTATTGATAATAATTACCATTATCATTAACAAATGGAGGTAGGGATATGTTACAGGTAAAGAAATTGAGCGGGCGGCGTATAACCAATCAGCGTAAATTACTGTTCGACCTGTTGACTGCGAGTGGCGAGCATATCGACGCCGGAGAGTTGTTTGTAAAGGCCAGAGAGAAAGACCCGCATATCAGCCTAGCCACAGTGTATCGCAACCTCAGGATATTCAAAGGGGCCGGACTGGTAAAAGAGTACCATTTCGCGGAGGAGCATCACCATTATGAGGTCAAAGGAAAACGCGGCCATCAGCACCTCGTGTGTCTGGGGTGCGGCAAGGTGATCGAGTTCGAGTCGCCGCTGGTGGGGAAGATGAAGGAGGAAACAGGCCGGGCGAATGGCTTCGCTGTCACGGACGTCACGGTATACATGGAAGGCTATTGCACCGATTGTCACAAAATTTTAAGTTTCTTGAAACATAAGGACTAATATGACTGAAAAGAAAAAGATATCTATCTGCCAGTTGCGACCGGGTCAATCCGGAAGGGTGATCGAGATACTGGGAGGGCATGGGATTGCGGAGCGTCTCAACTCCATGGGCATAAGGCCAGACAAGAACATTACCAAAGTCAGTTCCGCATTTATGAAAGGGCCTGTAACAGTTAGCGTAGATCGCTGTCAGATCGCCATCGGCTATGGCATGGCGCAAAAAGTAATGGTTGAGGTAATCTAGTGCGCATCCTGCTCATGGGCAATCCCAACGTGGGCAAGAGCGCATTGTTCTCCCGCATAACCGGCACCAAGGCCATCGTCTCCAACTACGCCGGGACAACCGTCGGATTTACTAAGGGATCGATGAAGCTCGGCAACGAGGAAGTCGAGGTCATCGACGTCCCCGGGACATACTCCCTGGAGCCCACGTCCAAGGCGGAGGAGGTTGCCGCAAAGATGTTGCTGGAAGGCGATGTTGTTATAAACATCGTCGACGCTACCAACCTCGAACGCAACCTGTACCTCACGCTGGAACTGCTCGAAAAGGGCGTGCCCGTCGTCGTGGCGCTAAACATGTGGGACGACACCAGCCACAGGGGCATAACCGTCGACATCGCCAAGCTTGAAAGCCTGCTGGGAGTGCCCGTCGCACCAACGGTTGCGGTATCAGGCCAGGGCATCAAAGAACTGGTCGAGCGTATCCCAGAGGCGCGCTCGCCCAAACCGGCTCCGCGCACTAAGGCTGAAAGATGGGCAGCCGTAGGCAGCATCATTACAGAGGCGCAGACGCTTGCGCACCGACACCACACATGGCTTGAGCGACTTCAGGACGCTTCGTTGCAACCGAGGACCGGGATCCCTATCGCCATTTTTGCGCTGGCGGCCTCGTTTTTTGCGATACGCGGCGTGGGCGAGGGAATAATCCAGTACATCACCGACCCGCTGTTCCACAAATTGTGGGAACCGGTGATGATGCGCCTGAGCGATGTCCTGGGCGGAAGCGGCTTCTGGCACGACGTGCTCGTCGGCAGGCTGCTAGGCGGCAATATAGACTTCCAACAGTCCATGGGAGTGCTCACAACCGGTCTGTATATCGAGTTCGGCATTGTACTGCCATATATATTGATATTCTATCTGGTCCTGGGATTGATGGAGGATATCGGCTATTTACCTCGTTTAGCAGTGCTACTTGACAGCGTCATGCACCGCCTGGGCATGCATGGTTATGCCATTATTCCGACCATGCTGGGAATGGGCTGCGCCGTGCCAGCGCTCATGGCTACCCGCATCCTAGAAAGCAAACGGGAGCGGTTTATTGTGGCCACACTCATCTCTATAGCTATACCATGCGCCGCGTCGCAGGCCATGATCTTCGGCCTAGTGGGAGCCAAAGGGTGGCAGTACGTGGCGATCGTCTTCGGCGTCCTATTCACAGTCTGGCTTGTGATGGGATTTATATTGAACCAGAGCATCAAAGGATTCAGCCCCGAGCTGCTTATCGAGATCCCCCCATATCGTTTGCCGTCCCTGCGCGGCGTGTTTACCAAGCTCTGGATGCGGGTGTGGGGATTCCTTAAAGAAGCCCTGCCCATCATCATGGGGGCCATCTTTGTCGTCAGTGTTTTGTATTCACTGGGCGTCTTTGATGCCATTGCCAACTTCACCGCGCCGCTGGTGAGCGGGATATTCGGCCTGCCCAAGGAAGCGGTTGTGGCCATTATTATCGGTTTCATGCGCAAGGACATCGCCATTGGTATGCTGGCCCCGCTCGGACTGAGCGCGGGGCAGCTTGTCATCGGTTGTGTTGTGCTGACGATGTTTTTCCCCTGCGTGGCCGCCTTCGTTGTGTTCGCCAAGGAGCTGGGACTCAAGAAGCTGCTGGCCGCCATGGTTATAATGATTATAGCTACGATAATCGTGGGCGGGTTATTGAACTTGGTCCTGTAATCAAAGCTAATGAGCTTTATAGAGGTCGAGACTGAGAGTATGATGGCAGTATCTGGTTCCATACATGACGCCGCTGAGCTATGCTGGCATTTGTAGATGTGCGTATACCTCGTCTAGGTGCAAGATTAAGCATTAAACGAAAGTCTAGAATGTTCAATTTAATACAGTTCGAACGTTTGAATATACCTAGACAATCTTTTCCCTTTAAGGATATACGCTATTTCAGCAAAACGTTATAATAATGCGTGCGCGTTTATATCCGGAGGATATAGAATGCAGAGTATTGTAGTGAGTGAAAGTTCAAGAAAAGGGGATGTAGTGAGCTGTGACAGGTAATGAATCAGATCAAAGCTTCATCATAGAGGTGAACGGCCTGACCAAGCGGTATGGGCAGCTTCTTGCCGTGGATGGCATCAGCTTCAAGGTGAGGAGAGGCGAGTTCTTTGGCTTTCTCGGCCCCAACGGCGCCGGCAAGACAACTACGGTAAGGATGCTGACAGGCGTCATCAAAGCTGATGCAGGCAATGCGCTGATTATGGGCTTCGGGTCCGGCAGCCTCAAAGCTAAGCAAATAACCGGCGTCATTCCGGAAACAGCGAACGCGTATGGAGATCTTTCCGCCTCGGGCAATATGATGTTGATGGCGAAACTCTACGGCGTCCCCTCCACTGAAGCAAAGAAGAGGAGCAACGATTACCTCCATGCTCTGGGGCTATGGGAAAGAAGCGGCAGCCTGGTCAGAACCTATTCTAAGGGAATGAAGCAGCGCCTGGTCCTCGCCATGGCGCTCATCAGCGACCCCGAGGTCCTCTTCCTGGATGAGCCAACCTCAGGACTGGATGTGCAAAGCGCCCGCCTGATGAAAGACCTACTGCGAGACCTCAATGCTAGAGGCAAGACCCTTTTTCTCACCACTCACAATATGGACGAGGCAAGTCAGCTTTGCGACCGAGTCGCCATCATCAACAAAGGAAAAATAGTAGCCATAGACTCCCCAGAGAGGTTGAGGATGGCAATCAGCGGCAGGAACTGCATCGAGGTCAGCTTCAGCGACAGCGTGAACCCCGACGCTCTGATGCAGCTTCACGGCGTAAACACCGTGGAAAAGGTTGGCGATCGATATCGTCTCTACACGGACAGTCCTAGCGAATTGGTGACGACGCTGGCGGACTACTCCTGCACCGCTGGAGTCAAGATAGTATCCCTCAACATGCTGGCTCCATCGCTGGAGGATGCCTTCGTGGCGCTGACGGAGAACGAGGACGAGCATGCCTGATGCATCTATGGTGTGGCAGCAAGTTCGCCGCTCTTTGGCGATAGCACGCAAGGATATCCGCATATATTATTCCAAGGGACCGGTGGTAATCTTTGGAATTCTCTTCCCCGTTTTTCTGTTCCTTGCATTTACCATCGGCCGTCACCTGACCGTCGATTTCATGATCCCCGGCTTCATGGGAATGGTCCTCTTCTTTACTGCGACATCTATATCACCCATAGTAGTGCCATGGGAGGCACAGGCCAGGACTTTGGAACGTCTCATGTCGTGCCCGGTGTGGTTCGAGACCATCATAATGGGAGACATACTCGCCTCTTTTGTTTTTGGAATAGCTATTTCACTGGTGCCGATCATTATCGGTCTTGCCATGGGTGTAACCATATCCAGCCCGTTTATTTTCGCCATCGCAGTGATATTGGCTGCCTTCTGCTTTGCTGCGCTGGGCAATATATTCTCCATCCCGCCGACCAATCTCCCGGCCACGGTAAATATGATTGCTGCGGTGGTCAAGTTCCCTGTGGTCTTCATCAGCGGTATCTTCATCCCGCTGAATGAGTTGCCCGCTTGGGGACAGGCTATCGCCTATATTTCGCCGCTGACGTACTTCACCGATATGGCTCGTCACTCCATACAAAGCGAAGGACACCTGCCGGTGTACGTTGACCTTTTAGCCCTGTTTGTTTTTACTGTGCTATTCCTGACCGTGGCGCTGGTGCTGCATCGCAGGACCATGCCGAAGAGGATATGATGCGAACATTCGATATCAGGGCGATGGAGTCATATCCGTATGACAAGAGGGAAGGGAATGTTTTCTACCAGGCACCTCAGTTAAAGGCGAGGATCATTGAGCTTCCTGCCAGAGGCTGCTTGCCGCCCTGGTGATCATGATCATATCGACGATAATAGTGGGTGGGTTGTTGAACTTAGTCTTATAGTGTACACCTCGCGCGCTGTGTTTCTTAACTGCCGTCATTGACAAATCCTAACATTAACTATATTATAGTTATGAACATATGCTCATAACTCACATCTAAAAAGAGGTTTATATGCCCAGACCACCTAAATGCCGCCGCGTAGCTCACATCCCCGGTACGATCTACTTCAAACCCGCCGGTATCCCGCTTCGAGAGCTGGACGAAGTCGTGGTATCAGTGGACGAGATCGAGGCTGTACGATTGAAAGATATCGAGGGGTTGGAGCAGGAACAGGGCGCCGAAAAAATGAATATCTCGCGTCCGACTTTTCAAAGGATGCTGACCTCGGCGCGGGGAAAGATCGCAGACGCCCTGATAAACGGCAAGGCGATACGGATCGATGGCGGCAACTTCGAGATGACACAGCACCGCTTCCGCTGCACAAAGGACGGGCAGGAGTGGGAGGTGCCATCCGAGGAGATAGCATCGGGCCAGCCACCTGTCTGTCCAAAATGCAATACACCGCAGGAATTGCCGGTCGCACCACCCTGGTGTCAGGGTCGCGGCAGAGGACGCGGGCGCTGTCATAGAGGAAGAGACTGGTAGAAATATGATCGACATCGATATTAACAAATGTAACGCCTGTGGCTTTTGCGAAAGTGTGTGCCCCATCGAGGCGATAACGGTGGGCAGAGACTGCGCCAGGATCGATGCAAGTCTCTGCACGGGGTGCGGTTCGTGCGTTGAGGCGTGTCCCAATAATGCGATAAAAGAGCATATACCACAGAGAGTTGCAGCAACCGCACCGACAGGCGCATCAAATCAAGGAAAGGAGGTAAAAGATATGTACGGAAGAGGAATGATCGGCTTCGGCCGAGGTCTGGGTCGAGGATTCGGCTACGGTATGGGCAAATGTTACGGTAGAGGAATGGGCTTCGGCAAGGGCTTTGGATTTGGCAGAGGCTGGTTCGGTGGTGTATGGGGCCGAGGGCGCCCTTACTCGTACTGCCGCTTCGCTCCACGGGTGCTGCGGCGCTGCTGGGCTGGTCCGAATACCGGATACTACGAAGCGCCTTACAATAATCCATACGGGAACCGTGGCTAGCAATCGAAACATAGAGAATATTTACAGGAGGAAGATAATGCCAGGATTTGATGGAACAGGACCGAGGGGCATGGGCCCCATGACAGGAGGAGGGAGGGGATATTGCGCTGTTGCTTTCAACAGCACAGGAAACCTGCCGCTTGGCAGGCGTGGTTTTTACGGCAGAGGCGGAGGACGCGGCTTTAGAAACAACTGGTATGCCGCAAGCTTTCCTGTACGTAGAGCATCTGAAGAGGATGAGGTAACAATGCTCAAGGAGCAGGCCGATATTCTCAAACAGCAGCTTGAGGATATCGAAACGCGTATTCATGCAATGGAAGGTACGCATGAATCGGACCAGAAATAACAACGCACGCTTATAGAAAGAAAGTGAGGTTAGTCCCGATGAGAGTTGGAGTAGTACTGGAAGACAAAAGTGGTGTCCAGGGTAATGTTTGCGCGCATTTTGGCCAGTGCAAGTTTTTCTTCATTGCAGACATTGACAAGGGCAGGAAAAAGATCACAGGCACCAAGATTGTTCCTAATACCGCAGTGCATGGAGGAGGCGGGTGTATTGCGGTTGACGAGCTTCTCAAGTACAAGGTGACGCATGTCATTGCCGGTGGAATGGGAATGGGCGCCCAGCAGAAATTTACCAGCGCGGGAGTGCGGATATTCGGTTATTCCGGCAAAGTGCAGGCCGCTTTAGATGATTTTATGAACAATACCCTGGGTGGGTTGGATGTTTGTAAGGAGCATGGCGAAGGCGGCGGGTGTCATTAAGGAGGAATGAACATGAAGATTTGTATCAGTTCGGAAGGAAAGGATTTTAACGCCTCTGTCGACCCTCGCTTTGGCAGATGTCAATACTTCGCGGTAGTCGACACGGACACTGTGAAGTTCGAGTTTATCGAGAACTCCAGCGTGATGGCGGGAGGCGGTGCGGGAATATCCGCGGCTCAGGCAATAGTGGATAAAGGCGTCAAAGCGGTGCTGACCGGCAACTGCGGCCCGAACGCGTATCAGGTGCTTGAGGCTGCAGGTATTCAGGTCATAACCGGCGTCTCCGGGACGGTCAAGAAGGCTGTAGATGATTTCAAAGCGGGCAAGTTGAAGGCCGCATCTCAACCCAACGTCAGTGCCCATCACGGAATGGGCTAAAAATAAGGAGGTGCATTATGCCCGGTGGAGATGGAACCGGACCGCCTGGTGGCGGCAGGGGGACAGGTCGAGGTATAGGCCGCGGCGGAGGCCGTGGCAGTATGGGCGGGACGAGGCCGGGCGCAGGGCCCGGCGGAGACTGCGTCTGCCCTAAATGCGGAGAGACTATTGCCCATACTGTCGGAAAGCCTTGCTATGAGATTCTCTGCCCGAGATGCGGGACGAAAATGGCGAGGGGACGATGATAGTATCCGTTGCCAGCGGCAAAGGAGGCACGGGCAAGACGCTTATAGCAACCAGCCTCGCGATATCGCTTGGCAAAGATGTTCAGCTCCTCGACTGCGATGTCGAGGAGCCCGACGCCCATATATTCTTGAAACCCGAGATCAAGAGGAGCGAGACGGCGTCTATACCCGTTCCGCAGGTCGACGAATCGAAATGTACATACTGTCGTAAATGCGTTGAAGCTTGCGCCTTTCACGCTATCGCTGTGCTGGCCGACCATATACTGGTTTTCCCAGAGTTGTGTCACGGCTGCGGCGCCTGTTCCTACCTCTGCCCGGAGAATGCAATTTCCGAAGTGGATCGCCCGATCGGAGTCGTGGAAACAGGCATTGCCGGAGATATCGATTTCGTGCATGGGAAGCTCAACATCGGCGAGGCGATGGCCCCGCCGCTGATCAGGGCGGTTAAGAAAAAGCTAGACCGCAGCAAGACGGTGATAATCGATGTGCCGCCGGGGACATCGTGTCCGGTTGTAGAATCGATTGAAGGCAGCGACTATTGCCTTCTCGTGACCGAGCCCACGCCGTTCGGTCTCAACGACCTGGTGCTTGCCGTAGAGGTGGTGAGGAAGCTGGGTATCCCCTTCGGGGTGATAATAAACCGAGCGGGCTTCGGCGATACTAAGACCGAGGAATACTGCGCATGTGAGAATATCCCGATTCTGCTGAGCATACCTCTCGACACTGAAATCGCTAAATTATATTCGCGCGGGATAACGCTCGTGCAGGGCATGCCCGAATGGCGGCCCAAATTTCAACAGATATACGACGATATCGTAAACCACATGAGGATCAAAACGTGAAGGAACTGGTAGTCTTAAGCGGCAAGGGCGGAACAGGCAAAACAACCATTGTAGGATCATTCGCCGCGCTGGCGAAGGACAAGGTGCTCACCGACTGCGACGTCGACGCCGCAGACCTGCACCTGTTGCTGCAA
>Ga0315279_10011441_pt1 | contig 10266 bp, 8 predicted proteins | sample YL17G06_20_MG_FD_203694 | JGI IMG/M metagenome (GOLD analysis project Ga0315279, IMG submission 203694) | Sediment microbial communities from Yellowstone Lake, YNP, Wyoming, USA - YL17G06_20 | ecosystem: Environmental > Aquatic > Freshwater > Lake > Sediment | place: USA: Wyoming | collected...
ACAGGGTTGGATCGTTGGAAACCCTCTCTTTCCTTTTGAGGAAACGTGCAGGAGTAAAGTTTGCCTAGCTTGGGGACATTTAAGAAAGTTGCCACCTAGAAAGAGTCCTTGGTAACAGGATATGCTCTCCAAGTTGCCTGTACCTAAGTCACTTCTCTGAGCGCGCATGTGTGTTCCTAAAATGGTTAAAAATGGTATTTATTCTTTTTAGGGCTTTTGGAGGCAGTTTTGCGCGCGCGCTAGGCTGGTGAACCGCGGACGAGGTTCTCGTACCAGCGCCTCACATCCTTATCCTCGAGCAGATGCCGGTACTTGGAGCGGGGATGAGGAGAATCAGACAAGTTTCTTCGCCTCGTGTAGAGCAACATGTGGCGCGGCACAAAAGATTTGTGGTTTTGAACCTGAATTATGGTGCGGTCGCCGGGATTTGAACCCGGGATCGCAAGCTTGGAAGGCTTGACTTGTAAAGCCCTTTCGCTCAATTGGCTTCGGAGCAAGTCCGAATTTGCGGAATATCTCAGATTTAAGAAGTATAATCTGATATATGCCCGCTCCATCCTCAGTTATCTAAACCGCTTCGTTGGCGAGCTTCGCGAACCTATGGATATCGTCAGAGCCTGCTCACCTTTGACTAGCGGGCAGCAGCACAACCTTAACCGAGGGTTGAGGGCACTCTTCAACTTTTACGAGCTTAAAGGGTTTGACGCGAATTTCCTCAATGCGATGAGAAAGGCCATACCGAAAGATAATATCGGCATAGATTGCAAAGTTCCAAGCTTTGAAGAAATCTTTGGCTCTCTGAAGAAGCTGAGCGAAGCTCCCCTCAAGTATCGGGCTTTATACGTGCTGCTCTTAGACTCGGGGCTCAGGCTTGTTGAAGCTGCAAGGCTGATAAATGAGCGAAAAGGCGAAGATTTCGCTAAGGTTCAAGCGTTTTACCGCTGCTCTTTAGGCTATTTTAGAGGCTCAAAGCTTGCGTACGCTGGCTACTTTTCAGAGGATACGTTGAGGCTAATTCAGAGAGTCAGCGAGCCGATCAATGAGCGGAACGCTTCGCACTATTATATGAAATATAGATATGTCGCACCGAAATATTTGAGGAAATTCGCGTTCGATAAGATGATTCAGCTCGGCATACCTGAAAGCGTCGCCGACTTTATCGAAGGCAGGTGCCCGAAGAAGATCGGTGCCAAACATTACATGGCACTGCTGAGGCAAGCAGATCGATTCTACGGCAGATATGCGAAATGGCTTCAGAAAATGAAGGTGAACTGAAGGGGATGGGCAGAGTTGGGCTTCTTCAATCGGATTTATCACGGCAAAGATCTGAAGCGGTGCTGGAGCGAACCGCACTGCATAGTTTGCTTCCTCAAAGAAGCTCTGAAAATTGAGCTTGAGGAGAGAAAGAAAGAAGCTCTGAAATGAGCTTACTTTCCACCTAGCCAGATCGTAAAATAGTGCAGATGAAGTGCACTATTCAGCGAAGAGGCTCGGCTTTCTAAAAAAAGTGAGAAATATGCCCTGAGGAGAGCAGAGCAGCCAGCCTTTGACTTGAATCGCCATCTTTGCCTTTCAGTTCCAGCAAATCAAACGTTTCTTCAAGTGATCGTTTTACGAAAGAAAGAAGCTCTGAAAATTGAGCTTATTTTCCCTATTAGTGCAGCTGATCTGCACTACTCGGAGAATTGGCCTCTCTCTTCTAGAAAAAGGGAAGATGTGCTTTGAGGAGAGTAGAGCAGCGGGAGATCCCAACCATGAACGGTTGACTAAGATAGTCAGTTCTTCTTCAAAGGAATATGGTGCCATCTTTAAGATCCTTGTACTCAATTGGTTAGCTTTTCTGAAGATCAATGTTCTTGCTCTACTGCTGAGAAGCTTTCAGAAGCATGTAAGCTTGTAGAGGCTGGGTTTGAGTATGTCTGTTCTATTGATGGAATATCCCTATTTAGAGAAAGAAAATGAATATTCAACTGCTTAGATGCTTGTGAGGATTGCTAAAGGCAAGTAGGAAGAACTCAGCTTAGGAGCCCGCACACGTTAAGGTGACTGGAACAATTTACCACAAAACTTATAAAGAGTTTATGAAGCCAACATGTAATTTGAGGGGAACAGCAAAACTGTCACTTGGCATGACTGGCTTCTACCGTGCAGGGATAAGAAGCCGATGAACAGGATTCTCATAGGCTTAGCACCCTTCAAGAGCGCTCAAAAGAAGATGCAATGAAACAAAACAAAAAAGGAGAAAGGAGAAAAAACGTGACATGCCATTTCGTTAAAAGCTTGTCGATAGATTTTCGATTTCACCTTTCAAATTCTAAGTCAGTGCGAAATTAAATGAGAGTGATGAAACTGAAAAAATCTACAATGCTTTGTATTGCTTTGTTCCTTATCATCATAACTTTGCTAATAGAACATGCTTACGGGGACGTAAAGATAGTGTCCACTGAGACAGTAGGTGAATACCCATTGGAAGCAGTCAAGTCTACCGTCCGGAACGATGGAACACATAAAAGAACTGGCACTGCCACCTTATCTTTCCTTGGCTCTGGCAGCGAGATAGGCTCTATCAATTGGTTTGAGCAGGAAAGCTACCCGTTCGAACTTGATCCCGGACAAACCACGACTTTCACATTCAATAATTTCATTCCAACCGCACGTAAGGGTTGGAAAGTGGAGACTAAGGATGATGTGGGACAAACGTCCACGTGGTATACGTGGGATGGCGGGGCTACTTGGAGTAACCTCACTAAGAAACAAAGCATGACTTTTGAGTCTCCTTTTAGCCTGTCTAATTTGACGATCCCTGGTAGTGTAACTTTTGAGTTGGCTCAAACAGATATGATTAACCATGCGCTTAACTTCATGCTTCCGGAATTTTTTGGGGGCGGGACCGTAAGCTTGAATTTTACACATGGCTATGGTGAAATTTTCTTTAACAATACAGCGCGGGCAGACATGGTATTGTTCAATATAACCGAATGGATCATGACATACACTGAATTTTACCTTCCAGGAAGGGGATGGACGGGACTTAACGAGGCGATAACCAGCCCTGAATCTTATGGTGCCCTGAACGTTACGTCAGGAGAGATGAGCATGTACGAAACTGGGGTATATCTCGATAACTTCTACTCTCAACAAAATCCTCTCAGGTACTTCATTTTCTATACGGGAACTGTTGATTTTATATCGAACATTATACATCTTGAGGGTGAAGGCGCGGTTTACTTCCCGCAAATTGTAGGTGGCATCGTTGTACCCATTGATGGGTTTGCTTTATTGGTTCCTTACATTGGTTTAGCCTCGACAATCATGGTCGCAACAGTGGCGTCATCCATCTCTGTCAAGCGTGTTAAGCGTAGAAAAGAGAAGCAATGAACACCATTCCACTCCTTTTTTTATGCGCTAGAGATCAAAGGTTATTTGACAGACGCGCGCTAAGCGATTCCGATTTCTCTCTTCTTATTCGACTTTTGAGTTTCCGGGTTCGGCACCGCGAGGAAAGTATGACAACCCAACACCGACCACGAACCATCATGCCTAGATGACCGAATTCCGCTAAGAATTTTGCGCGTGTCAGAAAATTATATCTGCCCTTTCATTGACTGTTAACTAGTGGAAGACTTTGATTTAGAGTTTTGAAAGAGGCAGAAGAGCTGAAGAAAAAGCTAGGGAATGGCTGCAGAAGAAGTACAATTGCTCTTTCTCCAAAAGGAATTTGCAAGTGGGCTCAAAATCAAACGGAAAGCCAGCAATGCATAGTTTCGACCTTGTTTCGGAAGACAACCAGATTGTTGCCGAAGTGAAGTCTCACCAGATGACAAAAGGGGGAAACATACCATCAGGAAAAATATCAGACACCTATCAAGCTTGCTTCATGCTTGAAAAGGTGGATGCCAGAAAGAAACTTCTTATTTTGACCGACTTGGCTTTTTGTGAGATTTTCAAACGTTATTCCGAAGGTAAGATTTCGAAGGGAATTGAAATAGGGCTTCTGGCAAATGGGCACGGAGGCAAGGAACGTCCCAAGCCAGAAACGATGCCTTTGGAGGGCAAATGGGAGATGCCGAAGAAAACAGATTTTGACGTTTTCTGGGCAAGACTGACAACTTGGCTTGGAAGCGAGAAACGGATCACAAACTGGACAGCAAACAGAGGAGAAACAGGCGAAGACTTCGAAGCAGTGCACGCAGGCGGAAACTACATTACAGTTTATCTCGAGTCCGCAGGCATTCAGAGAGTGCCGAAAAAGGATTTCAAGCCGATCTATGAAAACTGGGACGGATATGCGAAAGGGCTAATTCCTCGATATCACTTTGTCAAAGGCCCAATCGCAAACAGCAGATTCACGAAATACACCATAAGCATTATCCACCAATACTTGGATGATGAAGAATGAGTGCGCGCATGTGTTTTGCTTTCGGTGGATTCCTCCGTTGTTTGTATGTTATGATGTGGTGCGAATAGCTCGTAAAAGTCTTATTAGAACCATGAGGTCAAAAAGAATACGGTGGTTGAAATGCATCTTGAGGAGATAAAAGCAGAGATAGCTAGGATCGCGCGTCGCAGAGGATGGAGTAACGGAATTGGGAGCGTCCCCACCAAATTCGTGTGTGCATTGACGGAACTGGGCGAGGCGGGCAATGCATGGAAAGAGAATGAAAGCGAGGTAGTGAAAGCTGAGGAATTGGCAGATACCCTAATCAGTTTATTGGATTTGAGTAGGGTTTTGTGCCCTAGTATCAATATGGATAATATAGTTGGTCAGAAGCTCTCCCGTCTAGGATTTGCAGAGAAGAAACCTGACAACCTTCTTGTTATCGACCCGTCGGTCTTCTTCTCAAGAGACAGGTTCATCTTTCTTCTCAAGCTTCTAGAAGAGGAAGAGCTGTCGCCCAAGCGAACTGTCCTTGCGGATGGGCTTTATGATATCTTGTCTGAATCGTCCGGTAAAAGAAGCCTTTCTGAAAAGAACGAGTTGTTTCTGAGGGACATCATGTCAAAATGGGAGGGTTTTAATGCTCAAAAGGCCTTGGGCTGGGTTTCCAGTAGTGAATTTTTAGAATTGCTTGATGAGTTCTTCCAAAAATGGAGACCTCTTCCTGCGAGCGAGTTCATAGGCAAAGATCGACAGAAAAACCCCATTGATGCGGAAGAACTACAGAGAAAACTTGGGAGGGCAGGTGAGATTTTGTACGATGAACTGAAGACTGCCCAGAGGACGAGAAGTTGCATCGTTTGCCTATCAGGAGGGCTCACGAGGCTTTTGCACAAGCTTCAGCAGGCGTTTATCGAGGTACCACACATCAAAAAGAAGAAATGGATGATGAAACACCGTTGGTTTGGAAAGCTCGTCTTTCTTGTGGTCTTTGAAGTTGCACGGGAAGAGATCACACAATCGGGTCTTGAAAGTCTTTTATCTGAAATGGCAAAAAATCATGCTCCAATCGTACAGTATCTACTTGTCGAAATGGACATACCCACATTGGCACGTTGGCTTCTCGACCTTCTGGGGCCAATATTGGCTTCTGTTGGTGTTGGTCTAGTGACCGCAGTTGTCGCATATGACTCAGTTAGCGCTCCAAGAACAGTCCTGTAATCTTCCGTGCGCGAACGGGAACTAGAAGACAAATAGTGCACCAGTGCGCTAATTAATACAAATGCACATGCCCCAGTCTTATATTCGAGTGATTGTAACTTATCCGATATAGTACACGCGCGCTCTTCGAGTTGTGCCAACCTGTTGCACAAGGAGGAAAAGCGGTCTGCCGCCTTAAAGTCTGACTAAGCGAAAAATTGAAAGAAAGAATAGGGTGAGATGCCATCGCAAAGCCTGTTAAGATGCAGGCTTGAGGGAAATGGAGCCCTGAGCAGGCCTTTCTAACGTTGCCAGATTAGCCTAAATACTTGACTTTCTTAAGCTCCGCAATGCCAGGCCTTGAGCTTCGCAGAGGCTCTCTTCTTCTCCGAGTAGTGCAGCACATCTGCACTAATCTTATTCCCTTGAGGAAAGCAGAGAGCTGTTTAAGAATTTGGAAACCCTCACCGCTTGTCCGAGTAGTGCAGATCATCTGCACTAATCGAAGAGTTAAGGCAGATCCGCTTGGCTCTCTGGGATGATGGAATTTGAGGCTAAATAAGCCCTGAGCAAGCCTTTCACCCGTTGCCAGCCTAGCCTAAACAGCAAAGTTCTCTTAAAGCCCCAACAATGCCAGATCTGATTTCGCAGAGCCTCGCCACTGCGCCGACCTGTGCAGATCATTTGCACTAACTGAAGAGTTGAGGCTAAATGTAACATAGAGGATACATGGGTTAAAAATTTAGAAAGCCTCGCCTGCTCTCTGTTTAGTGCAGATCATCTGCACTAATTTTATTTCCTTGAGGATTGCAGCCTGAGTGGTGCGGATAATACAATTGATTAAATAAGGGGCTGCCTATATTCTCAAGGTGAGAAATTTGAGAACAAAGAATAAGAATATAGAGAACAAATCCCATAGAAAGAAAGTTGAAGAGAAAATAAGAGAGCCAAGCAAGCCTTCGCAGCCCGATCTTAAAGAATCGCAGCCTGAGAGCGCAAAGAAAGGCCCTAAAGGCCCGCATGTCCCGAAAAAAGTTCCATGGCCAGTCAAAGGCATGGTCAACGCATACGGCTTCATTCATCTGAGCAGTGATATTCTCTTAGCTCTGCAAATTCCAAAGGGAATGAAGACTGATATAACCTTTGATCTCAACGCAGACGGCAACTTGACAATCGCGAAAGGCTGGGTTGAGCCCGAGAAGAAGAAAGAAGGCGAAAAGAAGAATGCTCAGCAAAGTTGAAAACGAATTCCTAAAGTCGCCCGAGAGCTTTGACGCGAACTATGCATACGTTCTCAAGCATCGGATCAGAGGCAAAGCTCAAGCGTTGCAGGGAGAGCTTGCCCTTCTGCACAATGCTGGATTTCTTACGGAAAACTGTAATGATCTTACGGATTTCTGTAAGGTTCGACAAGGTCAACAGAGCCCAAATCAAGCTTCTCTTAAAGAATGGTTGGTGCGGTCGCCGGGATTTGAACCCGGGATCGCAAGCTTGGAAGGCTTGTGTCCTAAACCAGCTAGACGACGACCGCTTGGATTTTCAGCAACTACAGTATTCTGAGCTAGGCTAGATAAGATTTCTTTTTGCCAAAAAACTATTGTCGCTTCTCATCAGACCTGAACAAGCTCTTCTCATGCTTCGACTTAGGCTTGAAACTACCACGATACGTGGGCATGGCAGCTCTTTGCCTTTCCAAGTTCTTGATCCGAGCATAAAGCCTTGACACCTTAGTCTTCGACGGCTCCTTACGTCTTGCAGGCCGAACACGCACAGGCGTGAACGGCTTCTTGATCTCACTCGTCGATTTCCTCAGGGGCACATTTCTGACTTTCTTGAAAACAACGTAAGCCTCCTTCAAATTCACTTCTTGCACTTCCCACCCAGCCTCCAGCCAACCCCGCGCATGCACGTTGCTCGACGAATTGCTCCACCAAGCTTCCTGCTTATACGCGCCCATCGGCAAGTTGTCACCAATTATCCCATCCATCTTCGCAAAAGGAAGCTTAACAAGACCCGTAAAACTACCCCTAAACTTCAGATAACCCTTAAGCCCATCATACTTCGAAACAGACCTAGGCGCAACGGTTCTCCGACCACAATTCAAACACACGGGCTTCATCGGATCACCTGTTGAAACGTCTGCAACCATGCAGTCCCTGCAGTACAGCTTCCCACATCGCTGGCATTTCCTTAGAAAGCCTAGTGGAAGAACACGCTTGCACAAATTGCATTCATCTTTCAATGACGATTCGACCCGCCAGACACGTTAGAATATCTTGAAAGCTTTTGATATAAACCTCACTTCAGCACCCAAGAATACGAAAGATAAGCAAGAAAGGGAGGAAGACAGCAAAGCTAGCCTTTTGCAACGGCTATCGGAACAAACCTTGCAACCTTCGTGGCGATCCCAACCTTGTCGCTCACGTCAACAACCACGTCAACATTCTTGTACGCAGGATCAGCCTCTTCTGCAAGAACAATCGCACTAGCGGCTCTAACGTAGATACCGCGCTGCGCCATAGCCTTCTTAATATCCTCGCCCCAGTAGTTCCGCTTTGCCGCCGTTCTGCTCATCATCCGCCCGGCACCATGAGCCGTCGAACCGAAACTCACATGCATAGCCTTCTCAGTGCCCACCAGAAGCCACGAACTCGTACCCATACTACCAGGAATAAGCACAGGTTGCCCCACGGAACGATAATCCGACGGAAGCTCCTCATGCCCCGGCGGAAAAGCTCTGGTCGCGCCTTTCCTGTGAACCCAAACCTTCTTCTGCTGGCCACCATCAACCTGATGCCTCTCAATCTTCGCAATGTTATGAGCCACGTCATAGACAAGCTTCAACCCAAACCGCTCAGGATTCTGCTTGAAAACTTGCTGAAAACTCTGTCTAACCCAATGCATAATCGACTGACGATTGGCAAAGGCATAGTTGACCGCACATGCCATAGCTTGATAGTAATCCTGCGCCTCCTGACTATTTCCGGGCGCGCAAGCCAGCTCACGGTCAGGCAAAGCTATCTTGTATTTGCCCACAGCCCTCTCCATCACCCGCAAATAATCAGAACAAACCTGATGACCGAAACCGCGTGAACCACAATGAATCATTATGGTCACTTGTCCCTCGTTCTCAATGCCAAAGGTCTTAGCCACGCTAGAATCGTATATCTTATCGACTTTTTGAATCTCCAAGAAATGGTTTCCAGAACCCAAAGTGCCCATCTGCGTTAATCCTCGGTTCTTAGCGTCCGCTGAAACCTTGTCGGGATTAGCGTTTTTCATGCATCCTCGCTCTTCACAGTGCTCAGCATCGCCCGCCCAGCCCAGACCCTGATCAATGACCCACTGAACACCTTCAACGACCAGCCTTCCCAGATCATGCTGAGAGACCTTGAAATCCTTTCGACGGCTCCCAAGACCACAAGGGACATTCTCAAAAATCGTGTTCGCCAATTCAGTAAGCTTCGGCCGTATCTCTTTCTCCGAAAGATTAGTCGTTAGCAGGCGAACACCGCAGTTGATGTCGTACCCCACTCCGCCGGGGCTAATAACGCCCTCATCATAGTCTGTCGCAGCCACGCCGCCTATGGGAAAGCCGTAACCTTCATGTCCATCTGGTAAGGTTATGGCATACTTGTAGATACCAGGCAAAAATGAAACGTTAACACATTGCTCAAGAGTTCTGTCGGTCTGCATTTTCTCAAGCAGATTCTTATTCGCAAAAATGATGCCGGGAACCCGCATGCCCCGCTTGTATTGTGGTATTCGCCAACTGTAATCATCCACTTTTTCCAGCGGAACTCTCTCTGAAGGAGCACGACTACCTTCTTCACCCATAACAGTCTCCACCGAGCAAGGAAAAAGAGAGTACGCAGAAATATAAACGATATTGGTGTCTACACCAAAACAGAGCTAATCCGAAACGCTCCCATGTTTCTGCACAAAATCCATAACGCCCAAGACGCTTTGTACCAGAACTGTTTCCCCCAAAACTGGATGAACCTTCACATAATCCAAAGCCTTCCGAATACTCACATCACTCTCGACTATCCGCTTGACTATCGTCTCCAAGCCTTCTCCACGGTCAATTCCCTGCTTCGCGATTCCAGCCCACGACTTCAACTGCTGCTTATAGATCTGCAGCTTCTCAACCGCATTGGAAGACTTGCCGAAGTGACTGTAAAACAGACTCGTAGGATTCAGACTCATTAGCCTGTCCAGTGAAGCCAACGCTATGTCCAGCCGCAAAGGAGGCGGAGTCGTGGGCACAATCACGCCGATTTCGCCTAGGTAGATGCCTGCGGCATCGCCTGGAAAAATGCTCTGACTGGAAGCTTCAAAATAGCTCTGATGATGTGAAGCATGCCCAAGCGTTTCCACAACCTTCAACTCAACGCCATTGCCCATGCCAAACGTCATCCCGTCAGTGGCCCGAATAATCCGATCTTCAGAAACAGCCTCAGGCTCTCCGTACATGTCAGTTATGCCCGTGCCCAACACCATCTTGGACTGCTCCCAAAGCTTCTCAGGGTGAGCCAAATGAGCGGCACCCCGCTGATGAACAACAACTTTCGCGTTGGGCAAATACTTCAAAAGCGTGCCCACGCCTCCGCCGTGATCCAAATGAATATGAGAAATAGCAACGTAAACCACATCCTCAAGTTTCACGCTCAACTGCCTCAAACCAG
>Ga0315279_10011442_pt1 | contig 10266 bp, 7 predicted proteins | sample YL17G06_20_MG_FD_203694 | JGI IMG/M metagenome (GOLD analysis project Ga0315279, IMG submission 203694) | Sediment microbial communities from Yellowstone Lake, YNP, Wyoming, USA - YL17G06_20 | ecosystem: Environmental > Aquatic > Freshwater > Lake > Sediment | place: USA: Wyoming | collected...
TCCATACCTCTCCTGAACTTTGTATGAAGCGCATGATGGCAGCAGGATATGAGAAGATCTTTCAAATCTGCCGGTGCTGGCGTGAAGGAGAAAGGGGAAGCCAGCACCTTCCTGAGTTTACCCTTCTGGAGTGGTATAGAGCAGGAGCCGATTACCTTTCATTGATGGAGGAATGTGAGGAAATGATTCGATCTGTGGCCATGGCTATTGGCTTGGGTCAAAAAATTATTTTTCGGGGCCGCGAGATCGATCTGTGTCATCCATGGGAAAGAATCTCCGTTAAAGAGACTTTTCATCGTTATTCACAGACTTCGATGACGGAAGCACTGGAGCGAAATCTTTTTGATGAGATCATGGTTCAAGATATTGAGCCGAGGCTGGGGATAAGAAAACCGACATTGATTTATGATTACCCTGCGGAGAGGGGAGCGCTGGCCCGGCTGAAACAGGAAGATCCCAGCATTGCAGAGCGTTTTGAACTTTATATAGGTGGCCTTGAATTGGCCAATGGTTTTTCGGAATTGGTTGATTCAGAAGAACAGAGGAGACGCTTCCACCTTGAAAACGAACACCGCCAGTCCATTGGTAAACGTATTTATTCCATGCCAGATAAATTCTTGGCTGAACTGGATAGTATGCCTTCATCAGCGGGTATTGCACTCGGGGTGGATCGGTTGGTCATGGTTTTTTTGAATGCTGAAACGATTGACGAAGTAGTGACCTTTACTCCTGAAGAACTTTAACAGGGTGCTGAAAAATGGAAAAAGTACCGGATTTGTCATTCTGAGTGAAACGAAGAATCTGGCACGAAGTGTCATCCTGAACGAAGTGAAGGATCTCATGAGTTCCTTCGCAATGCTCAGGACAAGCTTCAGTCGCTACTCTCCTTCAGAATGACAACAGCGAAGGGCCAGGGTGGCATGGAAAAGGAATTTTTTAGCAACCTGTTAGAGCTTTGCGAAGAGGTCTTATGACTTTCTGGACAAAAAAGAGCAACATCGTCATTACCTGCGCGAAGGGGGCCCCACCTTTTTTAAAGCAGGAGATTCTTTCCTTAGGTTTTCCAATCTTATCAGTGGGGATGGCAGAGGTTGGGACAGAAGGGTCTTTAGAAGATGCAATGAGGCTCAACCTGTCGATCCGCACCGGACAACGAATTCTCTTCCTTCTTGAATCATTCAATGCGAAGACTCCTGACGAACTTTATAAAAGGATCTCGCGAATCAGTTGGGAGGATTATATTCCAGAGGATAGTTATTTCTCTGTCACTTCTTCTGTTTACAACCCGACCATTAAAGATTCAAGATTTGCAAATGTAAAATGCAAGGACGCAGTGGTGGATAGGATTAAAGAAAAGCGTGGACGCAGGCCTGATACAGGACCTGAAAGAGATAAGGTTGTGATCCATCTATACTGGAGAAGCAACCTCTGCCAAGTTTTTTTCGATACCTCTGGTGAGCCCCTTTCCAGGCGTGGGTACAGAATGATTCCTCTCAAGGCACCGATGCAAGAGACCCTTGCGGCCGCTGTTGTTCTGGCGACCGGATGGGCTGAAAACGGGAATTTTATTAACCCGATGTGCGGTAGTGGAACGCTTGCCATAGAGGCTGCATTGATTGGTCTTGACAGGGCTCCGGGTTTATTGAGAAGTAATTATGGTTTTATGCATCTAAAGGGATTTGACGAATCTTCTTGGAAAGTTCTCCGTAGGAAAACCAGAGCGGAAGCAAAGGATCGTCTCAATGGAAGGATCATTGCTACGGATATCAGTCAACAGGCTATTGAGGCAGCAAAGAAGAATGCGATGACAGCAGGGGTCGATCGGTTCATCGAGTTTGGAGTATGTGATTTTTCTGAGACACCTGTCCCGGACGGAGGAGGATTGGTCATCCTTAATCCTGAATATGGTGAGCGGCTTGGGGAAATAGAAAAACTTAAAGAGACCTACAGGAAGATGGGTGATTTTTTCAAAAAGAAATGTCAAGGATATAAAGGATATGTATTTACAGGAAATCTTGATCTGGCGAAGAAGATAGGGTTAAGGACAAAAAGAAGAATCCCTTTTTACAATGGCCCCATTGAGTGCAGACTGTTAGAGTATGATCTTTATGAAGGGAGCAAGAAGTCCAGAGATATACATTGACGTAATGGTCTTTTTTGAATAAGATAATTCTGATTCATAAAGCAAAATAGTTACCATTTGTGATTAAATGGAGGAAATAAAATGGTGAGAAATCGGGAAACGATCCTTAAGGTCCTCGAGGAGAACCGGGATATCATTCGAAGTTACGGGGTGAGACGTCTGGGTCTGTTCGGTTCCTGTGCGCGTGGCGAATGCACTGAGGCCAGTGATCTCGACTTTGTGGTCGAGCTCGATAAAAAATCATTTGATGTCTATATGGATTTGAAGTCGTTTTTGGAGGAACTTTTTGAGTGTCAAGTCGATCTGGTGATGGCCGATACCGTCAAACCAAGACTCCGAAGCACGATATTAGATGAGGCAGTTCATGTCTCGGGATTATAAAGTCTACCTCGAAGATATTGTTGAAGCAATAAGAAAAATACAATTTTTCACATCAGATGTCTCCTTACACACCTTTTCTTTAGACGTAAAGACCTTTGATGCGGTAGTTCGCAACCTTGAGATTATTGGCGAAGCCATTAAAAGAGTCCCAGAAGAGATTCGCTCAAGATATCCAGATGTGGAGTGGCGGAAAATTGGAGGCCTTCGGGATATACTTGTCCACGAATACTTTGGCGTGGATGTCGAGATCATTTGGGATATTATCCAAAACAAATTGCCAGTGCTGGAGAAACAGATCAATCAGATCCTTAAAGAATAGAAGAAAATGTAAGCCTTTAAGGATCTAATCCTATCGTTTATTTCAACCCAAATAATAGGTCAAAAATGTTCGAAGAGATGCTGAAATCCTACTTCAAGAAGATATTTGAAGTCAGTAAAAGGGGCGATGCTACGGAGGTGAGTTATTATTCGACTTTAGAAGATCTTTTAAAGACTTATGGGGATTCCATAGAAAAAAAGAAATTTCATATTACAACCCTCCCTAAAAAAACAGAAGCCGGTAACCCTGATTTTAGGATATGGGATGGGAAACAACACATCGTCGGGTATATTGAAGCCAAAGCCCCTACAGTAGAATACTTAGACCAAATAGAAACAACTGACCAATTAAAACGCTATCTTCATATCTTCCCCAATTTGATATTGACAAACTTTTTTGAATTCAGGTTTTATCGCAATGGGAACTTGTTAAATAAAGTCTCCATCGCCAGACCTTTTATCCTTCATAAACTTAAGACCATCCCGGCAGTTGAAAATGAGGGCGATTTTTTTAAACTTCTAGAGAAATATTTTTCCTATTCCCTTCCAAAAGTCTATGATGCCAAAACCCTGGCAAAAGAATTAGCAAAGAGGACGCGCTTTTTGAAGGATGAAGTTGTTATCCAGGAGTTAAAGGAGGAAGAAAGCCAAGGCAAAGGATTTATCTCAGGATTTTATGAGGCATTCAGAAAATATCTCATCAGTGGTCTTTCAAAGGAGGAATTTGCAGACCTCTATTCACAAACGATCACCTACGGACTTTTTGCTGCCAGGACTCGCTCGGAAAATGGATTCAATAGAAAACTTGCATATGATAATATTCCACGCACTATTGGAATCTTAAGGGATGTATTCAAATTCGTTTCACTTGAAGACTTACCCCAACAGATGGAATGGATTATTGATGATATTGCAGAAGTGTTGGCAGTTACTGATGTAAAAAATATCCTTCATCAGTACTTCCACGAAGGCAAGGGCAAAGATCCTGTTGTCCATTTCTATGAAACCTTTTTAGCCGAGTACGACCCTAAAGCAAGAGAAAAAAGGGGCGTCTATTATACCCCTGAACCGGTGGTCTCATATATTGTCCGATCCCTCCATAGCATTTTAAAAGAACATTTTAATAGACAGGACGGATTTGCCAGCGATACGGTTACCGTTTTAGACCCAGCGGCAGGAACGCTTACCTTCCTGGCAGAGGCATCTAAATTAGCAGTGGAAGAGTTTGTTTCAAAATATGGCGAAGGGGGAAAAGAAAATCTCATAAGGGAACAGATCCTTAAGAATTACTACGCATTTGAATTAATGATGGCTCCATATGCCGTAGGGCATCTGAAGATGTCTTTCCTCTTGGAGGAGCTTGGGTATAAACTCCGAAAGGATGATAGATTCAAACTTTACCTCACCAATACTTTGGAAATGGAAGAACTAGCCCAAACCGAACTTCCAGGCATGGTTTCCCTTTCTGAAGAATCCCATTCAGCTGGGAAAGTCAAAAAAGAACAGCCCATTCTGGTCATACTTGGGAATCCACCATATCAAGGGATATCGGCAAATCTAAGTGAGAGAGAAACCACTATTGAAAAAGGTGAGAAATATATAACGCGTTATTTAATTCAAGAAGATAAAGGTTGGTATAAATTGGTTTCAGAAACTAAGAGGGCAAATCGAAAAATAAAAGTTAAACAAAAAACCTGGATTGGTGAATTAATAGACTACTACAAAATTATTGATGGGGGATGGTTTGGAGAGCGAAAACATTGGCTAAATGATGATTATGTGAAGTTCATCCGTTTTGCCCAATGGAAGATTGATCAGGCGGGCGAAGGAGTATTAGGATTTATCACAAATCACAGCTATCTTGATAATCCAACCTTCCGAGGTATGCGGCAGTCATTGATGAATAGTTTCAATGAAATTTATGTCCTGGATCTACACGGCTCCAGCCTGAAAAAAGAGAAATGCCCTGATGGTTCCAAAGACGAGAATGTCTTTGACATTCAGCAGGGTGTTGCCATTGCCCTTTTCATAAAGAAGAAGGGTGAAAAGAAACATTGTAAGATCAGCCATTCAGAAATTTGGGGATTGCGAGAAAAGAAAAATAATTGGCTTTTGGAAAATAATCAAAAAACAACCGCTTGGGAAAAACTATATCCAACAAGTCCTTATTACTTTTTTATCCCAAGAAAAGAAAAATGGAGAAAAACTTATGATGAATTCTGGAGGATAACAAATATTTTTCCGGTCAACGTAACAGGAATTGTTACTGCAAGGGATCATTTGGTTATTGAATTTGATAAAGAGGTGTTAAAGAGACACATCGGGATGTTTAGAAATTTATCAATCCCGGACGACCTCATTAAACAGACCTTCAAAATAAAAGATACAAGAGGTTGGAAATTCATTAAAGCCAGAAAGGAATTAGCAGAAGATAAAAATTGGGATGAATATTTTACCAAAATTCTTTACAGACCCTTCGATATAAGACACATTTATTATACACAGAAAATGGTTGATTGGCCTCGCCCTGAAGTCATGCGCCACATGATGCAGGAGAATCTGGGATTTTTATTTACAAGACCCCAATCACCTAAATATGAATTTTCAGTTATTGCTTCTGAGAAAATAATTGACCAATGTGCAATAGGTAACAAATCAGCAGGTGCAGGAATTTCATATATTGCTCCCCTCTACCTCTACCCTGACAAAGATAAAAAAGACCTGTTTAGCCATAAGAAAGGATTAGGTAAAAGACAATCCAATATCAGCCCTACGGTTTTTACAGCCCTCACTGAGGTTTATAAGAAAGAACCCGTACCTGAAGAGATTTTCTACTACATTTATGGAGTTCTTTATTCCAATATCTATCGGACAAAATATGGAGAGTTCCTGAAGATAGATTTCCCAAGGGTCCCTTTTACAAAAGATTACAAACTTTTCGACAAGGTTGGAAAACATGGGAAAACTCTTGTCGATTTGCATTTGCTTAAGTCAAATGAACTTGACCAGCCTATTACTAAGTTTCAGGGCAAAGGGGATAATAAAGTTGAAAAAATGACTTATGGAGAGGAAAGAGTTTGGGTAAACAAAGACCAATATTTCGATGGCATTACAGAAGAAATTTGGAAGTACCAAATCGGTGGCTATCAGGTTTGTGACAAATGGCTGAAAGATCGTAAAGGGCGAATCTTATCACTGGATGATATCAAGCACTACTGCAGAGTCGTTACAGTAATTAATAGTACAATAGAGATTCAGAAAAAGATTGACGATCTCTATCCCGAAATAGAAAAAGAAACAATTGAATTCAAAATTCCAGATAAAGAGTAATTTTATGGAACTGAAATCTAATGTGGGGTTGAACAAAGTATTGCAAGATATAAAGGCTGGCAATTTATTTCCTGTCTATCTAATCTGTGGGGATGAAAATTATATCGTTAAGGAGGCAGCTCAAAATTTAATAGAAGCTATTTTACCCGAGAAAGAGAGGGAGATAAGTTTAGAAACTATCGAAGGTGATGAAGAAGATTGGGGCAAGATAATCCAGTCATTGAATACCTATCCGATGTTTGGTTCTAGAAGGGTCATCGCTGTAAAGGACACTAGAATCTTCTTATCTAAATTTACGCTTGAAAAGATAATAGAAAAAAGTATGGAACGATTTGAAAAGAAAGATATCAATGAGGCCATTAGATTATTCAGAATTGCCCTTGGGCATCTAGAAATTAAGGAGGTTAACGAAATAAGTGATAAAAAATGGGGTAAAATAGCAGGTTCGGATCATGAAAGTCAAACATGGATAAATAAGATGGTGGAAGAATGTCTCGCCCAAAACCTTACTCCGATTCCTTATGAAGATAATTCAGATCAACTAAATAATGCTATTAAAGTAGATGGGGGGGGCAGGGGCGCTCCACAAAATAATATTTTGATTTTAGTAACTGAGTATGTGGATAAAAGGAAGAAACTCTATAAAACGATAAACGATATAGGAGTTATCATTGACTTTTCGATCCAAAGGATGAGAAGAGATTCAGCGGATATAGAAGATGAGGAAATGGGAGCCCTATCCCAAAAAGCTAATGAATTATTGAAGAAAAGCGATAAGGCATTTGGTAAGGGAGCTTTTGAAACTCTTGCGAATAAGACTGGCTTTAATATGGGAATATTCTTGAACGAATTAGAAAAAGTCATCCTATCTGTAAAAGACAGTAAAAAAATAGAAGTTAAAGATATTGAGGAAACGGTGGGAAGAACCAAAGAGGATTCTATCTTTGACCTTCAAGAAGCTATTGGCCGAAGAGATCTCGAAGGAGCGATGCTTTATTTAGGTGAGCTATTGGGCCAGGGAGAATTTTATTTAGTTCTTTTATTAGGTATTGCCAAGGAGATATGGCGCTTGATTATGGCAAAAGAATTTATTGAAGATGAATTAAAGGGTAAATGGAACCCCAAAATGGATGCGGAAGCCTTTAAAAAATTCATCTATTTCCCGATTAAGAGAAAGCAAAAGGAAAGTCAAATGGAAGAACAAAAGAAAAGAGGGTTAAATATTTTTTCTCTACCCCCCAATGTTTTATTGGAATTATTAAAAAGTTCAGTAAATTTTACCAAAGAGGAGTTATATCAATTCATTAAGTTACTTGCTGAAACAGATTTAAAAACGAAAACCACGGGTATACCACCAGTCCAATTTCTTGAAAAAGCATTGGTGGAGATTTGTTTAAGCAAGGGGCGCAGCAAAAAGGCAGCGAATCTTTAGATGTAAATATTTAGACTAACAATCGATTTAGTCATCGATAAGTTGGTGATTGACCTCTGTCGGCCAGACATTCCCCCAAATCTCCCTCCTCTTGGGAAAAGGCGATAAAGGGGATGGGGTGACCCTATCACAGAGAACTATTTAGAAGTTGTCCTAAGGGCGTTGACTTCCAGGTTCAGCCGAGAGATTTTTCTGGCAGAGGTATTTTTATGGAAGACACCCTTGGAATGAGCCTTTTGGATCAAAGGGATTGCCTTCAACAAAGCTTTTCGGGCCCCTTCAGCATCCTTCTTCGCAATGGCACTTCTCACTTTTTTTACAGAAGATTTAACTGTCGATTTGATTTGGAGGTTTCGAAGCCTCCTTTTTTCATTTTGTCTTGCCCTTTTAATGACCGATAAATGGATTGCCAAAATTAGACTCCTTTCTTCCCCTCATCGGCTCCCTCTCCCGCCTGGGGAGAGGGGAAGGGTGAGGGATGATTGATTTTTTTAACATTTTAAGATAGCGTGTGTCAAGGTCTTTTGAAATAGCGAATTACCCGAATGATAACGAATCTGCCGAATTTGGGTTTATTCGCTGCATTCGGTATAATTTGTTCTATTCGCATTATGTCTGAAAGTCATAAAATCGCCAAAGCAGCCACCACGATCGGAACGGGAACGCTTCTCAGCCGAATCCTGGGTTTTTTACGGGATATGGTCATCGCCAACTTTTTCGGAGCTGGGATGGCAGCCGATGCCTTTTTCGTCGCTTTTCGGATTCCCAATCTGTGGAGGCGATTAGTGGGAGAAGGGTCTTTAACTATCTCATTCATCCCTGTCTATACCGAATATCTTACCCAGAAATCAGAGGAAGAAACTAGGGAGGTCACGCATATTGCATTCACCATTGCCGGAGTTGTTTTATTGATTCTGACGCTTTTGGGTATTCTTTTCTCGCCCATTTTGATTAGGATCATTGCGCCAGGATTTATTCAGATTCCAGAAAAATTTCAACTGACGGTCACGCTCAACCAGATCATCTTTCCCTATCTCTTTTTCATGGGACTTTTCGCCCTCTGCATGGGGGTTCTGAACTCTTACAGGCATTTCTTTGCACCGGCCATTGCTCCGATTTTCCTCAATATCTCTATCATTGTTTCAGTCTTTCTCTTTTATCATACTTTTAAAATACCGGTGATGACCCTTGCCTTGGGTGTTCTTGCCGGGGGGATCATCCAGTTTCTCTTTCAGATTCCCTTTTTATATAAGAGGAGGATTACCTTTCGATTCAATTTTAATTTCCGACATCCTGCGATCAAACGGATTGGTCTATTGATGATTCCAGGCCTTATCGGAACCGCCGTCTATCAGATTAATGTCTTCATCGACACGATTTTTGCCTCATTTCTTCCGAGTGGAAGTGTTTCCTATCTTTTCTTTGCAGACCGATTAATGGAGTTTCCTTTGGGCATTTTTGCTATCGCCATTGGAATGGCATCCCTTCCGAGTCTTTCAGGACTGGCTTCTCAGGGAAAGATGGAAGAATTGAAGGAGACACTTTCTTTCACCTTTCGGCTGGTCTCCTTCATCAGCGTTCCTGCCATGGTGGGACTGATCGCCTTAAAAACCCCTATTATCAACCTCCTCTTTCAAAGAGGTTTGTTTGATTATTCTTCTACGCAGAAAACAGCTTTCGCCCTCCTGTTCTATTCAGTGGGGCTCTGGGCCATTGCAGGGTCAAGGACGATTGTTCCTGCTTTCTATTCCCTCCAGGATACCTGGACACCTCTTAAAATCGCATTAATCTGTTTAGGGGCGAATGTCGTCTTAATCGCGATTCTGATTTATCCCTTAAAGCATGGAGGGTTGGCTTTGGCTACCAGTCTCTCATCCACTCTCAACCTCATCCTTTTATCCTGGAAGTTGAATTTGAAATTAGGAAAGATCGATATAAGGAAGAACATCAAGTCCCTCCTGAGAGATGTTTTCTGTAGCCTCCCAATGGGTTTGGCGGCTTATTTGATCTGCTCCACAGGAAATTGGTCCACCACCGGTAACATCGGGGAGAAGGTTTTACTCCTCCTTATAGGGATTGTGATTGGCCTCGGAATCTACTTGGCATGCTCCTATTGGGTGAAGAGCGAGGAAATGTTTTTTTTATTGAAGATGATTAGAAGAAGGAGAAGGGGTTAGAAGTCCCACTGGGTTGTTCGATAAGCTTACCTATTCTATCCTGAGCTAAGACGAATATGGAAAAAACAGCAGATGTGGTCATCATCGGAGGAGGCATTATTGGTCTGAGCATTGCCTACTATCTTGTTCTGAAGAAGGCAGGAAAGATTGTTCTCTTTGAGAAGGGACAACTGGGAGAAGGTTCCACCAGTCGTTGTGTAGGAGGTATTCGAACACAATTTTCTACAGAGATCAATATTCGTTTCTCACTTGAATCGTTAAAGGTCTTCGAACAATTCAAAGAGGAATTTGGAATCAACCCAGAATTTAAAAGAATCGGGTACCTTTTTTTGGCGACAACTGATGGTGAGATGAAAATCTTCGAGGAAAATGTAAAACTCCAGAAAAAATTTAATATACCTGTTGAGCTCTTAAGTCCTGACGAAATTAGTTCACGTTGGCCCTACCTGAAAATGGATGATATCCTGGGAGGGACATTCTGCTCT
>Ga0315279_10011444_pt1 | contig 10264 bp, 7 predicted proteins | sample YL17G06_20_MG_FD_203694 | JGI IMG/M metagenome (GOLD analysis project Ga0315279, IMG submission 203694) | Sediment microbial communities from Yellowstone Lake, YNP, Wyoming, USA - YL17G06_20 | ecosystem: Environmental > Aquatic > Freshwater > Lake > Sediment | place: USA: Wyoming | collected...
GGACGCCGTCCACTTTAACCAAATAGACCTTCTGGACCTCGAACCTCGGATGGGCCAGCCGGAAGGCCAATTCGCCGTCGTTGGTGAGGAGGAGGGCCCCGCTGCTGTCGGCATCCAGGCGTCCCACGGGAAAGACGCGGACCTTGAGGCCGGGAACGAGATCCCGGACCGTGGTCCGGCCGAAGGGGTCCTTAAGAGAGACGACGGCGCCGACAGGCTTGTGGAGGAGGATGTAGGCCATCCGTTCCTCCTTCTTCACCCGCCGGCCGTTGAGCTCGACCATGTCCCTGCCGTCCTCGATCTTTTCCCCGAGCTCCTGGACCACCCGGCCGTTGACCTTGACCCGTCCCTCCTGGATCATGCGGTCGGCTTCGCGCCGGGAGGCGGCGCCGGCCTGGGAAAGGAACTTGTTCAAACGGACGAGCATCGCGCGGCCTTTTTTTTAGAAGTAGATGTTGAAGCCGCCGGTCAGGGAAAAGTCCCCGACCTTGAAGCTCTTTTTGTTGATGTCCAGATTGACGTGGTGGTACTTGCCCTCGGCGGAAAGGGAGAACTTTTTGCCCAGCACGAGTTCGACGCCCGCCCCGACGTTGAAACCGCCGTTATCGTCCTTGTCGATGTCGAGGATGTCGACCGTGTAAAATCCGTAGCCGGCGGTGAGGTAGGGCTGGACGACGAGGATGGGGAAGATCCAGCGCAGGTTCGCGCCCAGATAGCTGGTATCCACCTTCCGGCCCTGCCACATCGGCGCGGAGATATCATTAGAATTGAGGTTGTGGGCCGCCTGGAAATAGTTCAACTCTGCGGCGAACATCATGAACTTCACTCCGGCCTTGATCCCGTACAGAAAGGCCGTATCGGAGTTGAACTTGATGTCCGAAAAGCCGGCTTTTTGCTTCGAGATACCACCCTGGAGCCCGAGGTAAATAAACCCGGCCTGGGCCTTGGGAACGAGACAGAGGACGGATAACGCCAACACGATTCCCGCCACCGCTTTTTTCATTTTCTCGCTCCTTATCCCTTTTTGTCCATTGTGGCGGCTTGCCAGGGCAAAGTCAAGCCGCTCCCCACAATCCGGCGAAATCCAGGGGCTTGCCGAGAACCTTTTTTTCGCTTCGCCGTATGATCTGGTGTAGAATAGGACACTGAAAACGATGGCCAAGCTGCAGATCAAGGAATCTTTCTCGATGGCCATGATCTCTCTCCGGGCCAACAAGCTCAGGACCTTGTTAACGCTCCTGGGCATCATCATAGGAGTCCTGACCATCATCGCCGTCGTTTCCGTCATCCAGGGCCTCAACAATTACGTCTACACGAAGATGTCCTTCTATGGGGCTAACGACTTCGCCGTCTCCAAATTCTCCATGATCGGCTCCTCCCTTAAGGACTTCAAGGAGCAGATGAAGCGCAAAGATATCACCCTGAGCGAGATGAGGCTCCTCCGCGAGCGCTGCGTTTCCTGCGAACTGATCGGGGCAAGCACCAGCACCTCGCGCACGGCGAAATTCCGGAACCAGTCCCTGCAGGGCACCGAGGTCCGCGGCGTGACCTACCTCGACCATATCATCGGGTCCGTCATCGAGCTGGAGGGCGGCCGCCACATCCAGAAGGACGACGAGGACCATTCTCGCTACGTCTGTGTCATCGGATCGGACATCACGGAGAAGCTCTTCGCCGGCGTCGACCCGGTGGGCCGCTGGCTCAAGGTCGGAACGGACAACTTCCTCGTCATCGGGGCCGGCAAAAAAAAAGGAAAGATCCTCGGTTTCAGCCAGGACAATTACGTCCGGATCCCGATCACGACGTTCGCCAAGGCCTATGGCTCCCGGCGTTCCATTTCCATCAATATTCACACGAGCTCCCAGGAGCAGATGGCCCGGGCCCAGGAAGAGGTCCGGACGGTCCTCCGCTCGTGGCGGAAACGGGCCTACAAGGACCCGGATGACTTCTCCTTCCAGACCTCCGAGACCTTCATCCAGTTCTACAAGACGGCCACCTCGGGCATCTATTTCGCGATGATCGCCATCTCGTCCATCGCCCTCGTCGTCGGCGGCATCGTCATCATGAACATCATGCTCGTCTCGGTGACCGAGCGGACCAAGGAGATCGGGATCCGGATGGCCGTAGGCGCAAGGCGTAAGGACATCCTCTTCCAGTTTCTGATCGAATCGTCCTTCATGTCCGCCTGGGGAGGGATCATCGGGGTCGTCCTGGGGGTGGCGGTCGCCAGGATCATCACGGCGGCAACGTCCATGCCTTCGAGGGTGGAACCGGGGTCGGTGGTCCTGGCCATCGTCATGTCCACGTCGATCGGCCTGTTCTTCGGCCTCTACCCGGCCAACCGGGCGGCCAAGCTCGACCCCATCGAAGCCTTAAGGACGGAACAATGATCCGGATCGGCATCCTCCGCGAGATCTCCCTCATGGCGATCGACTCCATCAAGACGCACAAGCTTCGCTCCTTTTTGACGGTGCTCGGTATCGTCATCGGCGTCATGACCGTCATCGGCATGGTCTCCGTCATCCAGGGGCTCAACAAATCCTTCATGAAGGAACTCGAAGCGACCGGCTCCGATCTCATCATGGTCCAGAAATACGACCCGGTCCAGATGGGCAGGCGCTCCGAAGAGGAAAGGCAGAGGAAGGACCTGACCTTCGAGGACGCCAAGGCCATCGAAAAGGGCTGCCCGCTGGTCAAGGGGGTGGCCGTGAGCTTCAGCGTAAGCGTGTTCGATCAGGTCGACATCAAGTATCAGAACATTAAAAGCGACAGCTCCCAGATCATCGGGATCAACGAGAAGTTCCCCATCGTCTACGCCCTCTATCTCCCCAAGGAAGGCCGATTCCTGACCGAATCGGAGATCACCCACAGCAGCCGATCCTGCGTCCTGGGGTTCGAGCTCGCCGAGATCCTCTTCCCCCACACGAGCGCTTTGGGTAAGGAGGTCCGCGTCGGGCTCGAAAAGTTCACGGTCGTCGGCGTCCTAAGCAAGCGCGGACAGATGTTCGGCCAGAGCCGGGACAACTTCATCGGCATCCCCATCACGGCCCTGATGAAATACTTCTCCTACGAGAAGGACTCGATCCAGATCGCCGCGACGCCCAAAGAGCACGGCCGGATGGAAGAAGCGATCCAGCAGATAACCGACTTCCTGCGCCAAAGGAGAAAGGTCAAGTATGGCCAGCCCAACGACTTCGCCATCCTCACCCAGGACAGCCTGCTCGATCTTTTTAACCAGCTGACCGGGGCGGCCTTCCTGGTCATGATCGTCATCTCGTCCATCGGGCTCATGGTCGGGGGGATCGGGGTCATGAACATCATGCTCGTTTCCGTCAAGGAGAGGACGCGCGAGATCGGGATCCGCAAGGCCCTCGGAGCGAAGGCCAGGGACATCCTCAAGCAGTTCCTCATCGAGGCCGTCGTCCTGACGGGGACGGGAGGGGTCCTGGGGATCCTGGTCGGCTTCGGGATCGCTTTCATCGTGAATGCCGCGACCCCTCTGCCGGCCACGGTATCCATCTGGTCCGTGATCGTGGGATTTATGGTCTCGGTATCCATCGGCCTCTTCTTCGGCATCTTTCCGGCCCAAAAGGCCGCCAAAATGGATCCCATCGTTTCGTTGAGATATGAATAGGACTTTCATGACGGATTCAGTCACGACCCTCAGCCGGCTCTTTCTTCACCTCTGTCGCACATACCACAAGCCCGATCAGATGCTCTCCAAGATCGAGGGCCTCTATCGACCCATCTCCGGCGTCGAGATCGAAACAAGGGTGCGGCGCCTCTCCCTGGGCTTCCGGGCGCTCGGGCTGCGGCCCGGCGACAAGGTGATCATCCTTTCCGAGAACCGTCCGGAATGGGTCATCACAGACTTCTCCGTCCTCTGCGCCGGCGCCGTTACCGTGCCCATCTATACCTCCCTGATGCCCGAGCAGATCAAGTTCCTGATCAACGATTCCGAAGCGAAGATCATCGTCTGTTCGAACCGGGACCTCTGGCGTAAGGTCGAAGCCGTCCGCGACGGGCTCCCCCATCTCGAGCATGCCGTCATGATCGAGGAGGAAACTCCCGAAGGACTCCTGACCCTCTCCGAGGTCATGAGCCTCGGGACGTCGGCAGAGGAATCAGACCCCGCCCTTTTTGACGCTGCCGCGGAAGCCGTCCGCCCCGGTGACCTCGCCTCCATCATCTACACGTCGGGAACGACGGGCCGGTCCAAGGGAGTCATGCTGAGCCACGGCAATTTCGTCAGCAACATCAAGTCCCTGGACGCCGTCGTCCCGTTCACCCCTGCGGACACCGTTCTTTCCTTTCTTCCCCTATCGCACGTCCTGGAACGGACGGCGACTTTCCTCTCGCTCTACAACGGCTGTTCCATTGCTTACGCCGAGAGTGTCGAGTCGGTGGCCGCGAACCTCGTCGAAGTCCGGCCGACCATCATGGTCAGCGTCCCGCGGCTCTTCGAAAAGATCTACCAGAAGGTCATGGACCAGGTCCTGGAGAGCTCGGCCCTCAGAAAAGGGATATTTTTCTGGGCCATCAAGACAGGCAAAGCCTACGCCGCCAAAACGATCGCGGGCGAACGGGTCCCGGCGCGGCTGGCCTTTCGCCGCGCTGTTGCCCACAAGCTGGTTTTCACGAAGATCCAGGCCAAAACGGGGGGCCGAGTGAAATTTTTCGTCTGCGGCGGCGCTCCCATCTCTCCGGACATCGTCGAATTCTTCTACGCCCTGGGCCTCGTCATCCTCCCCGGCTACGGGCTGACCGAGACCGCTCCGGTCCTTTCCGGGAACACGCTGGACGACTACCGTTTCGGGACCGTCGGAAAACCCATCCCCGGCGTCGAGATCAAGATCGCGGCCGACGGCGAGATCCTGGCCCGGGGCCCGAACGTCATGCTCGGCTATTACAAGAACGAGATCGAGACGAAGGAGGTCATGGAAGGTGGTTGGCTCCATACGGCCGATGTCGGCCATCTCGACGAAGACGGCTTCCTCGTCATCTCCGACCGTAAAAAAGACCTCATCGTGACATCCGGAGGAAAGAATGTCGCCCCCCAGCCCATCGAGAGCCTGCTCCTGATGAACCCCTTTATCCGAAGCGCCGTCGTCATGGGCGACCGCCGGAAGTTCGTCTCGGCCCTCATCGTCCCGAACTTTGAGAAGCTCGAAGCCTACGCCCGGGCGCACGGAATTCCTTTCGGGGACCGATCCGAGCTCTGTCGCCGCGTGGAGGTCACGAGCTTCCTACTGGCCGAAATCCAACGCGCCACCCCGGACCTGGCGTCCTACGAGCGGATCAAGAAGATCGCCGTCCTCGACAGGGATTTCGAGATCGATGCCGGAGAGGTCACGCCGACGCTCAAAGTCAAGCGCAACATCGTTGAAGAGAAATATAGGGACCTTATAGACGCCCTCTATCGGGATTGAACGTTATTCCAAGAATTTTCTTGCGGCCTCGAGCGCCGGACTGAGCTTGTCCTTTTCCGTCGTGACCAGCTCGACCAGGGACGGGCTTCCCCCTCCCCTGACCTGGACCACGGCGGAGACGGCGGGGATGAGCGTCCGGACATCGAGCCCGAGCCCTTCCGCCGCCGCCAGGATGAGGTGGCTCTGGTTCTCACCGTGAGCGCCGAAGAGAACGATAAGTTCGGCACGATGGATGACTTGGACGGCCAGAAAGCGGGCCTCCTCCGGGCTCTTGTCCTCGAAGACCGCCTGAACGACCTTGCCCTGGGCGGCGTGGATGACCTCTTGGGCCTCGTAGGAAGCGACCCTTTCCTCGAGTTTCCTCGCCTTTTTCTTTAAGGCCTTGATCTCGGCCAGAGATTTTTCGATCGAGGCCGCCACATCGCTATCAGCGACCGAGAAGAACGCGGCGGCCTGCCGGATGGTCCTGTTCTTTTCCTGGTAGTCCCGGAGGGCCCGTCCCCCGCAGACAAACTCGAAACGAAGATTGTTCCGGATCCTGTCCGCCTTCGTGACCTTGATCAAACCGATCTCGCCGGCCCTGCGGCAATGGGTGCCGCCGCAAGCCGAATAGTCGAACCCGGAGACCTCGACGACCCTGATCAGTCCTTCTTTCTTCGGCGGTTTACGGAGCGGGACCGTTCCGATCCTGTCCTCCGGGACGAAGTAGGTCTTGATCTCCCGGTCTTCAAAAAGCACGGCGTTAGCCCTGGCTTCGACCCTGTCCAGATCCGGGTCGCTGATCTTGGGGACCTCGATCTCGAGCGTAGAGACTTCGTCGCCGATGTGGAAGGACAAGGTCATGCCCTTTACGACCTCATAAAAGGCCTGCGAGAGGATATGCTGGCCGGAGTGCTGCTGCATGCGGTCGAATCGCCGCGGTCCATCGATCCTTCCGTGAACCGTATCCGCCTCGATCGCTCTCTCTAAGACGTGGATGATCATCTCCCCGTCCTCGACGACCTGGAGCACCGCGACTCCGTTGATCGTCCCCCGATCACAGGACTGGCCCCCGGCCTCGGGATAAAAAGCCGTTTGGTCCAGGATGACCGCAGGTTTGCCCTCAAATACCGTTCGTCCGACCACCCTGGCGTCAAAATCCGTGAGGTACGCGTCCTCGAAGTAAAGCTTCTTCGTTTCGGCCATGACATCCTCCGTTCAGTCTGGCTCCATTTATCGGCCATCCGTGATCGCTTGTCAAGGGAGCCGGAGGACATAGCCAGTTACTCTTCATTTCGATGTATCAATATGGGCCTTGTTCTCTATCTCTCCTTGGGATCGCCTTCTCAGGACTCGGGACACGGCGATAAAGGCCGCCCCTCTCCCCCCGACCCCAGGGAACCAGTCCCGGCGGTTCCCCCCGCCGTGAACGGCGGGCCCCCCCTCCGACCTCCACCGGCGACACGGTTCTCTTCCGAGTCCCCTTCCGTTTGGCCAGAAGGGGAAGGGGATGTAAAGAACCGGGGAGATTCTCGGACGTGTCGCCGATCCGATCTGTAGCCGCAGGTTTCAGCCCGCGTCAAAACCGAATCGCAACCTAAAGGTTACGGCTACCGCCCTGGTCTTCAGACGGGGTCATACCCCGTCTTGTTTTCCCCGTCTTGTCTTGGCTCCTAGAGCAGTCTGGAGATGATCAACGCACCCAAAGCGGACAGGAAGACAACGGCCACGGGCCAGATCAGGATCCTGTACACAGCCTTGAGTTCAGCCTTGAAATAGTCGGCCGTCAGGGCCAGGCACAGATGGGCCGGCGAGAGGAGGATGCCGACAAAGCCGCTGACGTAGGCAAAGGCCAGGAGGAACATGTCCGGGCTTTCCGCGCCGATGATGGGGACGAGGAGCGGGAAGGCGATGGCCACGAAGGCCTGGTTGACGCCAGTCAGAAGGCCGACGAGAAACGGCGCCGCGAAGAGAAGGGCGTAAGCGGAGAATCCGTGCGGCGGAACGGCGCGGGCCACCGAATCCAAGGCCCCGGAGACCTCGAGGATCCGCTTGAAAACCATCAGGGCGGCGGTCAAGAGGGCGATCCTGAAGGAGAAACCCCCCGCGATGACTTTGATCCTCGTCCGGATGTCCAACCTCGCAAAGACCTGGGTCAGGACACTCGCGACCCCCAGCGAAAGCAGCATCCCCAGCTTGAAGACGAAGATGAGGACGATGGTCAACACAATAGGCCAAATGCTGAAAAAAACATGAAAGACGTCCTTAAAGGACCTTGTGTTGTTGACGTCCTTCGGAAGATAAGGGACATGCCGGAACAGGATAATGAGACCCGCCCCCGCCGCCACGATCGTGAACGGGAACTGGTATAGGCAGACCCTCTTGATCGGCACCCGGCAGATGGCCGCAGTCAGGATCAGGTTGATATAGAGGGGCCAGCTGTATTCCCAGATGTGCCGGAACCAGTAATTGGTGAACGTCTTCCAGGCCGGCGCGAGGTCCCATTTCTTTCCGGCTTCCTCGACGATGGGCGCGCCCATCATGGCCCCGGCCGTCATGGGCAGGAGGCCGATGAAGGCCGAAGGAATGGCCAGGATCAGCCGCTGATCGTGGACAAGGTTCTTGAGGGCATCCACCATCGCCCGGAAATGGCCTGCGTGCTGGAGGAAGCCGCCGAGGTAAAGGACGAGGATGACGGTGCTTATGAGTTCGAGAGTTTCGCCGGCGATCAGGGCCTGGAACGCGTTCCTGAAGAAGGCCCCTGCGTTCATCCCGAACAGGGCCGCCGTGAGGAGCGTGTCCAGGAACAGGACGAGACCCAAGTCCCATTTGAGCCGGATGAGAAACAAGAGGGCGAAGACGATGAGGGCGATCTTGGCAAGGACGAACACGTTTGCTCTATCCCGTCGGGAGCTTGGCGCCCGCCCGCTCCAGGACACGTCCGGTCGTCTTGAAGTGCAGCTTGGTGACCCTGCCCAAGGCCTCCGGCCCGTCGCGCTCAACGAGTTTCACGGCCGCATCCTCGACCAGGGACGATGCCCCTTTGGGAAGCTCCAGACCGAAATCCTTCGACAGAAAGCTAAGCCGCTTCAGGAACTCGGCCCGGGCCAGGATGGAGGCGGCCGCGACGGCCATGTCCTCCTCGGCCCGAGGGTTCTGGACAAGCTCGATCGTCCGCCCTTTTTTCATGAGCGCGTTGAGGACCCAAGCCTTGTCGCCGAACTGGTCCGTCACGGCCAGGACGCAGTCCACGACTTCCAGGATGTTCTCGATGGCCCGGGCGTGGCCCCAGGCCAAAAGCCGGTTAAGATTCCGGAGCTTGTCGTAGAGCTCATTATATTTCTCAGGACCGATGGCGATGACGGAGTGCTTGTAGCCCGCTTTCAGGACCTCGGCGATCTCCCGGCAGCGATTGTCCGAAGTCCTCTTTGAATCCTTGACTCCCAGCTCCCTGAGGACATCAGCCTGGCCATCAGGGAGGAAGAACCCGGCGATGACCAGAGGCCCGAAATAGTCCCCCTTTCCGGACTCGTCGGTCCCGATATGCCCCCTGGCCGGAGGAAAAAGCCTCTCTTGTACCATGCTCACTTCTTCAAATATTTATCGATCGGCCGGAGCAGGGCGGCCGTCATAGACGACCTTCCCGCCCACGATGGTTAGAACGACTTTGACATCCATGATCCGCTCGGCCCTGACCTTGAAGAGGTCCTTATCGAGGACGACGATATCGGCCAGCTTGCCTGGTTGGATGGTCCCCTTGTCTTTCTCGGCGAACTCCGCGTAGGCGCCGCCCGTCGTGTAGCCCTTGATGGCGTCCTCAAGAGAGATCTTCTCTTCCGGCACCCAGCCGCCCGGGTTCTTTCCGTCCGATGTCGCCCGGGTGACGGCCGCGTAGATTCCGGAGATCGGGTCGAGCGGCGCGACCGTCCAGTCCGAACCGAAGGCCAGGACCGCGCCGCCATCGAGAAGGGACTTGAAGGGGTATGTGTACCGGGCCCGTTCCTTGCCGATCTTCTTTTCCGCCCAGCGGCCGTCGTCGTAAGCGTGATAGGGCTGGACGGAAGCGACGACACCGAGCTTCCCGAACCGCGCAATGTCCTGCGGCCTCAGGTGTTGGGCGTGCTCGATCCTCCACCTCCGGTCCCGGGGACCGTTCTGCGCGGCGGCCTTTTCATAAAGGTCCAGAAGGAGGCTGTTGGCCCTGTCGCCGATGGCATGGATGGCGACCTGAAGGCCGGCCTTGTCCGCCTCCAGGATCCTTTTTTCCATAGCCCCCTCCGGGAACATCTGGGGAGCAAGGAGGCCGCAGGTCTTCGGGTCGTCCGAATACGGCTCGAAGAAGTAAGCGGTCGCCGAACCGAGCGAGCCGTCCACAAACCCCTTGAGGCCTCCGATCTTCAGGTCATCGTTGCCGAAGGGCGTTTTCAGCTTCAACCGGGCGTAGATGTCGACATCGTTGATGGGGATATAGACATAAAGCCGGGCCGTCATCTTGCCGTCCCTGATGAGCTGCTGGTAGACCTCGAAACTCGAGGCGTCGGCCATTTCGTGGACGGAGGTCACGCCGTGCTCGGCCGCCTGCTTCAGCGCGGCCTCCGCCGCCTTCAGCTTCTCCCTCCACGAGGGCTCGGGGATATGCCGGTAGACGAGATCCGCGGCCGCGTCCTTAAGAATTCCGGTGGGCTCCCCGGTCTTCGGGTCCTTGACGATCTCTCCCCCCGGAGGCACTGATGTGGACTTCGTGACCCCGGCGATCCTGAGCGCCGCGCTGTTGGCCAGGACCATGTGGCCGTCATACCGGTTGACGCAGACCGGATTGTCGGGCGAGACAGAGTCGATCCATTCCCGGCGCGGAA
>Ga0315279_10011445_pt1 | contig 10264 bp, 8 predicted proteins | sample YL17G06_20_MG_FD_203694 | JGI IMG/M metagenome (GOLD analysis project Ga0315279, IMG submission 203694) | Sediment microbial communities from Yellowstone Lake, YNP, Wyoming, USA - YL17G06_20 | ecosystem: Environmental > Aquatic > Freshwater > Lake > Sediment | place: USA: Wyoming | collected...
GACTGGAGCAGGCGCTGGCCGAGTTGCAGGCCATCCAGGCGCAGAAGCAGAGCGAGCAGGAGAAGCAGGAAGCGCGGGTGAGTCTGACCGATCCAGAAGCGCGGATACCGTAGGCGCGACAGAGCCGCAAGAAGCACCGCCGCATGATGATCTGGGTCCGGCTGGTTTGGCGCCCGAAACTGGTGCGGGCGGCGGCGTAATGGGGCGCAGGACAAGGCCCAGGCCATTAAGAATGAAGGTGGAACCCGTGACCTGAGCGCGGAAAAAAAGGCGGAATCGCGATTCCGGCGAAGAGAATCACTCATTCCGACGCGATGTCGATGACGCTCGGAGCGAAGCGACGCTGGCGGCGTTTATGTTGGCCTGACTGATCGACATCGGCCAAGCCGGAAATGGTTTTAGGGATAAGTCATCATCATTTCGCTTCTCCGGCGAAAGTCGATGTCTTCGACGCAGGCCGCGTTTTTCAGGCGGCCGTTGGCCAGGCGGCGGGCCAGCGCCCGGTTTTGCTTCCAGTTCCACTCGGCGATGGCCTGGTTCAACTCGGCCAGACTGAAGAAGCGCCGGTGGCGCAGGGCGGCCACCATCCAGCGCTCGACCGGCAGAACGCCCGCTTCGACCTTCAGCTTGGGCGTGCCCCCGAGGAACTCGAAGGCCGGGATGTGAGAGGCGATCCAGCAGGCCAGGTCCTGGCTCTCGGTGGCTTCGGCAAAGGTGTAGTTGCTGGCGCCCAGCAGGGCGACGAAGATCGCCGCCTGGCGTACTTCGCCCGTTTCTGGGTTTACGACAGGCAGCAGAACACGTGCCCCCGAGTGCGGCTCTCCTTGCGCACCCACACCGGTCGCACTTCCAGCAGGCCAACGACAATCTGCAGCTTGCCGCGTTTGCCGTCCCGGTTGTAGCCGAAATCGCCCAGGGCGTTGTGCTGACCCTCCAGACAGCGGTCATGTGGGAATCCCGCCTCTTTCACGGGGGAAGATCCGCCAGAGAAGCGGGGGCAGTCTTGGCCCAAACAGAACACGAAGGTGGTCATAAGTGAACAGACACCTCGTCTTCGCTGCTGCTAAGATGCTGCGTGGCGGAGGAAACAACCTTGTCCTCTTGGTTCCAAACCTCAGGTTCGAGGCGCGGTCAATTCCCAGGGCGGAGGAGGCAACACAGTTCCGCGGGAGGATCACCATGACGGGCCGTGTTCTGCGTAGTCTTCTTCTTCTGCCTGTTGCGCTTGCGGTATGTGCTTCCCTCAGCCTAGCCCAATCGGCCGCCATCACGCGCCTCGAGCAAAACGACCTAAGCATCACCTATAGTGGCGACTGGTACTCAAACGACAGTTCCGCCCACAGCGGCGGCACCTCCGCATTGACCAACGCCAAGGGCGCCCAAGCAGCGATTACCTTTACCGGGACGGGCATCACCTGGATCGGCTTGAGCGATCCTTATGCCGGCATTGCATGGGTGTACCTCGACGGGACGCTGAACACCGTGGACACCTACACCGGCGACGCACACTATCAGCAGGTGCTCTTCTCGGTTAGGGGTCTGGCTCCCGGCTCACATATCCTCTCGATAGAAGTACCGCATATTAGGGACGGCAGCACGAGCGGCTCATGGGTCTGGATTGATGCGTTCGACATCGAGAACGCTTCCGGCCTGCCAGGCGGTATTACAGCCACTATGGGCCGCACCGAACAGAACAATCCGGCATTGAACTATACCGGCACTTGGTATCCCCACAGCAACCCACAGCACAGCGGCGGCAGCGCTGTGCTTGCGGTTGACCCCGGCTCGCGCGCGAGCATCAATTTCATTGGTACCGGAATCACGTGGCATGCATATCGTGACGAGTATGCGGGGATCGCCAAAGTCTATCTGGACGGCGTCCTCCAGACCCCTGTCGATACTTATCTCTCGCCGGCCCAGGCGCAATCACCGGCCTACGCGATCAATGGCCTGCCTTCGGGCACGCATTCGCTGACCATCGAAGTAACCGGAACGCATAACGATCGCTCGGGCGGCTCCTGGATCTGGGTCGAGGCCTTCGATATTACGCCGTAATGTTGGTGTGACGTTTTCGAGAATTTTCGGGCGCCGCACGCACTCTGGGTCCGCCGTGAACATGAGCGAGGTCGAAATCGATGTGGTCATCGAATCGAATGCGAGTCACAAGCCCCCCAAAGAGCGATTCATGTTTGGGAAACGCATTACACTTTTCACGCGCTCCTGTACTCTAATCGTTCTTGTTGCGGCTGCAGGCCTTGCTGAAGCTGCTGCCGCGCCCAAGGCGTACGTCTTATCGTACTCCTCTCACTTTCCGGTCAGGGCCAACCTGGGGCCGGCCTTTACACGCTTTATGCCGCCAAGATGGACAGCGCCGGCGGAAGAGTTGTCTACTCGACCTATCTTGGCGCCGGCATAGCTCCCTCTCCCGGGGCGATCGCCATAGATACGGCTGGAAACGCGATAATTGCCGGGGCAGCGGGGGGCCGGGGTTTCCGACAACTCCCGGTGTGCTTCAGACCGCCTATACGGGGGTTAGCGCGAATGGCCCCGGGTTCGTGAGTAAGCTGAGCGCTGACGGCAGCAAGCTAATTTTCTCTACGTACCTGGGCGGGACAAACTACACAACGGTGAACGGCGTTGCTCTGGACCAGGCGGCCAATGTTTATCTCACAGGCTCGGAAAGCGGTGGCGATGGTTTTCCGGTAACACCGGGCGCGTTTCAGACGCAGACCACAGGTCCAACGCCATGCTTCGTGAGCAAGATGTCTCCCGATGGAAAATCGCTGCTGTACTCGACTCTTCTCGGCTCCCGCACGACTGGCAGCGCCATTGCCGTGGATGCGAATGGCAATGCCTACGTCGGCGGGGCAACGTCCGATTCCACATTTCCGGTCATCGCGGGCGCATTCCAGCCGAAATTCCAAGGCCACACACATTGTTCCGGCGGCAGCGCGTGTATCGGCGTTTTTCCCTCCTCGAACGCGTTCGTGACGAAGCTTAATGCAAATGGAACCGCGCTTATTTACTCGACCTACATCGGCGGGTCTGGAAACGTTGGCGGCGGCGATGGCATCAGGGCGCTGGCAGTCGATTCTTCCGGGAACGCCTTTATCGCGGGCGCGGCGCACTCGGCGGATTTCCCGCTCCTCAACCCCATTTCTCAGGGGTACGACTGCAACTTTTGCATCTCATTGCTCGCTCCTTCGGAGGCTTTCGTCAGTGTGCTGGATGCAAGCGGGAGCGCGCTTTGGTTCTCGACGTTGCTGGGCGGCCCGGGCGACGACTACGTGTCTTCGCTATCGCTTGATGCGAGCGGAATCTGGGTTGCCGGTCTAACCGGCGGCGACTTCCCGGTCATGGAGGGCGGCTACCAAACCGGGCGAGTCATCCCGGGCGAGCCCGGACAACTTGGCGACGCAAACAGGGCGTTCGTCGCGCGGCTGGGGCCCGCACTCGCGGCGACGCCGGTTCCAACCGTTACCAGTATTATTGCCGCGGCCGTGCTGGCGGGACAAGCTAACGTACAACTTACCGTCTTCGGAAATGGGTTCACGTCTGGCGACAGGGTTGAAGTGGAACAGGTCCTGCGGCCCACAAACTTTTTCAACTCCGGGCGGCTCACCGCTGCCGCTGACCCCAGCGACTTCTCATCAGCGCCATACCACTCCAGGACGATAGTTCGTGTACAGAGAAGAACGCAAGAGGGGTTTATCGCTGTAATTTCGATGGCTGGGCGATTGCTGTCTTAACATCCGCCAGCCAGGCTGGGCAGCTTGATCTGGAAGTGCGTGATCGCTTGGGCGTGGCGATCAGCGGCGCCGCTCTGAAAGTTAACGGGGTCCTGTTCCCAGTTTCCGATGACGGCAAGTTCTCGTCACTTATGTGGACGGCGACCGGAGTGCCGATGATGCTGGAGGTGAGCGCACAGGGCTATCAGACAGCACAGCTTTCGACGAGCGCGTTCCCTGGGCAGGAATACTCTATTTCTCTCGTATTGGTGCCCGAATCTACCGCCAAAGCTACGTCCGTGAGGGCTGGGGCCGAAAAGCATTTGGACACGGGCATTGACCTTAAGGCGGGCCAGGCGCTCATTTTATATGCCAGCGGCATCTGGGGCTACGGGTTTGCATCAGAGTACTACCTGGGGCCCGGCGGCGCAGTTGGCTGCCGAGGGGCTTGCAACTCGGAGCTGCCCAATGGCGGCAACTGCGGCTCTCTCGCCGCGCGGATTGGGAATGCTCCGTGGTTTTATGCCGGCCCGGCATTTGCCGGCCCAGTGGCCGCGAGCGGGCGCCTCTTCCTCACCATGAATCACCCGAATGGAACATCCGGCGATACCTGGGACCGCGGCGAAATGACCGTCACGGTGATTGTCCTCGATTCCGCGATCTGTGCCGCGGAGCCGTCCCTCACAATGACCCTCAATCCGGGGTTCTATATTGCCGAGGTGCGCACCGCGCCGGGAACGGGCGAGGGTTATTGGGGACTCGAGGTGCTCGCTCATCAAGGCGTCCTGAGTGGCGGCTTCAACCTGGGTGGCGGCACACAGGAAACAGGCACGAGCGCCGGGTTCGGCGCTTTCTACGTGCCATCGGCGCAGACCATCCACGTGCAACTGAACGGGCAGGTGCTGCCCGGCGGTGATGCTTCGAAGTTTGGTCTGACGGCGCGCCTGCTGGATTCGGCCCGGAATCCCGTCGGGAATCCGGCTCAAGGAAACACGTCCATTTCCTTCGATCAGGAGGTCACTGCCGGATTCTACATCGTGGAGGTGCGGGCAGCGGCCACGGCCCCTCGCGCAACATTTCAGTTGGGGCTCACTTCCGATTCATTGACGGGCGGTGTTGATGTCGGCGGCTTCCTTACGCCCGGCATGGTTGGCTTCGGCGCCTTTTACATAACTGAATCGCAGCTAGTCGAGTTGCATACATATGGGCTTCCGCACTACGACAGCATCGGCGCGGCCTGTCTGACGCTGACTCTGCTCGACGCAAATCGAAAGAACATCGGCGCCGCTCCTTAACAGAAAATGACTGACACGAGGCGAACCTCAGCGGTTATCGCAAACAAAAAGGCCGGGCGATTCTCCCGGTGTTCTGATGCTTTGAAGGGTTCCTCTCTACACCGAAGCCTGCGCGGAGCCGTTCCAGCCGGGCTGCCGTCTGGCCAGCGGCGCAGAGGTCACTTCCCTGATCTTTGCGCACAGTTGCCCTGGATGGCTCCGATGACGCACTTCTGACTCTGGTGACCTGTTTCCCCTTCGATTATGTGGGTTCCGCACCCAAGAGATTTATCGTCCGCGCGCACAGGATTCCAGGGTGAGCGATCTTGACCAAACCCGAGAGCGGCATTGGACTGATACGTAAATCGCTTCGACGTATAACAGAAGGGAGGAGAACCAACATGCTCTGGACGATCTTTGTGATCTTGCTGGTTTTGTGGTTCTTGGGATTAGTCAGTTCTTACACTTTGAGTGGGTTCATCCACGTCCTGTTGCTTATGGCCATCGCTATCATCTTGATTCGGGTCATTCAAGGCCGAAGGCCATTCGCCTGACAGCGGAGCGACAGACACCAGACCGGCCAGGGTAGGGCACTGGAAGCCAATCGCTGTGGACCGGCCAGGCAGCCGCCCAACAAGCTCTTGTTTTAGGGGCGCACAACGGGTGAAAATGAAGGGGTTTCCCGTGGAGGTCATTGTTGGTTTACGATCCTCGTGGTGCCCGGTTCGTTCTCACGGCGCCGGCCACAGAAAGCACGGAGCAGCAATTCAGCCCCTGGAAGCAGATGGTCTATGCCTCCGTGCCGGCGCAGTTCGCGCCCAGGTTCGCCTACAAGAAGAATCTTGAGGACGCGGCCCATCCGGACGGGACGGCGGTGGTGATCCCTTACGGCGCCCGGGTGGCCGAGGCTATCCTGCTTCGCCACTACCCGCCTGAGGACGTGGCCGTCTGCCACCCGGACAATCTGCACCTGTTCGTCGGACCGCGCACGCGCGCGGTCGGCGTGAGCGCCCACAACCCGATCGGCGCGGCCTTCTCCACGGGCGTCTACAGCAATATATTTGGCAGCACGGCTCGGCCGATCAACGCCTACGAAACCGAGCGCATCTTCTTCCACCCCGCTCTGAGAAAGCACCGGCCCAAGGTGATCGTCGGCGGCGCGGGCGCCTGGCAAATCGAAAAGGTGGACGCCCTTGACCGGCTCGGCGTGGACTGCCTGGTGATCGGCCGCGGCGAGGCCGTAATTGCGGATCTGTTCCGCATGGCCGACGAGGGCCAGAGCCTTCCCCGCGTGGTGCGGGCGCCCGAACCGGCCCTCCAGCAAATGGTGCTCCCCCATAAGCGCTCGACTTTCGGAATTCTGGAGATGACCCGGGGATGCGGGCGGCAGTGCGCCTTTTGCACGCCGACGCTGGAGACCCGGATCTCACTCCCCCCGGAAGAGTTGCTGGAAGTAGCCAAGGCGAACATCCGCGAAGGCGGCCGGGGCATTTTCCCCGTCTCCGAGGACATTTTTATCTACGGCGCCGGGTCTCCATTCTATGTGCCGAACGCGGATGCCCTGGTGAACCTCTACGAGTCCGTTGCCGGGCTCAAAGGCGTAGATTATGTACCCCTCTCGCATGCCACCCTCACGCCGGCACTCGTCAATCCGCACCTGATCCAGGAACTGTCCAAGGTCCTTCTGGGCAAGAGCATTCTGCGCAACCCTGCCTCTACTCACCCGGACAAGACGTTCCTCTCGCCGCTGGTCGGCATCGAGACAGGCTCGCCGCGCCTGGCGGCGCTTACCATGCCGGGCAAGGCGTTGCCGTTCGACGTCAGGGACTGGCAGGAGATCGTGGTCGAGGGGATTCACATTCTCAATCGCAATAACTGGTTCCCCGTCTGCACGTTTATCGTCGGCCTTCCGGGCGAGACCGACGACGATATGAAGCAGTCGCTCGACCTGTTGGGCCGGCTCCGCAAGAGCAAAGTGCTTTACGTCCCCTCCATCTTCACCCCGCTGGAGGAGACGCGCATGGCGGGCGGGCACGCGCTGAAAGCGCGCGAGCTGACCAAGCTGCAATGGGAATTCATCCTGACCGCCTGGCGGCAGAGCCTGGATTTTGCGGTGGTGCGGAAGCGCTCGAACCTGGCCTGGAAGCTCGGGATGTATTGCTTTTACTATGGCCGCGGGCGCTGGGTGCACGGGCCGCAGTTCAAGTATCCCGCGCTTCGCTTCGCGGGGGCGCCGGAGGAGAAACTGGCGCGGCACCTGTATCTCAAGTGGGATGCCAGCGGGCACCAGGACCACATTGCGGCGCGCCAGCCGAAGCTAATCGCGAAGCATGCTCATATGACCATCCAGGAACTGGCGCGCGCGCAGGGCAACCAACGATTCGACATTCCTGGACCAACCACACTCCAGAACGCCGGCCCGTCTCACAGCGTTGGATAGGCGGCGGGCAAGGGGACCGGGTATCAGACCTACATCAAGATGCTCCTGCGCGAGGGCCTGGATCGCCAGGAGCGGGTCCGGCGCCGGGCGTAGGAGTTCCGGAGCGCCGCTGCTGCCCGTGCCGCGGCGATCCGCCGTTTTTTGTGTTCTCAGTGTTTTTGTAGTTCAAATGCTGTGCGCTGCCAGCCTATCCTCGTTGTCTTCTTGACGCTGAGCGGCCAACCGGCCTACGATAATTGCGCGCAAGCCTGAGGAATGGCAGAAGGAGGCCATGTGGGTCGATTGGTGCTGCTTCTGATCTGCTCGCTGGTATTGTTTGCCGCCGGCGCCAGGGCACAGGTTCCGAGCGTGCCGCAAGGCGGAGTGGTGAACGGCGCCAGCTTCCGTCCCGCCAACGCGCCTGGCGGGGGCGTGGCCGCCGGTTCCATCATCTCGATCTTCGGCAGCCACCTGGCCAACTCCACCGTGGAGGCCGCCAGCCTTCCGCTGCAGACGACGCTGGGCGGGGTAAGCGTGAGGATCGGCGGCATCGCGGCCCCGCTGTTCTTCGTCTCAGCGGGCCAGATCAACGCCCAGGTGCCGTGGGGCGTCGCTACCGGAACCAGCACCGTGACGGTGACCAACGGAGGCGCCGGCAGCACACCCGTCAATGTCACCATTCAAGACAGCTCTCCCGGCCTCTTCTCGCAAGCGCGGGACGGCCGTGGCCCCGGCGCGGTGCTCAATTACGTGCCGGAACAGAAGGTTTACGCCATCAACACGCCCGGCGCCACGATCAACCCCAGCGGCATCGTCACTATTTACGGGACGGGCTTCGGCCGGGTAACGAACCCGCCGGCCGATGGCGTGGCGGCGGGCGCCGTCACCCAGACCACCGTGGCCACGCCCGTGGTCATGATCGGCGGACGCCCCGCCACCATCCGAAGCTCCGGGCTGGCGCCCAACTATGTCGGACTTTATCAAATCAATGCGGTCATCCCGACCGGCACGCCCGAGGGCTGCTACCTGCCGGTCACCGTTGCCTTCGGGAGCAATGTGAGCAATGCCGTCACCATCGGCGTGACCAACAACCGGGTGGACTGCAACGTCGCCACCAGCGGCTCCACGGGGTTGTCCATCGGCGGTTCGTACGGCTATGCCACGTTTTCGAAGATAACTACGCAAACTCCTTTCATCAGCTCCGGCCTCCTGCCCCAACCCGCCGACCGCATCGACGCCTTCTTCCGGCGCTACCAGACCCGCACTCCTACGTCGCTGGCTCTTTACCCGCCCGTGGGCGGCGGCTGCAACATCTGGCTGTTCAGGGCCGATAGCGCGCCCACTGACACGAGCGTGACGACGGACATCGGGCTGAACGCGGGCACGCTGACCCTCTTGCGCACGGGATTCATCAGCCAGGCGCTGGGATCGAAGCAGGTAGGCGAGTACGGCTACGAACTTGGACAGAATGTGATTCAAGCGGGCGGCGTCTGGACGCTGACCGGGTCGGGCGGGCCGGATGTCGGCCAGTTCTCCGTCACACAGACTCTCCCGAGCCTGCTGTTCACCATGCGGGATTTCGGCTTGCCGGGCGGGAGCGGGATGTTCAGCCAGTCGTCGCCGCTGAACCTGTCCTGGAGCTGCGCTGACGCCGGCGACCCGGTGGGCGTTTCGGTGGCTTCGTTCGACGCCACCACCAAGCTGATGGGCATGGCATTCTGCTCGTTTTCCTGCGGCAATGCAACCGGCCAGGTGGGCGCCGATGTTCTTAAGCAGTTGCCCCTGAGCGGTCAATCGGGCGCTACCATCGCCGTCGTCTACACCCCAAACGCCGCCAAGATTCCGCCCATCAAGGCCAGCGGCTTAACCCAGGGCGCTTTCGGCTTGGTTATCACCAGCACGATGAGCGGCCTGCAATTGGTGCAGTAGCGGATTGATCCGCTGACCATTGATTCATTACCAATTGACCGATTCCCGGACCCTCGCCCCTTCCATTGTCAATGAGCCAATGAATCAATCGTCAGGGAGTTGACGATTCAGGCAGAAGCGGCTTACCATAAAATATAGCTCTCACACTGGGCTGCACTGGAAAAGAAAAGGAGAGGAAATGCGTCCATTCGTGTCATTTGTGATTTGCTCGATGGTTCTGGTGGCGATGAGCGCGATGGCTCAGGCGCCGGTGGCGCCGCAAGGCGGGGTGGTAAACGGAGCCAGCTTCCGGCCCGCCAACGCACCGGGCGGCGGTGTCTCAGCCGGCGCGATTGTTTCGATTTTCGGCAGCAACCTGGCCGCTTCCACGGTGGCGGCCCCCAGCCTGCCGCTTCCGACCTCGCTAGGCAGCACCACGGTCCGGATCGGAGGGATTGCGGCGCCCCTGTTTTTCGTCTCGGCGGGACAAATCAACGCGCAGGTTCCTTGGAATGTCGCGACCGGAACCGCGCAACTGACGGTGACGACCGCGGCCGGTACCAGCGCCGCAGCCAATGTCACGATTCAAGACGCCTCCCCGGGCCTGTTCTCGCAGACTACCGATGGGCGCGGGCCGGGCGCCGTGCAGAACTACGTGTCGCAGCAGCAGACACCCATCAACACGCCCGGCCTCACCATCAACCCCGGCGGCATCGTCATCATTTACGGGACGGGCTTTGGCCGGGTGACCAATCCGCCGGCCGACGGAGTGGCCGCCGGCGCAGCCACCCAGACGACGCTGGTGTCGCCCACGGTGATGATCGGCGGACGGCAGGCCACCGTTCAGTATTCGGGTCTGGCGCCAGGCTTCGTGGGCCTGTATCAGATCAATGCCGTGGTCCCGACCGGCACGCCGGAAGGCTGCTACCTGCCGA
>Ga0315279_10011446_pt1 | contig 10263 bp, 10 predicted proteins | sample YL17G06_20_MG_FD_203694 | JGI IMG/M metagenome (GOLD analysis project Ga0315279, IMG submission 203694) | Sediment microbial communities from Yellowstone Lake, YNP, Wyoming, USA - YL17G06_20 | ecosystem: Environmental > Aquatic > Freshwater > Lake > Sediment | place: USA: Wyoming | collected...
ACGATGTATCGGTGGTGGAGCTTCTTGTTGGTCTCGATCTCGCGCTGGAAGAGCTTCCTGGCGTGCTCGTCGACGGCGACCCGGGCCAGCATGACCTTGAGCGCCACCCGCTCACCGCTTTTCTTGTGATGGGCCAGGTACACCGCGCCGAAGCCGCCTATGCCCAGCCTCCGTTCGATATCATAGCCCGCAACCTGGGGCAGCTCCTCGCCCCGGCCGAGGCCGGCCTCGCGGATGAACTTCAGGAGCAGGGCGTGGGGGTCGTCCTGCGCCTTCTCGAGACAGGCGGCGCACACGTAGTCGCCCCGGCGGCCCTTCCCCACCTCAGCCGAGACGTCCTTCCCGCACTTGCGGCAGCGAACCGGCTGCGGGGGCTTGGGCGCCGCCGGCTCGCCGGCCTCCAGCACCTTCTTGCGGCAGGACGGGCAGATGAAGGTGCCGCCCACCCAGGCGCAGCGCTCACGGTTCCGCTCCGGTATCGCCTTGCCGCATTCGCAGCAGACGGCCGCCAGCTCGATCTTGACCTGAAGCACGTTCTCCCCCACCCGGATCTCGTCTCCGTCCCGCAGGTCGACCTGGGGGTACTCGCGACGGGCCCCCTCCTCCGGCGTCTCGCCGGGCTCCCGCCCGCCGTACTTGACCCCGTTGACATAGGTGCCGTTGAGGCTGCCGACATCCCGCAGTCTCGCGTCGGGGGGATTGACCTCCAGGATGAAGTGGTGGCGGGAGGCCGTACGGTCCTCCTCGGGGAGGCAGGCGTGGCAGTCTGGGGCGCGGCCGAAGAGGAGGATGTCGTGCTCTCCGTACCGGAACTCCTGGCCCTTGATGGGGCCGTCGGCGACCAGGATGCGGACTTTGCCTGCCGTGACTAGCCTTCTTCCCCCTAGCGCTCCCGCTGCGCGACCACCCGGTCGATGAGGCCGTAGGCCACGGCGTCCTCGGCGGTGAGGAAGAAGTCGCGCTCGGTGTCTTTCTGGATGACCTCCATGGGCTGGCCGGTGTGGTGGGCCAGGATCTCGTTGAGGCGGCGCTTGACGCGCAGCATCTCCCTGGTGGCGATCTCCATGTCGGTCGCCTGGCCTTGGGCGCCACCCAGGGGTTGGTGGATCATCATGCGGGCGTTGGGGAGGGCCACCCGCTTGCCCGAGGTGCCCGCCGCCAGGAGGACGGCGCCCATGCTGGCGGCCTGGCCGATGCAGATGGTCCACACCTCGCAGGAGATGTACTGCATGGTGTCGTAGATGGCGAGGCCGGCCGTCACCGAGCCGCCGGGGCTGTTGATGTAGAGGTAGATGTCCTTTTGGGGGTCGACGGACTCCAGGTAGAAGAGCTGGGCGACGAGGAGGTCGGCGGTGTCGTCATCGACCTGGCCCGTGAAGAAGATGACCCGGTCGGTCAGCAGGCGGGAGTAGATGTCGACCTGCCGCTGACCCTGCGGGGTCTGCTCTAGCACGTAGGGTACTTTCCACGCACACATGGTTGCCTCCCTTCAGATGCGCTTACACAGAACGACAACGGTGGGTGGACAGCGTCCCGGTTGCCGGCCGTGCGCTCAAGCTCAGCGCTCATCCGCCGCGCAGTTCCTGCGCCCGCCTGCTGCATTCCTCCGCCTCCCTCTGGCGGCCCAGCGCTCGCAGCACCGTGCCCTTGCTCGCCCACACGCTGCCATCGCCGGGGTCGATCTCCAGGCTCCGCTCACAGCAGGCCAGCGCCTCCTCGTGGCGGCCCAGCTTTGCCAGCGTCACACCCTTGCCGTGCCACAGAGCCCCCCGCACGACGCTATCGCGCGGGGCAATCTTCAGACCGCGCTCAAAGCAGGACAGCGCCTTCTTGTGGCGTGCCGCCGCTAGCAGCGCCGTGCCCTTGACAGCGCACTCTAGCGCGCCCGTGACGGCCGACTCCGCCGAAGCTGCCCCTCGCCCCTTGCGGCCCAGGAGCCGCGAGATCCAGTTGCGCTTGCTCATGGTCGACCTCCCTTCGGGCGCTCATCCGCCGCCCAGCTCCCCCGCCCGCCGGAGGCACGCCTCTGCCTCCTGCGTCTTGCCCAGCGCTTTCAGCGCTGAACCCTTGTACTTCCACAGGTCGCTATTGCGGGGGGCGATCTCCAGGCCCCGCTCAAAGCAGGACAGCGCCTCCTGCCGACGGCCCAGCGCCCCTAGCGCCTCGCCCTTGGCCAGCCACAGGCGGCTATCGCGGGGATCGATCTCGAGGCCTCGGTCAAAACAGGCCAGCGCCTCATAGTAGCGGTCCAGCTTCCCCAGCGCCACGCCCTTGTTTTTCCACAGGCCGCTATCGCGGGGGGCGATCTCCAGGCCCCGCTCATAGCAGACCAGCGCCTCCTGCGTCCTGCCCAGCGCTTGCAGCGCGACGCCCTTCATGTCCCACAGGTCGCTACCCCGGGGGTTGATCTCCAGGCCGCGCTCATAGCAGGCCAGGGCCTCCTCGAAGTACCCCAGCGCTTCCAGCGCCAGGCCCTTCTCCACCCATCCTGCGGCGCCCGTCGGGGGCGACTGCGCTGGAGCTGGTCCTTACCCTTCCGCCTTCCGGCCCAGCAGCCGCGAGAACCAGCCCCGCTTGCTCATGGCTCACCTCCCAGCCCGCGGCTCATCCGCCGCCCAACTCCTTTGCTCGCCGGAAGCACGCCTGCGCCTCCTCCGTCCTGCCCAGCGCTCACCAGAACCTCCACCAGGGCTTTCTTCTTGGCTTGGCACGGCCCGCCGCCTGTGGGGCAGGGAAGAAGCGGGCATAGCGAGCCCTCAGCTGATCGTAGGACACCCGGCTCTCCCACGCGTCTTGCGGCGTCTCCGAGAAGCGGATGTGCCCGTAGGAGCCGAGCATGAGGACGAGGAGGAGCTTCGTCAGGAGCGCTTCGGTATCACCGATCTCGAAGGTGGGGCTGACGCCGAAGACAACTCCTACCGCTCGGCGCACGGTTGGGGCCGCGGCCGCCCAGTCCACGTCGGATCCGCCAAGCCCGCCGAGGCTCAGGTCGGGTAGGTCAGGCCTGAAGGTCCGGCGGTAGTGCACGTAGAGGGCTTCCTTCTCCGCGGCCGAAAGGCCGGCCACGTCGGTACCGCTCGCCACGCCCTTGCCCCTGATCCTGACCACGCTCTCGGCTTCAGCGATGGTCGCCTCCACCGGCCTGGTGACCTTCTCGATCTCACCCAGGAGCCTCCGTTTCTCCGCCTCCCGGGCCAGCTCCAGCACCTGCTTCCGCGCGGCAAGGATGGCCCGTGCTTCCTCCCGCGACTGGGCCTGAGAGCCGAGCGCGGCTCTGAAGGAGTCCAGCAATTCCTTGAGGGTGATCGACACACCTCCGCTCGTCACGGCTACGTCCGACGTGGATTCGGAAACCGAGTCAATGTACCGCCGCGCCTCCTCCAGACCGATGTCAGGAACCGCCACGGGCCCGGCCTCATCGCCCTGCAATTGCTGGATAGCCCTGCCGATCCCCTCGATGGGCGTGGTATAGTCCACGTCGGAGCTGAGCCGCAGTCCCCTCAGCAGGCCACCGATCTGGCCCAATGCCTCATCGTAGACCTCAGACACGTCGCCGTCCTCTTGATCACGCGAATTCATCGCCGTACCACCTCCTGGCGGGTCTACATCAATCAGTGTGGATTAGGTTAAGGATTCTTAGCAGAAAGCTCCTGTCGAACCACAGGTCGCCATCCCGGGGGTCGATCTCCAGGCCCCGCTCAAAGCAGGCCAGCGCCTCCTTGGGACGTGTCGCCGCTAGCAGCGCCGTGCCCTTGACGGCGCACTCCGCCACATCCCTTGGCAATGGCTCCGCTCGGCCCAACAGCCGCGAGAACCAGCTCTGGTTGCTCACGGCTCACCCTCTTTGTCCCAGTCGCCCAGGTTGACCGAGCGCGTGCGCCCGGCGTCCTCCAGCACCAGCTCGCCGTCACGAGCGTCCACGCACACGGTCGTCCCCTCGGTGAAGCGGCCCTCCAGCAGCGCCTTTCCCAGCGGCTGGACCAGGAGGCGGTCGATGGCGCGCTCCATCTCGCGGGCGCCGAACTGGGGGTGGGAGCCCTCCTGCATGAGGAGGGCATAGGCGGCCTCGGTGAGCTCCACATTGACCCTGCGGCCCCGCAGGCGCTGGCGCAGGCCGCCCAGGATCTTGTCGATGATCTGGCGCAGAGACTCCTGGCTGAGGGGGAAGAAGAAGACGGTGCGCTGGATGCGGTTCAGGAGCTCGGGCCGCAGGGCCCCCTTCACGGCGTCCATGATCCGCCGGCGGTAGGCCTCCTGTTCAGCGTCACCTGCCTTGGCCGCAGCGCCGGCCAACTGGAGGCCGATGGCTCGTGCTGCCCCCTCGATTCTGTTGCCCAGGTTGGAGGTGAGGATGATGACGGTCTCGGAGAAGGAGGCGCGACGGCCGCGGGCGTCGGTGAGGCGGCCGTCGTCGAAGATCTGGAGGAAGATATCGAAGACATCGGGGTGGGCCTTCTCCACCTCATCGAAGAGGACGACGCTGTAGGGGTTGGAGCGCACAGGGCCGGTGAGCTGGCCCTCTTCCTCGTAGCCGACGTAGCCGGGGGGCGCGCCAATGAGCCGTGAGACGGTGTGCTTCTCCATGTACTCGGACATGTCGATGCGGATGAGGCGCTCCTCGTCGTCGAAGAGGAACTCAGCCAGGGCCTTGGCCAACTCCGTCTTGCCGGTGCCGGTGGTGCCCACGAAGAGGAACACGCCGATGGGCCTGCGCGGGTCCTTGAGCCCGGCCCGTGCGGTGCGGACGGCCTCGGAGACGGCGCGGACCGCCTCCTCCTGCCCGATGACCCGCCTGCGGAGGGCTTCCTCCATGCGCAGGAGTCGGGCTGCATCGTCCTCGGTGAGGCGCTCCACCGGGAGGCGACAGCGCTGGGCCACCACGGCCGCCACCTCCGGGCGTCCGATGCTGGCCACCGCCGCCAGGTCGCTGAAGGCGGAGAGGGTGGCGATGCGGCCGCTGGCGCAGGCCTGGTCGATGAGGTCGATGGCCTTGTCCGGCAGGCGGAAGTCGGGCAGGTAGCGCATAGAGAGCTCCACAGCGGCCTCGATGGCCTCGTCGGTGATCTGGAGGCCGTGGTGCTCCTCGAATCTGGGCCGCAGCCCCCTGAGGATCTCCACCGCCTCCTCGCGGGTGGGCTCGTCCACCCAGACCATCTGGAAGCGGCGCTCCAGGGCGGGGTCCTTCTCGATGTGCTTGCGGTACTCGCCGATGGTGGTGGCGCCGATGCAGCGCAGGTCGCCGCGCGTGAGGGCGGGCTTGAGGATATTGGCGGCGTCCACGCTGCCCTCGGCGGCGCCGGCGCCGAGGATGGTGTGGACCTCGTCGATGAAGAGGATGACGTCATCGGCCTCGGTGACTTCCCTTATTAGCCCCTGCATGCGCTCCTCGAACTCGCCCCGGTACTTCGTGCCGGCCACGAGGCTGGCCATGGATACCTCCACCACCCGCGCGTCCCTGAGGGCTGGCGGCGCGTTGGGGCCGATGAGACGCTGGGCGAGCCCCTCGACGATGCAGGTCTTGCCCACGCCGGCCTCGCCCACCAGGATGGCATTGCTCTTGCGCTTCTGGGTGAGGACACGGGCCAGGGCGCGCATCTCCTCGCGGCGGCCGATGACGGGGTCGAGCTTGCCCTCGCGGGCGAGCTGGGTGAGGTCGCGCCCGAAGTGGTCCAGGTACGGCGTCCGCCGCGGTTGAGGTTGCTGGGCTGCTTCTTCTTGGCCCTCTTGCCCCTCGACGGCGGTCTTAGCGGGCGCCCCCTGCGCCCCAGGGGCGGCCCCCAATATCTGGCCCAGGGGGTCGGCGACTCCCATCTCCGCCAGGAGCGCGGCCCAGGGCGGGTTGAAGATCTCGAGCACCGCCTGCAGGAGGTGACGGGGCCGGAGGACGTGCTCCACGGTTGTCTCCCAGGCCGCTATCTCCTCGGCCCGCCGGAACACGCGGCGGGACTCCTGCGACCGGTGCATCACCTCCCCGGCAGGGGCAGCGGGGCCGGACCTGACCACCAGCGCCCGCAGGCGCCGACGGAAGCGGGTCTGATCGAGACCCGCCCGCTGAAAGAGGCCCCTGATCTCAGCGGCCTCGGTGGGCAGCTCATGACGTAGAGCCGGATCGACTGCGGGCTGGCTGGCGAAGATCTTGTCGAAGTCCAGGTCGGGGAACTTGCACAGCCCGAGGAGCAGGTGGGCGGGCTCGATCTCGCTGGCGTTTCCTGCCTGGGCCTCAGCGGCCGCGATACTCCAGACCAGGATCACGCTCTGGGAATACTGCGTCATGGCTACGACCCTCCTTCGCTCCCTGTGGAGAGCACCCTGATGGCTACTACCGAGATGTTGTCCATGCCGCCGGCGGCGTTGGCGGCGCGAATGAGCGCCGCGGTCGCGCGGGCCGGCTCACCGTCTGCCTTCTCCAGCTCACCAAGGATGTCTTCGTCATCCACCATGTCCCAGAGGCCGTCGCTGCAGAGCAGGAGCCAGTCCCCCGGCCCCGCTGCTACCTCCCTGAAGGAAGGCTGCACCGGCGAGCCCTGACCGACCACCTTGGTCACAAGATTGCGCTGAGGGTGATTGCGGGCCTCGGCGTCTGAGAGCTCTCCGGCGGCGACGAGCTGGGCGACGACCGAATCGTCCTCGGTGAGGCGAGTGAGCGACGAGTCCCGCGCCAGGTAGGCCCGCGCATCTCCGGCGTGGCTGATGTAGGCCGTGGGCGGCCGCACCACCGCGACGACGATGACCGTGCCCATGCGCAGCCCTTGCTGGGCCTCGCTGGCTGCGGCCCCGACCCTCTCGTTGGCCGTCTCGATCGCGCCTGTCATCAGCTCTCTGACAGCCGCCGCCGAGAGGCGCTCGTCCGCGGCGCCGATGCCTGCCGCCACTAGCTCCCCGACCGTCGTCGCCGCGAGCCGGCTGGCGACGTCGCCGGCCTGGTGGCCGCCGAGCCCGTCGGCGACGATGAAGACGCCTGCCTGCTCGTCCACCCACACGTAGTCCTCGTTGCGCTGACGGACGCGGCCCACGTCGGTTCCGTGAGCAGAGACGACGGTCATGCCTAGCTCTCCTTAAGATCCATCCAGATCAAGCGATGGCGGCAGCGGGCCCCGTCAGCAGGGGCTCGTGCGCTTGAGCCCCCTGATCATCGACCGCCCAGCTCGAGCGCCCGCCGGAAGCAGGCCTCGGCCTCTCCAGTCCTGCCCAGGGCTCTCAGCGCTAGGCCCTTGTTCACCCACAGACCGCTATCGCGGGGGTCGATCTCCAGGCCCCGCTCATAGCAGGCCAGCGCTTCCTCGAAACGGCCTAGCCTCCCCAGCGCCGCGCCCTTGCAGGTCCACAGGTCGCTCTCGCGGGGGGCGATCTCCAGGGCGCGGCCGAAGCAGGCCAGCGCCTCCTCGTGGCGTGACAGGTGTGCTAGCGCCAGCCCCTTGTTGCCCCACAAGGCGGCATCGCGGGGATTGATCTCCAGGCCCCGCTCAGCGCAGGCCAGCGCCTCCTCGTGGCGACCCAGCGCTCCCAGCGCCGCGCTCTTGTTCTTCCACAGGTCGCTGTCGCGGGGATCGATCTCCAGGCCCTGCTCATAGCAGGCCAGCGCCTCCTCGTAGCGGCCCAGATCATGCAGCGCCAGGCCCTTTTCCTTCCATTCTGCCGCGTTCATATGGTTACTTCCCTTCAGAATCGGTCGCACGGGATGTCCGGGGGTGGGCAGACGGCGTGTCGGTTGCAGGCCGCGCGCTCAAGCCCGCCGGTCATCCGCCGCCCAGCTCCCGTGCCCGGCGAAAGCAAGCCTCCGCCTCCTGCGTCCTGCCCAGCGCCTTGAGCGCCAGGCCCTTGTTCTTCCACAGGTCGCTATCACGGGGGTCGATCTCCAGGGCTCGCTCGTAGCAGGCAAGCGCTTCCTTGTGCCGGCCCAGTTCGTGCAGCGCCGCACCCTCTCCGTGCCACAGTGCGCTATCGCGGGGGTCGATCTCCAGGCCCCGCTCATAGCAGGCCAGTGCGTCCTCGTAGCGGCTCAGGTGATGCAGAGCCACGCCCTTGCCCACCCACAGGTGGCTATCGCGGGGGGCGATCTCCAGGCCCCGGTCGTAGCAGGCCAGCGCTTCCTCGAGGCGGCCCAGCCTTTGCAGCGCCGCGCCCTTGTTGTTCCACAAGTCCCTAACGCGGGGGTCGATCTCCAGGCCCCGCTCAGCGCAGGCCAGCGCTTCCTCGAGGCGGCCCAGCCTTTGCAGCGCCGCGCCCTTGTTGTTCCACAGGTCGCTGCGACGGGGGGCGATCTCCAGGCCCCGCTCATAGCAGGCCAGCGCCTCCTCAGTGCGCCCCAGGTTACGCAGCGCCAGGCCCTTGTTGTTCCATTCCGCGGCGCCCATTGGCGATGGCTCCGCCGGAGGCGGGGCGGCTCTGGTTGCCACCGAGGAATAGACGGTCCCTAGCGCCGCCCGCACATTCGCAAAGTCTGCTGGCCGCTCTCGAGGGTCTGGCTCCACACACCGGAGAATGAGCCGCAGCAGATGCTTTGGCACCTCATGGCCCCCCGCGTTGGCCTGGATGTGAGCCTGCGCCGCGCTGCCGATCAACGGCAAGTCGCCGGTCAGCATCTGGTACAGCATGATCCCGAAGGCGTAGACGTCGGTGCGCGTATCCAACTGAGCGCCGGGGCGAAACTGCTCGGGGGCCATGTACTGAGGGGTCCCCGCCGGCGTTGTGTACTGCGTCTTCACTTCGTCCGCAACACCCGAGAGCTCCAGCAGCTCCTCTTGCGCCTTCCCAAAGGCCCGCGCCAGGCCGAAGTCGGTGACCTTGAGTGTTCCGTCCTCGGCCAGCAGGCAGTTGGCCGGCTTCACGTCCCGGTGCACGATTCCCAGCTTCCGGTGGGCGTAGGCCATGCCGTCGCAGAACTGAAGCGTTAGCTCCAAGGATCGCTCCACAGGTAGCGGTCCCTTTCGGAGGAGGTGCGCCAGGTCGCCGCCCGGCACGTACTCCAGCACCAGGCAGGGGAAGCCCTCGATGCGCTCCACCCAGTGAGCAGTGACGATGTTAGGGTGGCGGTCCAGCATCACCCACGTGAGGGCCTCCCGCTCGAACCGCTCCCGGTCCTCGTCGCTCCAGAGATAGCGGGCCTGAAAGGTCTTCAGGGCGTAGCGCGTGCCGCTGTCCTCCTTCCGCGCGATGTAGACCGCCCCGAAGCCGCCCTTCTTCACCTCCAGCACCTTGTAGCTGCCGGTGGCCGTGCTGCTACGGAGCACCTGGCCCACCTCGAAGTCCTCGCGCCCGGGCGGGGGCGGTGGTAGGGCAACCAGCGCGGACCGCGCCTCGGCGCAGGTCAGGTCAATCTCCAGGGCGCGGAGGTAGGCCCGCCGCGCCGCCTCGGTCTTGCCTGCCCGCTCGAAGGCGCGCCCCATGTTCAGGTGGGCCTCCACCAGATCGGGCCGCAGGTGCACGGCCCGCCCCAGCGCCTTCATCGCCTCCTCGACGCGCCCCGCCGCCAGTTCACCCAGGCCGCGGTCGCGGTGCTCGCGGTATTCAGCGTCGTTATCCGCTGGGGCCCGCGCCCAGGCTGGGCCCGCCGGTGAGCCTTCCTCTTCCTGCTTCCGGCCCGACAGCCGGGAGAACCAGCTTGGCTTGCTCATGACTCACCTCCGCTGCCGACGCTCATCGACCGCCGAGCTCCTTTGCCCGTCGACTGCATTCCTTCGCCTCCCGTGTCCTCCCCAGCGCTTTCAACGTTGCACCCTTGTTGTTCCACAGCAGCCAATTGCGTGGGTCGATCTCCAGCCCACGGTCAAAGCAGGCCAGCGCCTCTTGGAGATGCCCTATCACACAAAGCGCCGCGCCCCTGTTCGCCCAAAGGAGCCAATTGCGCGGGTCGATCTCCAGGCCCCGGTCATAGCAGGCCAGTTCCTCCTGGTAGCGCCGCAGCGATCCCAGGGCCACGCCCTTGTCGAACCACAGGCCGCTATCGCGGGGGTCGATCTCCAAGCCCCGGTCATAGCAGGCCAGCGCCTCCTCGTAGCGTTTTCTTCCTGCCAGCGCCAGGCCCTTTTTCTTCCACCCTGCCGCGTCCGTCGGGGCCGGCTCCGCCGAAGGTGCCCCTTCCCCTTCCGCCGCAGCCGACTCCGCTGGAGCTGCCCCTTCCCCTTCAGGCTTCCGGCCCGACAGCCGCGAGAACCAGCCTGGCTTGCTCATGGCCCGCCTCCAGCCGTCATCCCGCCCCAGGGCGCGTTTCCAGACGGTAGCCGAGCCCCCGCTCCGTCTGGAGGAAGCGCGGCTCCTTGGGGT
>Ga0315279_10011447_pt1 | contig 10263 bp, 4 predicted proteins | sample YL17G06_20_MG_FD_203694 | JGI IMG/M metagenome (GOLD analysis project Ga0315279, IMG submission 203694) | Sediment microbial communities from Yellowstone Lake, YNP, Wyoming, USA - YL17G06_20 | ecosystem: Environmental > Aquatic > Freshwater > Lake > Sediment | place: USA: Wyoming | collected...
TCTCTGCGCCCTCCGCGTCTCGGCGGTTTGTTTTTCGGCTAGAAGCGGTAGTACATGCCGAACTGGATCAGCCGCCGGCCGAAAAACGTGCTGGTGATACGGCCGAAGTTGGTGGCGGTGATGGTCTGATCGCCCAGATAGAATGTCGGGTGATTGAAGATGTTGCTGGCATCCATGCGGATGTCGACCGACTGCCGCTCCCGGATCTTGGTGCTCTTCAATATGGTGAAGTCCAGGTTGAAGGTCCAGGGGCCGGAGAACATGCGGCGCTGCAGCGCGCCGAGTGTCCCGGCCGCGGGCTGGAAAAACACCTGGCCGTTGAACGGCGCGGCGCCGTCGGCAGCAACCGCGCGGCCGTCGGACCCGATCGCGGAAGTGTTGACGAAGTACGGACCATTGCCGGTCATGCGGAACTGGAACAGCTCGTCGAGTTGCTGCTTGTTGAGCGTAGTGTTGGCAGTGTTGTACGTCGAGCGCGCGCTGCGGTTCAGCGTGCCGCGGGCCGAAAGCACCGAGAACGCGCTGCCCGACTGCCAGGTCAGGATGCCGCTGGTCGACCACCCACTCAGCAGCTTGTTCAGCGGGCGGAAGCTGACCAGGTGGCCCTCACCCATGGGGAGTTGGTAGACGGCGTTGCCCTTGATCATGTGCGTCAAATCGAAGGGCGCGCGGGCGCGCTCGATCTTCGGGTTGTTCTTGTCCAGGAAGGCCTCGAAGTTGGTCTGTGTATCGCCGAGGGAGTCGCTGAGGACCTTCGAGTATGTGTAATTCGCCTGGAAAAGCAGGCCCCTGCGCGGCATGCGGCGCGTCACTTCCATCTGCAGCGAGTTGTAGCTGGAATTGCTGTAGTTGGTGACGAAGTTGCACCCCAGTGCGTACGGGTTGCTGTAGAAGTTGATCGGGCCGTTCAGGAGGTTGGTCTGGTAATTGTTCGCCAGTTCACCCACTTGGCCCTGCTGGAGGTAGGTCAAGATGGTGGAATTGGTCAGGCGTCCACCCTCGACCAGTCTCGGGAAGATGGTGAGTGGCTGGCTGCCGGGGATACTCGCGTTGTAGTTGGGGTTGAACGAGCCGGTGGCGGCCTGCGCCAGATAACCATTCTTCTGGGCCCGCAGGAAGTCGTCGAGGAAGCCGTTCTCCTTCACGATCACCTGGTTGAAGTCGAAGGCCCGAAAGGTCTTGGTGGCGTGATTCGCGACGTAGCGGACCTCGACAAGGACGTCCTTCACCTGGCGTTGGATGCCCAGGCTCCATTGCTGCACATAGGGGGTGCGCAGGTTGGGGTCCGGCATACCGAAGGCGCTGGTGGAACTTAACGCGTAATTTTCCGCGAAGGTGCGCGGGACCTTGAAGGTCGGCACCACTACCGGCGTCAGGCCGCTGCCGACGCGTCCCGCAAGTCCCGATCTGGTAGAGGACGCGGAGATACCGCTGTTGGTCGTGACGCTGTTACGGAGTGTCGTAATGTTTTCGTCGTTGACAAAGTTGATGCTGTAACCGGCGCGCACCGCCATCTTCCCGTCGCCGAACACGTCCCATGCCAGGCCGACATTGGGGGCGAAATTGTTCCTGTCCAGGTTGTACCAGGGACGCCCCGCCGAGCCGCCCGCGAAATCCAGCGTGGAATTCGACATCAGTGTGGTGATGGCATTGCCGTTCTGGATGACGGGCAGCAGGTACAGCGAATCGCGCTCATCTACCCTGCCGTACAGGTCGTACCGCAGGCCGAGGTTCAGCGTCACCCGCCTCAGCACTTTCCAGGTATCCTGCACGTAGCCGGCGTAGGTGTTGTTCATCAGGTTGCGCACGTCGCTGGCGCCGTTGACGAAGCCGGAGCTACGGCTGGTGACATTGAACGTCTGGCTATAACTGGTGTAATAGCCGGCCAGCGTCGCCAGCAGCGCATTCGCGGCGGTGAGGTCCGAGGAACTGATGCCGGCCAACTGCGCGCTGGTCAGGCCTTGATTGCCGGAGCCCATCCCGATGGTATAGACGGCAATGTTGCCGGCGTCGTTGTACGGCTGGACGCGGATGTGCTGGGTCTGGAAACCGAAGGCCACCGCATGCTTCCCGTGCACCCAGTTCGCGCTGTCCGACAATGAGTATGTATTTGTGAACCGCCCTTGCGCGCGGAAGGCGTTCAGGGGGTTAGAGTAACTCATGCCGGTGAGGATGTACTGCCCGAATTTCTCCGTGGTATTGAAGACCGCGGGCGCCAGGTTGAACCCGCCGCGCAGTTCGTTGGTCAGGTTGGGCTTGGGGCTCCAGCGCCAGCCGACGGAAACAAGCTTGGTCGTTTCGTCGTTGCTGACCTTGGGCATCACCGAGAAGTCGTTGTCTACGTCGGTGCCCGGGCGGTCGAGCGTGTCGCGGTTAAACACCAGTGAACCCGTAAAGACGTGCCTCACGGACAGGTTGTAGTCGATCTTGGCCGTCCCGTTATCGCGGATGCGGTTGTTGCGTTTGGTGAAGGCATAGCCGGCCGTGTTGCGCAGCAGCGACTCGCTGCTGTCGCCGGTGCGGTAGTTGTTGATTTTGTCGGGGGTCGGCACCTGGTCCAGGATGCCCTTCATCACCGAATCCATCTGGACGCCGGCGGCCTGGAGGACGTTAACCTTCCGGACGGCGCCCCCGCTACTGTAAGTGTAAATGCCTTGGCGCGCGTCGCTGGTGAGAATCGTGCGCGTGCTGGCGGTTTGCTGGTGCAACCGGAAGGCTTCATAGTTCAGGTAAAACAGCAGCTTGTCCTTCTTGATCGGCCCGCCCAGTGAGCCGCCCAACTGGTTTTGATTGAGGAGCGGCCTCTTAACGCCCGACTGGTTGTTAAACCAGGTATTGGCCGCGTACGCGCTGTTGCGGTTATACCAGAAACCCTTGCCATGAAAGGCGTTGCCGCCGGAAGGTGTGACGAACGTGAGCTGCGAAGCGCCGCCGCTGGCGGCCGAATTGCTGTTGGAAGTGGAAATCGTGAATTCGGCCACCTGATCGAGCAGCAGCAGGTTGGGCAGAAAATCCAGGGCGTTGGTACGAATGAAGTTGTCCTGGATATTGATGCCGTCCAGCGTCACGTTGCTGTACGTAGTGCGCTGGCCGTTGATCACCGTCGTATCGGCGCTGTAGTTTACCCCGGCCTGGCCGTAAAGCAGCGACAGCGGGCTGCGGTTCATCAGCGGCAGGTTGGCCACCTGGGTGTTGGTGATGGTGGTCGATACTTCGGCGTTGGAAGTCTGCACGGTCGTGCTCGCCGCCGATACTTCCACGGTCTCGGCGAGCGCCTGCACTTCCAGCTTGATCTCGGGCAACGACAATTCCCGGCCCGGGTCCACCTTGATCCGCTCCTTGTGAATGCGGAAACCCTTGACCTCGATGGCCAGATCATAGAAGTCCGGCCGGACACCGGTGATGGCAAACACGCCCGCGGCACTTGTCGCCGTCGCCAGGACCGGGCTGGCGCCCCCGGGAAGGAACAACCGCACTTCGGCGCCCGGCACCGCCGCGCCCGTGGCGTCCACCACCGAGCCGCTGATGCGGCCCGCCACTTGTGCCCACCCCGTGGCGCCAAAAACGCATAGCGCACACAGCACGACAAACAAAACTCGACGCAAACTCATCACTGCCTCCTTCTGAATCTCAAGCGAACCCTCAGGCACCTGACCCAGATTTCGGGAATTCTACCATCGACGTGTCGAGGAGCGCAACAGCGCTGCACGCGTTTTCGAACGCCTCTTCCTTTCACCACCAAGCCACAAAGACACCAAGAACCGCCTGCCTTTGTGTCTTTCTGGCTTGGTGGTTCAACTCCTCTATTCGCTGATGCGGATGAGTTGCTCGGGGGGCTGGGCGAGATTGAGCGTGCTGATGCGCGCGGCGACGGCGCGGGCCAGCTCATAGAAGGCCCGGGCCTGTTCCGACTCCGCGCCCTTGGAGACGATCGGGACGCCGGTGTCACCGCCCACGCGGATGTCGGGGTCCAGCGGAATATGGCCGAGGAAGGGCACCCCGTAAGCGCGCGCCGTGCGCTCCCCGCCGCCGTGGCTGAATACGTCCACCTGGCCGCCGCAGTGCGGGCAGATGAAATAGCTCATGTTCTCCACCAGGCCCAGCACGTCGGCTTTCACCTGGCGGAACATCTCGATGGCCTTGCGCGCGTCCTCCAGGGAAACGTCGGAGGGAGTGGTAACCACCACGGCGCCGGTAATGGGGACGGTCTGGATGAGGCTGAGCTGCACGTCGCCGGTGCCCGGCGGCAGGTCCACCACCAGGTAATCCAGTTCGCCCCACTCCACGTTGCGGATGAACTGCTGGATGACGCTGTGCAGCATGGGCCCGCGCCAGATCAGCGGGCGGTCGCCGGGGTTCAGAAAGCCCATGGACATCACCCGCACGCCGTAATTGGTGAGGGGCTCGATGCGCTCGCCCTTGGCGCGCGGCATTTCGTTGACGCCCATCATCAGCGGCACGTTGGGCCCGTACACGTCGGCGTCCATCAGGCCGACCCGGGCGCCCAGGCCGGCCAGGACCACGGCCAGGTTCACCGCCACCGTGGTCTTGCCCACGCCGCCCTTGCCGGAAGCCACGGCGATGATGTTTTTCACTCCGGTCACCGGGGCCTTTTCGGCCGGGCCGCGGCGGCCCGCCGGCACTTCGGTCTCAAAATTCAGCTTCACTTCGCTTACGCCCGGCAGCTTGCCGAGCTGCTCGCGCACCGCCTCCTCCAGCTCGTCTTTCTTGGGATGCGACGGGACCGGCAGCGCCACGGTGAGAGAAACAGCGGAATCCTTCACCGCCACGTTGCGCACCATGTTGAGGCTGACCAAGTCCTTGTGCAACTCCGGGTCGCGCACCTTCCGGAGCGCTTCCATCACCTGCTGTTCGTTCGCTTGTGTCATCAATTCGATTATAGCGTTTGTTGTTGAACCACCAGGACACAAAGACACCAAGACTTGGTGTCTTGGTGTCTTTGTGATGAATCAGGTGGGGAGTTACCAGTTGACGCGGACGGCGAACTGGATGATGCGGCTGGTGACGCCACCGCCGCGCACCGTGTCCACGACGTCGGTCAACTGCCCGAAGTTCGCACCGTCGATGGCGCTGGACGGGGCGCGGAAATTCGGGTGGTTGAAGGCGTTGAAGGCTTCCAGCCGGAGTTCGAAATTGAAGCGTTCGCTGATCGATTGGATCTTGGTCCGCTTAATCAGGCTCAGGTCCTGGTCGAAGAAGCGGGCGGAGTTGAAGCCGAGGAAGGGCAGGTTGCCTTCCTGGCCGGCGGCCGCCGGGTGATCGAAGCAGGGCGTCGTCTGGCCGGCCGTGCACATCACCGCGCGGCTGGTATTGCCGCTGATGGTCATCAGGCCGGAGTTGGGGTTAAGCCAGAAGATGCCGTTGCCGCTCCTGAATTGCCCGATCTGCTGGGCCAATTGCGATGCCGTCATGTTGCGGATGACGGCCGTTGCGCCGACCAGCGCACCGGTGGTCAGGCGGCCGGACGTGACGCTGAACGGCGAGCCGCTGCTCCACTTCGTGAGTCCCTGAATCTCCCAACCGCCGATAATCTTATCCACGGCGGCGGGAACGCTCCGAGCGAACCGCTTCCCCTTGCCGAAGGGCAGCGGATACAGCAGATTGGCAGAGAACGAATGGGGCACATCGATGCTGGCGCGGCTCTTGTCCAGCCTGGTGTTTCGAAGGGACCGGTAATTCTGAGCCTCGGTCTGGCTGTTTACGAACCGTGTGTCGGTGAGCACCTTGCTGTAGGTGTAGTTGGCTTGGAAGAACAGGCCGGCGGCAAACCGGCGGGTCGCTTCCACTTCCAGCCCGTGATAAATCGACCAGCTCGCGTTGTTCACCAGGTTGGCCCCGTTGGCGAACGGGTTGGCCACGAAGAAGTTCAACGGGAAGTTGGCCGGATTCTCCCGGTTGGTCCGGTAAGTGGCCGAGCGGCGGATGGTGTCGAACATCGCTCCGATCTGGTTCTGGGTGAGGTTGGTGATAAAGGTGCTGTTGGCGTAACCGGAACTGGCCGCCAGCCCGGCAAACAGCTTGTCGAAGATGGGCAGCGGCACCTGGCCCGCCTGCCCCTGGTTGGCGAAACTGGTCCTGCCCACGGTCACGTTCTTCTGGGCGTTCAGAAACTCGTTCAGCAAACCGTTGTTCTGGATGTCGATCTCGTTGAGGCTCCAGGTGCGGAACTGTTTGACCGCATGGTTGCCAACGTAGCGTGCCTCGACGGCAAAACGCTTCCCCAGTTGCCGCTGCACCGCCAGGTTCCACTCCACCACGTACGGTGTCCGCAGCTTGGGGTCGAAGTAGACGAGGTTGGCGCCGGTGTTGCCGATGAAGTTCTGCTGTTGCGAGACGGGGAACTTGGCCACCGGCGCAGCCGGAAGCGGAAGGGAACTGGTGCTGAACGCGCCGGTCGGAACATTGTTCGCCACGTTGGTGAACAGGCCGGTATTGCCGGTTGAAGCGTTGGCAAACAGCGTGAACCCGTCCTGCGTGTAATGGCTTGTGACGGCTCCGCGGATGGCGGTCTTGCCATTCGACTGCGGATCCCAGGCGAAGCCCAGGAACGGCGCAAAGTTGTTCAGGTCGCGCTGGTAGATCGGTTTGCCGTTATGCCCGCCGGCGAAGTTCAGCAGCGTGTCGGTCATTGCCGGGGTCGCGCGGGGACTGAACAGGTTGTTGACTCCCGCCGGGCCCCAGAGGCCGGCCATGCCGTCCTGCGGCGCCAGAATCAGGCCGTTGCGCAGGTCGAACACGCCCTGGTACTCATAGCGCACACCCGCCTGCACCGTCAGGTTCGGCCGCAGCTTGAAGTTGTCCTGGAAGTAGCCGGAGATGTTGTGCTGGATGGGGTCCAGAATCCGGGGAGCGCCCGGCACATAACCGGAGGTTGGCGACTTGTGGTTGAAGCCCTGAGTGATCGTGCCGAGCAGGCCGGTAACGATATTAAAGATGTCGGAGGCGCGGGCCAGATCGCCGGAACTGATACTGCCCGGGAACTTGTCGGCTGTGATCCCATTCGGGTTGGCCGAGTTGCTGCCCAGCGTCACCAGGGCGGGGTTGTTCGTGAACATGAAGTTATTGGCGAGGATCTGCCGGTATTCGCCGCCGACACGCAGCGAGTGGTGGCCCTTCTGCCAGGCGAAGTTGTCTGAGAACTGCCGCACCGGGGTGTTGCGCCCCTGCGGCATGTTGTTCTGCGCGTAAATGGGGTTGGTGATGCGCGGCAGGTTCGCCTGGTAGCCGCCGGTCTCCTTGTAGTCCTCGTAGAGAGCGAAGCTGACCGGCGCTCGCGTATAGCCGCCGCGCGCTTCGTTGGTCTTGTTGGTGCCGATGGTCGATTGCAGCGCCCAAACCAACACCTGGCGACGCGACACCTGCCCGCCGCCCTTGCCACCAAGGAACTGCGGTTCGATACCGTTCAACAGGTCCGGAGAGGTATCGTAATCGGCCTGGTTGAAGACGAAGGAGATGGAGTGCCGGCTGCCCACCTGCTGATCGGCGCGCAGCGTGTAGCGATCCGTTTTGGCCTTTCCCGCCAAGTTGAACGTCAAGCAGCGGATGTTCACCGTATCGCCGGCGGCGCAACCCGCGTCGGTAAGACCGGTGGTGGGCACCAGCTTGTTATACACGTCCATCACCGTTCTGTTGATGGCCGGCGCGGCGGCGCTGCTCCCCATCGTGCCGATCGAGAGCAGGTTAATCTGCCGCGCCGAACCGCCGGAAGCCGGCGTGTAAGTGAACAGGCCCTTGCGCGCGTCCTCGGTCAGCAGGCTGCGCGTGCGGCTTGACGAGCGCGGTTCGCGGAAGGCCTCGTACATGCCAAACAACCAGGTCCGATTCTTGCCGCTGTATACCTTCGGGATGTGCACCGGGCCGCCGGCGCTCACCCCGAGGCGGTTCTGCAACTGGAATGGCCGGGGGACACCAGCGGAGTTATTGAAGAAGACATTGGCGTTCAGATTGTCGTTGCGCTGGAACCAGAACAGCGAACCATGGAAGTCGTTAGCGCCGCGCGCGGTGACCAGGCTCACCTGGGCGGCGCCAAAGCCCGCGTCCACACCGATGCCGCCCACCGAGACGTTGAACTCGCCCACGGTATCGACGGTCGGCGCCGACAGCGCGAAAAACGCGCTGGTCTTCACGTAGTTATCGGCAACGTTAATGCCGTCCTGCGTCAGGTTGGTGGAATTGCCCCGCAACCCGTGGACGAAGGAATCGGAAGTCGACCCCTGGTTGGTCGGCGTGAGAATCCCCGGCATGAGGCGCACCAGGTCCAGCGGATTGCGCGTGGGCAGCGGCAGGTTCATGATCTGCGCCCGGTCCACGGTGCCTTTCAGCTCCGCGCTCTCGGCCTGGACCAGGATCTGGTCGGCGGAAACGACCACCTCGGTGCCCGTCTTGGCCACCTCCATCTTGATGATGGTTCTGGAGGTCTGCGCCACGTTCACCTGCACCTGCTGGATGGTGAACTTGGCGAACCCGGACGCCTCCACCGTCACCCGGTAGAAGCCGTTCGACAGGTTGGTAATGGTGAAGATGCCCGAGGCGTTGGTTGTAGCCGTGGCCGTCTGCCCGGTCGATGTATCGGTGGCGGTCACTTTTGCATTGGGAATGACGGCTTCCGTCGCATCAATCACCGTGCCCGTCAGGGTCCCCGTCAAAACCTGCGCGTGAAGCGCTACGGCAAAGAAGAGAAGCAGCGCCAGCAGTGTCACAGTTGTGTTCCTTTTCATGAGTTATCTCCCCCAAGAATGTAGTTCGCCTTGCAGGGCGTTCTTGGAACCCAAACAGGACCCGAAGGCCGAACCTCAAAGCTTTCGTCGAAAAACCCAATACCAGATGGCGGGGATCATATCAGAAGCCGCGTGGAAGGGAAGCGATTTTTTACGGCTGGCGACTGCCGGCTGGCGGCTGTCAGAGGCTGTAGGCTGTGGGCTACAGGAGACGCCACAAAAGCTAAACGGAGGGTTCCCACACCCGACAGCCCACAGCCTACGGCCTTTTCCGGTTGCGGGAGCGGCTGCTCCGTGGTACAAAGGCACCATACAGAGGGGGAAAAGGGTTCGATCTTGCTGAGGCGGCAGGCGCCGCATGGGCCAGGCAGCCCGACGTTGTCAAACACGTTTGGAAAGGAACCGGAGGAGGGGCTCCATGCAAACTATGAGACCTTTTTGCATAGTGGCACTCGTCTGCCTGCTGGCTGCCGGGGTCATGGCCCAGACCGCCACGTCGCGGCTGCAGGGCCAGGTCACCGACCAGTCGGGCGCGGTGATTCCCGGCGCCAGGATCAGTGTTCTGAACTCCCGAATGCAGGTGAGTGCCGAGACAACCACCAGCGCGCAGGGCGTTTTTCATATCCAGACGGTGGTGGAAACCACCCAAACGGAGTTGGTGACGCACATCGACCGCGCGCAGATTCTCGATCTGCCGTCGGTGGGGCGCAACCCGTTCGATTTTGCCACGCAGATGGCGGGCGTAACTTCGACCAGCTCGGCGACGAGCGGCAGTTCCATCATGAACGGCCTGCGCGGGTCGAGCAACAACGTCACGCAACAAGAGGAGGAGCTATGAGGTTTCGTATTTTCATGCTTGCGGCAGTGCTCTTACTGCTGATGGGGCTTGCCGCAACGCCACGCCGTGCGTTCGCGCAAGGCGGTGTCACGGCCACACTGTCCGGGACGATTCTCGATTCGTCGGGAGCCGTCGTCCCCGGCGCCACCATCACCGCCAAGAACAAGGCAACGGCGTCCACCACGACCGCGGTTTCGGGCGCGGATGGTCTGTTTGCAATCCCGGCGCTCGAGCCGGGCAATTACACGGTGACGGTCACCCTGCAGGGATTCAAGACTGCTGCCCTTGAAGACGTTCGGCTGAACGCCGGTGTACCAGCCAACATTAAGCCAATTCTGGAGCCTGGTGGGGTCGCCGAGACCGTTACAGTCGAGGCAGCAGGCGAAGTGCTACAGACCACGCAGACGTCTGTGACGACGACGCTGAGCCAGCAGCAGATCATGAGCCTGCCGCTGCCCGGGCGCGGCGCGTTCGACCTGGTGACCTTCATGCCGGGGGTGACCACCGCGGACGGCAGCTCCCGCGGCGCCATGGTCAACGGCTTGCCGGCCAGCACCGTGAACATCACGCTGGACGGCATGAACATCCAGGACAACTACGCCAAGACGTGGGACGGGATGTTCACGCGCGTCAGCCCGCGCCTCGACGCGGTTGAAGAGTACACGATTGGGACCGCGGCGAACGTCG
>Ga0315279_10011448_pt1 | contig 10263 bp, 8 predicted proteins | sample YL17G06_20_MG_FD_203694 | JGI IMG/M metagenome (GOLD analysis project Ga0315279, IMG submission 203694) | Sediment microbial communities from Yellowstone Lake, YNP, Wyoming, USA - YL17G06_20 | ecosystem: Environmental > Aquatic > Freshwater > Lake > Sediment | place: USA: Wyoming | collected...
CTTCGTCCTGGACGGCCAGACCGGCCAGCGGCGCAAGGCCGTACTGGCCGACATCGGCCGGTTCGCCCGCCTGGCGGAGCGGCTGGACCAGATCGATTTCATCATGTCGATGGCTTGCCCGTCCGACGTGCCCCCCAGCCGCCTCTATCGCGAGCAGTTCGCCGGCATGCTCCTGGCCGGCAGCAAGCCCATTGTCTTCACCGTGGTTGATCCTGGCGAGCTGGAGGTGATACTCCAGATGTCCGCAGCCGCCCAGGGGGGGCTCGACGCCCACCGCGCGGCGCCGCACCTGCTGCTCTACGCCGAGCCGATCAGCCCCCTGACGCACCCCGCCACCTCGGTGGCCAAGCTGCTGTTCTGCGCCCACAACGGCGTGCCGGTGACCTATTCTCCCGGCTCCATGGCCGGCGGGACGACGCCCGTGACCGGCGCTGGCAGCGTCGTCCAGTCGGTGGCGGAGATACTAAGCGGCCTGGTCCTGCACCAATTGGCCTGCCCCGGGGCGCCATTCGTGTTCGGGGGGGCGATCGGGCCGATGGACATGAGGACGATGCTCAACGTGTACTGCGCCCCGTTCGGGGCGTCGTGGGGGGCGGCGCTGGTTGAGATGGGCAAGCGCTACGGCTTGCCGACCTGGTCCACCGCCGGCTGTAGCGACTCGAAGCTCCTGGACGAGCAGGCGGCGATCGACTCGTCGCTGATGACGCTGTCGGCAGCGCTCAGCGGGGCCAATCTCGTCCACGACGTGGGCTACCTCGAAAGCGGCCTGACCAGCAGCCTTGAGATGCTCGCCACGTCCGCGGAGATAATCAACATCGTGGGGCGGATGGTCGAGGGGCTCGACACCTCCGACGAGGCCCTCGCCGTGGAGGCGATAGGCCGCGTCGGCCCCGGCGGTAACTTCCTTACCGACGACCACACGCTGGCTAACTTCCGCAGGGAGCTTTTCCGGCCGGACCTTATGGACTACCGCAGCTTTGCCGCATGGAAGGACGGCGGAGGCACGTCCCTGATCGACCGTGCCAAGGTACGGGTCCAGGAGCTGCTTGACCGCCCCGACCCGCGTCCCATTGCCGACAGCCGCCGATGGGACGTCGAGGCGATTCTCAGGGCCTAAGAGCCCTGGCGCCCCAGGCGGCGCACCTCATCCACTCGCCTCCGGGCGGCCTCCAACTGCTCTCCTGTCGGCACTTGCCTGCCCCAGCGAATCCGGTAGTACAGCCGCACCACGTATTCCACGGGCTCCGCGGGGATGCCGGCCCCGACCGCCGCGGCCGCAAATTCGGCGAGAGTCTGGTCCGGCCCGCGGTTCAGCCCTCGTTCGGACAGGGCCTTCAGCAGGTCGCCTACGAATGCGACCTCCTTGGGTGCGACAGGCAGCAGGCCGCAGGCTGCCGCACGCCTATGAACGGCACCGAGGACCCATCGCCGTATCAGTACCCCCTCGATGAAGAGCCCCACCGCACCTATCACCAGCATGAAGTGGACCAGCCCCCTGTCCACCTCGCCGCGAAGCATCAGGTTCCGGAAACTCGTCCACGTCCTGTCGAGGTAGCTCAGCAGCGCCTCCCAGGCCTGCCGGCGGGTCGAGTCATCGTAGCCTACGACGTTCTCATACCAGAGGAATTGGAGGTCGTTCCACAGCTTTGCCATCCCGGCGCCCCATGCCTTGCCGTGCACCTGCCTGCCGCCCGGCGGGGTGGGGTCGAACAACACCCAGCCCCCGGACGGCGTGAACACCTCCACCCATGCGTGAGCGTCCCGGCCTCGCACTATGTACTCGCCTTCGTCGGCGTCGTATTCGCTGAGTACAAACCCCGTCGCCAGCCTCGCTGTCACCTCCAGCTTGCGGCACATGACGGCAAGGGCCGAGGCGAAGTACTCGCAGTGCCCCTGCTTCATTTCAAACAGGAAATCCTCCACCCCGTCGGTCTGGGGGTTGGCGCCACTGAGGTCGAGCGTGTACGAGTAGTCTCGCCTTAGCCTCTCGGAGATTCTGGATGCAATCTGGAGGTCGATCTGGTCCTTCTTGTCGGGCTGGCGGTCCCTCTCGGCCAGTAGGTCGTTGCACCATCGTCTCGCCAGTTCGGTCACCTTATTCGGGACCAGGACGCCCTGGCCGGGATCGTCGGAGGGCTCGGCGGCGTGGTAAGTCCGCCACTCAGCCAGGTATTGTTTGGACTGCTCCGAGAGCGGGCAGGTCAGGCAATGACCGGTGTAGCGCACCAGCCCAGCCGGGGACCGCCGCGGCCCCCTCCACGATAGGTCGGACCTTACGGAGGCCCGACCGTTCGCGTCGGTGACTTTCACGGCTGGGTAACTTGCGAAGTACACGGGCAGCAGCTCGGCATCCATGGAGATCTCTTGCTCCATCGTTCCTTTCAGCATCTGGACCGTAGGCTCGGTCTCCGGCGCGGACATGAGGTGGTCCGCCGGCGGCTTCCGCTCCGCGACGGACCATTCCGAGTTCCCGTATGCGTCGAACGTCCTTCCCCTGATGTAGTTGGCGGTGGCCGATATCCTCTGGCCGGGGGGAATCCGGACCCGCACCATCATGACCCTGGCCATGGACTGGTAGATCGGGCCGGCAACGTCTCCCAAGATCACCTTATTCGAGAACCCCGATACCCCCCCGGTCTGGAGGCCGCCAAGGAGCTGCCCGGCCGCGCCAGGAGACGGCAGGTCCCCCGGATCGACCGGGGTCGTCCTCGGCGCCGCCAGGAATGCCGTCACGCCGCAGGCCAGCACCGCAACGAGGATCAGCGCGCCTCTCCTTCGCAGGGCCCTGGCCGGCCAGGTCCTGCCAACGTTCCAGGCCACCCGGCTAACCTCGGTCCGACTGAGTTCGTCGACGTTGGCCTGCGCCGGGTCGGTCGGTAGTTTGGTCCTTGCCGCGCTGTCCAGGCCACGCTTCAGCGTGAACACCATGGCCGTATGGCAGAGCAGGGCGATGTAAATCAGCAGGGACAGCCCGAACCACAGGTCGTTAGTCACCATCGTGCCGGCGATCATCAGCAGCGCGCTGAGGGCCAGTATCTGCGTGTAGTCGCGGTTCCCTTTGTGCTGGAACAGCTTGCAGAGCTGAAGCAGTATCAGATAGTGCCCCAATGCCTGGATCAGCGGCAGCTTGGCCGAGAATATCTCTATGCCCAGTATCACCGTCGAGGCAAGGACGGCGAGATTCACGAGTATCTTGTGAACGTAGACTTCCTTGGCCTGGTGAACGGCCAGCATGTTGACCGCGACGGCGAAGGTGGTCGCCAGGAGATAGAACCACTGACCCCCCGCGATGCTGAAAGTCGCCGCGGCGACCCAGACGGTCAGCATGAGAGGCCGATCGAGCCGCGCCCGCTCGGTAAGTATGATCTCCGCCTGGCTGAAGCTGCTAAACGGCATCGCCTTCCCCCGCCGCGGTCAGGGGATCCCCAGACCCGGCGTGTCGCGTTTGGGGACCCCAGACGTTGTCCTCGAAGACCTCGTCCAGGTGCTTGTCTGTGATGACCGTCAGGCTCCTGGCCTCGGCCCGCAAGGCGGCGATCGGCGCCGCGTGAAGCCAGGGCGAGTCGGGGGCAATCAGGATCACCTGTGCGTTTCGAAGCTGCTCGCGGCGCAGGGCCGCCAGCACGTCGCTGAGGGGAATCCAGGTGCTCTCGTCGACCTCGGCCAACGTGTCCAGCAGGGCGCTCCGCTGGCTGCGTCCCTCAGCCGGACGGAGCACCTGTGCCTTTCCGCCGCTGGCAATCGCCAGCCCCACCACGTAGCCACGGGCCAGGGCGTGATCTATGAGCGTCCCGGCGAACCGAAGCAGCTTCTCCCTGATCGCGTCGAACGCGGGCAGTTCCTCAGGCCAGTGCGCGTCCACTATCAGCCAGAGAGCTTCCGGCAGGGGCCTGGCCATCTCGCGTATTACCGGTATTCTGCGGGTGGCGCTGCGACGCCAGTGAATCCACCGCGGGTTGTCGCCCTCGCGGTACTCGCGCAGGCCGAAGAACTCGCCCTGCCCGCCCGTCGCCCCGCTGGGAGCGGCTGAGGACGTTTCCACGGCTCCGCGGTCCAGCAGCCGCCGCTTGAGTTGGCCCATCGCCGGCCAGATGACCAGGGATTGGGGCGCCTTGACGGCCCTGGTGGCCGTCACCAGGGAGAAGGGGAAACTCGTGGACACGCTTATAGCCTGGAGTTCCACCCGCCCGCGCCTCCGCGCGGCGAACCTCGCGCCCGTCCGGAAGACCTCCCCCGCGGCAAGCTGGAGGCAATAGCCGCCGGCGATGTCCACGCCGGCTGGGACCAGCTCCCGCACGCTCAGGCCGAGACACGAACCCCGCTTTCGCACGTTGCGCAGGCTGTAAGCCAAGTGGATCGTCTGGTGCTGTCTGGCGCGTTCCGGCATGTCCCTGTGGACCGACACCGCCAACACCATCCGCCTGGCCAGCAGCCCGGATACCAGCACCGTGCCGAGCATCACGCCGAACAATACAAACGCCAGCGCCGCCTGGCTCTGGCCGGCCGCCATCCCCACCAGCGCCGAAACAACCAGGAACAGCCAGCCCGGCCGGGTTATCCGGAGCTGTACCCAGCGCGGAAGCCGTTGCTGCTGTTGGCCGGCCATTGCCCCAAACTCCAGATCACTGCGGGACCGGAACGGTCTGGAGAATCTTCTCGAATATCGACTCCGCAGCCGCAGCCGAGCCGTCGTGGGTCAGCGCCCTGGTCAGGAGCCTGTGGGCGCAGGCGGTCGTGGCCAGGAGTTTCACGTCATCCGGCACCACGTAGTCCCTGCCATCCATCAGCGCCCGCGCGCGCGATGCCTGCATTAGCGCCAGCGAGCCGCGAGGCGACAGGCCTATGGTCAGATCCTGGCTCCTGCGAGTCGCCTCGGCAATCTCCAGTATGTAGTCCGTGATTGCCGCCTCCATCCTGACTTCGAGCACCCTGTCCTGGATTTCCGTCAGCTCGGCGGAGTCCATCACCGGCCTGAGGTTCGCCAGGCGCGTCCGCGCCGGCTGGAGGGTCAGTATCTGCCGCTCGGTGGCCTTGTCCGGATAGCCTATCCGCACCCGCAGCATGAACCTGTCGAGCTGGTTCTCCGGCAGAAAGTACGTCCCCTCGAACTCGTAGGGGTTCTGCGTGGCCAGCACCATGAACGGCGGGCCGAGCGGGTAGGTCTTCCCGTCGGCGCTCACCTGCGACTCGTTCATCGCCTCCAGCAGGGCGCTCTGCGTGCGCGGAGTGGTGCGGTTTATCTCGTCGACGAGCACTATCTCCGCGAACACCGGGCCGGGCTTGAAGGTGAACTGCCCCGTGTTGGCGTCGTAGACGCTCACGCCAAGGATGTCGCTGGGAAGCAGGTCCGGGGTGAGCTGTATCCTGCTGAAGGTGCAGTCGATGCTCTTGGCGATCGCCCTGGTCAGTATCGTCTTGCCGACGCCGGGCACGTCCTCAAGCAGCACGTGCCCGCGCGCTAGCAGCGCCACCAGCACTTGGCCGACCACCTCGGACTTGCCCAACAGAACCGACTCGACGTTGTCCCTCAGGGCCTGGAGCTTGGACACGCTGGCCATCAACCAACCCTCTTGGAGTTCCTCAAACGGCGGTATCCATGGCCGCAACGGGCGCCATTATAGCAGAAGGGCCAGGCCATCCCAGCCTGCTTGCCGCCGGTTTCCAAGGCCCCGACTGCCTGGCGGTCCCGTTCCTCCGACGCCCGGACGCTCGCGGTTGGGCCGTCCCGCATCTCCGTCGCCATCAGGCCTCTGTGACCCGCCGGTTGTTCCGGTTTTCATTGGCGCAAAGCGGCGCAGACCATAGCATGGAGAAGCCATGTTCACTGGAATCGTCAGGCATGTCGGCAAGGTGCTGGCCGTCGGTTCGCGGGCCGGCGGAAGAAGGCTAACCGTCGATCTGGGGCCCCTGGCTGAGGGTCTGGCCAGAGGCGACAGCGTCGCAGTCGCCGGCGTTTGCCTGACAGTCGCGGCCGTCCGCGGCAGCCAGGCGGAATTCGACCTGGGGGCCGAGACCCTCGCCAAGACCACGCTTGCGGGACTGGCCCCCCCCGCCAGGGTGAACCTGGAGCGGCCGCTGCAACTGGCGGACGGGCTGGATGGCCATATCGTCCTCGGCCACGTCGACGGACCGGCCGAGGTCCGGGCCGTCCACACGGGCGACCAGCACGTCATCGAATTCGCCGCCGCTCCGTACCTCCTCGCCCAGATGGTCGAGAAGGGCTCGGTCTGCATCGACGGCGTCTCGCTCACCTTGGTCAACGTCACCAACAAGGGCTTCTCCGTCGCCCTGATACCCCAGACGCTCAGCGGCACGACCCTCGGCCAACTCCAGCCCGGGGCAAAGGTGAACATCGAGACCGACGTCATAGGCAAGTACGTGCTGAAGCACCTGTCCTGGCTGTCCGATCGCGGCGGGGGGATCACGCTTGAGAAACTCGGCCAGGTGGGGTTCCTATGACGGCCAGGCCCGATGACATCGCCCCCGCCAACGACGCCGCCCCCGCCGGCCTGCCGACCGTCGGCATCACGATGGGCGACCCCTGCGGCATCGGCGCCGAGATAATCGTCAAGGCGCTGTCCGACCAGCGCCTCCGCCGGCGGGCGCGGTTCGTGATCTTCGGCCTGAACGAGCAGCTCACCTACACCGCCGACCAGTTGGAGACGGAGCTGGCGTTCTTCCGCGACCACCACGAGGACATTCGGCGGTACCCCTTCGACCTTGTCGTACTGGACTACGACGAGTTGGCCGTTCCCGCCACTATGGACAGAGGCCCCAGCAGGATCGGCGGGCAGGCGTCCATGGAGTTCTGCCTGGACGCCATCGAGGCCGCCAGGGCGGGATTCATAGACGCGATAGTCACAGCCCCGGTCTCCAAGACATCCTGGCTGCTCGCCGGCCATCGCAAGTACCCCGGGCACACCGAGCTTCTTGCCGACAAGTTCAAGACGAGGCACGTGGCGATGATGTTCGTCTCGCCACGTCTGAAGGTCGCGCTGGCCACCGTGCACCAGTCGCTTATGTCGATCCGCGACAGCTTCACGATCGGCTGCGTCTTCAACCCGATAGACCTGGCCGACCAGGCTCTCAAGGACTGGTTCGGAATCGCCAAGCCGCGGATCGCCGTCTGCGGCCTGAACCCTCACGCCGGCGAGGGGGGGCAGTTCGGCGACGAGGAGAGGCGGGTGATATCCCCGGCCATCCTCATGGCCGGCGAGGCCGGCATCGACGCCTCGGGGCCTTTCCCGGCCGACACGGTCTTTCTCCAGGCGCTCGACGGCCGGTTCGACTGCGTCGTCGCCATGTACCACGACCAGGGCCTGCTGCCGATCAAGCTGCTGGCCTGGCGGGAGGCAGTCAACGTGACGCTCGGCCTGCCGATCATCCGCACTTCCCCCGACCACGGCACGGCGTTCAACATAGCCGGCAGGAACAAGGCCGACCCCTCCAGCATGATTGCCGCAATCAACCTGGCCATAGACCTTGCCAACCGCAAGGCCCGGGCCCGTACAAAAGGCGTCGCGCGGCAGTAGCCCGGCTTGACGGCGACGCTGGCAGCCAATATCCTCTGACCCGACCCGGCCGGTGGAAGCCGGAAGCCGGGCCGCCGTGTTAGGTATCGCCGAAGAGGCATACACGGATGGAACTGACCTACGCAGACTTTTTCCGGCCCCGTGTCCGCAGAAGCGCCGCCGTCTACGACGCCGCGGCGATTGTGGGCGGATCGGTCTTCATAGCGCTTGCAGCGCAGGTGGCGTTCTACTTGCCCGGCACGCCGGTCCCTGTGACCGGGCAGACGCTTGCCGTGCTTCTAGCCGGCGTTCTCCTGGGCGGCAGGCGCGGGGCGGCGGCTGTGGCCCTCTACCTGGTCGAGGGGGCGGCGGGGCTGCCCGTCTTCGCCGGATGGGGCTTCGGCCTGGCGCGTTTTGCCGGCCCCACCGGTGGATACCTGCTGGCCTTCCTGCCCGCGGCCTGGCTGGTCGGGAAGCTGGCACAGAGGGGCTGGGACCGAGAAACCGTCAAGGCCATCGCCGCAATGCTCATCGGCAATGCGGTCATACACATTGGAGGCGCAGCCTGGCTTGCCTGCTTATTCGGCTGGGCGAAGGCCCTTGCCGTTGGCGTCGGGCCCTTCGTGATAGGAGACCTGCTGAAGGTGCTCATCGCCGCGGGCCTGCTGCCGCTTGGGTGGAAACTCCTGGCCAAGCTTCCGCGGGTGCGGGCATAGCATCATTAGTGTCTCCTGTTGTCGCCCTTCGCGGGGCGCGGATTGAGACCGGCTTGACTGGGTCCAAGGGCCGTCCTAGTATTTTGCGCTCAATGACGGTCCGCTATGGGCGGACCGTTCTCGTCTGGAAGTGTTTCCCAGCCGCCGGCTGGGGAAGCCGGAGCGACCAACGTGGGATACAACTGCGTCGTGTGCGTGAAGCAGGTGCCGGACACCAAGCGTGTCACAGGCGAGGCCATGAAGGAGGACGGCACGGTCAACCGCGCCGCCCTGCCGGCTATTTTCAACCCGGAAGACCTCAACGCCCTTGAGGAGGCCCTGGCCGTCCGCGACGCCCACGGCGGGACCGTCACGGTGGTCTCGATGGGCGCCCCGCCGGTCAGCGAGGTCCTGCGCGACTGCCTCTACCGCGGCGCGGACCGCTGCGTGCTCATCACCGACCGCAAGGCCGCCGCCTCCGACACCCTAGCCACCAGCTACATCCTGTCCCGCGCGGTCAGGAAGCTCCAGCCGGACATAGTCTTCTGCGGGCGGCAGGCCATCGACGGCGACACCGCCCAGGTCGGGCCCCAGCTTGCCGAGAAGCTCGGCTTCACGCTGATAACCTACGCCGAGGCGCCCGTCAGCCTCGACGGCGACACGATCCGCGCCAGGCGCAACGTCGGCAACGGGTGGGAGGCCGTCTCCGCCAGGCTGCCGGCGCTGGTGACGGTCACCGAGTCGGCCAATGTCCCGCGCCCTCCGGCCGCCAGGAAGGTGATGAAGTACAAGAAGGCCAAGACCCGCTCGGAGGTCGAGCAGATGGCCGATCACCTGCTGGAAGGCGACTTCGAGAACTACACAGCCGAGCTTAAGGCCGTCGAGGTCGACAAGCACTGCCGCAAGCTCGCCGACAAGGGGCTGATGATGGACCAGTGGGCCCTGGCCGACCTCCAGGCGGACCTGGACTGGTGCGGCATGGCTGGAAGCCCCACCAAGGTCCACCGCATCCAGTCGGTCGTGCTGAAGGGCGGCAAGTACCGACAGGTCCCGCCCACCGACGAAGGCATCCGCGGGCTGGTGCGGGAATTAGTCTCCGACCATACCTTGGGTTAACCAGGGACGAGAACATGATTGACGTTAACAAAGAAGGTGAGGTCTGGATCTTCGCGGAGCAGGAGGACGGCAAGCTCTCCGACGTTCCGCTGGAGCTCATCGGCAAGGGGCGCGACCTGGCCGACAGGCTTTCGGTGCCGCTGGCGGCGGTCCTGCTGGGCAGCGGAGTCGAGGGCCTGGCCGGCAAGCTGATCGCCCACGGGGCCGACAAGGTCTACCTCGTCGAGGACGACAAGCTCGCGCACTATCAGACCGCCTCCTACAGCAGGACTCTCTGCCGCCTCATCGAGCAGTACAGGCCCCAGATATGCCTTTACGGAGCGACCCCCCTTGGCAGGGACCTCGCTCCAACGGTCGCCAGCGCCATGTGGTGCGGGCTGACCGCCGACTGCACGGACCTCCAGATAGGCGATCATCTGGATCCCGTCAGCAAGGTCGAGCACACCAACCTCATGCAGCAGATCAGGCCGGCCTTCGGCGGCAACATCATCGCGACGATCGTCAACCCGCTCCGCTGGCCTCAGATGGCGACCGTCCGTGAGGGCGTGATGCCCATGACCGCCCCCAACGCCTCTCGCAAGGGGCAGGTTGTCCTCTGCCCGGCTGGGCTGGACGGCTTCGAGCTGCCCTTGAGGATCGGGGAAAGCCGCCGCCGCCAGAAGAAGGTGAACCTCAAGGCCGCTCGTATCATAGTCGCCGGCGGGGCGGGCATCGGCAGCAAGAAGAACTTCCAGTTGTTGTGGGACCTGGCCGGTTGCCTCGGCGCCGCCGTCGCCGGAAGCAGGGCGGCTGTGGACCTTGGCTTCATCGACCACGACCATCAGGTCGGCCAGACTGGCACGACCGTCAGGCCGGCGCTGTACATCGCGGTGGGCATATCCGGCGCGGTCCAGCACCGCGCGGGCATGCAGGAGTCGGCCAAGGTGCTGGCGATCAACACC